>Ga0209611_10000555_pt1:2500-56986 | contig 56986 bp, 55 predicted proteins | sample S1TSphgellanicum_3_FD_187693 | JGI IMG/M metagenome (GOLD analysis project Ga0209611, IMG submission 187693) | Host-associated microbial communities from peat moss isolated from Minnesota, USA - S1T2_Fc - Sphagnum magellanicum MG (SPAdes) (version 2) | ecosystem: Host-associated >...
ATTTAGAGTCATTGGCAATTGCAATTTGCTTGCAAGCGAGGTGATATGGGGGTGGCTCAACATTCAAACTCCAACCTTCAAGTGACAAAAATATTACCAACAAGCTAACTTTTTAAATCTTAAACCCTTCAAGGTTCAAATAACTTGAATCTTAAATCCTTATATGCCTGAATCTTGAATAGTCGATTCACAGTTTTGATTCAAGGTTCTAATTCTAGTTCTACATTTTTTTGACAACTTGTAAGTTCTTTAGAAGTTGTAATTGTGTATCATTGCTCGATCTTAGACCTTGGTGCTCAATGGATCACTATTTGCTTAATGATCACCTTGTTGTTTGATTTGGGACCTCAATGTTCATGGTTGTTTGTGTGTGCAATGTTGTTTCTTGAGTTAGTGAGTCTATCATTCAAGCCTTAATGAACTTATGTGTGCACTATGTAATGTTCAATCTCATATCTCTTTTAACTCAACACTCATCATTTGCTCTTTCGTCATCCATCATTCACTTGCTCACTCATTGTTCAAGGGTTAGTTTTATATTCACTTTGAAATTTTTGAGTTTGAATGTTTTTTTGAGTTAGAGTGTTCATTTCCAAACATGGGTCTTTTGACACTCAAGAATTAGGATTCAAGAGTCAATGATCTAAGTTCTTTGTGTGTTGTTTGTAGTGCCAAGTTACTAATTTGGATTTTTTATATTACTACAAACACACACAACACCAAGTTATTGGTTCAAAAAAAATTATAACATTGAAGGAACACATGGCATCAAGCTACTAGGTTGGATTTGTTTTATGAAGCTATAAGCACCCACGATTACAAACTCTTGGTTCAAATTTGTTGTACAAAGTTGCAAGCACACACACTACTTGTGAATCATGGCTTAAGACCTCAAAGGTAACACTATTTAAACTTTTGCTTCAAATTTCAAACTTTTTGTGTGGAATTGCCAAGTTAAGCTCTTCACTTATTGATGGACTTCAAATTTCTTGTAATGACCTAAAACCTTTAAAGTCAAGCTCTTCAACATTTGGGTTTGGGTTTCTTGTGTAAGGTTACAAACACATAGTGCACACATTTTTGGTTTGAAATCTTATGAAATATAGATTATAGTGAGGCACTACCATGTGTACTTGAATTTCCTATTGAAGATTTACATTTGAGGTGAACCTTTTATGTTAAACCTTCTAAATTTTCATTTCTAAGTCAATTTTGTTGCTTGAGAAAATCCATGGTTGCAAATTTCAAATAAGTTAATTTTTTTTTTAAATTAGTGATTGAGTCCTAGGAAAAGCCCTTGCTTTTGATGACTTTGTTTCTTATGATGTACCTAAATTTGGGTGAGCAAAGAAACCAACTATAAAACCTGAAATTGACAACTACTCCCTTTCAAAATTCAAACATAATTCTTAAAATGTTTGAACCCTTTGAAAACCTTAACCCCATTTGTTGTAGAGGATGTGTGCTTCTCATCCCAAAAATTGGAAGAAGACATTGGATAGGCTTTTGATATTGATGTGAATCTTAAATTTCTTTAGCTCTAAAAATGTGATGAACAAACCCATTTCCAATGAAATTGGCCTAGTTACTTTTGTCAAATGTCATGTTTATTCTAAAATTGAAAAGAAAGAAAAAGTTTTGATGGCTAAGCGGGATTCCATTGAGAAACATGCAAGTAAAAGGAAAGTTTCTAATGGTAAATGATTTATGCATCCAAAATGTGGGCATGCAAAAAATGAAGTTTCTTATGCTTAATTATCAATAATAATTGTCCTCTAATAACTTAGTCTTGGTCAAGCAATGGAAGACACCTATAAATTTATTAAGTTTTTCATTGCTTTTAACCTCTTGAGTAAAGGTAAGCCAATGACAAATTATGAGGATTTTAAACCTTTGTTTGAATTTTCAAAACATTAATGTCGCCAAAAAACATTGGTCTAATGGGGCTAGTTGTGAAATGACAAAAACATAAACCATGAAGTGAGAAAATTGACTAAAGTTATTATCCAAAATGCCAAGTTTGTATTTCTTACTTGCAATAAAGTTACATTTGGCAAATGGTTGGGTTTATAATGTTTTTGATGACATGCCAATCAAAGTGGCACATTGCAAACAAAAAATACAAAAGACAAACCTTAAAAACATTTTTGTTTTGGGATGCATGACAACCAATTAAGCTGAATCATAATAAGTACCCAAGCTCTTTTAAACTCCTAGCGAGAAAATGATGATGTACAAAGTTAAGAATTTTATTCAAACAATGAAGTAAGGCAAAATGCACCCAAGAATATGCATCCAAGTTAATCCCTAAAATAGCACCACAATTTGTCCCATATCCTTTGCCCAAAAGTTTTTTCTTGAATGTTATTATGCCACTATTGGAGGTAGTGCATTCTTTGATAAAATTTGTAGAATTGTGCATGTGTGATTTTATTGCAACAATCTTGTGATAGGGATGTGTACTAGATGTATTGTGACATCCATTCCTCTTTCCAAGGTGATGTGATTAAGAAATTTCAAACCTTGATCAATTGTGCTCGTGAAAACATAAATCTTCATTGAATTATTGATTTAAATACATTAACATCATTTGGCATTTGAATTTGCTAGGCAACACATTTGGGCCACATTCGTAGATTAGATGGGGATAGTTGGTTTTGTCATAAAACATATATATGCAGAGGTGGTGGCTACCTCTATGAAAAAACAATGTGAAGAAGTTGTTAATTAGTTTATTATAGAATTGCAAGGCTGATTCCCAATCCAAAACTTAATGGATGCATTTGGTATTGTGTACCCACAATATTGTTTACAACCAAAGTTTGAAGCAAGGTTTATTAGTCATTCGGCAATTCTCAAAGATGCCCGTTGCTAGCCTAAAAAGCTAAGGACTAATGATTTATGGGTTTCAAAACTACTTTTAGCCATTGTTTTTTGGCCTACATAAATTTTTGTTTGTTTTTACCATGAAAAAAAATTCAAAGTTGCCAATGCAAAAACATTTTGATGTGAACCCCTTTACCAAGCTAAGCAAAAACCCTTTCCTCATCATGGATTTTTGTACCAAAAATCCTTAAGTACATCAAGTTGGCTAAACTTGTTGTGCAAGTTATTGTTTCAGTGGAGGATGAATGTTGTTTTTTATATTCACCTTCATGAAGACTAAACTAAGGAACAAATTGATTATGCATCTAGAGCTAGTCATTTGAATTTTCAGTTAAAAGTTTTTCACTTTGCAAGACTTTCCTTTTTGAGTATCAATTCAAAGTTGAAAAGATAATAGAGTTCAACATGGAATTTGAAGGCCAAGTTTCACAATTTTCTTCTCTATATTCTAAATCTTGATTCCTTGGGCTTGAAGCTTTTTCTTTCTTTTTTTGCAATCTAGTTGGATATTGGAATGTTTGGAAAGTTGGATGTTTGATCTACATGTTACAACTTGCTTCACCGCTTTGTTGCCCCACCAAATTTTTGACTTGGTGAGTTTAAAAAATTTGTTACATAAATCTACCAAGTTTTTAAATGAAGTTTTTGGCACTTAGTGGTTCGTTGTTATGAATTTATAACATCATTTTTGGGTATGGGTTGTGGGCAATGGATGATGGGATTCAAATTACAATTTGTTTTTCATGATGAACATGTAAGATTAATGTTTTTTTTTGTCCAAGTTATGTTTTATATTGCAATGAGTGAGGCTTTTATGGGTTGGGGCTTCAATTCCCCCATATAGCTTTGTCACCACAAATTGGAAACAAAAAATCCTTTGTTTGCATAATATGTAATAAATTTTTTAATCTTGTAGCTCCAAAACTTACTTAAAAAATTCTCCTTTTGCAAATTAGGATTAGCAAATTGATTTCTCAAATCATTGAAAAATCACACATTTCCTTGCCATGTAGTTGGACAGTTCAACATTTATAAATCTCTGTGGCAATTACTGGTAATAAGGAGGGCAACTCGACTATAAATTTATAAATTAATAAATTAAATTAAATTAAAATTATTATTTTTTTAAAAATTTAAAAAAAACCATTGCTAAGCAAGACATTTCCATTTTGTTACAAACAATGTGCAAAAAAAATATAAGATGCAATTTATTAAAAAAATGTGAAATTCATAAATTACTCAAATATAAATAAGGTGTCTATGATTCATTATAAGACTATTTTGAATATATTTTGAATATTTCATTATATTATGGCATCTTAAAAACACCCTTTTATCTCAAAAGTGCTTAGTAAAATATACAAGGAGTGACCTCCTTAGTTAGGAAGGAGACAAAGCAAGTGTGTTTTGTTCTTGCACTTTTGTAAGTACCCTCACCACAAGGAAGAAAAGAAAGAAATTCTCCACATGGTTTAGGGTTTAGGTCTGCATGCAGATAGCTAGCTAGCTAGCTGTTGAAGAAACAGTAGTTTTCCCAAGTTTTGAAAATGGGTTGTTGTCACTTCTGCCACCAAAACATTGCTCCTCTCTCCCCCTCCATCACACACAAACACACATACAGTCCATGTGTTCCATCATTCTCTGGTGCAAATCCAACCCATCTTCTCTGTCTCTCTCTGTCTCTCTTTCTCTCTTTCCACAGACCCATGTAGACCCATGCAGAGATTGTTGTTCATTGTCTTGATCAGGATTGTCTGTCTTCTCTTTCTGTTTTAGTAGGGTTTTTTTTTTGGGTGGGTGGGTGTTTTGTGAATCCAAATTCCTGGTAAGAGGGTGGTGGGTGCAAGCAAGAGGAAGGATTCTTTCAAACATACAATAATGAATTCTCAACCCATTGATCATCAAGAGCACACCAAGAGTACCACCACCACCAGCATGCACTGGAAAGAGAGAAGTGGTTATAGTAGTAATAGCAGTAGGAGGATGTCTAGGGTTTTGAGAGCAGTGATTTCAATGGAGATTTGCAGTCAGCCACAATGCTGGGGCACTTGCTTATTCCTGGTTCTTGTCTTCACTGCCATGACAATCTTGTTGTCTGTGTCATTGGCTCGTGCCAAACCCATCACAAGGATAGAGGTAAATAATTGGAAAATTGATTTTCTTCTTCTTCTTCTTCTCCCCAGAACAAGCTTTCCCGCTTCTTTAGTTTAGATCCATGTCTAGAGGAATGTGACATGTCCTCTTGCATCTTTGCCATGCCACAATTCCATCTTGCAAAAGATCCAGGATCCAGCAGCAAGTATCTCCCACTCCTGTACATGAGCAAATTGCTCTCCAACAATTCTTCAACATCTGATTTTCTCTAGTTTATGCTTCTCTCTCAAATGTGATCAGTCTTGCATCTGCAAGATTAAGATTGCACCATGCATGCATGATGTTGTTGCAGACTGGAAAAAAGCATTGAAGATTCACATCATAAGCATTGTTGCAGATTAGGAAAAGCATGATCGTCTGATGATGATTGATGATAGCAGCAATTGACAGTCACAAGACCAAGCATTGATCAGTTGCAAATTTGGTGAAATCTTTCACATCTGACACTTGAGGAAGGTTTTTTTTTGTCCAATGGTGGTTGCTTTTTTGCAGAGTTTTGAAATTCAGGCATGGAATACTACAGATGGGTGGGATGCCAGTAACGTGCCTTGCAAAATAGTGTCAGTGAATGCAATGCTAGGATTCAGCTTCCGCAATCCTTCCAAGCTGTTTGGCATGCATGTGCACCCAGGTCCCATTGCTCTCCATGTCTTGCAGCGATCTATTGCATATGGCAAGGTACTACTATGTCAAAAACACTCACTCCTGAATTTAGAAAAGCAATTCTGAAACCACACATTTCTGTTATACATATTCTCTCTCTACATTTGTTGCTGCCACAGCAGCATTGCAAAGTGGTTTGATCAATTTTCAGGAGCATTCATAACACGTTTGTCACAGGATCTTCAGAATTATCCAAATAAGTTTTTTACAATCGACAATGTGTTTTCTGAATCTACAGACAACTACAAAACTACATTGTGTACTACTATACAGGTTGTGGAGTTTTACCAGCCACCCAATAGTGGGTCCATGGTGAGCATGGTTCTACAAGCAAAGGAGGCGCCACTGTATGGGGTGGGACCACTGTTTGACATTCCTCACACCAAAATCCATCTCTCCATCCAAGGGCTTGTGGTTGCAAAGATCCATTGGCTATGGCAACTGTATCCACATCGTCACACCTCAATTCTCAACTGTTCTTTTCTGGGTGAGATCAGAAGTAGCCACCATCTGATTCTGTCAGTCAGTTCTTGTGGACTTCTTGGTGCCTGAGAAAAAAACCCAGCAGCAGGATCATGGTGTGTGGCATGAATGAAGAAGAAAGAGCTTCCAATGTCAGTGTCAGTTTCTTGTGGACTTGGAGCCTGAGAAATAACACAGGAGCAGGGATCACAGAATGAGTATGATTGAAGAAGAATTCTCCACCAAAGACTGACGCTTTTGTATCACCACCAAAGACTGAAGAATTTGTCCACCAAAGACTGGAGCTTTTGTATCACCACCAAGGACAGAAAATTCTATAATGGGCAAACGAGCTTGGACCTTGACATCTTTGTTTGGACAAGATTGCAAACTCCTCAGTGGACCTTGCAGCACAAGCACCACACCCAGTAAGTTATCATTGCACCACTTTTGTTGTAAACTGGTTATAGTATGCCAGAGAGTTTTGGAACTGGACCCAAAAAAATTTCAAATTTCTGAGATTAATGTAACATCAATGAAGCTTAGATTGTAAATGCAATCCAAACAGTGATTTTATTAGAGATGATGGGTTTGAGACAGAATCTGCACCAACTTGGTAAATGCTTGAATTTGTTGCACAGGGTGCACAGATAATGGGCAGAGTACCAGCAGATCTTGATGCAGATTACCACCAGATCATGACAATTTGGTGCAAGTGGGAATGAATTGAGCATGAAGTGGAGAAGAGGGAAAATGTGAATGATTTGTTGGACTGAAGTCGTGAACAAAGGAAATTCAAGAGAGACACAAATGAGCTCCAATTTTGGTTGAGGTTCAAGATCATGTTTTCCTAGAATGCAATTTTCCCAATCAGATGAGAACCATAGGGATGAAAACCCATTGCCATGAATTGTGCATAAGGTACATTAGCAAAGTGTGTTAAGGACAATGTAGTTAAAGATGATTTTACATTTATAAAAAATTTATCAACTGCAAAATTTAGCATATTTATTGACAAAGAACAGTTGATCCAACTTAGATTATAAACTATTCCAAAGGATCTTGAAACAAGAGATACAAAGGTTGGAAAAAAAAGGGGGAGGGAGGGATGAAAATAAAACATAATCAAATGAATACAGAACAGAAAACCATGAGGCTGACCTTGGAAAAGGAGATGAAAACTTTGAGAACAAGAATTTCCAAAATGTAGCTTGTCCAAGCTATTGCTCATGGCAAACCCAAATCCTAAACTGGAATTTGTAAACCGAAGATTACATGTAACAAGGGAAAAGACATTGAAGCCAATGATGACACAAGTTTCACAAGCTATCAATTTGTGATGTATTGAATGAAAAACAGATGTTACAGTCAAAGATCTTGATGACCCAAAGTGCAAAGCACAGGGTTGAAGTCACAAGAGAATCTTTGTTGAGGAACTTGAGGAAGTCTGTTTCCATTACCATTCACATGCACACACTTTGATGATTTCACAAGATTTTTGGTAAGTTGGAATCTTGGGGCCCGACTTCATGAGGTATCCATTTAGTTGCAGAAAGCACTGCCACCATGTCACACACAACACTGGGTTACAAAAAAGTTGACCTGCTCACTTGTGCTTTTGTCACATACTATGTAGAACTGGGTCAAGCGGCAAAAGAGCCCCACTACCTGGCTGAAGTTCCATACATGAATTCCAAATCCCTGCAATCTGCCAACAAAGAAGCAGCCACACAATCAGAAGTGCACATTATGTAAAAAAAAAGAGTGTAAATACAAATGGGTCCAGCCATCATTCACCTTGCATCATCACTCCTCTTAAACCCCATCTACTAACACAAGCATCATAAACCCTGAACAACACTTGAATAAGCAAAACTCATTAACTGTTCCAGTGCTGCCATTTGCAATTAGAAGAGACATTTTACAAAGAAAGAATAGGCATAGCAACCGCATCCTCCATAGGATGTGCAAACAAGGTATCAGAAAGAAATCCTGTCTCTTACTCCATACTTGGCCAATTGTACTTGATAAACAAGTTCTGCCCAATTGGGCAGGCACCACCTTCATTATAATCTGCAAACAATATAAGATGTGTAGTCATAATATAGCTTACCCATTTTCTAGCCTTAATACTACCAATGTACCTACATTGGGGCATGCAACACCTAAACCAACAACTGCTATGTTTCTGCAAGTTGAACAGAATCATGTAGAAAGGAAGCCTTACATCGGTGCAGTTATAATACTTGCAGAGCTGCAAAGCTGCCAAATTGGTCAAAACCTTACAAGCACCAATCAAAATTTCGGTAGCTGTGATAGTTCTGAAAAGCTTTTGTTGGTGGAGATACACACACACACTGCTCCAAATCTTGCAATCCGGTTATGGCTGAAATGTCATATGGATAGAAGAAGCCAAAACCAGCTTCCCAGTTATGGGTTCATAGCCATCTCTTGCTTGCAAGAAGTTGTGGGTTCAAGCCCATTTGATGCATTGTCACTTTTTTTCTTGCTGTTTACACAACTAAAGCTTGAGGGGGCACTTGGTGTGTGAGCCAGTCATCCAAGTGCTGGGGACACAAGAACTTCCTGCTGAGTTCTTGAGCAAACATTTCATAGGCACATTTCACATAATTTTCCACATTCTGAACTTAAAAAAGAAGAGTTGGGTGGAGTTGTCCAGATTTGTGTCCATCACACTTGTGTCCACCAAGCAAGAGTTGAGCTGAATCCCAAAGGAAGAAATGTCTCTACCAGAATAGCCAAAATCTGAAAAACAGATGTTTTCCATTTCTGCACAAAATTGTTACACACATTTATCAATGGAAGAAAGTGACATTTTTTTTGGCACTAACTACTTCGCTTGATCACTCTGTACTGAACCATGGTTGTCCAGCTTCAACATATGTGCTCCAGCAATTCATCATAGACTCTTATGAATTGCTATACATTACAGGTAATGGCCACAAGAATCTCATCCTGAAGGAACTTTTTCTTACAGAATTTTTTTGGGTTTATTTCCAGATCAACAAGCTTTTGCATCCATTCTTCTTCTGTGGAATACTTGGATGATCATACTACTACTTCAGCAACTGATAAGCAAGAGAACCCACAAGGAAATCTTGAGATCAAACAAACAAATAGACAGACAAACAGGTTCTCACCAGTAAGTCCAACGTTCAGGTTCCAAAACCGTGTTCTTTGTGCTTAACAGGTTGCTTCTGCTCTTCTCACCCAAACCAGCTTCAGCACAAGGGACCACTGGAAATGAAGCTGTGCTCCTTTTTGAAGATAGCCATCAAAAACCTCTGCAATTTCCACTACTTCCTCCTGGCTTGTTTCTCCACTGCTCTTCACAATGATCTAGCACAAATCCGAGTCACTACAACTCTCAAATGACAGCTCCAAAAATGCAATTACCCTACTACTCTTTTGTGAAAAGAGGAGGGAATCTTACTATATAAACCAACTAAAAGAGTTCCAAAAGACAAGATCTAGAGGCATGACTGCTGAATATAGAGAGGACAAATTGGGTTATAATTGCAATGAAAAACAATTGCACCCACTAAAGCTGCTTTGCAGACAAAAACAAAATGTGAACAAACACAAGCTGTACAATGATTGAGCAGTCCATCATTGCCTGCTGTTCTTTTCTACAGTGTCTGCTGTTTCTGTTTGCATCGAGGAGGAGATAGCTCAAGACACCCTAAAGAAGTCATCATCAGTATGTTGCACAGTCAATCCCAGTTTGATGGTCTTGGTTGAGTCTGGTTATCTAGTGACCATGTCTCCTGGAACTTTTGATGCATGAAGGGAGAACATCAAGGAATCATCATGACCCATTTTGTATTGAAGATAGAATTTCACTCTCTCACTGAGTCATTGTCCTTCGGGTCTGGCTTCATGGATTGGACACTTTCATCAAGGAGCTTTGGAAGATCTGTGCATTGGATTTGCATTGCAATGACAACATGGAATCCGGCAATGGACTCCTCCCCTCCTCTCGAGTAACCCCAAAACATGTTCCTTTCAGTCTCTGTCCTGGTGCCTTCTTTGGCGCAATTTCTTCTTGCATCTGCTTCTGCCACTAGGCATGGTATAAGCAGGCGATGATCGTAGCATTGACACATTTGGTGAGTAAGTCCCAGGCCCAGGTGCATCCTCAATCAATTTCTTTGAGTACCTGCCACACATAGAGCCAACGTCAAAGATGTCAAAGTGGATGAGATGAAAGAGTCAAGACTTATCATTTGTCAGCAGATAGGGACTCGTAGCGTTCTCTCACAGCTCCAAGGATCACAATTGTGTTCTTTCACCATCTGGATCAGTGAGCCACATACCGAATGTGAGGACAACCCTTTACATATTCTTCAGCTTCTGGTGCTTGTGGAGTGCACCACTTTCAGGATGGAACTGTAATACCTACCTGCTTCCAATAGTGAAGGCAGGCGTCTTGTCTGACACATCAAGTGTATATGTGCCTGGCCCTGGTGTGGTACCCCTGAACACCACAGCTCTATGTGTACGCTGCGCAATTGAATACGCCGGGCTTGTGCTTTGGGAAGATGGGCAATAGGCAGCTGGACCTGGACTCATCTCCTGACTTCTTGCAGCATACCTTCTTGCCATTGTATAAGCTGGGGATGCAACAGATCTCTCATCCTTTAGATCATAAGAGCCAGGCCCAGGACCAATATTCCCATCCCTGAGGCTCAAAGGACCTCTTGCATGAGCAGCAGTAAATGAATACGCAGGACCATAAGCCAATCTCTCATCCCATGGATCATAGTCACCAGGACCTGGCCCATTCTCCATGCCCCTGATCCCTGGCGTTCGCATTCCTAGTGTGTATGCTGGGGCTGTGTTTGATGGAAGCATTAGTGGCTGATATGAACCTGGACCTGGAATTAGAGCTTCCTCGGATCCAGTTGATTTATAGTATCTTCTGGCCATACTGAATGCTGGAGAATCATAATGAGTAGCAATGTCATATGCCCCTGGACCTGGAGAATTGTTACTCTCTGCTCCTTCAGCACTTACAAGATTTTTTCCTGCAATTGTGTAAGCAGGTCCTGGAGCAACAACCCTGCCATCCTGAATTACATAAGCACTGGGACCTGGAGTTGTATCTGTAGGCGAATGCTTATGATACCTTCTAGCCATGCTATAAGCAGGGCTTGACAATCTCCGAGCTTTCTTGGGTTCATATTGGCCAGGCCCAGGGGTTCTATCACTGTCACCTTGCAGTGGCCTTGCTTTTCCAGTAATGCTATATGCAGGACTAGATCTATCACATGGAGCAGCTGAAATGTCATAAGCACCTGGGCCTGGACCCATGTCATTCATTTTCTTGTCATACTTGTTGCAAGGAAAACTGTAGGATGGGCTCATTGAGCTGAGTTCTGCAATTCTGTAAGCTCCAGGGCCTGGGGTATCCAGGTCCACCAATTGCATACCTACAGCTTTATATCTCGCAGCAATCGTGTATGCAGGGGTATAGGGTGGCTTTGGCTCTAGATACACTCCAGGCCCTGGAGTGATGTCTGCATCATCACATGCAACATGTTGTGGGTGTCGTGCACGCATTGTATAGGCAGGTCCTGCATAAGATTGGAAATCCCTGGTTCATTAGTGGACTACTGGTCATTCTTTTGTTCAGGGTTTTTTCATACTTTCTTGATGAGTTTTGGTCATTCTTGTTTGGGTTTTTTCATACTTCCTGGATGCACAATGGGTGAGCTGAAAATTCTAGAGATGAGAGCTAGTCCATGCATGCATGTTAGCATCCAATACTATTTCTTTTCCCTAGTAAACTTGGCAGTCAGACAGAATGTAGAAATTAGTCCAGCTCCATAGTGTGGACATGCTCTGTTGAGAACTGGGGGCAAAAGGAATGGGAAATGGTCTCAAGGGTTCTTACTCACCTCTAACACTTCTGACAATATCATACACTGCAGGGCCTGGGCTCCTGTCATCTTCAGCCTTGAGGTAATACCTCTGTGCCATTGTGTAGGCAGGTGTACTGTAACGGTCGAATGCATCATAAGCTCCAGGGCCTGGACTGAGCTCCATGCTCCTTGTAGCTGAAGGCCTTCTCCCAGAGGCAATGGTGAACTTGGGAGCTGCAGACTTGTATCTGGGTTCATATTGTCCAGGCCCAGGGGTCCCTTCCCCTTTCCATGGCCTTGTTTTTCCAGCAATGCTATATGCGGGATGTGCATTAGCATAAACCAAATTTGGATCATAAGTTCCAGGGCCTGGAACACCTTGGTTCATCAAGGCTGGACCCATGTCACGTTTGTATTTGGGAATGCTGTAGGCAATTCCATCAAAGCCCCTTGTTCTAACATCATACGTTCCAGGACCTGGTTGATCTTCTCTGAAGTCCAAGGCAACAAAACTCAATCCAGAGTCACAAAAGCCTCCTCCCCTTGCAAGCAGCATTTTCTTTTGTGGCGAAAATGGTGACAAAAGAAAAGCCAATGGGACTTCTACAAAGGATTTTTTTGGAAAACATGGCCCAAAGTCACCAGATTTCAAGGGAAAAAAATGTGAAATCACCAGATTAAGTGTTTCTTACATTTCTTTAGAGCTACTACCTCCTTACAAGACTTTTTGAAATAACTCTCATGAGTATCAAGGAATCTCACACTCATGATTCAAGGCACCCATGAAAAACACTAGATTGCGAGAAGTGACAATACTGCTACAAATGCTTTTGTTCAAATCATAACTTTTGCAATCTATGGGATGTTTTGGGTTCACATCTTTTGGGCAAGAGCATGGTAATTGGAAGATGGCCAAATGGGTATCTATTATAAGAGTAGCCCCATTGGCAACAATATAATGGCCTACAAACAATAATTTGGATGAAGTTCAAGGCTCTAAATAACATGAAACCGAGTTTGGAGATGTAAATATGCACAAGATACATGACTACCAGATCCAAAGTCATGTGCCCAAGTTATTTCCCCATCCCCACCCATTCCCATAAAATAAGGACAATGTAGAGTGAAGAATTAGTTGAGTTTCACCCACCACATGGGCTGCTCATTGTGAGTGACTGATCAAAGTCAATCATATTTGTTTACTGGCCCTTTTGGAGAGCCATGTATCATATGCATATTTACAAGTGCAAACTCAGTTTCATGCTATTTAAAGGCTATGCTTCATCCAAAGTACTGTGTACATACAAGCCATTATACTGCTGCCGGTAGAGATGCTCTAAATAATTTTGAGTCACAGCTTGCTCCAATTCTTCTTAAGCATCAAAAAAGGGGAGCAACATGGTCTGATATGGCAAGTGCCCAAAATCTTCCCAAGAGCACTTGGTTGGTTCACTAATTCACATGGCAAACAATCATTAGCTATGTTTGACTAACTGTGAATACCAAATTGAGCATGAAAACATGGAGATTTGAAATCCACCAAAAAAATAGTGGAACTAGCCATGACTGAAGTGAGGAGAATTTGGGGGAGAAAACACATTTCAAAGTTTATGTACCTGGATATATCTCGAAACCTTGCAGCCATTGTGTAAGCTGGTGAGGTGGTATAAGTTCCAATAGGAGAATAAGCGCCAGGTCCAGGAGTGACCTCTTCCTCATCACAGCTTGTGGAATCTTCTTCTTCGCCTCCTGTTCCTCCAAGAAGTCTATTAGGAAGCCCTGATGAATACACTTTTTTTTGTGGGTCCCAGCACCTTGGTCTTGAAATCACGCTGCTACTGCTCTCTACAAGGCTGCTTTTGTTGTTGCAGAAACTACTGATTCCCATATTGCAAGCAGGCACCATAATCAGCTTCTGCTGATCACCACGCCAGATTTGAGATTTTCTGGCTATGGCATTAGCAAAGGTAGGAGGAGTTTGCAGACTTTTCTGCAGCTGGTACTTGCCCACTGGTTGTAGTATCAATTGCTGATGCTGCTGTTGATCATTCTTGTTGCTAAGCCTACTACATCTTGCCCCTGCAGTCAATTCAACAGTTGGGGTTGTGTCAGAATTCAAGGAAAATACATAGATTAGCATTTTGATGTTGCTACCAGCAATCAAGAGAAAATGCTAACAGAAAAAAAAGAAAAAGTCAATTTTTTTAATCCCATTGCAACAAGCTTGCATGTGTGGTAGATCCTCCAACACTTCTCTGATATCTATACTTTTCCAGCAGGATAAACAAAGAAAAGAACAAAAAAGGGTGGTGAGGTCAATGGGTGTATCTACGTTACTTTGCTCGAGTAGAAAAGTTTTGAGGATTTTGGAGGGCTACCTGTAATCTTGTATCCTCCACAAACACCAGGACTAGCACCAGCACTACATGATGATACATCTGTAGTAGCTTTCCGATGGTGAGCGGGTGCTGAATTGGAGATTGAAGCTGCTGCCTGGTGAAGACCAGCCTGGCTAGCTCTTGGACCCACATAGCATGCAATTGCATTTGTAGTATAATTAGCAGAAGAAGATGATGGACCAATGCCCCAAGACTTGTTGATTCTGGAGTCTGGTTCAATATAGTTTGAACCTGCAGCACCACCTCGGAGTCGCTTGCTTACAAGCTGGCTGCTGGTGGCAGTGTTACAAGAAGTGCATTGCCCTGGTAGCCTTGTGGGGAGGGTAATCTTGCATGTTGTACTACCATGAGATCCTGTAGCTGAAATTTTTTCTTTTCTTGCTTCAATCCTTGCTGCAATGTTGTTGCAAAACACTGAACGTTTATTGCAGAGCACAGCTTTCTTCTTGTGCTGATCAGCACCTATTACAGCTGAGTATGCTCTTAGGCCAGGGCTCATTTTCACTTGGCCATGGACAACTTCCCCCCCGAAAGCTCTTCTGTGTCTGGCTCTGCCACGACTGGTTATTCTTGAAAATGATGAAGAAGGATTGAAAGCAGCCATACTATGAATTCCCTATTGCACGCAGCAGCCAGTTGCTGAAATGAAATTTAGCCAAGTCCAGGATTTTTTTCATCACCAGGCTAGCTTGAAACTGATCCTGAATACTTCTGGTTTCACAAAGCCCACATACTTGACCAGGCTGTAGTAGAAGCAGCTTGATCCTTGTAGGGTTGTTTCTTGGACAGCCATGATCAAGTAGAGAACTCTCGCATGCACATCATTGCAGCAGAAAAAAATTAAACAAGGAGGAGGATTACTACTATTATGAGGACAAAACAAGGCTTGGAATTGCATGAAATTTGAGATGAAGATCATAAACTGGATACTTAATTCCTTGTAAACCACAAGAACATCCCTCAACAATCACAAATGCACAACTGTGGTACTTTGGACACACCTAAGTTACTGAATGCAGCAAAATTCACAGTGTGTATTCATGCATGTGAGCAACATAGAGATAGGAACATAGGACATAGAAATAGCAACAGTAAGATCTTTTTTCTTTCTCACCACTCCACCACCCATGTCAAACCAACAATGCTGCAAGTGCCAACCCCCCCCCGCCCCCCCTTGCTACAACAATCTTTGAGCCAAAGACCAGCATCTAGATAAGCTAAAAGAGAAAGCAGTGGTCATGAAGATGGAAAGCAAGAGAGACAGAGAGAGCTACTCTAAAGCTCTTGCAGAGAGGGGTCAAAGGTCAGCTTCTTAAACATATCATTCAGGGATGGATCTGTGCATACTTTCTCTCTTTGTACCTGACACTTCTTTTCTTTTTGAACACCCATCCATACGTAGTCCCCAAGGCAGGCAATGGCTTGCTTGCTTGCTTCCACCAAACAAGATGATCCTGCAATTGAGAAATTCAGATTGCCACTGTGTTGATTGTTGGAAGGCCCAATTTTTTTCCCATGTGCAGTGAGACAGGAGAGAGCTCATGAAGGGGTGGCAGTTATAGCTTCAGCTGACAATTGTAAAGCCTTTTGCTATCTGCCAAAGGGCACCACCGATTTGAAGGCAACAGTGATGAGTCCTTTCACATCCACCCATGATGATGCTCCCTAGGCACTTCTTCTACCAGTACAGCAGAGGACTGTTGTTTTCCTTTGGTCCTCCAAACTGGCAAAACCAGTCACAGCTTTCATACAGTTAAATTTGCAGTTGTAGCCCAAAGTACCCATGTCCTGCATAACAGTTGGACAAACTCTAGAACAGTTCCAATGTAGGTATGTCAATGAGGTGAAGAAAAAGTCTACACTGATAACAAGTTTCATCTGTTGACATAAATCAACATCTGGAACTAGAGAAACTTGGGATCTGCACCATAAAAACCTCAGTAAAAACAAAGGCCTGCAGCCAGCCAGCCAGCCAGTCAGGCTCCTGCTGGAGCTCTCTTCTCCAGCCTGTCATTCAGTGCAAACAGCAAAAAAAGGAAGAAAGAAACCTAGAATTGCATGAACAAGAAGCTACAGTGTGTTTGCCATCAATTGTATGTTGACTTAAAATGCATGATCCATTGGGGGTTTTTCAATAGGCCAATGACCCCTAGTTAACATGTAGGATTGTACTCTCTAGTGGAAAATCAAAGAATTTAGGAGACCCAACAGCCCCAAAAACACATAGTTGGAGGCATATCAGGCATGAATGGTTTTTCTTTTCCCTACAATTCAGCAGCTACCCCCTACTCATCATCTCTTCAAGTCATGCCTTCGCTGACAAATTTGAACGGTACTCTCCAAGTGCCCAAATCGGAAAAATATTACGATATGCAGAATAGGAGATCATGCAGTTCTTGTTGAAAACACCCATGATTTCCTGCAAAAACAAAGCCTTATGATGTGAGCCCCAAGTAAAAGAAGTTCCTGTTGTCACCGATCTCGATGCACAGGGTGTAACCAGAGAGCAAAGTCCTTACAACTCTATGATCATATGTATTGTACAAAGTGGAGCAATGAGGAGCAATGAGTACAACACACTGATGTTTCTCTCTTACATGTTGTTCATATATGGAACTCTCAGGATTTTACACTCAACAAAAGGGACCTTGTCACATACCTGTTGTGGAAAATCACCATTTTCCATTTGTGCATTGATGAGCACAGTGGCTGCTCTGCGCAGTGGTTCCGGGTCCCTCTTCCACTGTCACAACCATCAAGGGATATGGGTGTTAGATATGAAGTTCAAAGGAAACAAGTCAACCAACTTTGATCAGTCTTTTGCTGGCTTCCCTTTGCAGAAAGTTGAGAGTTTTAGGGAAAAGACAACAACACATTTACAGGAGTAAATCACCAAACTTGTACCCACCCAAGTTGAATCAGATACCGTGCCTGGCCAACAATGCTACAACACTCCAGAGTTACACATTCAAAATGACCTCACAGTGGTGTCACATAGGACAAGGAAGAAAAGAAACAAACAAATCTACCATAACCCCAGGAAATAAAGTCAAAGAAAATGAGGCTTATGCCATTGCTTTCTGCAAGCCTGAAAGACAAAATTACAGACATGAATAGGTATATTACCTGTCCAGCAGCCATGAGAGAGAGCATAGCCCATGATGTGTTCACAATGTGCGATTTATCTCTTTCCAAGCTAGAGTAGACCTGGAGGAGAAGCAGCAGATAATACATACTGAGACAGAATAGCAAGCAGCATACTTTAACCACAACCACACCAAGCTATTCATATGTCTAGTCAAGGCAAAAAAAATCCTCGAAGTTAAAACCTTGAGTACAAGAAAGAAGAGAAGCTCCTTTGAAACTACCTTATCCTGGCAAGAAAGGTAGCTCTCTCCCCAGCCACCAGAAGCTTGCTGCTTTGAGAGTAGGAAATCACATGCACTCCGAATGGAAGCTGATGTTTCATAACTTCGTCCAGCAGCAAGCAATCCCTTTATTCCAAACCAGGTGCCATATGTAAAGCATACGCCCCAACTGCCATACCTATTTCAACCACGAGAAACAGCTCAGGCTTTGAAGGTTAACAAAAGAACAGAAGTGGGAAAACCCATCACAAGGTCTGTGTAGATGCTCATCAACAGCAAGAACAAATATCATGGAAGGTTGGAATTGCACAGGTTCTCAACATGGAACTTGATGCAAAGAATCAACATGGAACTCAATGATGGGGTTGATGAGATAACACACCAGGACCCATCTGGCCTTTGAATACTCTCAATATATTTAGCAGCACGACAGATGGAGGACTCTATCTCCTGAGCACAGTGCTTTGGGTACTGCTTTCTGAAAGCTGATAGGCTCTGAATGCATGCAGATGTGCACTCCACATACCTGTAGAACAACAATCATCAGCAACCACTGAATCCTTCTTATAACCCAGTAGCTGTCCAGTTTCCACGTAGCTGGAACTGATGAGCCAGAAGAGGTCTAAGACTCCTGAGTCTATTAAGGGCAACCACTACAGTCAGGGGGAATCCACATCATTCCCAAACATGTGAAAGCTGACTGTGAGCTTTCTTCCCTTTTTTTCACATGTATGAAAACTTGTGTGTGATCACACACTGCAAAAGAATTTGTGGACTACAAGAATTGCATCAAAGTGTTTGTTCCTTCAAAAAAAGCAGGTCTTGTTAAGCACTAGAATACAAAGTTCACACTTTTGGACTTGAAGGGGAGCAAGCATATTGCAAAACACAAAATATGGATCTCACTACGGATGCTAGGTGCTTACGAGTAGTCAATGACAATATCTCCAAACGTCTCCGCTGGGTTAATAATCTGTTCATCATCAAGGCAAGTGAATTATGCACCTGGGGGTCATTATTGTGCAGATAGCTAAACAGAATTTCTTACTTATTCGGCAATCCTTTGCGATACTCCTGTCTAATTCCTCTCTATGATGCTGCTTCTTTCAATGAATGGGAAAGAAAAAGTGTTAACCTCCAGCCAAGCATAAGATCGGGTGAGTTCATAACTAGCTGACCCTCCATGCGCATTCTGCAAAACATCCATGGACAACCAAAGAACTCAAAATGAAAAATGAAAAACAGATGCTATATCCCCCTAAGGTGCCTTGAGAAAAGTCCTGAAGATTGTAGCAGATGAGTGGATTTCAATCAATGTGCAGCACCATGTGGATGGATGGATTTCAACCATAAAGTGAGAGTCTTACTTGGTAGGACAGAATAACATTGACACAATCATAAATGCGCTCCACTGGAATGGGGTCCCCGACCAACTCACGTGGTAAGTTGGATAATATCAATGCAGCCTGCCAAACCCAATAACATGGTCGATGGGTGAAGGTGTTCTTTTTCAGCATATGAAAAGCTAGCTTGTGGGCATTGTTGCTAAATTCCATGTCCACCATGAGAATGCCACAATGGACAGAAAGAATATGAGAGGCAACATATGCACACCTTGAGTCCCTCGGAACTACAGTCGGATATGGGCCAACCATGGTCTCCACTTGAAAAAGGCCAGGCACCTTTAGAGATGTGGCGATACCAATAGGCTAAATCCCCAGGGCAATCATCTCTCACCTTCACAACAACGGTCATGAAATTCATTCAGACATACATAAGTATTGTGTTGTCATAAGTATTGCAGACTATCTTCATTTCTACTGAGAACTTCTCATGGACTCATTGTGACACAACGTCATCACCAAGAAGAATGGAATTCAGAGATGACCCAATCAATAATAAAGAGCAATGGTGACAAAACCTGGTTTCTGTCAATGTAAGTATGAGCCTTCTTGAACATGCTCCAACACTCATCAGGCAGGTTTGTAGCACTTAGTGCTTGCACTGCAAATGCTGTGTCCCAAAGTTGGCTCCCATTGTAACCCTGTTAGTCAAATTGTAAACCATTCAAATCGAGTCCAGCAGTCATAAGGTTGAACTACGATAGCAAATAGGGACAAGAAGCTCAATGCCAAAAGAACAAGCACAGAAGGAAGAAAGAGGTGAATGACAAGACCTGCATCTTCATGCCATCTTCAGCTACCCAAAGAAAGTCATAGATACGAGGAAGATGACGCTTGAATGCTTCTGAATTCGGGTCCTCCACCCAACATGCCAGCATGTTCATCACCTGTTCAGAGTCACCACCAGTACCTCTGGTATTACATGATGCCCCAGGAGAATTCACAGGAGCCTCGATCAGCAATAGAAAGCAAGTTGCTTTAATCAGAAGATTTCTCCCATCTGGCTCAAAATTGCACATTTACATCAAAGAGTCTTCATAGAGTTGACAAAAAAACTTAACAAGAACACCCATTTTATCAGTCTCAAAGAGTTGGCACAATGAAGACCCAACTAAACACGAGAATTTGACGACATACCTTGTTGACAGGCCCAATGTCTATATATCGGGTATTCACATCCTCATAGTGGACATGTTCCATGGCTGTGGCAAGGGCCTTTTTACGAAGAAGTGAACCAGGCCAATGCATCAATATGGGTTCCACTACCTTGTGCAGAGTGCCCCAAAGAATGTCCTGTATTAATGGATGTGGGTAGTACAAGTCTTCCTGCAAATAAGACACCCAACAAATTAGAAGAAAAATTCAAATCTGACGAATTGTTCATGCTTGTGGTTGCTCATATATCCCTTTTCACCAGCTTCAGAAGCCAAACAAAAAGTGGAGGGACTCTTGCTATTAAAAAAAAACAACTTCAAACTCACCTTGGCACACTCATTGCGAGCTTTATTCCAGTCAATTTTGGAGTATGGTTGTATGAAAATTTCTTCTCTGAGAGCCTTGACTGTGTTTGTAATGGGTCCTGTGAATCGCTTTCCATAGATGTAGCTCATGGGCAAGTACACCATCCGGCAGTGGCACCACATCCTTCCTGTCACAAATACACTTTACTGTGGTGAGAGATGCTGGTAAGACTCAGAACGCATTTTGCAAGAAATTCCAAGAACTGCACACATGAAGAATCCAGGAAAAGAGAGGCACACCTGGATGCATTGGGAGGAAATAGGGCAGCATCCAAATCTCAGGGGGCAATGGGTTATTGCCCGGCCACTCAAAAGCTCCAAGAACCTGAAGACAGCAAAAAAAAATTAGGGCACAGTGACAGAAAGCCCAGAACTTTGGAATGACAGAATTGGAGTGTGGATTCTACAAACACACAAGGAGAAGAAGGAAGATAGGCCTTCAGTGCACACTTGCCGAAAGCCAGAACTTGCCCCATGAGGGTATGGAGGTGGCACCACCATGGTCCAGGATCCATTGACGCCCACGTTCCAGTGAGTTGAATTCCCCTCCCTCCGGACCATCACCAAGGAGTCGCAATGTGACATAGCTAAGCACTGACCCAAACATGGTACTGTCACCTTCGATGTGCAATCCCCAGCCTCCATCCTTGTTCTGAAGAATTCACTCACCATAACAGGGGTGAATTGTAAGACATGACAAAAGCAGTAAAGAAAATTGTTAGCAAGAAATGTAAGTAAGAATCCTACTGAAACCAACACCACTTCATGAAATGAATTGCCCCTCCAATGACAATGGAGGTTACCTGATGGTTGTAGAGATATCGGCGCATCTCATCTTTATGTGCTTGTGACAATACATTGTTCAATGCACCTGTCACCGACAGTGTGATAACCTGCAAGAGAAAGAAAATTTTCATCACAAAAGAAGAGTGCAACTGATCATCAACAACAGCCGATGGGATCCAAGAAAGAAGAAGAAGAAGAAGAAGATGGGATCCATATGATGATGTATGTGTGTGCATATGGCATACCAGGCCAGGCATGAGAAACATGGGTCCTCCATAGTCACCAGGCCAATGACCATCATGAGCTTGCAGAGTGGAGTAGAACCGCAAACCTCGCCGCAAAGTTGTGGTTACAGCTTCCTCTGTCAGCTCATTCCAGCTGGATACTTGTACTTGCTGTGGCAAGTCGGGAAGAGGATTCTCTTTTGCAAACTTTGCACATAAACCCAGAAGAATCCATCAATACCTCAATTGGGTATTCCAACAAAACCCCACCTCACTACCCAGGCAATGGCAATGCAACCCATTTCACTGAGCAGAAAGAGAGAACCGATACACACATGCACGCACCCATCGCACACACACCAACACACAATACATACATACATTCATGGATACATGCATACCTGCAAGCGCATGAGGAGGTCAGCGCTATGGCGTTTCTCGTAGCGATTCTTGGTGAACTCAGCTCGAGCTTTGTCCACTGCCAAGCGATCGGCGAGCGAGTCCTCCGCATCTGCCTTCTCCTCGGAAGAGTACTCCCATACTTGGCGACCAGAGAATCCATTCACAGATTGCATCCATGGACCCCTACCCTCTGCAACTTTAAGCGTCCACATTTCTTCCTTGTTCTTGCACTTCCTACTCCCCTGATTTCCTGCGCTCCTGGTCTTCTACCTCCTCCTCTGTCAAAGAGTTGGCAGACGCACCAAGCGAGCGAGCGAGCGATGCGCGCAACACTCCCGCGAACACAAAACAAACGAAGCGAAGCTCACAGCGAAGGCAAAGCAAGAGCAGCTCTGTGTACGTACGTACGTACATACGTACAGGTTGTGTATAAATACTGACGACGTATAAATACAAGACGTAGAAAGCAAGGATTTCTTCTATATACTCCATATCATACTTTTTTGTGATATCAAAAATTTGGCGATTGTGTTTTCAACAAATAGAAAAAAAAAAATCTAATTGAAAAAGGAAAAACCGAAAATAATAATCCCAATTTAGCCAACAAAATAAATAAAAGCTGACAGCAAAGTGAAGCGACGCAGAGCAGTGTACGTACGTACGTACAGATTCCGTATAAGGACTGACGATGTATAAATACATCAGGTTTAAAGGCCAGGATTTGTTCTACATAAGTACATTGGATTTCTTTTTTGTGATATCAAAAATTTTGCAAATTTTTTTTTCAAAAAATAGAGAAATTAGTTGAATTTACACTGGAAAATAATAATAATAATAATAATAATAATAATCCCAATTTTCCCAACAAAGCTAAGCTCACATAACAATGGAAAGCAGAGCAGCGCTATGTACACATGTACGTATTATTTTTGTATAAAAGACTTAAAAACTGTATAAATACACGACGTAGAAAGCAGGGAGTTCTTTTACGTACTCCATATATCAGGGTTTTTTTTTTTTTTTTTTTTTTCTTAAATTGTGATATCTAAAATTTGGCGAATTTTTCAAAACAGAAAAAAAAATAATAATAAAAAGTCGAATTTACACTAAAAAATAAAAAGAAAATCCGAATTGTCCCAATTTTTTTATTGGAAAAAAGAGAAAAATTGCCTCCCAAAAAATCACTGAAAGTCTGTATACCCTACACAATTTTGTAAAAGAATTCTATTATTAAAATAAATATTGTATTTATGCATAAACTATAACCTCTGGTACAAGAGTTATATAACCAGTGATTTTTTTTCAGGGCAAAATTTTGTTGTATTTTCTACAAAACATTCAGAATTTTGGGATTTTCTTCTTTTTTTCCTTATTCTTATTATTATTATTATTATTATTATATTAGGGTAATTAGTTTCCACTCCTCCTTCATTGAATTTCTCTGCACAGATTTGTAACCTTCCCCATGCTTGCATCCATTTGCAAATTTATGATGATCTAGTTTAAAGCTTGCTGTTGCTGCTGCTGTTGCTGTTGCAGCACACCCACAAATCAATTTTTACCATGTTCAAATCTGCAAAGAGGCAGAGAACATGGGCCAGATCAAAAATCTGCTGAAAAGGCATGGAAGATGTGCACACACATCATCATGGTGTGAGAAAGAAAAGATTTGATTATCCATGTGAGACCCCAAACTGCAATTTGCAATTACTTCAATCCTGTTGAAAAGCTGACAGGAGCTTCCAATGAGAAAACAATATAATAATAATAATAATTCCCCAACATTCAATACATCACGGGTTGTTGCCAGGCTTATTTTTTAAACCCTAATTTCACTTCATACAATAATAATAATAATAATAATAATAACACGGTGCGTTTTGTAGTTGTTGGAAATCTTTGCTGGTGTATGCATCCATGAAAGCTGTAGGTCACCACCACTGCTGTATTTGTTCTTGTGATTAGGGTTTGTTACACAGAGTTTTGGGTATAGGAAATTTCAACCATCCCAACCAAGAATGAATTGAACCACCATCGCACAACAGGAAAAAAAAGACTCGCTTCAAGAATCAACCACTGCTGCACAGTAATCAGTCAGGGTGTTCCCAAAATAAACACCAGGCTGAGGCCATAAGACAATCCATCTAGGAGATAATAATATATTCGATCTCAATTTTCTTCCTCATGATCTGATCATTCCTAAATCATGGAAACCGACAAAGTTTTTCCCAAGAGCAAGATCAAAGAAAGAGGATTCAACAACATCCTGAGCCTCAGTCAGTTTTTGTGGCTTAATTCTGTAATAGCTATCAAGCACATCAGGATTCAGTGTTGCAAGAGCATGTGAAGAGGAAAATAATGCAGTCATTAATGGTGGAACTGATGAGGGAAAGCTCAAGTTTGCAAGGATGATTGACAAACTTTATGGGGAACAGCAGTCAAGGGACACGACTAGTTTTAAAGACAACTCAACCATTACGTTGGTTGGTATGTGTGATGATTGTATTGCTCATGTCTGTGGACACCATCACTCTTGTTCTTTGTACACATGAGGAAAGTCACATCAACATCAACAGCTCCAGCCATCTATGCGGAAGCCATCTGCGGCACACATCAACCCACAGACAACTGAGTTGGCTGCAGATTAAGGTAACCCTAAAAAATAATTCTATTGCAGTTTTGCAACCAATTTGGCTCACATTGAAGTTGCTGCCCTGTTTTGTCAAATAACAGCAACCAAGCAACAGACTCTCTCTCTCCAATAGCCAAAAGCCAAATTCAGATTTGTAACAATCCATCTCATGTCATAACACCACTTTGATGAGGTGGTGCTATGTGGGCCGGGGGACCAGCAGACATCTCAGGCAGCAGGATCAGCAAAGAGGTCATCATCTGCTCTTACACCAGAGAAGGTGATTGGCAGAATACCTCGCTTGGACCCACTTGACAAGTTCAAGCGATACACTGGTGGCTTCAATGTCACCAATGTGCACTACTGGAGTGTAGGTCCATCTACTACTACAACACCCAGTGGCACAGCCATTTGGGTCGACTCAGTTTTCACTGATTGCACAATGAACCAACAAAACCACTTGTGCCAAATAGCCACTGGTAGATCAAATCAGTGTTACTCCATATCAAATCACTACAACACACAGACACAATGCAGGTTCACAATGATTAACAACACTAAAAGTGATTGGGGGTTTGTGTGCACTGGTGGACAGTCAGTGGCATTCACCGGCATATGGGCATACACAATGGCAATAGTATGTCTGCTGTGCGGAGTGCTACTACTCGTCTGGCAGACCTACACCTCCAATGACAATTCATTCAAGGAGGAAGTCCTGTTACCTGAGTCAAAAGCTGGGCACAGAGTGCCTGTTTGCTGCATCTTGCAGTTCGGTGTTCTTGTATTGTCAGCATCTCACCCATTTCTGTGCTCAACATCTTTGCTCTCTAAGCTTCTCCACAGAAGTCCTTTCACCATGAAGATCACAGTTTGAAATTCAACTTGAACTCTCAGTGTTTTAGATCAATAAGGCACATATATATATCTGGTAAGACTAAACTATGCAGAGCAGCTTCTACTGTCATCTTTTGGGGAAATGTCAGACTTGGTGAGGAGCTCAAAGCCACTGCTAGCACCCTTGTCATGAGTGTGGACAAGGTCAAGGTGAGAATACCAATCCCCATGTCTCTGCAGTAATGTTGTAAAACCACAGATGAAAATGCCTAAACCCAAATCTGATGATAGAAGTAGCAATATTTCTCTATAACAATATCAGCTCCACTCCTTATTTATCTCTTTCCACACAGCCCACACTCATATCCTCATTTCCCACTTGTCTCCAGTTGCTAATTTTCTCGGGTGTAAGCAAGCCTCTGGTAGTTGTTCCCTGCAGTTGCAAGTGGATGGTGCAATAGACTTGATCCCCCTTGCCAATATTGGACCAATAGCCAACCAAGAGATTGCCAAAAAGTTCCTATCCGCATGTAACAACCTGGCCACCACATTTCAGGAGCTTATGAGCAAAGTAAAGCTAAACAAAGCACACATATACCATCTCTTCTTCTCTGTGTAAGCAGCTTTAACATAGACATCAAACAAAATGTCAAACATGCTCCAGGCACACGGAAACATGAATAAGAATAATAACATCAGATGCTATATGACCTACCAATCTTGCTTCCTTCTTCAGAAGGTTGCCTCTTCTGGTACTGCTGCAGGATGGGGTTTTCCCTTTTGGGAGTTGTAAACCACCACAACAAAATCCTGTTCACATCATCTCCTACTGGACAAACCAAACATTCATAAGATATGAAAATTGTGGCACTAATTCATCTCCCAGAGGTCAAACCAACAGTCATAAGAAATGAAAAATTGTGGTGCTAATTCTGTGGAGTGCTATTTAGTGTGATATGTGCATAAGAGTCAGAACATCCATGAGAACAAAAAACACAACAAAGCCATGTATCCTGACTGGCATGCTGCTGTTTGTTTCAACCCAAGAGCTAATGGAATCCAACACATGAAGTTGATGCAATTTGCAGGAAATTGGCGATTGCAATAATAGCATCATGTATGGTCATCTTGGCTGTCACTGGCATAGGTACAGTCCCCTGTAATCTACCAATATCATACAGATTGTAGATGACCAAAAAATGGGCACAGGTAGGTCATCTTGGTTGTCACTGGCATCGATACAGTCCCTATCCAAGTTTGAGGTACATACTACATACGGGGTTGTTGTGGAGGGATGGATGCAGTGTGTATGCTGAAAAGTTGGCATGTGGCTCTCACAATGTATGCTCCTTCTGCCATCTATCTTGTTTCCCTTTGAGATGGCTGCCTTATGCAAAGACTATCAGCCTGATGCTCAAAGAGGATAGATTCAAATTTCTCTTGGGATTTTACCTTCCTAACACTCACTAGGAAACCATGTTGATGCAGGATTTATTCAGCAGCAATTGTTGTACTGGTTGCTTCTTGGATGGTCTCTGGAGTGACTTTTGTGCTTGCCAGGTTCTCTTCTGCACACATTTGCCAGTCCTTTTGCCAAATTTTCCTTTCCTTCCCTGCACTGGAAGGCAACTTTAGTTACAACAATGCCAACAGAATGCATGTGCAGGATCAACACAATCTGTTATCTGATGCCTTACTAGCATTCTGCCAAACGAGGTTCAATTCTAGTGAATTGGGCATGGCACAGATCATGGTTTTGAGAGCTGACTGAATGTGCAGTGTTGCGATCGATAGCTGCCAGGCTATGGAAGCATATGATCAGAATCCCCACAACTCTAGTATCGCAAGGCTCCTGCCTTGCCTCACACCACTAGCAGGTGCTGAGGCTCTGAGTGGAGCCAAGAAGGCCATTAAAACTGTAATAAAACGCTCCAACAATGCAGTGGATCTTCTCAACCACCAGGAGGAGAGAATGGCAGCCTCAGGAGATATCGACCATCCCACCTTCCTACCTCATGTCTGTGACCCTTTTGGACCTGAACCTGAATTGCTCCCCAGGGAATGCAGCTCAGCTGAAGGCTCCTTTGCCAACTTTGAAGATGTGAGCCATCCTCTTTTTCACACAACCCACAGTCACGTATTTCAGGATTTCAGTTGCATTTCAAACACAAAAAATGATAACAACTGTTATTAAGTATTTAGCTTCATGTAATCCTCTGATGATCATCAATATGATCTCTCCTTCTATATCTGCACAGGACTATGGCAAATACCGCTGTGAGTCAGATGACATAGAGGCATGTCTTGCTACCCCTACCCCTATCCCGAATTTTGCATATATGGAGGCAATGCAAGCTATGAATGCGACAAAGGATGTCTACACAACATTGCCCACTGTCTTCCGGGTAATCACATGCAATTTTGTCAAAGTAACATTCGAAGATATTCTAGAGCACCACTGTGCACCGCTGAAGGTTGCACTGACAGTGTTGTGGATTGCCTTCATCATTGCTTCCATGGCACTAATGCCACTCCTGGTTTTGTGGATAGTACATGGCAAGAAGGTTTCAGACAACAGAGTGAGGTACATTTTGAGACAGAAGGCAGCAGAATTAGGGTTACCACCTGTGTGCTAAACCCACACCACTTTAAGTACTGTATGTCTGTTCATTTGATTCATAATAGCAGTCATCACTACTGGCATTTTGATGAAAATCAACAATGCCATCAATTGCCAGCAATGGCCAACCTTAGTTAAAAATGCAATTCTCCCCAATAAGGATATCAAATAAGCTTTTTACCATCCCATTCATCGGGATTGAGCAATTCATTACACGTTACAGGTTATCTGTAGCAACCTCCCATGCTGTTAGAAAAAATCTCCCAACTAATTCAAAGGGAAGAGTTGTAGTGTTTACAGACAAGCCAGACTGAATGAAGAGTTCTCTCTCCTGAATTATTTTGGGTCTTATTTCAATCGAAGCAAACACTTCCTAACCACAAACTGTAAAAGCAGCAAACAAACTGATCGCCCACCAAACTATTGAAGCACCATGACAAATCTATTGTTCCAGCCAAAATTGACCATTGAGAATCCCAATGAAGTTCGAGGGGAGGGAGAAAAACGCACCTCTCTCAGCTCACTCACTGTTCTTTGTCCTCTATTTCTCTTGTTTCAAATTTGAACTGATGAGTCTTAAACAGTGCCATCGTCTCCTTCTTGCCGCCTCGATTGAATTCCCATTATCAGCAGCATCCCCAAACAGTGAGCTAGAAGAACTCCTGGAAGTGGTGCGAAAACGAAACCGGGAGGGGAAAAAACCTCCACAACGCGAAGAGAGAGGAAATCAGGAGACGCGCTTGGAACCCTAACCCTAACCCTAACCCTAAAAGAGTAAGTTGCGTGTGAAACAGGTAGTTTTTTCTATGGCCGTTCTTAGCCTCTCGGCGTTAACAAAAAGCGGCCAATGAGAGCGGTTTCCGTCTCGGAAGTGTAAACAAGCGCAGATAAGATAGCCAATGAGATTCTTAGGTTTATGCCCTTGTGTAAACAGGGCCCAGTTTAAATCCCTATATTCCGATTCCCAGATTCGTTGAGGCAAGGCGGCGCCGGCCGCCGGAGCACGGGTGCTAAGGCTGCCCGTGGTGGCCGAGGAAACCGGCGTAAGATTAGGCTACCACTGGTTGCGTTTCCCGAGGCGCGGGTGACGCGCCATTTCACCCGTTGGAAGCCCGACCCGGGCCGCCGTCTCCAAAGGGGCGCATATCCATGAGCTTGTAAGCGACGGTCTTTCTCTGCGCTGCGAGCGAGCGAGCTTCCGCTGTGCCCGTCGCTCTACGCTGCGCCTTCGACGATCCCCGCTCGGCTCCACCGGAGCTCCATCAGCCAGTGCTTCAAGATGCTCGTGTATCAGGACAAGGTCTCAGGTTCGTGTTTTGAAGTATGCGAACTTGTTTTCTTCGTCCAGTGGAATTTGTGCGAGTTTTGTATGTTTTGTTTGTTTGTTTCTTCGACGCTTGAGGCTTTGTTTTACGTTTTCTTTTCTGCATGTTTGTTGCCGTGAAGCTCTTTGAGCTTGAAATTTCCTCTGTGTTTTTCTCTTGTTACGATTGAAATGAAACCGTGTCTCCTGAAATTTTCTTTTGGAGTTCTAGAAGACATCTATACCTAAACAGGGAGTTCCGTTTGTTCCTAGCCGCCTTAGCATGTTACTAGGCTTCTGTTTGGCATCCAACAGTGGCGAAGCAAGGAGACTTTTCGATCTATATTTTTTTATTGGTTTTTAGGTGTCAAGTTTTCGCATAAGATTAAAGAACTTCTTGCGTATGTGTTTCACGAATTCCGAAGAACTGTGCTCAATACATGCCGGTTTTTCATCTTTTTCGGTATCTGGAAACGATAGGTTCAGATGCGCTAGAAAGCAAGCAGAGCTCTATTGTGTTAAGGGAGTCGTTTTCGAGCTTTCGGTTCTGAGCTCTTTCTTGGACTTCTGATTCTTCTGCAACTCCAAAGGGCATCGAGTTCTGATTGTGGAATCTTAATTTTTTGGATGCTCTTTACGCAGCGTCAGAAGTTTGGATCTCTTCTCCCTGAATGCAAAGTATTCTCCATAGTGATCTCCTTGTGCTGTATGCTGCCTGTCATCATATTGCAATAACGTGTTTTATCTTATTCACAGGAGATGAGTTGCTGTCGGACTCTTTCCCTTATGCCGAGATCCATAATGGTGTCCTCTGGGAGGTTGAGGGCAAGGTGAGAGCCATCTTGCATCTTTGTTTTCTCCTACCCTTAAATTTATGATGGTGTTGTTGACTCTGCTGAAATTCGTTAGTGGTCTTTGCTTCAGTGTAATTGCAATCTCAGATTTGTTTTGCAGTTGTCTCTTTCTGTCAGGGTTGGGTTTTCTCTTTGCATGTATGGTCTGATTGATTGCTGATACTATGTCAGGTCCAAAGTATTCTTAATGACATTGTTGTAAGATGTTTCTCAATTCTGTTCAGACTTGACTTCAATTGTATGTATGAATTCTTAGTACTATGAAGATCTTATTCTATGGCTGGTTTCATTTCCTGGCCTCCATATGCACAATGTAGTGTGATAATTGTCAAGTAATGAAATGCGAAGAAAAAGGCTCTTTACATAGCTCTCTAGTTGATTCCAGTGGCCCTAGTGTTGGTTTGCTGTTCTATCTGGATGGCTGATGTGATGAATGTGTTTCTTTGGGGAGGGTGCAGTGGGTTGTGAAGGGTGCTCTTGATGTGGATAGTCTGATTGGAGCAAACCCTTCAGCTGAGGGTGGAGAAGATGAGGGAGCTGATGACCAAGCAGCTAAAGTTGTTGACATTGTTGACACTTTCAGACTGCAGGTTTGGGTCTCCATTTAAATAATGTTTTTATCTGCACTGCAATTGTTTTCAAATACTTCCTTGTTTCTTTCTAACTGTGATGTGAAGCTGGGCAATACTGAATTTTTGGTACTGTTTTGGTTACCAGGAGCAACCGGCATATGACAAGAAGGGGTTCATGGCATACATTAAGAAGTATTTGAAAACTCTGACTCCGCTTGTGCCTGAGGAGCGCCAAGCAACCTTCAAGAAGGATGTTGAAGGCGCAGTGAAGTTCTTGCTCTCCAAGTTGAGCGACTTCCAATTGTATGTCTGGGCTTATACTCTGCCTCTGTTTATGGTTTTCACAGGGTTTATTTGTTTTGTCTATTCTACAAGCATTGTTCGTGAAGATATTGAGTATCACTTTCTTCTTACTTCAAGTGCATTGTGAGCTTTGGATCGAGAACCTTTTTGCATTTGATAGGTTGTATCTCTGAGCATTGCGCATTTTTGTTGGTGGCAATTTTTGATGCTAGGTTGAAGGTGCCAGAAGAAACTTGTGCTCCCAACAGTTGTTTGTTGTGCTGATATCTATATGTGCTGTGTGCAGTTTTGTTGGTGAGAGCATGAAAGATGATTCTTCAACTGTCTTTGCTTATTACAAAGAAGGGAAAACAGATCCCACATTCCTTTACTTTGCTGATGCTTTGAAGGAAGTCAAGTGTTGATGTATTAGCTTTCACACAACTTGAGAAGTTGCAGCAATCAGTGGGTTTCTGAAGTTTAGGAGATTATCATTGGGAATGGGGTTACTTGATTTGATATCTAGAGTTCTGGAATACATGGACTGAGGCCTATGGTTTTCTGCCCTGTTGTTCCTTCAAATATCTCAGCTTCTTTAAGGGCTGTAAATGTTGGGAAATGTTTTTTGTGAATCCTTTGGTAACTGCAAGGATTTTGTGGATTGCTGGAATAGTTATAATATTGATGTGAAGCCGTTGAATTTTTGACCTGCTAGTTTTTTTCGGAATGTGATGCAGTAAAAGTTGTGAACAACTATTTTCTTGTTCATCTAGTAAATGACACTTTGTGTGTGATCTGTAACATTATGATAAGGTTGTTTTCAAGTTATCGTGAAAGTGTTGTTGTGAAAGTGTTTGTAATTTCATAGATGTTAGAATTTCATAGACAAAGTCCTCTCTGCCCATGGAATTTAGCATTTTCAAGCCACCTTCAAATTGGAGTTGTGAAGGTTTCTCTCTAATTGTGGATATTTATCCAATGAAATGTAATTATGTTACCCAGTGTGCACTATTGCACCATGGGTAACGTACCACCCCTGTAGGTGTATCTTAAGTGAGTTTCCATTTTGGTAATTTAACCTGGCTGCATGAAAGAGCACCAAATGTTCCAAAAACATGAGAAAAGATAATAAAACAAGCGCTTGTATGGAAAATACTGAACAACTGAGTCACTGAAAAGAGTCCAGCAATAGACCTGTGCCGTGTCCCTAGGAATATACAAAGCTGCTTCAGTGGAGATGGTGGGATTGTAAATCTATGACTTGCATTTCATTGGGATAAACCCAACCATGCAGCAACGGATGGTAATTTGAACTCCCATGTCTTTGTGTATTGTGAGAAATTCTCTGAGAATTTAACTCAAAAGCCACAGGGAACTAATGACAAAATTTGAACATGGAAAGAAAGGGGAGAAACTCAAATACATGTTGAGTGACAAATGAACAGAGATTTGTCAGCAACAAAGTCTCCCATTCTGCACCTCACTGGTGAAACAGGATAGTTGTACAAGGCCTTGGTGATCACATAAAAATTGTTGAAACATTGATCATTAGTTTGCATGACTTTCGTTCAGCTGAAAGCAAATTTGTTAGTTTTACGAGCAAAATCTCTGATAGTACATGACAATTGCCTTGTAAAGCCAGAGAGAGAAACATTCATACATCCTAAATTATGAACATATGAACCGGAGCCTCATATATAAATGCATTAACCTGTAGAGCTGGTATATGCCGCTCAGTTTCTGTGCCAAGGTTGAACACTTCGAGACAACAAGTAATTGACAATGATGGATGAAACATTTTTGATATATCCAATAACAAAATTCAATCCTGCACAAGTCTTAATTCTGCCCCTGATCTTGCCTTATGTACAGCTTCACCAAGTCGTGGCATCCTTGAATCTATAAAATCTTGGAATCTGCCACCCAAGACCTTAATCTCATGGAATGGTCTTGCCTTTGCCCATCTTTGAATCTGCCACCCCAGACCTTAATGTCATGGAATGGTCTCACCTTTGCCCATTATGCTGGGTGCAGTGCCTTGCTCACCCTTGCCCTAATGGTCTCACCTAGCACCTTACCCAACATAATGGGCAGGGGTTGACCATTCCTTCAGTACCTAAACCCTAAATGCATCCTAAACCGTAAAACGATTTCAGGTGAACCTGAATAGATTTGAGAGATGATCCAATAATACTCCTACACCCCTCTTGGGATGTTTGCTACTGACACAATGTCAAACAACAAACCACAAACACCAAAGAAAGAAAAAGAAAATTACCTGGCGTGGCTGTGTTTTCCAATAACAGAATAACACAACTGCTGCACCGCATGATGCCAGTTCCGCTGCAAGTCCCACAGCCTTAAATCGTTATCTGACCATTTTGTGCACAGGCATGGCACGCTCCTCGAAACGGAATCCTCCTGCCATAGGGTTTTGATCTTCTGCGTATAGAACCGACGTAATGGCGCATACTCCTGCTAGTACACCCGACACCCTTGACGCTACCTGCTATATCGCTACTCCTGAAGCCATGCCGCCGCCTCATTCCCGCGCTACCACGCGACAGAGAAACCCGCGCACCGGACGGTGATACAATCTGATTGTAAGAAAATTTATAATCTGATTTTATTGTTTAATTTTCTTTAAGGAGGGGACAGCGTAAGCAGGGCATGAACTGTGTGGACCGAAGTTTGAGGATGGAATCAATGAAACAAGCAGGTGTGGGTGAAGTGTGAGCAAGTTTGGTGCAATCAGCGACCCCCCATTTCTTGAGCCTACAGAGTTGCAATCTGCGCAATTGTATGTATCTAGTTGGCTTTGCAATAGAAGCTTTAGGTACAGTAAACCCCCTTTATAATCACACACTTGGTGACCACTTTTTTTTTGTGACACTAACAAATTGTGATTTAAATGTGTATAGTCACATTCCATATAAACCCTTACAAGATTGTGACTATAGCTCCAAAAAAAACTTTACAAAATATCCCTTCATGCTAGAATAAAAGTTGTCAATTGTTAAATTTCTTACATGGGTTATTCTAAGCTTTATTATGTATTATTAGACTTGAAGAAGGTTGTGATTTTTGTTTGTTTTAATGTGACGATTTACATTGAGCCTGAGCTCTTTAACTATTAGCTTGTGTATCTTGTCAATTAGATTTTTTTAATTAAGATTTTTTGCTTTCTTGACAAGTTCACATCTTTTTGTTTGTTTACACAAGAAAGTTGTTTTTTCTTTTCTTTTTTAAGTGGATTCATTATTGTTAGGTTGCACAATTTGAACACAAATCAACATTAACATTGCCCTTTAGGGAATTACAATTTACATGAAATGGAGTTGAATCGGAAGCTGGGGCAAAAATTGAAAGGTTAAAATGCCAATTTTCACAAGTAGAAGGGGCTTTAGATTTGTAAAAAAAATCTTAAATTAGTTCCCATTCCAAACAAGATCACCAAGGAAGAAAATAATTGTGGTGAAAGACAAAAATAAAGAAGGTGAAAAAGTTGGGAAAAAAATCCATTGTGTGTAGTAAAAGTAAAAAAGATGAGGAAAAAAATATTAAAAAAACCATTAAAGAATAAAATAAAATAAAAGACCAAACATTAACCTAATCCTCTCACATGTCAATCACAAATTTTTGATATTGGACCCTTGAATTGGATGCCAAGCCTTTAGACACATTCATTGTACCATAAGAAAAAGTGTTTTTTTTAATGTGAAGAAGGGTCCAATTCAAGGTTCAAGTTGGTTTTAAATGGTCACTATGCTTTTGGTCCTTGGACCCTTGACTAAAGTGGCCCTTAATCTCAATGGCTATGATAATGCAAGCTCTAAGAATGGAGAGCCTTGTTGATATGGTATTTGGAATTCCCTTAAGGTTTGCAATGTGCAAAAAAAGATTCTTGGCTTTTTCAAAGGCTTGATGCTAGCACAAAAAAGATGTCATTTTTTTGCTTCTTTGAAGTTGAAATAGTTAGAGGCAATCCCTTGCCTAAAAGTTCACTTGAATTTTGCTTGCATGTGTATATGGCACATGATATTAAGCCTAGAAAATTATTGAATTATCACAAGATTATCCAAAGTTGGGTTGGAAATGAAGATAAAAATGTGGATATTGAATCTATAGAAAAATAATTTAAAACCATATGTCCAATTTGTATGGATGAAATTAAATTAGAAACTTTAACTTTATGTGGTAAAAAAAAATTTATGTATTTATGGCATTATTAATGCATAAAATAAATGTCCTATTTTGAGATAAACTTAGTTTAAAGAATTTGTACATTGTGTGTACATTCAAATTATTATTTTTTGCAACATGAAAGTAGTTGAACAATAAGAGCTTGCCTTTTAGGTTCTTTCTCTGTAGATGTGAGATCCAGTGTGACATCACTCCAATCATAGGTTACACTAACAACTGGTATATTAAGTAGTCTAGAAATAAACATGGAAGCATAAATGATAAGATCCCCTTCTCTCTCCCACTTTATTTCTCTACCTTCAACACAAGATCTGCTTATTGAAAAAACACTGGCACTGGATGATGGAAACTCCAATCAATTAAAGTCCCAATAGACTGGAGGAATTGATGACTATGCATCCACTTTTTATTTTATTTTGTAGGTTCTGCACATCTTTCCCTTTGCCTAGGAGTAGTAGATTATTGTAAATGTATTGAATACATCTTATTATATATTGACATGATTCCTTACATAGGTCTAGATATAAGAATTAGGGTTTTGAGGATGTGTAGAATGAAATAACAATGGTAAGGTTGCTTATAGCCTCATTAGTATTGAATGGACTCATTTTACAATTGTTTCCTTCCACCCAAAAATGTTGTGACTTGGGCCTTTACGTTTTTTTTCTCTTTGTCAATGCGAAGCATGCATTGGACCTACAATTTGCAAAGGATATTGGTGTTAATACTTCAAACCTATTTGTGCAACCTAATGTAATATAATAGGATTTGGAAAGTATTGATGCCTTTGTGTAATCATGCACCTTTGATGTCACAAAAATTTGGATTGCAAACAAAAACTAAAATAGAAATATGTATTTCACAATTCCACAAAAATCTTATATAAAAAATATGCCTTATTGGCAACATACGGACTATATAGACATTTGGTCAAGTTTTTTCAAATATGATGATTTCATCCTTTTGATAAAAGAACCTTTATTAATATTAGACGGAAATAAAAATTTTGATGGTTCTTTAAATTCATTGGAAAAAAAAAAATGAGCTTCATGTTTTATTACCACATTTGCCCTCCATGGTTCAATCAAATGTGAATTACATTAGAAAATCTATGAATTTATATTTTAAAACAACTCCTTGTGTTGGCATATCTACTAGTGATCCTACGAGAGGTTCCCATTGAAGTGTATGGCATGTGCTAGTTATGCCAATAATGTTGTTCGATATAGTAGAGGAAAAGTTAAACAATCTATACAAGGTAATTTTCAAGGAATAGGGGACAATATTGCAAACCAACTTTACAAGGAAATTAAATTGCATTTTGGGAAAAAAGGTTAATGAAATGTTTGAACAAATATTTACTCCATTAAAATGTATAGGGATAGGACTAGAAAATGAAAAGGCAAATGTTCATGTAATTCATATGAGCAAAAATGTTGTGATTAAACCACATAATGACAACACAAATTTCAATTGTTCCATCATTGGATGGTTCATAAAAGGATTGCCAATAAGTGGCAATTTTGAATTGCATTAACTGTGGCATTGGTTTGCAATAGAAAATGGATCTGCCATATATTTGTAAAGTGAAAAAATGGTTCACAGAACATGAGAGTTTCAACATTTACCATTAGAAAATATGGAATTCTATCAATTAGGATATGCACTTACCAACAAAAAATATGTTTCTAGAAGATTAAAAACCAAATTACAACAAAAATTGAATTAGTACACCAATACATGGAGGAATGGTGGACCGATGATAATGACATGAACAATGAAAAAATTATTCCTCTTTCACTTGAAGGCCACAAAAGAAAAGGAGGACGATTTCAAAGTTCCGGTTCTAATTATAACAAAAGATGATAAATTTGAAATAATGTGTTTTTATGTTCCTTTGTGTTCTTGTGACTATTTAATGCATATTACTTGTTATATATGTTTATCGATGCATATTGTTACACATGTGATTTTAAGTTTATGAATTTGACTTTGCTTTGAAATTGATATTTTTTTCATTTTCATTTCAATGAAGGTGATTTTTCAAGTGTTTTGACAAGTGTCTAACTTAACTTGTTTTGGATTTAACGTTTGTAGGATCTGGACTATGATTATTTCATTGAATGTAGAATATGGATTTCCTTGGTTTCAAAGGCCTCTATATTCAAAAGGTGTGTGAGAGTAGTTATGGTCAAGATATTTATGTGATCATTAATGCTAATGTAAATGTGCAAAAACATTAATTTTGTTGAATGAACAAAAGTTTGTTTGGTTATACTTTGCCATATTTTCATGTAGTTTTTCTCAATTTCAAACTTTACATGTTAACTGGTAGAAATATCTAAACTAATTAGTTCCATAGGCCTTTTAGTGACTATTAGTTACTAGCGGTAGACTTCTTGTCCCTTACCCAAGGGGTGAAACTAGTGGGATTAGATAACTTAGGTTAATGAGTGGTTGAGGGTAATCCACCCAATTGCCTAAAAGATTTCTAAGAAAGGATTAGGATACGGGCTTTATTTTTCTAAGGGTTGTTAAGGGAGTAGTTACTCATGGTAATTATATATCTAGTTAGTATATTTCTATTTATCTAGTTACTATTTTAGGAATTACTAACTAGATTACATAGTTTTTATCACCATTTGAATTTGAATAAAACATAGGACCTTTTTTTGTGGAGGAATATTTTGGGAGAAAAGGAAGAGATGAGTACCATTGTATCATTGTAGAACATGGAGCTTTAATGGAGTATGATAGAAATATACTTTGATTACTGGAAAAACTTTGTTTCCATAGTCGAACTTTGTTATTTTGATGTTTTTATCATACTTTCATTACTAGATTTTAATTCTGAAACTAGTTGTAAGTAAATTTGAATGAACATATTTTGTTACTATTAGTTTTATTGCATTTTAATTTAGATTTTAAACCAAAATATAGGATTAAAGATTTTGTATTTACCATTTGGCGACCATCCTAGGGTCTGAATTCAAAGTGAATTTCATAATGTTGTTTATGTCTTATTACTGAAATTTTTTTTTATAGATAGATAATGAACTTCAATTTCATTTTTTGCATTTTTTTCAATGTTGATCATAATTTTTTGTTCAGGAAACAAATTTGAGCAAAGTAACTAACTATGAAAATTTTGTTCTAATGCAAAAGTTTGTTCAAATTTGAATTAGGATGTGGATAGATGGAAAATATAATTGTAACTAAAAGTTTGAGAAGACAATTAGATTAGGTTATATTACATGAACAAGTGGAAAATGGTGCTGCCATTAGCAACAATTTGAGTGCAAATCAAGTAGCTCAACAGTTTGAAACACCTATAAGAGTTTTTCAAATAGAACAAAAACGTCCATGGACAGAAGAAAGACCTATAGGCCACAAAACGCCTCATGCAACACTGATTATTCATTGTGAAGTGCAAATTGTGAAGCACATAAGCGCACTAACAATCTGCTACAAAATTCCAAGAAGGAAAAACATCAAATTAAAAATGCAGACTCACAGGTTGAGTTTAGACAAAGGAGTCGAGAATTTAAACCTCGACAAAAAGTTGTGCTGGAATCAACAGATCTAATGCAACAACATAACTCTAATGTTCTAATTCAAAAAGAAGAACAAATATTCAACAAGTTAAAAAGGGAGGAAGTAGTACCAAGGTACAGATCTACTTCAAGTTTTTATTATCGAAAAGTAAGGAGAATGAAAAGTTTGAACAAAAAGCTCAAAATTTTGAACCTCCAATTCATTATGTTGTTGAGTAAGAAGCCAGAACTCAGGGCATCATAATGTCTAGAAGAGTTGAGCCAATACTTGTAACTAGACAATAAATTATAATCTTACCAAGAGCGGAACTAATAGTAGTAGAAGGTGTTCATGTGGTTGTAAGAGTGAAGTACAATGAACCTAGATTTAATCAACATAATGAAAACATAATTAGAGGAGTTCCAAGGGATTGGAGTAAAGGGATTCATAGTGTGAATAGAGTTCCAAGACCAAATTTTCCACGTTGCACATACTACCATCAGATTAGACATTAAATCAATGAATGTCCATTTATTGAAAATAATGTGAGTTAAGATTTGCTAAGCATTTCCAGAATCTGAATCCGAAACCTACAAGAATAAGGAATCATGGACATATTGAGCCAAAGGATCTGTACCATGAACGGGTCAAAATTTCAAATAGATTCAGAAAACAAATTTAGAGAAAAAAAACAAATTGGAAATGAGAGCTCATACTATGGCAAATGTAATACCTATTTTTGTAGCTCCTGTATCAAGTCTATTACATCAAAAAAATATTGGAGTTACCTATGTAGGAATTTCAAATTTCAGAATGGAACCAGTAATATCTGTGCCATTATATTCAATGGTAATGCCCCAATCTATGATTATAGGTATTGAAGCTCCATTTATATTTGCACTAGTCCATATTGTTGAAGGTGTCAAATCCATACCACAAACTCCAAGGGAAACAAAATTTGTGAGTTTTCATGAAGATGTACCTAGAAAGGTGAACAATTTTTTTGCTAGTTAGCCATCAAATCCAAGAGGAGGTGGTCCAGATCCACCAGGACCACCATGACCTCCATGATATTTTGGATTGCCAATGGTGAATTAAGACAGGCCACCATTACCACCAAACAGACCTTATCGTCGGCCATTTAACTATTCTGAATATGTCAAAGATTTTGATCCATATGCTCAGGTTAGAGTATTTAAAATTACCAGTAGAGCAAATAGTGAAATAAATGATGTAAAAATTGTTAATATTTAGTTTTACCCTCAAGGATATTGTGTTTGACTAGTGTAACAAATATATTGGAGATTATCCATATTGTACTTTTGCAAAATTGCAATTGGCTTTTTATAAAAGGTACAAAAAATTTCAGAATGATGAACAAGTTTACTTGTAGTTGAAAAATGTGAAGCCTAAGAAGAATGAAAGAATGGAAGTCTATTATGAGAAATTATTGAAGTTGGCCAATAACCTTCAACATAAGATGATAGATAATTTCTTAACTATTGTTTTCAAATTTGGATTACAACCACATCTACGTGTAGCAACATGTATAAAGAAATAAACTCTACAACAACATAAGCAAACAGCTTTGGTTTGTGAAGAAGGAATTTTTGAAGTAAAGGCCATAAGCAAAATGTTAGTACCACAAAGTAATAAGACAATATTAGCTCAAAAACCTCAAATAGTCGTAAAAAAAACAAGAATGTATCGTACAAATTGTCACATGACAAATCATAATGTTGAAACCTATAGAATCAAAAGAAAAAAAAACCATGTTCCTACAATCTCTAAGGTTATTATTCAACAAAATAAAGTACGGAGGCCTGTGAGGTATTCTTGTCATATTTGTGGTGACACTGGACATAAGATCATAGATTGTCCTAAGTACAATGATATGCAAAATATGTTTAAGAACAAAGGAGTGAAGCCAACAAAAAAAACTAGTTATGGTAGAACCCAAGGTTTCAAATCCTTCAGTCCATGTGGTGGATGTGAATATGGCCATCACCAGGAGCAAGGTTATTGAAGAACATGTGTTTAAGGACAAAGAGCTAATAAAAAAGAAGTATGTTGTTGACTAAGAAAAGGAACAAAGACTACAACAATCTTTTGTTAAGACTATATAGGAGATGCAAGCAGAAGACCCACCACAAAATCTGATTCTAAAGGAAAAAGCATAGTGGAATACAAGTTGGGCAAGATTGCAAAAATCTAAGGTGTCCACAGAACCAATTATATCACAAAGTTTGTTTTCTAATCCTATCAACATAATTATGTCTATGGAACAAATATTCCAAGATATTAGTAAATAGATGTTGGAAACTACCTATACTTTGAGGTTAGGTCAATTGCTAAAGATAGCACTAGATTTTAAAAAGTATATGTGGTAGAAACTAAACCTAGAAAAACCTAATATAACTGCTAAATAAATATCAAAACCTAGTGTAACCATAGTGGTTGAAACACATTTTGAACTAGACACAACAACTATAGAGGTAGATAACCGGATGACAATTATCCAGGTACAAGTTAGGAAGAACATTGTTGAGGATGTTTTGATAGATGGAGGAGCAAGTGTGAACATTATAACAAAAAACCTCATAACAAAGTTAGGTTTACCCAAACCAAAACCAACTCCATACCACCTCAAAATGGTAGATCAAAGTATGAATAGACCTCTAGGAATCATAAAAAATTTGAAAATTTGCACACATGATATTCCATATATAGCCACATTTACTATTTTGAAAAAAATGTGGTAGATTCTAGTTATTTTATGTTGTTAGGAAGACCTTGGCTCATAGATGTAAATGTTACACATGATTGGGGTAACAATGTCATTATTGTTCAAGGTAATGGAATAGTCAAAACAATATTAATTAACAAGAAATTAGGAGCACAAACTAGAAGGCCCCAAGTATTTGTTTGTTATGACTTGATGGAAGGGTTAACAAATGAAAAGGAAAATCTGATATTTGAAATAGAACCAAAATTGTTCTCAATTGCCACAATTACTCTCTTAGAAAAAATAGTTTCATTGTTGAATGTTGGAGTATTAGAAATCAAAAGCATTGAGGAATTTGATCCAAATCAAAAGACATTAAATCAAACAACTATAGAAGTGGTGCCTTCAACAGTAAAATCAGAAAACTTTTGTGTTAGATTATAAGTTTCATTGGAAGACAAGGTTTATCCAAAAATCTATTACCATCATAGCTAGAATGATATTCAAGTGGATGAGACACCAACAAAAATACATGTATAAAATCTTGAAATAGCAGGTTGGACTTTGATTGAAGAACAACAGCTTGTGAAGCTGAATCTTGTCACATAGGCAAATCCACAATACATCAAGGTTAATTCACAATTGAAAAAGGAGAAGACTGAGGAGCTTTAGATGCTACTTAGGGAGTTCAAGGATGTGTGTACTTGGACTTATAAAGATTTGAAAGGCATACCTCTAGAATTGGCTCAACATATAATTGAATTAAATACCTTAATTCCATGCTAGCACATCAAACAAGGTACAGATTGAACCCTAATTATGTTGCAGCGGTCAAACAGGACATTAACAAATTGTTAGTAACTGGATTTATTCAACCAGTAAAAGGAGGCTACATGGTTATCACCCATAGTGGTAGTGCCTAAGAAGAATGGCACATTGAAAATTTATGTGGATTTTAGGAAGCTCAATAAGGCAACCAAAATAATCCTTATCCTTTACCATTTTTTTGATGAAGTACTGAACACTATAACAAGGTATGAAGCCTATTCATTTCTAGATGGATATTCAGGATACCATCATATTTCTATAGCCTCTGAAGATAGTTATAACAAAATAACTTTTGTAACAAATTGGGGAGCTTTTGTTTGGATGGTGATGCCATTTGGTGTCAAAAATGGGCCACCAACTTTCCAAAGAGCAATTAGCAAAGCCTTCAAAGAGTACTTAGACCAATTCATGAAAATATTTTTGGATGACTTTACAATTTGTAGTGATATGGAGAATTGTTTGATGAAGTTCAAACTTTGCTTTCAAAAATGAAAAAAATATAAAATTGATTTTAACCTAGAGAAATGTGCCTTTATGGTATTTTTAGGACTGATTTTAAGGTTCATAATTTCCAAGGAAGGAAAAATACCAGACCTTAAGAAAGTTCATGCAATAGTGAATATGCCAATACCTACCAATCCATAATAGATTCATGTTTTTAATAGTATGGCTAAGTTTTATAGATGTTTCATCAAGAACTTTACCTTTATCATGGCACCAATCATCAAGTTGATGAAGAAAAAAAAATTCTTTATCTGGACCACATAATGTCAAAAAGCTTGGGATCAGATCAAACAAAAGTACATGGAAGCACTGATTCTAACACCTCCAAATTGCAGTTGGAGTTTCATGTGCATGTAGATGCATCATTGTTGGTAGTAGGTGCAATGCTAGCACAAAAGCTAACTAGTAAGTATGACTAGCCTATAATATATGCTTCTAGATTGCTTAATAAAACATAACAAAATTATACTACTATAGAAAGAGAAGCCTTAACATTGGTTTATGTTTTGCATAAGTTCAGACATTTTTTTATTAGGAAACACACTTGTTTTTTATGTAGACCATATGGCTTTGGTGTATTTGGTCAAGAAACCACATGTGTTAGGAAGGATAGCAAGATGGTTGTTGTTATTCTTGGAGTTTGAATTCACAATAGTTTACAAACTTGGTAGAACACATGTAGTTGTTGATGTTTTATCCAAATTACCAAACACTTCAAAACCATTGGGTGTCCCAAATCAAACTATGGATGCATCATTATTTTATGTAAAACCTATATGGATGTAGGAAGTAAAAACCTATTTAGAGATAGGTTAGATGCCAAAAACTTTGAATGTAGCTCAAAAACAGAATTTGGCTAAAAAGTCCAATCCTTTCACTTTAAAAAAGGGAATTATGTACAGAGTGGGATGAGACAACAAAATGCGTAGATGTTTAACCACCTCATAAACACATATTGTTCTAAAAAAACTACATGAAAGAGTAGCTAGAAGATATTTTGCTACAGATATTACTGCAAAGAAAATTTTAAATGTAAGATATTAGTGGCCAACTTTATTCAAGGATATTCATGACTTTTGCAAAAGTCATGATAGTTGTTAGAAAATTGGAGGACTCAAAACAAAAAGTTTGGCCAAGTTAGTAACAACACTTCCAAAGGAACCTTTTATGAATTGGGGTCTAGATTTTATAGGTTTAATCAAACCATCAAGAAGACAAGAAATAAATACATTTTGGTAATTATAGATTATGCAACCAAGTGGGTAGAGGCAAAGGCACTCAGAACCAATAGGTAGTAGTTATAACCAAATTTTTGCATGAATATATATTTTGACCAAATTTTGATGTCCATTGACCATAGTTATAGATCAAGGAGTACATTTCATCAATGACACAATAAAACATCTAACAAAATAGTTTATGCTTAAGCATGTTAATTCTACTACATATTATTGATAGGGAAATGGACAAGCATAGTCTATTAACAAAGTCATTGGTAGACTATTGACCAAGTTGGTTAATGAGAAAAGAACAGATTGGGATGAACATTTGTTTACATTTTTGTTTTTATATAGGACTACTTACTTACAAGGTGGCAACATGTTATACACCCTACTAGTTAATCTATGGTTTGCATTCTTTAATGCCATCAGAATATGTTCTGCTGATTATTAGTGGGGACCATACAGATGTAGAACCAACCAAAATGCAAGTAGCCAGAATTACAAAACTGGAAAAATTACAAGAGAACAAATTGGAAGCTCAAAATAATGTGGGAGTCAACCAGTGGAGCAAATTTCTGTGGAGTCAACAAAAAAATACTAAAAAAAAGTTCCAATTTGGAGTTATGTCTTATGGTTTCCCAAAGGACAAAAAACACATATGGGCAAATTCAAGAAAATATGGTTTGGTCCATTCAGGGTATAATATTGCTTACCCAATAATACTATTCTTCTTGTTTTTATTAACAATTTTGAACCAAACCCAATATTCGTCAATGTTAATAAGTTGAAACCATACACATATGCGGATCAGACATTAAAAGGGATTCAAAGTTCAAAGGATAAGAAGTCTTTACAGTCCATAAATGAAAGCCACACGGAAAAAAATCTAATGAAGATTCAAAAGATCAAAGAAAACCAGATCCCATTGGGACTGATCAAACAATAATATTAGAAAAAAGCCTTAGTAAATCTTATAAGTCAACAAGTTATGAACAAATACTCAGACCATGGTTATGTAATTTCACAGTTACTAGATTGTGGGGTAGATGAATTAGTTACATCAGAACAAAATTTTGTTGATCTAATGACCTAACATAGGCCAAAAGGAATATGTAATATACACTGTTATTAAGGGGGTAAGCTAAGTATGTGATTTTGGATGAACAAGGCAGTTAGGATAGGGATTAATCATGAAACTTTGTTAGTTTGAATTTTGAATTCTTGTTGTTTTGGATCATAATCATGTGACTTCGGATGGTTCAAAAGGGGGAGAGTTCTCGAGAACAAAAAAAGGAGAAGAAGATGAACATGGAGTTTTTAAAGAAGAATAGGAAAAGCTAGAGGTACTTGTGATAGAAAACCATAGACTTTGTTTTGATATAGCACAAATTTTAAGTGTTGTTTTAAGATTTTTTTTCAACAAAACCTGGGATTATGCTGTAATTTGGATTGATGTTCTTAGTAATACATTTGAGTTGAAGTTTGGCACTACTAACAAACTACTACTAGAGTTGTTAGCATACCTCAAATGGTGTTTATTAATCCAATAACGACTATTCATGTGAACAAGATTTCAGATCGACCATTGATGAATTCAATGGGTACTAGAGGGTGTAGAAGTGTAGATGACGTGCATTCAATAAGCAAATACAGATAACCAAATGTTGTAACTACATCAATTCTTGATCATAGAGATGGCCATTATGTTAGGCTAAACATGGTAACTCTTAAATATCCTAATTTCAAAAAAGATGTTGATCTAGATGCTCATGTTAGAGTGTTCAATTCTATAGTAAAAGAAAATGCAAAGACTTCTGAAAAGTATATTGTCAATGTGTTTAGCTATATGTTAAGAGATACGACATCAGACTAATGCCATAATTACATGTCAAAATTTCCTGATTGTATGTTTTTAAAGCTTACACATACATTTTGCAAACGTCATCAGAAGACTCAGAATGATGAGCAAATATACATGGAGTTCAAGAACATGAAGCAAGAGGAGACTAAAAAGGTGGAGGTTTACTATGAATGAATTCAAAAGTTGGCTCATGGTTTACAAATACCAACCATAAACAATTTTTTAGCTATTGTGTTTAGAGCAGGTTTGTAATCATACCTCAAAATTGCGACTACATGGATGAATCGATCAACATTACAATAGCATAAGGAGGCGACAATGTTGTGTGAAAAAGGTGTGATTATTACAGAAACAAGGAGTGCATTGTCAGTACCATAGAGTATCAAATAGACAGTACCAGCAAAAACACAAAGTAACACAGGGAAGACTGACAAACATTACACAAATTATGGGATGATAAATCACAATGTGGAGACATGAAAAAAGAAGAAAGAGTGGACCACGATGGTGTGAGGATTTCTTGCACACTTCCACCACTAAGATATGCACTCACAAAAAACCCAGTTAGAAGTGGAACTATTATGTAGTTGAAGTCTAACGAGTAAGGTGGTTTGAGGTAAGTAATGAAATTTACTAAAAAATCTAATGCGTTGTGTCCAAATCTCATGATTTTTTTTTAAAAATTTATTTATGTCTTTGACCAAAAGTTAAGCCCGAAACTAAAAACCACTTGCTTAGATTGAGGAAAAACAACAACTCAACCTCCTCTACTTTCAACAAATGTAACTCCCTCATAGCAAAACCGATGATGCTGAATTTTTGATAGGAGCTTCTACACCTTTCAATCTAAAACTGATCTAATTTTGACACAAATCCAACGGTGGATTTGAAAGAAAAAATTAATTAAACCAAAAATCCAGAGGCTTCCCCATGGAAATCATTCCATGAAACCCACTTCAACACCCTCTACTTTCAACAATTGTAACTCTCACACAGCAAAACTGATGACGCTGAATTTTTGGGAGGAGCTTTTACACCTTTCAAACTAAAACTGATCTAATTTTAACACAAATCCAACGGTGGATTTGAGATAAATAATTAATTAAACCAAAAGTCCAGAGGCTTCCCCATGGAAATCATTCCATGGAACCCACTTCAACACCCTCTACTTCCAACACCTGTAACCCCCTCACAGCAAAACCGATGATGCAAAATTTTTGGGAAGAGTTTTTACACCTTTCAAACTAAAAATGATCTTATTTTGACATAAATCCAACGGTGGATTTGAGAGAAACAATTAATTAAACCAAATTCCAAAGGCTTCACTACAATTACTTGCTACACACAACTCCATTCCATGCTTCATTTTTTCATAACCTTTCCATGAACACCTCCCACACATAAGAACTAACAACCATTCTCACACTTCATTCTCCTCTTCCTTCTCCTTTTTTCACATACACACAATGTCTTCTCCCTTGGTAAGCCTCCATGACCTTCCTTGAACTTGTTCCCCTTGTCCAATGAAAGCTTTGAAATCCTTTTGCACCAATCAATGGCCTCCTCATCCTTCAAGGGCCAATGAGAATTTGAGAATGAATGGCCATCCAATTGAAATTAGGATGAGAATCCTTGGGTCAATGAAACACAAGAGATATTCCATCCTCCAATCAAAGAGGATGACAATCCTCATGACTAATGGGATTAGAGGATCCAACCTCCCCTTATCTTGGATATCTTGATGAGGTCTCTTGAGCTTGATCCTTATCTTTTCCGTCCGTTGACCCTCACATCCTACTTCTTCATCCTAATTACTTCAAGTAACTAACTACTAGGATAAATTATCGGTAGTAACGAGGAATAGTCCTTGAGTTCTTACTTGACTAATTCAATGGTTGAAGTAACATTTTCGTGTAACATTTACTCCTTGATATTCCCTACTTATTTACTTTACTATGCACTAATTAACTATGTAGTACATAGTAAATTGGAATTACAATTTGCATCACAAAAAAAAAACTCACATACTTCTAGATCCACCATTGAATTTAGGGTTTGATGAATCCCTTAGATCTAGGGTGTTCAAGTTTTGATGAGGTTCCGCTGTCACTCCCACATCTTACGCCTACCCTAATTTGTTAAATAAAAAGGCCTCGACCCCTTTTGAACGTAAGTACCACCTTGTTTGTATTACCTTTTTGGTTTTTGTTGATGCAGGTGCAACTAGTCATGGCGGACGATGACGCTACGCCTTCAAATCCTCCAGTCGCACCTGTACAACAAGAAGAGCTTGAAGAAGCACCGCTCGACTTGAATGTTTCTCAACAGCCACGCGAGGAAGAACCGCCCAGGAGAGTGGTGCGCACTCGAGTCGATCGTTCGGTATGGGATCGTCGATTGTTGAGCTAAGTTTAACTAATTGTTGAGCTATAATCCATGGCTCAAAGGAGGCAACCACAAAGGCGGCATAACCAAGTCAAAAAACATAGAAGACATCTTCGTTTTCAAAGAAGGCACAGTTACAGATAATGATCTTCACAAAAAGAGATGCAGTCGACAATTCACCCAAATGAGTGGGTGTAGTATACTTCTTAGCTGCAATCTATGGTTCAGAGTTGAAAATAGCAAGATAGAACATGGACTTTTGTAATACTTGATTAACCGTAGGAAATTTCAAGTCCAAAATCAATGAATAATCAAGGAAAGGATGTTACAAGAGGTATACAACCTAGGTTTGTGTATTAATCTACATCTCCAAATTACTATGAACCGATGGAAGATTAGGAGGTGGAAAAAAACACTAATATCGATGTGGTTGAAAAAATCGAGGAAAATTACCTATGATCATTTTAGTATGTAGAGGCATAGGTGAATGTGTTGGATGAAATACCATAATCATATTCACATCAAGGGAATCCAAAGTTGGAGCAAACAAGGTACATAATCGAAACACGAGATCATGAATATGTGGATTCGAAAATGGTCAGATTACTTTCAAAGGCTTGTGCATTTTGAAGGACATGCAATCATGGATTGTCCTTTTGTGCCTTTTCACATCAGAGCAGGTAATTCTAGGCATGTGGAGTTATGGATTGCGGCAAGAGTGTTAATGGATCAACCACAGGAACAAGAACCATGAATTATTAAGACTAGAACATATTAAGAAGCATGGAGTTGGGAAGCCAATTGGGACCACACAAAGTCAACAAATTCGTCCATCTATTCAAACCAAGAGCAAAGAACCAGAGGGGTATTCACATCCACATTTTGCACCACAAAGGATACCAATAGGTAACCACAAACTAGAACATCATTAATCTCAAGTCAACACAACTCCACCAATAATGTCAAAAGCGGCAATTGTTGAAACTCGAAGACAACATGCTGGAGTAGGGATTACTCAATCACTTGATGCGGGTATAACAATCACATGAGTGGAAATGATTGTTGCACTTAACACAGATGTTGTCGAAAGGGGAATACTAATTGGATATGCAGCAAAATTGGGTAGTGGATTAGTGGAGTCTTGGTAAGAAGGAATTTGAGTCAAAGTTCGAAACTACCAATAACTAGTACTGGAATTATTGGCACACCTCAAATGGTGTTTACCAATTTGATAACGACTACTTATGTGAATAGGACTACTGATCAACCACTGATGAACTTAATGGATGTTGGAGGATACAAAAGCGTTGATGTAGTGAATCCAAAAGGAGGATATCAAGAACCATTTGCTATAAATGTATAAATTTTTTATTATAGAGCTAGCCATACGTTAGGTTGCCAAACAAGGTAGTTATTAAGTATCTTGATTTTAAAAAAGATGTTAACCTAGATGTTCATGTCAAAGTGTTCGATTCTATAGTAAAGGTTAATGCAAAAGCTTATGAAAAGTATATCATCAATGTGTTTAACTATATGTTAAGAGATACAACATCGGAGCGGTACCATAATTACATGTCAAAATTTTCTGATTGTACTTTTTCGAAACTTAGAGAGGCATTTTGCAAATGTCATGACTTATGATGACGAACAAATATACATGGAGCTAAAGAACATGAAGTAAGAGGAGACTAAGAAGGTGGAGGTTTACTATGAGCAGATTTAGAAGTTAGTTCATGGTCTATAAGTACCAACCATAGACAATTTTTTAGCTATTGTGTTTAGAGCAAGTTTGCAATCATACTTCAGAATTGCGATTGTAGGGATGAAGCGATCAACATTACAACAACAAAAGGAGGTGGCAATGTTGTGTGAAGAAGGCATGACTATTGCAAAAACAAGGAGTGCACTATGAGTACCATAAAATACCAAACTAACAACATTAGTAAAAACACAAAGTAATAGAGGGAAAATTGATAAACATTGCACAAATTGTGGGATGATGAACCACAATGTGGAGAGATGTAGAAATAAGGAGTAGACCATGGTGGCAACCACAAAGGCAACACAACCAAGTCAAAAACCATAGAAGACATCTTCATATGCATCCCACATATGCATCCCACATATGTGGTTTGAATGGACATAAAATGATATATTGTCCAAAGTTTGTTGAGATGTAGAAAATGTTTCATGGGAAATCTATGGCAGTAAGGTTCAAACTATTGCTAAGACACAAATTGTCACTTCGAATGTGAATGTGGTGGATGTTAATATGACCACAAGAAGTAAAGTAATTGAACAATAGGTGTTCAAGGATAGAGAATTAAGAAAAGCAAAGAGTGTTGCTAACTAGGAGAAAGAAGAGGGGTTGAAGAAATCAATGGTGGAGATAATTCAATAGATTCAGAAAACACAAACCCAGACAGAAGGGTCATCCACATCCATGGAAGGATGGAACACAACTTGGCCAAGTATGCCAAATATTACTCTTATGGATGCACACAAATCACAGGAAGTAGTGGATTCACAAGAGAAACTGATCACAATAGAAGAGAATTTTCTAAATATTGGTAAGCATATGTTAAAAACAAGTTATATTTCGAACTTGGGATAGTTACTTAAAATAATTCCTAAGTTAAAGAGATATCTTTGGCAGAAGCTAAAACTAGAGAAAACTCAAAATTTAAGTAGAGTAACCACAATTAAACAAGTTGGTTATTTAGTACCAAAGGTAAGGATAACTATTGTAGCAATAGATAATCATATTGCAATTATCTAAATATAGATTAGGAAGAATACAATAGAGGATGTGTTGTTGGATGGAGGTTCTGGAATTAATATTATCACAAAACAGTTGAGATTGAGGTTAAGGCTTCCAAAGCCTAAACTTGCACCATATAATTTAAAGATGGCAGATCAAACAACCACAAAACCAATGGGGTTGATGAGAGATCGAAAGATATATATTCATGGCATTCCTTATATAACTACATTTACTATACTTCAAAATAGATTGGTAGATTCTAGTTATTCCATGTTGTTGGAGAGACCATGGTTGAGGGATGTTAAAGTGGCACATGATTGGGGAAGTAACACTATTACCATACAAGGGAATGGGACAGTCACAACAATCATCGTCACTAAACATTTGGGAGGTGAAGTAAGAAGACCAAAAGTGTTATTGTGTTACAATTATTATAATGGCATCCTAAATGAAGAAGAAGATGTCATCTTTGTTGGAGAGCCATAATTGTTTTCCATAGGGACAATCAGTTTATTCGAGACAATTCAATTTGTGAAAACCATAAATGTGACAAATGTGGAGATCATGGATACATATGCGAAGACTAATATTTCAAAACAGGGATCTAAAGTACAGAGCATAGAAAAGAAAATACCTAACAACAGATATGAGTCGGAAGTTACTTTGGAAGATATGGTGTATCCAAAGACTTACTACAGACATCAACCATAAAGTGTTCTAATGGATGAAAGTCTAACAAAAATCAAAGCACGAGAATTGTAGATAGTTGGATGGACATTAATTGAAGATCAACAATTGATGAAGCTCAATCTAGGAACCAATGTAGAACCATAGATAGAGGAAATTAATGCATAACTAAAAACAAGGAAGGTGCTGGAAGTGGAGTAGTTGTCGAAGGAATTCAAAAATGTATTTGCATGGACATATAAAGATCTGAAAGGAATTCCACTAGAGCTAGCACAACAAAAAATTGAGTTGGACACTACTATACCACCGACATATCAGGCCAAGTATAAATTAAATCCAAAATATGTTACAAGAATTAGACAAAATATAGATAAGTTATTAGCAGCTAGATTCATTAAATCTATAGAGGAAGCTACATGTTTGGACACATCCATAGTAGTAATACCAAAGAAAAATGGCAAGCTAAGAATTTGTATAGATTTTAGAAAACTAAATGTAGCCACAAAGAAAGATCCATACCCATTACCTTTCACATATGAAGTGTTGAACACAATAGCAAGGTATGAGGCCTAGTCTTTCTTAGATGGATATTTAGGATATCATAAAATCTCTATAGCTCCAGAGGATAGATACAAGATTGCATTGGTTACAGACTTGGGGGCTTTTATACGGAAGGTGATGTCATTTGGAAAATGGACCTCCAACATATCATAGAGTTGTTACCAAAGCATTCAAAAAATATTTGGATAGTTTTATGAAGATATTTCTGGATGACTTTCTAATGGATAATGACATGGAAAGTCATTTGTAGGAGTTTAGATTATGTTTTCAAAACTGCAGAGAATATGGCATTAGTCTGAATCTAAACAAATGTGCATTTATGGTATTTTTAAGGATGATATTGGGTTTATTATTTCCAAAGAAGGGAAATTACCATATCAAAAGAAAATACAACCAATAGTAAACATGCCACCACCTAAGAATCCTTAGCATATTCAAGTATTCAATGGGATGGCACAGATGTTTTATCAAAAAAAATGTTGCTATTATGGCACCTATCACTAAACTAACCAGAAAGATGGAAACTTTTCTTTAGATAGAGGAATGTGAGAAGGCCTGGGAATTGATTAAACAAAAGTATATTGAAGCAAGTGGAATTTCATGTTCATACATATGTTAGATGTGGGGGTTATGTTGTTTTAGAACATAACATGGAAGCGTGATCAACTAATAGTGTATGCTTCCAAGCTTTTGAACAAAACATAACATAATTATAGCACAATAGAAAGAGAAGTTTTAGCAATGGTTTTTGTTTTGCACAAGTTCAGGCATTATTTGTTGGGCAATAAGTTTTTCTTTTATGTATCATATGGCATTGGTCTATTTGGTCAACAAACCATAGATTTTAGGGATAATAGCTAGATGGTTGTTATTGTTTTTATAATATATGATCTCACAATAGTGTATAAGCTAGGCAGAACTCATGTAGTTACAAATGCATTATCAAGTCTACTAGATATTACAGAACCCACATGTGTGCCTAATCAAACCACAAATGTAAGTTTGTTTTACATAGAGCCTAAATGGTTGAATGATGTAAAAGAATTTTTTAGAATATGACAAATTGAAGGCACGTTATTGGTACAGTAGAAACAAATATTGGTTAGGAGAACATAGCCTTTCACATTAAAAAATGGTGAACTATATAGAATGGGCCAAGACAACAAATTATGATGATGTTTGACAACAATAGAAGCACAAATGGTGATGAAGGAATTGCATGAAGGACCCTTAGGAGGGCATTTTTTGCAATTGAAAAAACACAGAGAAAAATATTGGATGTTGGATATTGTGTTAACAAATAGGAGATCTACTCAAGTGCAAACATAAATCTTTATTGAAAGGAAAGTACAACATAATGCTCACAACACAAAACACAACATCAAGAACTCTCCAAGGTTCTTGTCACAAGAAATACACAAACTTGTGTAATGAAGAAAAGAGAAACAAAGCATCAACACCAAGGTATTTAACTACAAGACCAAACCACAAATAACCAAACTAAAATAAGTAAAGAAAGTAATTCAACCTTGTGAAAGTAACCTAGTTACTTTCCTATTCCAGTAACTAATGAAACTTAACTAGTTGAGCTTGAATTCTCAACACTCCCCCTCAAGCTCAAATCCACTTCTAGTACACCAAACATTTTTCGAAACTTCTTTAGCTTGTCTGTACCTAAAGCCTTTGTGAAAATGTCAGCAACCTGATCTTTAGTACTGACATGAATAAGGTCAATTTCTTTTGCTAGAACTTTTTCTCTAATAAAATGGTAGTGCACCTCAATGTGCTTTGTCCTAGCATGATAGACTGGGTTGTTAGCAAGCAGTATGCTACTGATGTTATCACAATAAATGACAATAGGAGCATCCACTGACTGTCCCAAATCTGAGAGTAGTTTTTGTAACCAAACTACTTCACATGCAGCAATTGCTGCACCTCTGTATTCTACTTCCGTGCTTGATA
>Ga0209611_10000556_pt1 | contig 56984 bp, 53 predicted proteins | sample S1TSphgellanicum_3_FD_187693 | JGI IMG/M metagenome (GOLD analysis project Ga0209611, IMG submission 187693) | Host-associated microbial communities from peat moss isolated from Minnesota, USA - S1T2_Fc - Sphagnum magellanicum MG (SPAdes) (version 2) | ecosystem: Host-associated > Plants > Peat...
AGATGGATGAAATCAATGATTGGTAATTAAATGTGGACAAAAATAAGTAATAGGTTTAAGGTTGATTTTATGATTATTAGAACCTAAAGACAAAGTCCTAAAATTATTGAATGGAGATTGGTATTGTAGGTAGATCTAGGCATTTATGTTGTTTAGTCTATGCTTGTTGTAGAATTGCCATGTGGTTGATAAAATCATTAAATACATAGTGGATCACATTCATCCAAATTAGTGACAATGATTTGTTGTATTAAGTAAACATTGAATGGTGAATGGTATTTCGATCTCATTCAATGAGTGTTTAGTAGCAAACAACAATAAAATCGGTATCACGGAATATTGTTCAATGACGAACTATGATTGCATTGGTGTTGTTTAATGGTAAATAATGGTTGGATTGATGATGGAAAATATCTAAATTGTTGTTGTTCATCAATGATAAATAAGACTATGAAAGATGTTCATGCTATTTGTATCATCTCCTCACATGTTCATCCACATCCAATGTAACACACGTGAAAAATTCACATGTTTAAACCACAACATATTAATTTCCAAGACAAATAAAAAACAAGATGTTTTCCATAGGCAATGAACATCCATGAAAGGTAGGACCACCTTTCACGGATAGGATAGGTATAATGGAAAAAACTTGCCAAGACTATGCACTTGATTAAACTACAACCTCCTAGTCCATCTTTTCTTAATTATAATGAGAATTTGTGTATTGTTAAGACAAAGTTCAAAAAGATGGTGCTTATTTTCTACCTAGCCCCCTTTGATGAGGGACTAGGCCTAGCCAACATATATCACATGTTAAGCACCAACCATTATGTTAGCCACAACTAGTAAACTTAAAATCCTTTAATTAACAATGTCACAACATTTCCATGCCTCGATGTTAAGACCTTGTAGAACTCACTAATGTCAAAAATTTGTGAGCCGAGGACCTTGCAAGAAGTTGTAAAGATTAAAAGTTCATTTGAATATTCTTTGACATATGGTACCTCCTCTAGTAATAAGTACGAAGGGAAATTCAATATTTCAATTCTGAATAATTATTTTATTTTAAAGATTCCATGTCAAAAATTAGGAAATTAAAAAAATACCTAAAAAGATTCTTTATTTCCATTTACACAAGAAAAATCATTGAATTTTTTCGTTTTCCAAAATTTCCGCATTTCTGAAAATAATATAATTAGGGTCCAAGCTGCCAAGGTAATTTATACCTGGTATTCAGTGATTTTTAATAAGAAGCCACTAATCCAAGATTAAGTCTACTTAACAAGTTAACTAGAGTTGTGTAAGTTTAAGGTCTAATTAAGTGACTTGCCTTTAAGGCTACAAAATTAGGGTTTAGATTGCATGAAAATTTATGGTTCGGAGCTGAAGATGAGTTTTAGGGTTTGGAGCTCATGTTCACTTTTAGAGTTTGAAGCTCATGTCTCCATTTGAGTAAAGGTTCTTGTTGTTGTCGAGGATTGCAGGTGGTTGCTGCTGGAGTGTGGCTAGCACCGCGGAGAAGTTATTGTGGTCTTGTGATTCCTCCAGTGCAGCATCGTGCAAATCCTCGCGGAAGTCGTGCAGCATCTTGACCACGCTTAGTACATGCTGTGTGGTTAGAGGCTGATTGCAACTGGTGGCCCATGTGTGAGCAGTGCGGATGGTGTTGCGGATCTCACGCCCGTTCAGCTCATGAGTTGCGAACATCTCCAAGTTGACATCAGTGAGGCCAACACGCGAGAGTAAGGTCTCCCATACCTTGGCCCTTTGAGAATCCGTCAGGCGATGGTAGCGGAGGAACATGGAGATTCGTGAGCAGAAGGCGTCGTCGAAAGTTGTGACGCGGTTTGTAGTGAGGAAGAGGACGCCTTTGTAGTACTCTAGAAGACGAAGGAAGACGCCAGTCATGGCGTTGCGTTTGGGATCGCTGGCCGAAGTGCGCTTCTCTAAGTAGATGTCTGCTTCATCTAGCAAAAGAACCGCACGCCAAGAGGATGCAATGTCCAAGATTTGGGCTAGCTTTTGTTCCAGTTTGTCGACCTCGAAACTCAGCTCCGAAGCACTTACAGCCCAAAGAGGACGATGCAGCTTCTCGGCAACAGACTCGGCAGTGAGAGTCTTACCAGTTCCTGGTGGCCCGTAGCACAGGAAGATGCAACCTTCACCCTTGTTAGAAATGGGATCAATGGATGGCACAACATCAACTTCAGCGACATTGTTGTTGTTTTCAGCTTCTGGTGGGTCGTGGAGATACTGCGAGACAAGGCCAAGCAGCATTTTTTTCTGAGCATTGTCATTCATCACTAGGTGATGATCAAAAGCATGATCATCAAACGAGATTTCACTGAAACCCGTGACTGGGAAGCATCCCCATTGCTTGATGCTGAAAGCGAAGCCATAGACGATTGCAGGAGCAAGCTTCAAGCTTTCATCATCCGGCATATTGTCGGAGTCTTCCAAGTCACACATGAGATCACAAGCAGTTGGCGGAGTGGCATTTTCCATATCGTAACCGGGATTCATCCTAGCGAAGCTCCAGAGATCGATCATGACTCTACCATCAGCCTTGTGCTTGACGACGTGACTGCAACTGGTGCCAGGTATGTACTCGAGACGAACAAGTGGTCCTTTGAACTGCATGAAGCTATTCGCCTTCACAGACAACTTGTAGAAACGCTTACCATTGGCAAGAAATGCAGCTTCCATTTGCTCGCTTTGTTTGGCGAAACGCAAAGGACACACGCTGAGATTAGTAAAGGAACGCTCGTTTTGGAACTCTATAATTTCTCGGGTAACATTGCAAGCACGGTAGCTTTGACCATTGTAGTCCATCACGTCGAGCTCCACGGACAGTCTCTTGGTACCAGTTTGATGGTGCTTGTAGTAATGCCGCAAACGAACAATGCCACACACTTGTTGGCCGGAGAATTTGCAATGATAGTACACTTTCTCACCTGGCGCTAGAAATGCCCACAACATCGCCCATGAAGTAGTGCCTTCCTTCGTCATGCGCTCGTACTGCGTTTGCGTATCTTTATATTCCTTCTCCAGAAACCGCAACAAGTGACCTACATGGAGCTTTGCAGTGGCGACAGGGTTCTCAGATTCCTCGAGCTTCTTTGCAGTGGTGGCATCATTCTCAGATTTCTCAAGCTTCTTTGCAGTGGCGGCAGACTTCTTGGATTTCTCCACCTTCTTCTTTGCAGTGGCAGCTGAGTTCTTGGATTCCTCGAGCTTCTTTGTAGTGGTGGTGGAGTTCTCGGATTCCTCGAGCTTCTTTGCAGTGGCGACGGCGTCTTTCTCAGATTCTTCTTCTATCTTGTAGTTACGGATTGTGTCCATGGCCAAGAAAAGCTGTTGTCCGGAAATCTTTGGGTTCGTGTCGGTCATCACCTTGTTGTTCTTGGGCAAGCATTTGGCAAGGACTGCAATAAGGTGCGAGGAGAAGAGAGTGACCGTCATCTTGTCAGGAAACTCCTTCTGCCTCCTGTATGTCACTTCAAAAGGGCTGCTGTCCTTCTCATCGTCACCTTCTGCACCTCCTCTTTCCTTCCGCTCATAGCTCCATGTATCACGAGAATACCACTCATCGAAGATTGGCCATTCCCAGTTTGCATCGGTAGGCTTCGTCTTGGACTTCTTCTTGGACTTCTTCTTGTCGGACCCCTCCTCTTTTTTCTTTCTAGATTTAACCATCTTGAAAGCTAAAGCAGCAGGCAAGGCAACAAGCAAGGCAACAACCAACACTAATCCTGCTGCAACCAACGCAGCAACTTTAAGAGAAGGAGGACCCATCTTCCCAGCAAAGAAACCTCAAGCTTCTTCTTAAGCCCACTGCTGTCTGTATACAAGCCCCTTGACAGACAACTCTCAAAGAAAAAGCCTGAACGAGGTACCCACAACTTCTTCACAATGTCCTCCTCCTCACCACAAATACTCGATCAAAGCTTCTGCAACAAAATGACCACCTCTGAGAAGGAAAGAAGGAAAGAAACTGTTGAACAAAGCTACTCCAGCAGAATGATCACCTCAGACAAACAAACCAACAAAAACACAAACTCTGATGATGAGACGGAAACAACAAACATACAAACAAACACTCAATTTGCAGCCGCTTGTACAAACAAATGCTTAATTTGCATCAAGCAGCTGCTGCTGTTGCATAATCTTCAAAGTTGTGAAAACAAAATGATCACCTCCAAGATGTTTGTTTGTTTGTAAAGTTTGAGGAAGTCATCAGCAACATAAAAAGCAAACACACAAACAAACAAAATGAAGATTGATAATGCAGCAGCAACAAAACTAACAAACAAACATAGAATTAATTGGATCAAGGTGCAGCTGCAGTATGATGAAAGGCAACTAGAACAAATGAAGCAGCTGTGAGCAGCTCTCCCACAAACAGAAAAAATAACAAAACCTCTGAAGCTGATTTGCAACCGCAACCAACAAACAAACAGTGGGAAACAAAAAGAAAAACTTTGAAGCTGATTTGCAACAGCAACAAACAAAACAAACAAACAAACAAACAAACAAACAGCTGAAAAAATCAATTTCAACACTGGAAATTTTTTAAAAAAACAAAATGTCAACAACAACAAACAAACAAACACTGAGTTTAAGGAAAAAAAGGAAAACTTTGGAGCTGAAACGCAACAAGCAAACAAACAAAGAACAGTGGAAGAAAATTGTAAAGCAGCTACTGCATCTTCATACTGGGTCTTCCAACTGCATCTTTAGATTTATAAGGAGATGGGGGAAGTCATGAGGCGTGTGATACAAGCAAGAGCTCTGTTGTTGTTGTGTTGAAGACGTGCAGCTGCCATGGATAACCGATCAAGGCTGTGTTTGTCGTCGGAGGAAGAAGCGAGGAAGGGTTTCCTATGAGAATCATTGTTAGGTTTATTAAGGTCACTTGTGTAGGTAGTCTTTAGCCTTTACCGATGGCTTCTGTGGTCTCAAACAGTTCAAAATTTTGGGGCTATGGCGTTTATTGTTTTTTTTTTTTTGGTTTGCAATTTAGGCTCTATGACTTGTGGTACTATTGCCTATTAATAAGCCTGGGTTATTCTTTCTTGGTAGTTGGTCCCATAGTTTATACCCAAGTCAAAATTTCAGGCTAATTTTGGCTCTTGTGAATAAAGTATTGAGGATGTTCATCCTTGCTTTTGAAACCCCAATCAAAATTTCCTAGGCAAGTAGGTTTTTGCAACTATGTGAACAATGTGGGTAAAGTACCTAAGGGTGGAGTCATACTTTGCTTGAAGCCCAAATCAAAATTTCATATGCTAGTTTTAGTACTTGTGTCCAAAAACAATTGAGGTTGATCATTCTTCCTCCCAAGCAAAATCAAAATATGAGGCTAGTTTTGACACTTTGTGTCACCAATGAAGTGAGGGATGTGGCTTCCTAAAATCAAATGCAAAGTAGGAGAGTGTAGCAAGTCTAACAAACCAAAAAAAAAAAGTAAACGTGTCACGATTGGTGACATTAAAAAAATATTTTATTGACCATGCACGATGATGAACTTGACTATGAAATATCTGCAAATATTTTTTTTGAGAAAGCAGCTTTGCAACTATCTTTCAGGCAAGCCAAAGGACTTGCTTAGTTGACTTTAGGGACATCCTTGCTTGAAAGCCAAATCAAAATTTCACAATGTGTGTCAGGGGCAGTGTGTTTTTTTTCTTTTTTTTTGCAATTTTTGTGTTACAGCCAAAGTGGCAATGATCCAGAGGAAGATTTAGCCAGATTTGACTACAAGCCAAATATGAAGGTAAATTTCTTAAAAAATCCTTTTATATTTCTGGCTACTTACTTGAACCATGTATAGATATAACATGGTTGAAAAGCTCAAAAAAAAACCACATGATTTTAAGAGTTTTAATTTTTAATATTTAGCCAGCAAAAAAAAGGCTTGTCAGGGGTGATGGCTCAGCAGGTACCACAAAAGTCTGGGGTTCAAACTTGTGGTATTGCATAAAAGACCTGCTGTATTAATTTTTTGGTGTAAATTTAGGATGGTTTTCAGCTGGGTTACGTATTTGCGATTAATATTATTTTAGTTCACGGTTGCGCTCACAACTTTATTTCTTTCTTTTAAAGGAGCCATGGCCCAATAGAAACACCTCTCTGGACCCCAAGTTGCAAAATGGAAACAAATGTGCTCCTCAAAGTTTCACCTTTTCAGTTTATATAAAGTAAATTGCACTTGGGCAAAACCGTAGGGGATAAATAAAACCAAGGTGCTATTTGGAACATCTTGGGGGAAAGTATTTGAGAACACTTTGGGAATTATTTGGGAACCCTGTGTGAACATAAAGAGAACACTTTGGGAACAAAGTGGGGGAAAAAAAAAATCCCTCTTCTCACTTCCCCCCCCCCCCCAAAAAGAAAAAAACTGCACCTTTTTCCACTGCATGCTATGCCTTCCCATTGACTGCATGAAATTTTCCTTTCCAAAATTGTTCTTTAATAACCCCTTCCAAGAGGTGGGGCACCAATTCAGCTGGAAGATGGCATTCGTACCGACGGAATTTGTGCTATACCGATTTTGAAATTTGTCTTTCTTGCCAAAAAAAATTCTCTTTTATTTCTTGCATTTCTTTTACTTTATGGAAACGTGACAATTTTAAACGTGCCAGCCTTTCCTTTGGGCGGTGGGAGTGAGTTTCGTGCAATCACTTTACAACCTCAAAAAAAAAACCTTCAATCGGTAAAGAAGTAACTCAGTCTTTACCGCGAAAAGATAAACCCTTCTCCTATACCAACAATTTGTCAGTCAAGTGTGCTTTAAGGGAGAAAAGTCACACGGTAAATTTGGCACTTGTGTGAAGAACAATGGCGGGTCACTCTTCCTCCAAACCCAAATCGAAATTTCAGGCTATCTCTGGGGGCTTGACACTTTCGTGAATGATGAAAGTGCACTATTTATGCTTGTAATCTGGAAAAAGGTAAATTCACCCTAATTTTGGCATTTGATACTCATCCAGACCATAACATAATTTTTGCTCGAAACCCAATAGAAAATTCCAGCCTACTTTTGGCACTAGTTCAAATACTGAGTGATTCATTAGTGGAGGTAGGCCTGAGGGCTCAAAATGCAATCTGAATTTTCAGAGCACCACGTGGCATCACTTCATTTGATTTACTTCATTCAATTAAAAAACCTTCCTAAAACCCCAAATTGCCAAGCCCTTCCTCAAAAGTGTTTGAAAAAGAGATAAATCCTAGTAAGACCTGCAGCACTCCCAGCAAGAGGATCTCCTATCAACCGATACTTGATCCATGGCACCACCAATAGCAAAACCCTTTGCTGGAAACACCCAAAACCTAAGTAGCAAAGTGGATTAGCAAGAATAATAACCAATCTCCAACAACCAACCAAGCACTTTGCTTGCTTTCTAGAGACTCTCATCATAGCTGCCCGATTTGGTCCCACACTTTGAGGAATGTTCTTCACTAGCTGCTGTTGTGATGAATTGTCACAATAATTATATTTTCAAAAAACATTCCTGAGAGCTGGAGGACCTAAGGACGTTCCTTGGTAGCATAGCAGCCCTGGAGACATCCCTTCTAGGGACCCTGCTAGAAAGTATATAATTTTTGGGGACAATGAATAGCATTCGGAGTAAGGAAACTTTAGGTTCCAATTTTGCAATCAGTTCAAGGCATTTTACACAAGTTGACATCCTAGAAAGCTATTTGATACAAGTGGTAAAGTTTGTTGTCTGTCTCCATGAGATTTTAGACCTCAATGCTTCCCAGGATCACTACTAAACCAATAATAATAAACATAATACCTATGTCCTCATTAAAGGTATTTGAATTTCATTCATAACTCTATCATAACATCACTGTGTGTATCAGTGTTCTTTTTAAGAATTTTTGTTTATAGCCAAAGTAGCTACCATCCATAGGAAGATGTAGAAAAAGTGGCGATCATCTCTGGTAAGATTTAGCCAAATCTGGCTATAAACCAAATATGAAATACAAATCCTTTATCATCTTTCTATATTTTGGCTACACGTTAAAAAAGAAAACCAAGTATAGAAATCTGGCGATTTTTTCACTACCTTTTTGTTTTCTCACTTCTGGCAAATTGGAGAACTCTAAAATCACTTGATTTTTCAAAGTTGAGCAAGACTTTCTCCTCTTGGTCGGCCCCTTTTAACCACTTCAACACCACATTGAACTCATTTGCATGATGCATCATCTATGGAGTGCCCTGGCCAACATAATACGGGTCTTCAATTTGGGTTTGAGTTTATGGGTGAGATACCTTTCCTAAAGTCTGATCCAAACCCCATTTTGTATGGAACTGTAAGTTGAAAAGTAGCCTAGGGTCAGCTTCCACATTGACAAAACGAATAATTATTTATTTTCAAAAAATGAATTTTTTTTCTAATTTTGAAATTATTAGTTTTTCCATCATATACTATAATAATATTGTGATATGAGTAGTGAAATTATTCAGAGTGCAGTTTATGATAAATTATGATGATTTTCAACATGTCAACTTTGTATTTTCACAAATTTTCATTTTGCTATTTTGAGGGTTATTTGATGACGAAACTGACCTTAGGGTACGGGTAGACTTGAAGTCAACTAGTGTGGGAAGTCCAAAGGAGGGGAGAAACTCTGTAATTTACTTGAAGGAAGGAAACAACATGCCAAGGAACTCTTTGAAAGTGTCAAAAAGCAGGTGCTTATCCAATGGGAACTTTGATGAGCAAATAATATAATAGTCATGCAGTTTAAGAAAAAGGAGGGTGATTTGTCTATAGCATCAGGGTAGTGGATGAAATGAGGTGCTCCAGATAGCTCACATGATACTTCTCTTGTCTTGGGTTACATTTAGGAAACATTAGCAAATGGGTAGTAGAGCATATCAAGGAGAGGAAAAAGTGTTGTGAATTTTTTTCAAACATCAAAGAGCAATCCAGCAAACACAGGGGCAAAAGTCCTTTGGCAGGGCTAGTTTTTGTTGTTGCTTAGTTATGGCTACTTACTTATAGCCTAGCACCAGTTTGAAAAGCCAGCAGCTTCTCACCCTTTCTCACATGACTCAGCAAAATTCAAATTCTATAGCCAAAACAAGTTTGCTGTGATTGATTGGTTATAGGGGTCAAATTCTCTAGACAAAGTGGTCCATCATCTAGTTCAAGTTGAGCACCATGACTGGTTATAGGGGTCAAATCCTCCACACAAGGCCTTCTTATATTTCCAGGATTTAGGGTTTGATCTCCAATCACCAGAAGAGAAGCACAAGTTACAAGGATTTGGCATTCAACAAACACACAAGGTTTTGCTTTTTAATAATTTTTTTGCACTTTTGGATGCTATGTTATTGGAAAGTGGGGGATTCCCAATTCTTCTTGTTGACATAATAGTAATTGAATGCCATGGAAGCTCTCTTCAAGCTCTTCCTCTCCATTATCAGAACAGCTGTGGACCATCCACTCCTTAAAGAGAAAAAAACACACACACACAAATAGGAGAAGCATGGCACACATGATCTAGTCATATGGTTTCTTCCCCCATAGAAAGTTTGTTACTACAGTATAAGTATGAGCAGATCCACCCACCCACATCCATTATGTGGGCCTCTTAGTGTTTATCATGTCCACAATAGTATGCATGCAAGTTATTATTTCCCCAATCCTCACCAAACAAACATGAAATTGTGAACATTGTAAAGAGTGGGGAGTGTAGATCATTTGTATGCAATTACATGAACTAATCCATTATGATTGGTTAATCAAAATAACATTGAGTAATAACCATTGATTATGCATAAGGTAGGTTATCGAATAATTGATTCATAACCATTGGTTATCCTGCCAGGTACTATCCGGTTATACTATTTTTTTAATAGAACTAAAAATAGTATTCCTTTTTTTTCTTTTTTTTTTGGTATTAATGTTCAAAGATTGATAACCTACTTGGATGATAATCAAGTCATCCAGGTAGGTTATTAGATTTTTGAGAATTCAATACCAATTTAACCAATTATCAACAAAATCAATAACTGACTGATATGTGATTAATAACCAGCCTGATAACCAGGTCGAAACTCAATAACCAACCAACTCTGGTAAAGACTTGTGTTGAAAATTGATTGTGGATCAATAAGAGATGATAGAAAAATACACATTTGTCATGAGCTGCTTTCCACCCAACCTTAGCATCACATAAGTTGTTGCAAACTTATGATTCACTCCCTGAACTCTGGCCTGCTTGTAATAGGAGGTGATGTTCGACCAGGTGATGAACATCAAATGCAACGACATGCTTAATTAGCCTCAATTCAAGTATCTTATAGTTCCAAAAGTCATGTGCATGAAGCACAACTATACTTAAAGTTCAAAGTAACTAGTGGTCGAAATAACTTGATACAATGTTAAAATCTCACAACTTACAAGGGTTTTTATTTTCCCAATTTTGTGATGTAGCCAAATTTTGGTGATCATCAGCAACAAGAAGATGTAGCCAAATTTGGTTGTAGACCAAATATTGAAGTAAATTTTTAATCAAATCATTTTATATTTTGGCTACCTGCTGGAGCCCATTGTAAAAAAATTCACCATTTTTAATTTTTAAAATCAATAATCTGGAAAACTAGGGCCATTTTTTTCACATGAATCCTTTTCATGTGTTGAAATCATATTTTTCAGGTCAGAAAAATGCAAAACTTTGTCCCCCAGAAAACACACTGAAGGTAAAGTGAAAGGAGAAATGGCAATTATTACTACAAAATATTAAAAATAGTGAATTGTCTGACTGAACGGAATGAGACTGGATACCCACACAAAATCTAGTTCTTTCTTGGAACCCGTGAATCCAAATCTTAGGCTAATTTTCACACTTGTGGAACCCGTGAAAATCTCAAGTTAATTTTTAAACTTGTGAGAATAATAAGGAGGTTGTCATCATAGTACCTTTATCATTTTGGCAATGAACTGCCAAATAATTATTTAAATTTAAAATCTTAACTTCAGCAATTCAGCACCTGGTTTTTTAATTCTGAATTTTTTTGTAGGTAATGATTATATAAAATAATAAATATATATTTATCAGTGTTATGAAACAGGCTAGTGTGTCTAGACTTTTTGAGTATTAAGTCGTTGTCATCGAAGATCTGAATTATTCAAAAATTCAACAAAACAAAAAATAATTTAATTTATATTGAAATGGTAAAGCTACTACCGTAGGTGTCCAATGTTGAGTCTTCTTCCCTAGCATCACTAGGGCGAACTAGGGCAAAATTTCATCCTTTGTTGGGGGAGGCAAAGAAAAGAAATCCATTCTATTTCATCACATATCGTCTTGAATGAGGTTGTTAGTTGCTGAAACACATTCAAGGCATCCATCCTCTTCACTAGGATGAAGTAAGGTATAATGAACACGAGATCCATCCCCTTGCCTCATTGCTCCTCAAACCTTAACCTCCCATCCCCACCAGCAATTACAAAAAACATTATGGGTGCCATTTTGCACTCACACCATTGTTTCCTTTGCTAATAGTTGATCTTCAAGTTTTTCACCAAATAGGTGTACCATAATGTTGTGTAGATTGTTGCTAGAATCCAATTGTAGTTAGTTGTAACATTTACAAGTTCAAGAAACAACATCTTGCTTGTTGTTCTTGAAAGTTGAAATGGCCATTCCCAATTCAAGCTTTACTTGCTGGATTTTGGACAAGATTTGTTGCTCCTGCTGTTCCAAGTATGAATTTGCTTGTCGAATTTTTTAATAAATGGATTTGTGCAAATTTAATGGAATAGGTGTTTTTAACTTTGAGGATATGCAAAAGAGAGAATTTTATTCTAGAATCACAAAGTATGCATTTTTTTAAGTTTTTAGTTTTCAGAATTTATAGTTTTTGTAGTGTTTTCTGAAGTCCAATATGGTCTTTGTGAGTTTTCTAGTTTTTAATTTGCTCTTTGAAGGTGATATATTCTTTATGAGGTTTTATCAATGTTCATAGCTTGGGCACCCCATCATGTTTTCTTCAAAATTTTCAATATTTCAATTCATTCAAAAACCCCAAAGCCCACCATGCCTTTGGGTCTTGTGTCTCATTCCTCCATATTTCCAAGGTCATTTAGTTCTTTTAGTGGGCCCAAGCCACCTCTTCATAAAGCATGGCCTCCTTCTCATAATTCTATAAGTTGTTCACTTATAGAGTTTGAAAATGTAACAAACAACATAATTGCTTCCAAGTTTGATATGCATGAAGTCGATCCTAATTCAATAAACCTTGAGGATGTGGTAGAGTTGAGTGGCTTTTGATTTGACCTTACTTTGAAGAGGCAAAAAAGGACTTGGATGGGAAGAAGCCGAAAAAGTCTTATGATGCGATTAGAAAGTTTCAAAATGGATGAATAACAAAATTGTTGTGGCCAAAGGGTTGGGTGTTAGAAGTTGGGTTTATCCACACCATGAAATGCAAGGCCTATTCTTTAATTACAAACGAGGACAAGGTTGTTGATTGTAAATGGGATATAAAAACAAAACATCCAACTTATATTGTTGTGCATGATATGTTAAGGTTTGGAGTGAAAAAAGGTGAGGATACATAGGAAAAGATTGTGCGCCCTTGAAAAACATGTGATTGTATACTTAGTATGGTCCTCATTTAGTTTTGGTCCAAATAACCACACCTATAAATGAAGGGAGTCCAAAAATTGTTCAAATGAAAACATTGTTTCGTGTTTTGGCCCATGGTTGACCAATGTTGAAATATGAAACCATGTGTCACCTATTTGTTAGTTTAGGGGTCCCAAACAATCTAACAATCCACTAATTTGATTTTGTTGGTTGGATCCTTGTTGAAGATATGTACATCAAAGTCTATAATGCTACTATTAAGGCTATACAATCTACTCAATTTATAGCTTGTTCATATGACAAAGTTGCAACAATCAACAATTGATGTTGGATTGTGTCCATGCATATGTGGTTGAATCTTGGACCATGGTAGTTATCTTGGTGTGTGTTGAAAGGATTGTGTAAAAATTAGGCTTAAATAACTTCATTAAAATGATTATGGATGCATTTTTGAATTATGGGGGGATGATTAGGGAGTATCTATTTAATAAGCTTTTGTGTTTTGGTGTAGATGGTGTTTCGATATTTCGAAGGGGAAAAATAGGAGTCATGGAAAAAAAATAAAAATTCATGGGCATCATTTTTTATGGGCGTTCATTTTGTTGTTCAAAGTAACTTGGCAATTCAATCCTTGTTTGGCATAAAGATTGAGTCTTCGTGATGAACCTTTATGGTGATTTCAACCTTTCACCCAAAAAGAATTTGGAGCTTGAATACTAGCTCAAATTTTGGAAATCAATGACATTTTTTTTAAAAAGAATGTTAAAACAAGTTGGATGTTGATGTTGGAGTCATTAAAGAAAATATTGACAAAATATTGTCCATTGCTTGCAATGATGCAAATTAATTGCAATTCAACCCTAAGTGGCCAAGGTGAAACATAATTTAATTGGTTTTTGTCAATTTACTTGAAGTTGTTTGTGATGTGACAAATTTAGAAACTTGAATGCATAGGTTCAAAATCTTTGAATTGTGTGGGAAATAACTAAGGCAAAGCTTGAATGGCTTCTAAAACTTTTTGGTGAGTCATTGTGATGTGGCAAATTTGGAAACTTGAATGTATACTATTCAAAATATTTGAATGGTTTTGTAAATGGCAAAGGCATATTTTGAATGATTTTTAAAAAAATTGCAAGTGGTTTGTGATGTGGAAAATTTGGAAAGTTGAATGCAAAATGCTGAAAATATTTGATTTGGTTGGTAAATGGCAAAAATGAATCTTGAATGGTTCTTTTAAAAAATTGTGAATGGTTTGTGATGTGTTAAATTTGGAAAGTTGAATGCAAAATGTTGAAAATCTTTGCTTCGTTTAGTAAGAAGTAGAGGCATATCTTGAATTTTTTTAAAAAAAGATTTGCGAGTGGTTTGTGATGTGGTAGATTTGAAAAATGGAATGCAAAATGTTAATTTTTATTTATTTGTTTAGTATATGGTAGAGGCATATCTTGAATGTTTTTTTTGTAAAAATTGCAAGTGGTTTGTGATGTGGTAGATTTGGAAAGTTAAATACCAAATATTGAAAATATTTGATATGTTTGGTAAATGGTAGAGGTGAATTTTGAATGTATTTTTCAAAGAAATTTTGAATTGTTTGTGATGTGGTATATTTTGAAAGTTGGATGGACAATGCCCAAACATTATGAGAAGTTGTGTCCATGGAAACCTCACATATCTTGCAACTAGAGCTTTGAAATTTTAATTTGGAATTACATTGTAACTTTCCCATGGAAATATGGGGAATTGAAAAAATAAAATGTCATGTCAAAATTCATGGAGTTCTATTGTAGCTGCATATTAGTCACAAGATGGACCCTTATATGGATGAATGTATGTACTATATATAGTTTTGATTAATTATGTTTGACTTTGTTAACAAGTTGCACTAAAGTCATATATGATGATTATAATACAATTGGAATAAATGAAATAATTTCTTTGCAACTACTTTACAACTACTACCTACAATAATAATAAAAATATTATTATTTATTATAAATATTAAATATTTTATGATGATGATTATTATTATAAATTAGTATCTATATTCGAAATTAATAGTTAATATACTTAGTAGATAAGTTATGTTAAGGTAGAACCATCCATCACCCATTGTTGGCCAATGATTGAACGATTTTGGATTTTTATTGTTTCTTATTTATTTTATGTGATGCAAAGCATTATGGGGATGTTAAAATAAACTTTACATTATATGTTTAAACTCTAAGGGCAAAGGAACAACATAAAAAAACACAAAACATGTTAATAACATATAATGTGTTTTTAAAAAAAATGACCATTTATTTTGAAAGTTTGTATTTTCCTTGTTTCGTGTCCTTTTTTAACAATCTAAAGTGCTATGGGTGTGTCAAGTTAAGATCTACATATTATTTCATTTCCAAAAATTAAAAATAACACAAAAGAGCCATGAAGAAAATGAATGTGCTAAATCTTAAAGTGTGAATTATGTTAGTGACCAAACCTTGACCTCACTTACTTTTGACAACCATATCTTCTTCTTCTTTTCTTTTCTTTTTTGAGTTATTTAACCAATTGTAGGAGCATTATATCAAGGTTTAAAAAAACCTTTTGCATTTGAAAGGCAAGGGACAATGTATTAGGATTTGAAGCTCTTTAAAAGCTTAAATGTTCACTCATTGGCATGTCTTGTAACAATTGTAAGTGAGTTGCACTTAGGATGCAATTAATTTGTTTATCCCATATTATTTGCCCTACCTTTCAAGTTTATAAAATATATATAACTAAGTGCATTAAAAGTATTAAAAAACAAATGACATTTGGAATAAGCCAATAACAAAAGGTTTGGCCTTAAAGGTTAAACCCAAAATAAAATAACATTATCCCAAATGACCTACTTGCCTAACCTAAGAATTGTAAATAGTAATGCCTACCTACCTTAAGCCTACATACTTATAAACCTATGTGCCACATGTTAATATTTTATCGGTCCTATGTTGAATGATATACATTAAATTATTAAAGATATTAAATATCAAAATAAATGTAGAATTATCACATGTCCATTGATGATTTGTTAATAGATCATTATCACATCAACACATTGTTGCCTATGTAATTACAACATAATGGCACCATAGTTGCAATGCAACGACATAATAATTATAACATAGTGATAAAGTAGTTGTAACATAGTGGTATAATAGTTGTAATGATGTAGTTGCAACATAATTGCATGAGTTGCACTTAAGTTCACTACATTTTCAAGTCAAGGTTCAAATTCTTCTTGCCATTAGAATCCTTGAAAACTTGACTTGAGTTAAGTTTCCAAAATACTTAGGAGTCAACTTGTTAATAGTTATGTTTAATAACATTGTTGGTGTCTAGGTTTGGGGTGCATTAAAAAAAATTTAATCTCACTATCATTGTGTAGATTAGATTCTAGGAGCATGTGGAGCTTGACTCTTTAATGGTCATTGGTTGTGACAATTGAACTAGGATTAGTAAGGTGTTTAAATGAGGGTAAGGGGTTTTGGCCTTGTATCTCCAAGGACACATGGACAACAACTTGTGAATCCATTGAGTTGTTGCTCTTTTCATTTGAATGTTTTTTTGTGAGTGGGAGCTTGTGTAAGGAAAGTGGTGGGGCCAATGAATGGGACTTGGGAATTTAGAATTACCTCCATGTTTGGGCCACATTTAGGATCACTTTCCAACTCTATGGCTCTTCTTTTGGTTCCACTTAGTTTATGTTTAAACCACACCATAACATTTAATTGAAGTGGTTAGTTGTTTAATGTGGCAAATACTTTAACAACCCATTTTTTTGGATATGTTGTAGTAATGTCACATTGGTAATAACATTTGAAGCATCCACCATTTCAATCTTAAGTATGTGCACTTGAACTTGTAATGTGTAATGCTTCTTTGATTGATTCTCTAAATGATTACGTTCCCTAATTGAAGGGTGACATCTTGGAAAAGGTTTCTAATTGGTTAGTTAATAATACTTGATGTATAAATGATTGTGTTCTTAGTTATGCCTATGCACTCCTATAAATCCTTCATTGTCAACCATAGACCCTTGCTTGAAAAATTAGGTGCTTGAATTGGTTGCCTAATGACATGAATTCTATGAATATCCATTGAAGCAACCCTTGGTGATTCTCTTGCATTGAGGTGTGTACAATCATGGACCAAATGTTTTAAGCTATTACAAAATCTATGGTGGATGGGGTGCTATTTGTAATATATTTTAACTTGAATTATAATGTCATCTAATGGGCAAAAAGATGGTTAGGTGACTCAAAAGTGGCATTTGAAAGTTCATAATCTAACACTAGCGATGTTTTTACAATTTTAACAATGATCAAACCATAAATCCTATAATTATCCCCTATGCTTTTAATCATAAATATTAATAAACCAAACCTATGAATATCCCCAAACATGTGATTGATAAAAAAATCCATGCAAAAGATTAAATTTTTTAATGTAAAATGGATTCCCAAGGATAAAATTTATAACAATTATGCCATTTAAAATTTCTAAAAATTAGAAAAATGTATATTAGGAAAGTTTCAATGCACTTCATTAATCAATTCTTCATTTGATGATGATTTATTTTTTATTTTTTGACATAACTTTGATGTATTTTTTGAGTCCACATTTTTCATTTTCTATGTGTGGCAGGCATAATGTTGTCATTTCAAAAGTCCATTATGAGTTCATAATCTTTTTACAATTCATCCAATTTTTTTATGATGATTCCCATTAAAGTCTATGACAACATGAATAATTAAAAATTTGATAATGCTAATTTTGAATATGGCTTTAAATTTGACATTTGTATGTAATGTAGAATAATTATTAATGCGATAGTCCAAACAATCCCCCTATTCATGTTTTCACCCTAATAGGTTGGGTGTTAAAAGTTTCAAGCAAGGTTTGTGCCTTTTGCATTATTACATCATCATCTTACATTTGGCTTCTTGAAATACTTATTAATGTCAACAAAGGTGGTGGGGTTTCATGAGGAATTTGAAAAACTTCTTTGGATGACAATTGTGCCATTAGAGTTGGTCTAGCAAAGTAGCTTCATGGGAATTGGGGTGTTTAACAAACCAATGCCACAAGTCAAGGTACAGCAATTAAGTGTCGTTCTTTTAAGAAGGAGCATTGCACATAAAAAGACATTGCTTTAACTAAGCTATGCAAGAAGGAATTGTTAAAATAATCATTGCAAAAATAAGGGATGATGATTTACTTTTAAAAATATTGGTAACAAATGAAACATAAAAAGATTGTAGTAAAAGCCTATTTATGGCAACACTTTTTCAATAAAATCACTTTTTAAACATGAAATAATCACAAGTTCTACCAAAATTACAATACATTACCTCATAAATGCCTAAATGTGAAAGTGACGAAGAGGATTATAAAATATTATAAATTAATTTCTCACTTGATTAGCTCCAATGAGGTGATCATTGTCATTGCCTTCATTTCATGTTTATGGAATGTTTATTATGAAATTGAAACATTTCCTATATTAACTCTTGTTGGGATAAAAATGTGGCATTATTAGGAAAATCTTGAAGACCATATTGGGAAGTTGTCGCACCTTTTGGGACTAGCAAAAAATCAAGAAGTCCCAACTCCCCCTTCCCTTCCCAAGAGAAAAAAACCTAGGCCACTTGGATGCATGTTGCATTGCCTCATTGGTTTAACATAAATTTTATTCATAAATCTCCTTGTCACCATTTTTTTCCTAGGCTAACGGTAGCAAGATACAATTGGGGGGTTTATTTATTTATTGTTCTAATTATTTTATTAATAAGTACTAATTCCCAGTTCAATACAAAAACACATACAAAACATGTATCAAAATGATTAATAAGCTTTTGGTTTTCAAATTTACTAACAACATTTTCTATACAATCTTGATAGGTTCTGTACATATGGGTATTGACCAAAACTTGTATATTAACTTGAATTTCTTCTTAGCTTCTTACATTCCACTTCTACTTATTCTACCACACAAATTTAGTGTTTTCAAAACCTTCAAACTTGCAAAGAAAAAATGATACAAAACCAAAATAAGGAGGAAAGGAAATGTTGCCCCATTTATCTCAAAATCCTCATTTGGCATAATAAGAATTCAAACCAACTTCCATATGTCTGCACTGGTTGTTAAATCTAACTACCTATCCAATATCAGCTTGCCCACCTATTTAGTCTCATTTTGCCTACTTGTCTAGTCCTTATGTTGCCTACCTGTTCCCTAACATTTATCCTAAGGTTAGTTTCATCATTAAATAATCTTTAAAATAGTGAAGTGATTTTTTTGTGAAAATATGAAGCTAAGGTGTTGAAAATCATCATGATTATTGTAAGCTACAATCTGAATAATTTCACTCCTAATATGAGAATATTATAACATATCATGAAATAAAAATAATTTCATATTTATATACTATATATATATATATATATATATATAATCCATGTAGAAACTAACCTTAGGCCACAATATCTCTTCTGGGTCAAGAAATTTTGGGAGGATGTTAAGCGTCTTATTATATGGCCTTTGGGAATTGGGTCCTTTCTTTTTTTTTCTTATTTACCCTTGGCCCAATCCACTGATCCATGGGAGTGATGAATGATGCCCATACACAAAATTTAGGTCAAGGTACGTAAACTTTGGCCATGTAATGGGCACTAGGAGGCATATTGTAAGACACACTAAGAGGCATAAAAGGGTTACATTACATGCCCAAAGGGTGGGTGGCATAAGAAGACACCAAATTTGTGTCTGTTTGTAGCACCAAGATGTGCCTGTTCTGATTTTTGGCTTCTGGATCGACAAAATTGACTTTTGGTTTTACTGCAAAACATTTGGACGAGAGAGGAAAAAAAAAACTCGTCAAAAATTGTTGGAGACCCGTCAGAACGCTCACCTTCCATCAACCTCCAGCGCTGAGCGTGGAGGGACGTTCATCGGGCAAGGGAGCCGCCAACCGAAGTTGCACCTCCAATGCAGCAATCGCGCTCAGGAAAGCAAGCAATTCCTCATCTTCCGGGATGTGGGTCTTGTCTATGTTAGAGAACACAGATCAAATGTACGCACTATAGAACAGATCCTGTTCAAGTATAGTCGTGGGAGACAAGTTTACATCAACACACTATATAATCAAAAATTGTGTCATTGCAAAACTTATGGGATAAAAAAAAGGGAGCCCATTTGGGAGTTGTTTCTATAGAAATGAAACAGGCTCTCAAGTTGTTTCTATAGAAACATTGTGATGAATGCACCACAGAAAATGAAACAGGCCCAAGTCCACCTCTATAGAAACATTTCCAGCATAATAACTGGAGGATCCACTTGGGCTTCACCATGCTAACCACCAATCTGTTTTCAAATTTAGTATGTTGGATATTTATCATGGTTATGAAGGGCGTATGAACCATTATGCAAAAATGTGAAGAGCTGCTTGTTCAATTTGTGTGCATTAAGTTTGGTACGAGTAATGAAGAATCACTCAATTTGCATGTATCAGCTCAATGGCCTCAATAGCAACCCAAATGCTTGTTGGGATTCCTGGTATCAGCTTTGAACTACAAGTTAAGGAACCTTTGTGAGGCTCTTGCTTCGCTTGCTTGGATGAATAGTTTGGCTGTTGTTATGTTGCTGAAAACGTGGAGAGGAGGACGAGAGATCAAATAGGTCATAAGCAGAACTGGTTTCACTCCAGATGGCTTTACCAACTCTCTATATCTTTATCTTCATTTTCTGAAGTCTCATTACCACCTGGAACACTTTGGACTCTGCTAGTGTGGAGCTAAACCCTCAATCTGATTCACCATTTGTGCGCACTTGTGATAGCAGGACTTCTGGATCAGAGTCCAGGAGATCAGCAGTATTTCTATTACATGTGCCATTACCTAATGTCAAATTGCCATTCTAATGTAATATATGCCACAATAAACACCACACTGTGTACATTGTAGTGGATGAAACCACAAAGTTTCACTCACAGATATGTCATGAGCCCGCAGCTTTTTGTGTGAGAAAAACCACATTCTCTTGTAGTGATGGCAGATGTTTCATAGCAGCACAGCGACTGCAGAATTGGAAGAATCATCTAATTCAGAAACTCGTTGTGCAATGTTTTCAGCCATCTATGTGACATTACCAACACCAATTGTGCAAGCACCAAGCAAAGGCCTTCTGCACAGAAAGTGGCATATCCTCCACAAGGCATTGTCACCCCATTTTTTTCCAAAAAAATTCCAGACTAAGTGTAGCAGCAATGCTCCACTGGTAACACATATTGGTGATTCATCTTTGGGTTGGTTGGGATTGAATTCAACTTGGGCCTGGAAGTTACTGTACTTGTTTTTGCTTAACACTTTCAACAAGGTGATTTTCCAGTTCATGAGATTTGGCACGTTTGGAGGGCAAATGGCAACACCAGCTTTGCCAATTTTTCTTTCTATTTAAACCATTAAACCAATGGGTGCAATAAATATGCAGGAGATGACTTTGAAACTTTCAATTTGAGAGTTTTAGACATGCTCCTTTGTGCTCATGGTCCAAGCTTGGGCCCTAATCCAATTTTTGCTCCAAGCTTTCAACATATAATGCTTGATAAAATCTTCAATGTAGAGTTAAATTATTACAACACATCTCAAAAGTGAACATCGCATTAACCACCTTTGAGATTTATGATGAGTAGATTTGATGTCTTTAGTTGAATCATTGAAAATCTGCAACAACATGCAATAATGGGCGGAGATAAGGATTTTACACCATTTAGACAAGATTGTTAACATGTGTCATATAATAAGAACCCTAAAGACCGCCACAAATTTGACTACAATTAGGGATGAAACTAAGGTGGATTAGAATTGGTTATCACCTCCACTGTTTCCTTCAAATATTTTAATCCCACAATAGTGCAGGGCATTTAAAAGAGAGAAAGGGATTGAGCTTGCAATGGTCCACACATGTAAGCAATCAAGTAGGTTCTAACATGCATGAAATAATAAGACTTCAATGGGAAATGGAGATTCAACATGAAGTTATCAATTAACACAACCATCACCTTGTCGCTTTCAAAGTCATTGATGGGTGGTTCAATTAACTTTGCACAAAACATGATGTTTAGAGCACTATTTGAAAACAATAACATGGATTTTCTTTAGTATCTACACTACACAATCCCTAAACCCTTCATGCCAAAGGCAAACAAAATCCACAAAATCTTACATGTCTAATCCAAATTGTTGATTGAAAATAATTACACAATCACAAATTGTCCTACATAAACCCTTGCCTCTTTTTCATGTGAAAAGGCAATATGTCAATATATCCAATATATACCATGGATTATCGTTGTACCTATCTCTCAACATCATGAATATAGTAGTCGAGACTTAGGAAGGAAATTGAAAGAATGCTTAAACATGATAGAAATCAATGTCTTTGGCATTAGACTCTAATCAAAGAACTTCTTCAACATATCTAATCATAATATGAAAGGAAATGTTCAAGTGGAACAATGTTTTTATTTTCATGATTGTGTGTGTGATTTTTAGAGTTAGATTCCCACTTTGTAGACGGGTTTGATTTTGAGTTGTGTACATGTTTTATGTGCATGATTTTGTTAATTTCAGTAGGATTGGACACATAACAAATAGGTGATCCAACCATGGTATGCCCAAGACACGGAAATGAGATAAATGTTGTTTAACCAATTCAAACATGTGGGGTTTCAAAAGTGAACTTGTGTGAACTTTTAATAGATTTCTTTAGATGTGGGAATCCACCAGTGAACAAACTGTGCATGAACTAGTGCTTAGTGGACATGTTCAAATGCATGGTAATTAGTAAAGGTAGGAATTCAAATTTGCAACCATTGTTTTCAAGATTGTGACATATTTCTTTGGAAATTGTACCACACTCTTTGAATACATATTGGTGGAAGAGTTTATGTTGCAAGCTTGGAGCAAAAAATGTCTTACATCTTCTATGTTGCCAAGTCTCGGCACCGATGACATATGGATATTCAAAATGTAATGAGGAAAAGGTTCAAAAGTGAGCTTGGCAGGAATAATTAGGTGAAATCATGGCATGTTTTAGAACAGTGGCATCCAGCAATTTTTTTGGAGGGCAGATTTACACCACTTGGAGACAAAAAAAATTCAATGCAACTTAAGGATTTTTGTAAAAAAATTGCACCAAAGTTGTCAGTTTTCAAGGATTTTTTCTTTTTTTTTTCCCCTTAAATTGCCGTTTCTAGGTAGACAATTTAGGTTCCAGCAAGTTGCCCAAAAAAAAGAGCAGCATTCTTCAAAATTTCTACTTTCCTTTCTCAAGTTTGGCTAACTCCTCTTGTGGATGATTGCTAGTTTGGCTAAATCACAAAAATTGAAGAAACCAAATCCTCATGGCATCACTTTTATGTTTAAAAGAGACAATTGAATAACATTTAAGTAACTTCTCAAGAAGGCAAAAAAGTCTTTTGGTTTTCCTTCTTCTTTTTGTTTTTCCCCATAATTCATTATATTTCCCTTCACATTTCAATAAGATCTTCAGTTTCTTTGCTGCAAGCCCAAAGAAACTTGCCACATTCTACTCCAAAAACCAAATATCATTCCCATATTCAGACCTACATGATTTCTTTCTGGGACTTTTAACCAGGACATGAAAAATTATCCATACTAAGGATTGTTTGTCAAATCATTTTTTCATACCATATCCAAAAATAATAATTTACTTAGTTTTTTTTTTCAATTATTTTTTAAAAAAAACTTGTGGAAACCACCTTTCACATGAATAACAAAAAAGTTGTGGAAATCAACTTTCACGTGATTAACAAAAAATTCAGATTTAATACATGGAATGTATGGCATGAAGTTCTGATAAAACAACAAATTGAACTTCATTAGATTTTGTTGGCCTTCAATGTTGTAGAATTAGTGATTATACTTGGGTTGGTTTCCCGTTGAGTTACAACTTTGCTTCTTACATTGTGTGCCACCTAGACTTACAAATTGCATCCACAACAATCAACACCCCAATATTGTAAGAACCCTATGCAAAACTTCATATTAAGGTAAGCATAACTTCTATATTACGTTGTTGCCAATATAACATAACAAACCAGAAGAGATATATCTACAGATAGATCGTAACAAACCACAAAGAGATAGTATGTATCCAAGGTACCTATCTAGTATCCATAAGCAAAGCATTTGCACACTTTGAAAAGAATTCCTGGTTGAATAAAATGGAAATTGCAATCACAGTTCAACTCTATATGGTGTACCAAACAATCTTTGAAAAGTGACAAAAGTACAAGTCGCATCTTTGCAGATTCACTAACAAAACCACAATTACCTGGAGTCTCATGGGAATCAACATGATCAGATTTGAGTTCTTCAATGACACAATGATCCTTGCAAGAACAAGTTATTTTGGAGAATTATGATCACAGAATGCAAACAGTGTCTTTCCCAAGGACACTGCAGTTGAATGCCACTGTATGCACTTGTTCATAGTATGCAGTTGACAAGCTCCCCACATTTGTAAAGGAAAATGCGTTTGCATTATCATGACAAATTGTAAGGAAATGTACATCTTTGGACAGTGGTGACTATGTGGTAAACTTTTTTGTTTTCTCAGGTGGTTGGGGGGACATTAATGAGTATTCTAAGGTTCTTGCATCTTACGAGCCATGCTCTTGCTGCCCAGAGGCCATATCCATTTATCCTGCACAGCATTTCTTAGACAGTCACGTAAAATCCAAGTAAAAGAACTGAGGCAGAAGAGTGGACAATGATGATGCATATGTAATGACAGCAAGTAATCAGCTCAATGCCCTAATCTCAAACTCCAGAAGAGTATGATGATCCAAACAGAGCGATACTGAAGAGGAGCCAAAGGCCCACTCAACATTGAGGGAAAGCCTCTATGAACAAACATGAATTTCAGATGCAGAGATTAAACATCTAAGCATGGTAAAATGGATTTTGTTTGAGAGACATGCATGGGAAGAATCTGAAAGAATTACTGCGCACCAATTTCTTGTGTTCCAGCTTAAAAAGAATATCTTCTAAACAGTCAATGATATTTGCAAATGTTGGCCGTTTCATTGGGTCTTCGTCCCAACACTGCCTCAACAAACTGCACAGCCCATCCAACAAGTCCTTAGAGCCTTGGCCTGTCAAGTAAAGCTCCCTGGTTTCTTGAAGATCTTTTGCAATTATGGCACAGCTATTATGGCATAGGGAATGTTTATAGTCAAATTCCACACCACCACACAGCACAAATTGATAAAAATAGCAATCCCCTCTCTTTAAATGCAGATTGAAAGTCCAGAAATGTAATCTTACTCTTTCATTTGAGGAGGATATGAATTTGCAGTGAAAGCTGGCCTCTTTCCGTCCAATGCCCGAGAAGCTGCAATTTCTTTTGGTGATTCAAACTTTGATTGAGGTCCACCTTCAAACAACTTCACAATACAGCCAAGCAGAAAATATATCTGTCACGCCAGAGCATCAAAGGAGTGCTGGGCAGTCTGAACTCAGGTAATTCACAATTAGACTATGTACTCAGCTCATAGAATAGTGACTGATTCTTGCTCCACATGAATTGCTATCTTGAAGTTTTCAATGCAAGCCCTTTGTCTTAAACATATTCTATACACAATCGTGGAGACAATGCAAAGAGCAGACCTCTTGGACTGTGATGGCAAAAGAAAACACATCAACACTCTTGTCATAGGTTTTGTGCAAAAACACCTCTGGAGCCATGTATCGATCTGCTCCACAATCCAAACCTCTCATTAGTAGTGATATTTCTGCTCAGCCCAATTCACAAATAGAAAGAGAGATCGAATAACAAATTACAACTCTTTGAAGTTGAGCAACAAGTGTCTGCAAGAGGCTTTTTGTGCATTGAAAAATGACTCAGGTGGTTCTTTGTTTGTCATAAAGACCTTGCAACAGCATATCTTGTGAGAAGTTTGAACAGAATGGAGGGAATTTGAGAGAACAAATGGGGAGCAAGATGACAGTCAGTGGTCAAAAGGAAGTTAAAAAGACCAAGGACCAACAATAAACCATCAGACTGACAACTTAAAACCCAACCCACCAACAAGGCAAATGAAACATGGGGCTTTTAGCTTACAGGTTCCTGTCTCCCCTGTCATTTCATATAAACCCTCTGCTGACGCATCCAAGAGTTTCCCAAGTCCAAAATCAGCCACTTTTAAATAACCCGCATCATGCAGCAGCAGATTCCTGCAATCAAAAAGCTTCATCAATGTTCACATACCCTTTGTAATGTGATAAGCCACAATATCCATAAAGGCAAATTGTGATTTTGTTTAGACTCATTGAAGTGGGATCCCTCAGTAACTTCAGCACCACATGGTAGGGTATCTCCTCATTCTCTTATCTTCACTAGTGTGATCAGTCTTTACCATTAAAGAAGGGAACATCTCTTTACCTGGGCTTGAGATCCCGATGTACAATCGGATCAGGGTTGTGCTTGTGCAAATAATTCATCCCCCTGTTGAAACAATCCCACTGGTTATTACAATCCACTATCCCAGAGTGTAATCTCTCTAACTGAATTGCAAGGAATTCCACCTGAATGTTTGTACATGTAGGTTCATGAGCTATATGACCTTCTCTAACTGGAGAACATGTTCTTTTCACTGCAACACGTGTAACCTCAACTTATCTGAGTAATATTGTCTGCAGATACACAAAGACATACCTTGCAATGTCAAGGGCAAAATTTACAGCAGTGGTGGCATCCAACCGGCCTCTCCTCTCCAGAAGATTTGCCAGGTCTCCCTGAAAATCAAAACACAATTGTGAAGAGGTGCAAACAGAAGAAAATTTTGAGCTGGGTGCAGCAAGCTTATGGCACTGTGGTCACAAGTCTTTCCTTGCTCTTGTGACATAGAGCCTTGCTCCTTTTGGATAAAAAGCAACAAAAATCCCAAAAGGGTAGAAAAACAGAGCAAGCGATAGAGGAAATGAACAACTGGGTGAGGAATCCCAACATAAAAAGCCTGATTGAGTCTTACACTCAACTCCGGCATAAGGGGATGTCACACAGACTCTGTGTTTCCTACAGCTCAGCATTATCCTGTATTTTCAGGAAACAGACTGCATACAGTTCCACAAAGACTTTGTTGAGCTGTGAAAATACACAACAGAAAAGAAGGAGGTAAGTTGGAAGCAAGAGATTACCTTTGGGAAGTATTCAGTGACAATGACAAGGGGTCTGGTTTTTGTAACAGCACCAAGGAACTGCACTATATTGGGATGTCGTAGGCTCTGCAGCAAAGCAAGCTCACCAATGAACTCCTTCCTGCAAGTTGTAATTATTGCAGACAACAAGAGTAAGCAGATTGAGATACCTCATCTCCTTAAAAAGAAGCAACTGACAAAGCAAACAGAAAGTGCTAAGTTTTAAAAATTCAGCAGCTCAAGAACACAAAACTACATGTGAAGTACCTCCAGCAATGATACGGCAATTTATACTGGATACAGGCCCAAAAGGACTAAAATATCACTTACACTATTTGCCGATTTGATGAGAGAGGTTTCAATATTGTCTTTGCTGCAACCATTGTTCCTCTCCATTTCACTAATCGAATCTCACCCAGTGCACCCTGTGGAAAAGGTGGAGAAACACATGAAGAGTGCTCCCAAAAAGATGTGAGTCCATCATGCAAATACTGTCATGTTTCAATCATGGATGCATTTCCTAGGAACACACGCATCTGAGGAGGGCCCTCTTCATGAGCATTGGAAAATTCCAAGAGTTCCTTCATATTATGTACCCAACTTGAACCTCTCCCCATTCAATTTCTGCACAAGCTACAATGTAAAATTTCCCTTTTATTTTCCTACTCTCTCATGACACTCAAAAATTGCTGTCTGAGAAACAGGCTGATCTCTCCAGAAATATTTAAGCCTGAGAAAGAAGTACCTTGCCAACAAGTTGGGCATTCTCTAAACCCAGTTCAGAGACATCAATCTCAGACTCCATAGGCCGAGGCTGAAATCACGATGGAGAAGTCCAGCAAGTGAGTTTAAATCAAAATCCATGGTGATCCCCTTCTTTATGAAGAAAAGATCAATCAGACTGCAGGTACATAGCTATGCATGATTATCTGAGGAAGGCACACCCAATGAATCCAAACAGGTTGCATGAAGGAAGGATGAGGGTAAGCACCTTTGCAAATCCACCATGTGCATCCAAAATCTTGCTGACTTCCTTATGATCAAACATAAGTGCATTATCCAGTGGCTGCAAGAGATTTGCACCCATATCAGCTTTCTGAAAGCCTCCAAAAAGAGTCTCTCAAGTCATTTGACTTCTCCTGTAAACAAATCTGTTCTGACAAAAGCTGTTCACAACATACTAGAATGGTAGAAAATCCTAGGTTTTCCGGGCCATTTTAAAAAGAGAGTTTCACAGGTGACAAACAGCATGAGAAAGCAATGGATTAAATAAAATGCAATGTGGGGGGAGGCACTAGACTCACTGTGTCATTGTAGCGATCAAGTGGATTTACATTTGCATTGTAACTCAACAGCAGCTTAACAGCAGCAACATGGCCTTCACTTGCTGCAAGATGTAATGCAGTTCGGCCATCGTAGTCTGCAGCATCTACAGCAGTGCCATTATCCAGCATATGCTTGATGATTTGAACATTTCCTTTGCTTGCATAGTACAGCAAAGTTCCAACCTCTTCTTCCACCTTATGTGTCTGCATGTGAACTGATGTGGGAAACTGTAAAACAAAATCCCAGAAGTTAGTTGGTATGAAAAAAAACAGGAAAAAAAAACAGGCTGCATAGTTGAATTCTCAGGCTCATTTGGAAAATCAGTGTTCTATGTCTTGGGCAACCTGCAAAGAATAGAACCTCAGCTGCTGCTAAACTCCTGGCTAGCATGAGCACACCTTGCAATTGATTGTGGGTAACCCAATTCAGTACTGAATCATGCTAGAAAGTGTAATTTGTTAATCCTTGAAGGAAGCAGTCGCCTCTCGGATGATGGCATGCATGGATGCGTGCCCAATCAACAGATTTAGCACCATTCTTCTGGAAAAAGTTGAAGGCAAAGAAACCATCAGATGTTAAAGAAGAAAAGACGAAACAGAGAAGTGAGTGAGGGAAAGGGGGTGATGAAGTACTTGTCAATTGAAGAATTGCTTCATATTTTCCCCAGATGACTTGAAATAGCACCACAAGAGTTTTAGTCTCCAGCAAGCAAGAATCTCTCACCACAAGAGATTTCTTATGAAGAACTACTCCTTCCACCCTCCTCCTGCTCCTCTTGCTTATTCACCATCTCTGTCTCTTTCAGACCCTAGACTCCCGACAGTCAGTCGATCATTCCGGTCGTCCGTTTGTCCGTACACGAAGCTCGTCGGAGTTTTTTTTCTTTGTTTTTGTTTTTTCCTTCAACTGCAATAACCGGCAGCAACATGATCTGCGCGAGAATCAGAACGAAGTCATGAAAGTGAGTTGGAACAAACCCTAGAAGCTTGGCGGCGTCGAGTTTTTGCGCTCACTGCCGATACTTCCTCTTTGACTTGATCTCAAGATCCGATGCACACACCAATCAGGGTGTAGAATATTCCGTGAATCTCATCACGTCACTCCTGGTGGCGGCCGGCCATTTCCTTCTGGCGCTCCCAGGGATATCCCGACAATTCCGATCTGTTTCTGGATAGAGATTGTCGACGGCGAATCATCTCCGGATCTGCCACGTCGTGTGGGGACGCTTGCCTTCTTTTCCCTTCCCTTCCTTCAACTTCTTCGTCGCGCCCTGCCCCAAGACGCAACCCCGTCGTCGATGGTGGCTTTTTAGGGTTTCTGACTTTGGCACACCCCAGGGGATTAGGGATAGGGTTTGCTGATTTCTGTGGAAACCCACGTACGACTTAAGACTTCTCGCATTTAGCGCTTTTGGGTATATATGCCCATTTTTGCCCCCAAAAAATCCCCTAAGACTAAAACTTCTTGTACCTATTTTAAAATTTTAGTTGTTGACCAAAAGTTCTCATATCCAGGGTTTTTGAAATGTAAGGAATCCTAGGATTTTAGGGTTTGTGGACTTTGGAGAACAAATTGCTCGGGATTTTTTTAAAGAAAAAATTAAGGTCCAAGTTGGGCCCCAATAAACCATTAGAAAGGTCTTCAATCAAAAATATTAAAATTGAGATTGTAGTTTCCATTTGAAACTTTGAACTAAAAATTATGGCTAAAAGAATGATTGAAATCAAATTGACCATTTGATTCTCAACCATTAAAACTAAAAAACATGCATCAAATGATTCTTTATTGAAGCAATTGTATTTTTCCATTTGAAACTTTGAACTAAGAGTTATGACCAAAAGAAAGATTGGAATCAAATTGGCCATTTGATTCCTAACCACTAAAACTAAAAAACATGCATCAAATGATTTTTTATTGAAGTGTGCAACATGGCACTAGAAAGATATCATCCAAAGGTATAGTTTTGTAGTTTAAACTTATTCAATTAGAATGGATGTGAAGGAATTACAAGCTCACAATTTTGCAAGACTCATAACTTGGGAATTTTGGGAGTCTTAAGAATTTTAACCATTTTTATGTAGCCCCTACTATTAATCATAGTGAAACCCATGGAGAGGCAAAAGGATAACATAGTCCTTTTATTGATTCTATAATTCAAAAAATACATGTGAAAGAAAAAATACCAAGTCACCAATCACAAAATATATTATAAGAAAAGAAGTTTTGATTTTTTCAAATTTAAGTTGTGTAAATTCTAAATGAATCTATGGCAAGTCCATGGCCTAATTGGTTTCTAACTGCACCAATTACAATATTCTCTTGATTTGTGCATTTTTATATGTTCAAAAATTCAACTTGAACAACCCATCTTAGTCACATCCAAAAGTTTTCATACACCCTTTTAATTTTTAAATGTGAGGACTTAAAAAATGCACCCATGGCACCAAAATCTTTCACAATGCATTTTATTTAAAAGTTTATTTCAATACCTCTTGGCAAGCTTAGGGTTTTCAAAAGTAAAAATTCCTAAGGGTTTATCACTTAGGATTAAAATGGTCTTTTTGAAATATGGGAAACTCAAAGGTTTAGGGTTTGTGAAATTATGTCCATATAAACCTTTCAATTAAAGAATTTTCATATGCAAGTTTTGTGAATTCCACACACTTTAAGGGTTTTAGGTTTGATGAATTTTATGGAAAACATCTAGGGTTGAACTTGTAATATTTCACAATTTTTGAAATATGGAATACCCTAAAGGTTTAAGGTTTAACGAATTTTGCAAAATTCATAGACTTAATAATTTATCATACGCAAGGTTTGAGAAATTTGGTAAACTCGAAGGAATCAAAACATTAGAAAATTTGAACATATTTAGGGTTTTTGAAACTAGGAAACCTACAATTTGTTGATTTTTGTAAAAGCCCTAACATTATTTTTTTCATATTTCATGTTTATGAAATAAGGAAAACCTAAAGTTTTCAAGGTTTGTGGATTTAAGCAAAAATCATACAATGGAAAAAATCAAATTTAAATTTTGTGAGAATTTTTTTCAAATCTTGAACATCTATCAAACCATAAGGTCTTTTAAATTCCATTTTTGAAATTTACCAAACAATTGGTCTTTGGACCTTGGGTGGCAATTGTTGGGTCCTTCAACATTTGATATTAACAACCTCCCAAAATATTATAAAATCCATGACATATTCCATGATAATTTATTTAGAAAATGTGTTTAGCCTTACCACATGTTGTTTAAACTATCAAAGGCATTGGATGAAAAGAGACTGTCACCAAAAAGGAAAGGAAGACCTAAACAGGAAACCTTTTATGGTTTGTTTCATTATACCAACATCAAGTTTGCTACAATGGCTAAAATGAGCTATGTATTACAATAGTTACAAGCACTATCATACTCCTATCCTAGGTTATGTCCAAACCATAGACTAAGGACTTTAGGGTGACACGCTCCGAAGTCCCTAGTTAACCCCAAGTTGGGGCTAGGTCACTCAAGTTGTGGAAATGCGAGGGACTCGGGGCACGCTCCCAGCTTCCAGCACTAAAGGGGGTAAAAGGGGCGTGTTGAAAGCTCCGAGATTAGACTAGGAAGGGGGACAAGCTATTTAATTACTCAACCCTGCATCCAAAACCAACCAACAAGTTGGTTAGTACCCATTCGGAACACTCTTGGTGTTGGGACGAAACACGGGCAACCTTGGACTCACTTGACTCACCACGGCCTGGACTCGGGGTAAGCCACCACCTTCCCCCATATAGTATTCTCTTCGTCTCACCGTCGCACTTACATCCGAAGGGCACTTTTTACCGAGACTCCCAAAGTGGAGTCCCGAAACTGTCCCGGTTTAAACTCCCGGGATTTTGGGCATTCATAACTTCTCGCTTCAACCTCCAATTGGGACGAGGTCTGAAGCAAAGTTGTAGCTCTCCTCGAGAGCTTTCTAACGGTGTGTTGCACTCCACCTGCACACACCGGGATTGGGTCTATTCCTGACTTTTAGTGGTCGGGAGTTAAATTGCCAATTTGACTCCCGGCCCTTCTTTCGACCATAACTTGTGCTGCATATGTCCAAATGGCTCATGCAAGGCCATTTTGGACATCTACACTTCAAGAATTTTCCAACGGTATGAAGAACACTTCAATGCAAGGTGTTTTGACCCCTGCAATCATGTTCTGAGTTTTCAGGACTCCCAAAGGACTCCCAAGTCTCATTTTCGAGAGTGTGAGTGGCGACCTCACATTTCCCTCAAAGTGGGGTTGTAACATAAGGGATTAGAACGTTCTTGGCTTCCTCTCAAGAACCCACTAGTCCTATGGATGTTTACAAAAAAACACTGACATTATGCACCCACATCCTTTCCACCAAAATCACTCATGAAAAGATTTGAACATAGAGATAAATTGATCCCAAAAATTTAGTTTGTTCCTTAGTACCCATAAGAGTCTTAAAATCCCTTTCTTTCCGGAGCTCCCACAAATGAATTAAATATTTTCTCTTCCAAATTCAACTAAACTAATAGATTCACTCAAAATTCCCAAACCACAAACAAACCACGAGGATCGCTTAAAAACCTCTAGACATTGTCATCATCTCCCTTGATCCAATCCCTACTCCTATCATTGCTTATTCTCCTTTTTTGAAAACTATAATGCAATGGAAAAGCAACATCCTTAAGCTAGAAGAAGATAAGAATAAATAAGCATTCCTCCTTTTTGTCTTCACCAGAATCCACACACACGGATCTCTATTCTCTAATTACAATTTAGAAAATTTAACTATCGTTGAAAACTTGAACCTTTTTTTATATATCCCTTTAGTTCTCCCTTCTTCCATCCAAACTCCCACACCATGATCCGCATTTTTCATTCAAAAGCTAATTCATTTGCAACAACAACCCCCTCCATCACCAAAGCCAACGCAAAAATTCATCTTCATTGAATTACAAACTTCAAACACCACAAACTTGCAAACAAACAAAACACACCAAAACATAAAAATGAACAACAAACAACAAATTTTTGGTGCCCTTAAGATTCATGATGAACAACTATCTAGTATTTTGGCATCTTGTGTCATCATGAATTAGGGTTGCTTCTCTGTATTCATCCACATCCACACAAAAAAATTGACACTAGGTCTACATCACATGTGTCACCACTCCTTCCAAAAAAATCTATGTCCCCATAGATCAACCATTAGTTAATGAATGGTACAACTGGAAATCTCTTCTTGCACACTCCTAGTGGTGTTTTTTAAGATCCTTGACAATGTATATCCTATTGCCATGATCTTTCTCTCAAGGACCTTTCCCATCTTTGTAGCCAACAAACATCTAAGGTCCTTCCCAATTGCAAATCATAGATTTCTTCTTGCTAGGCCTACACATCTTGACTTTGTTGTTTGACTCAAAACCATCAAAGGTCTATAACCCTTTATGAGTAACAAATGTCTTCCTTTGTTTCTTCTGAGCATGTTCCACATTCTCAAGCAATGCACAATAGCAATGAATTGCATCTTCTAAACCATTTGCTCAACCACCACTTTTGGTCCTACAAACTCATTAAAGACATCACAAAGCCCAGTGAGGTTATTATCAATGGTTAACCTAGGTGTACGTCTTGTTAGCACCATAAAAGGTGAGTATTTTATGTTGGCTTGAATACCACAACGACATCCAAAAAGTATATGAAGTAACAATAAATCCCAACTACTTATATTTACAGCAACCATGATTATCAAACCTTGTTTAATAGTTTTGATGAATTGTTCAACCATGTCATTACAATAAGGCCAATAGGAGCAATGAACTAATGGGTGATGCCATAATTCTAGCATGTTTCAACAAATTATTTCGTCCATTCGATCCCATTATTTATCAAAATATACTTAGGTACCCCATATTTGCAAATCACTCCGTCTTCCAAAAATTTGGAAGTAGCGAGAGCATCATGCTCTTTTACAAATTGAACCTCACACCATTTGGAATAATGGTCAATTGCCATAAGCACATACTTATTGCCAATAGTAGCTTCATGTAATGGTCCACAAATATAAAAAACAACATGATAAAACATATCACAAACTGGAATTTTTTCATCTCTTCAATGCCAGATATCATGTTCCTAAATTGTTTGGTCATTTGACATTTCTCACAATTCTTGATAAATGTCTTGACAAATTCAATTTAATCATGCTAAAAAAATGATTTCTTTACCTCAACCAATGTTCTCATTTCACCAAAATGCCCAATCTCTTGATGGACCTTCTTAATCAAGCTCTTCCTTTCTGCAGATTTAGGAACTACCAATTTTTGAAAGAACAGATTGTCTTCTAACCAATGATATCGCATTAGTAGCCTTTTAGCCATGTTTATGTTGGCATCATCATAAACACCAGCTTCCAACTATTCACTAGTGAGTACCAACATTGCTACTTTGTCTTCCCAAATGTCCATTTGCTTTAATTGTTCGTTTTCACACAATTTAACAATTCCAAAACCTTTGCCTTTCTATTTCTATTTGGCCTAATCCACCATAGTTTGCACCTCAACAACCATCTTTCAGTAATCTTTATGGTTCATTTGTTGCAATTCTTCTAATAGATAGATAGTTTACATTTTGCTCTTTATCTCCCATTTGATCTAATTCCTCATCAGCTACTTCTTTGTCAACGAGATGTAGGGTAAACAAATTAATGACAGGCTCATTGTGTGAATCTTCACCAAAATGTGGTGATGCAGTTTCTACTCGAACTTCATGCTCCATTACATCACATCCAAAATCTTCATCCTCCTCTGTTGTATTGACTAGGTTTTTACTCAATGCATCAATGTTCAAATGTCAATTATCGATTCAGTGAACAATTTTAAACAAAAAATCTTGTAACATGGCAATCTAACACCTTCTTGAACCATATGCATTCAGACCATAGCTAAGCACCTTAATAGCTTATGATATGTTCATAATAAAAATGGAATCTGGTGGAGATATTACTTAAAATGCATTGTGCCCCAAATAAGAGCATAGCATTCTCCCTCCATAGGGTGATAACGATGTTGTATAGGTGATAGACCCTTATTGGCATAGGCAATGACCTATTTATGTCTTCCAATTTTTTGTGACATTATAGTTCCCACACCTCATATTGACCAATTTACATCTAGAGTAAATGGCTTACTAAAATCTAGTCTGATCAAAATGGGTGTTTCCACTAGTTTCATTTTTTATGCAACAAAACCCACTTCACAGATGGGTATCCACACAAACTTGCAATCCTTTTCCATCAAAGCAAAAAATGGTTCTACAATTTTCGCATACCTTGTAATAAACCTTTTGTAATATCTCGTTAGTCCCAGGAATGCCTTGACATTAATTATAGTTTTAGGTGTAGGGAAATCTATAATTGTTGTTACATTCTTGGCATCTAATTAAAACCCAATACAGTTCACCACATGTCCCTAAAAAGTAATGTTTTTAGATCCAAAGCAACATTTCCCTAGGTTTAACTTGAGATTCACCTCTACTAACTTCTATAAAACCAGTCGGATATGATGCAAGTGTTCAACCCATGTGTTGTTGTGTATGATGACATTGTCAACAAACACCTTCAAGAATTGACTAGTCCATTTTTTGAAGATATTAACCATAATATGGGAGAATGTGCTTGTGACATTCTTTAGCCCAAAAGGCATCACATTCCCATCATATAAACCAGATTTGGTGATCACATGGGTATCTATGAAAACCCCGACTATAAATCTAGTGCAGAAAACCATTTAGAGCTTCCTAGTTGACTCTGAACATCTTTAATTAGAGGCATGGGAAAAGAATTTTGTCTTATTTGAAAATTCAATGGATGGTAATCCCCACAAAACTTTCAGCTACCATTTTTTTAATTGGTAAGGTAACCTGACACGCATACTCAAATGCGTTCTTGCACATTTTCCCCAAATCCACCAATGCATGTATCTACCTATTGACCTTTGCTTCTTCCCAATATGACAATTTCCAATAGTCATTCAACAAGGAGGTGGTCCTTGTGTGTTAATGGAATACTCTCCCACAAAACATTGTCCCAATTCACCTTTATGCCATGTAAACACCCCTTGAAATTCCTCCAGTGAATCCCACAATTGTTTTTGTTGTACTTCATCCAAAAATTCGTCCAACCTTATTGTGGCTTTGATTTAGTTCCACCTATCCTCTTCCCTTATAAGCTCATTAGTAAGTTGAATTAGATATAAATGAACTTTTGGTTCAATGTTGTGATTTAATTTTTGGTGCATTTGATCATCTTCATATGCTACTACACATTTAAGCTAATCTATATAGTCATCATTTTTAGTCAACTACCTCTCCAAAATGTCTTGATGTTGTTTTTGCAAAAGTAGGTTCAAAATTTGCATGGGTACTTCATTATCAATAACTAGATCCATCCCATGGTCTTTCAATTCTTCTATATAGTTTTCCAAATTATGCAGGACCCTCTCTAGGCCATCCTTTGCTTCTATTTGAGATTCCATCATCTCATCATCAAAAGACACCTCATCATGCAAATCACTAGGGTCTGATGATTGACTTAGATTTGTCCAGTCATTCAATATTATTCGTTCCATCTTCATATTGAGTAATTCACTCCTAGTTTTTTCTTCTACCAACCATTCCATCACTTGCAATATGTTCAGCACATTGAAAGGCAACACCTCTACCTTCATCCGTGGTCCATTGCGCACATGTATGATGCCTTTTTTTACATCAAAAACTGCTCCAATTTTCATAAGAAAATCCAAACCCAATAACAAATCGTAATTATCTGTATCAACCACCATAAACACCATTTGACAAATGATTCCCCCAACTTTAACTAAAAGATTAGTAATTCTCCTAGTGCTTGGGTCACAATCCCAAAAGTAGTCTTATAAGTTTCATGGCTAGTCACTAAGTGCATGATGTCGAACTCTCTCACCATGTTAGTTACCATGATTGACATGGATGTTCCCGTATCTACTAGACCTTTAATCAAGGCTTGATGGATTTCCACTCCCAAATGTAGCATCTTGCTTCAATGTGTATTGTTAACACTTATTCTCTTAATTGTAGGGGTTTGATGAACAATGGTTATTTGGTTGATGTGGTTTTCAACGTCTTTCCTCCTCACTAGTTTTACCAATCCTTCCAAGTATTCCAACTCCCTTGGAATAATGAGTATAGTTTCCATAGGAGTCAAAGATATTTTCCCTTTGATGAAATGTGATAGTATTTTAGACTTAATTGGAGCCTCAATTCCAATATTTATCTCCATGTGTTCTTCTACTAACCCCTCCTCTCGCACTTCTACCATACTAACAAACATAGGTAATATTTTCTTTGGCATTCTAATCCTAGAAAACACATGTTCTTCTTTTCCACATATGCAGTTCAACTCTGACAAGATTCCTTTTTCATCATTAACCAAGACTTCAAGAAAGTTTGTGGTGGTTGTACGACCATTTGTAGACTTTTTCCAACTCCTATTTTTTGTTTGTCCCTGACCAAAACAAAAGGAATAGTTTAAACTACAATTTTTAATCTTATGCCCACCCCCACACTTGGCACATTTTGGCCTTATGTCAATTAGTTTAGGGCATGTTGAGGCCATGTGTTCTTCTGAATGGCAAAGTTGACAATGATTATTGTTGGTAGAAAAAATTGTACTAGATCTTGCCTTGCCATCACTTCCTTTTCCAAAAAGGTTAATTAATGTTTCATTTAAAGCCAACAATTATCGGTCTGCAGCAGATTTTCCATATGCCATTTCATCTTGCTCTTCCCTCATAGGTTCATAGGGAGTTTCCTCAAGTTCCCCCAATACTTGTTCAATTTTAATAGTTGCAACAATTATTTCGTCAATGTTAATGTAGATCCTAACAACACATAATTTTCGAATTTTTGGCTTCAACTTGGCCAAGAACATTTGATGTTGTTTTGCATTTTGGATTTTTCTTTGTTAAAGAAGTTTATCCAACCTTTCATATCATTTTTACACTCTCTCCTTGGGCTCTTATTTGATAGCATCCAATTTGATGCGGATGTCCTTAGCATCTATGTTGCTATACTTCTACACTATACAAGTGTGTAATTCGGTCCAATCAATTAGAATTGGGTTCAATTTTTTGAACCATTCCTTGGCTCCACCTCTTAAGTTTAGCTTGGCAATCTTAAATAGCTTGTCCACATTTATATTTCTAACCTTTGTTGCCATGGTTAGCCGTTCTACCAAATCATTCACATCTTCATGATCACGCCCCCAAAACAACTCGTCTATACCCTGTGAACTAATTATTGGAAGTCAATTGCTTTATGACTTAAAAGATTATCTATTTTAAGTCTTTAGTTGCATGAACTTCCTCTTCCTTCTCAAAGTCTACTATTATTTTTATGTTCTTGTCAATTCTAATACTATAATTTGCATCACTCCTTCCTACATACCTCCAACACAATCTAGCATAGAAATCATTAACATACATCTAGCACGACAAATGCACAACTTGTCATGCGTGTCATATCCTCAAAATGCAGTCTCCAACCTTAATCCTATCATTTATTTCTAGCATGTAGAATTGGACACAACATCGTGGAATGCTAACATATGATGGAATCCAAAGGTCTCCAATTCTTGGAATTGACTTGATCCTTACCCTTTCCAACCTTTGATTTTCAAGATGACTCAAAGGGCCAAGGGCTAATGAAGTAGAAGCTAGTCACTGGTTTGGATAAGGCTCCAGTACCATCCATCAAATTAGACCTTTGTTTTTAACCACGCATCAACCTGAGTGTAAAACCCCAAATGTCGCATGCTCACAACTAAATCTCCTACTTCAACAACATGATCAAATCCAATAATGCTGACAGCTGCAAAACCTGCAATTTTTAGAATAATAGCACTAACCATTTTTGCTCTTGGAAAATCAGCTTCATAAAAAATAGAGATACTTGATTGTATCCTCAAGTTCATAAAGCATACTATACCTGTGTAATCTACCACAAGTTTAAAATTCTCGTCCAAAACATCAACATAATAATATTTAACCATGCAAATCAACTTGGTTGATCTCCTTCATGTAGTGGATTTAAAAATATAACCTCAGATGGTTATACAATGAAATATTGCTCATTTGTAGAATCAAGCTGCCATTGAAACTCCAAAATATCATTTCGACAAACTTTCCAACTCATCAAACAAACCTTCAATCCAATATTTTTCACCCTCAACATTCTATTTCCAACACATAATAAATCTTCAACCCCAGGAAGGTAAATTCTAACAAAATGTTTAATGAGATGGGAAAGACATGGATCCAAATATCAGCGAGCCTTGGTACTTGTCCTTGTTTCTCTAATCTGTAAGTTGAAACTTTATGCAAGGTAGGAAGTGAAGTCATATTGCCTTTTAAATTTAGCAATTGATGGCCATCCTCTTGCTCCATGTCGCATCTTCACCCAAACTTGTGCCCTAATCCAACATTCACTATGCATTAATTCCATAACAATGTCATCGACTTGAGCTTCATCAAGAACTATTTCAATAATGGTAATAACTCCAAAACCTAACTATCACAGAATTAAGGCCCTAATTTGTGCTGCTCCTAATGAAGTGGGAAAAATCAAAACTAACAATTGTCTACCTTTCATAAATTTTTTGAGTTTCTATCACTAATTGTTCCTCACTAGACTCTGACATACTAATTTCCCATATGCACCATCCTAATGTTATCTACGACTATCCAAACCTTCTAGTGACCGTAACACTCTAATACCAAATAGGAGGGGAAGACCTAAATAGGAAACCCTTTATGGTTTGTTTATTATACCAACATCAAGCTTGATGCAATGGCCACAACAAGCTACATATTACAACGGTTACAAACACCATCATACTCTTATCCTAGGCTATGTCCAAACCACAAACTAAGGACTTTAGGGGATCTAAATGCTTAAGGCTTCCTCTTAAAAGCCCATTGGTCCCATGGATGTTTATAAATAAACAATGACATTATGCACCCACACCCTTTCCACCAAAATCACGCGTGATCTAAAAGATTTGAACATGAATATGAATTGATCCTAGAAATTTAGTTATTTCCTTGGTACCCATAATAGTCCTAAAATCCCTTTCTCTCTTAAGCTCCCACAAATGAATAAGTACTCTATTTCCCAAACTCGGCCAAACTAATAGCTTCACTCAAAATTCCCAAACCATAAACAAACCACGAAGACTGTTGTGAAACCTTTAAACATTGTCATCATCTCCCTTGATCTAGTCCCTACTCCTATCATTGTTTAATCCTCTTCCTTTGCTGAAGACTACAATGTAATGGAAAAGCAACATCTTCAAATTAGAATAAGATAAGAACATAGAAGCATTCTTCCTTTCTGTTTTCACCAAAATCCACACACACATATCTCTACTTTTTAACTGCAATTCAAAAAACTTAACTGTCCTTGAAGACTTGAACTCTTCTCTTTATATCCCCTTAGCTCTCCCTTCCTCCATCCAAATTCTCGCAACATGATCCACATCCTCATTCAAGAGTCAATTCACTTGTAGCAACAAACCCACTCCATCACCAAAACCGACGTAGAAACTCATCTTCATCGAATTACTAACTTCAAACACCATAAATTTGCAAACAAACAAAACACATCAAGACAAAAAAATGAACAACAAACAATGGATTTTGGGCGCCCTCAACATTCATGATGAACAACTATTTGGTATCTTGGCATCTTGTGTCATCATGAATTAGGGTTGCTTCTCTATTTTCACCTGCATCCACAAAAAATGCTTGACACTAGGTTTGTGTCACATGACACCAAAACTTAACCATAAAAGATTCTAAGGATTAACATTTGTCAACTTATGAATAAAACTTGGAATGAATTATCCTTTAAATGAGGCTACATGGGAAAGGCATAAATCACAAAATTCCTAGATAATAGAAAATCAAATGTTTTTATATGGGTTTGCTACAATATTCAATGCATTCCACATACAAGAAATTATGCAAAGTATGATTGTACAAACATGTTGACTATAAGTAATACATGGATAATGAGCCTATTACGAAGTTTTGACTTCATAAAAGTTGAAGTAGATACACATTTTTACATTGGCTATTACTTACACCATAACCAATTCATTCAATTTCACATACTTATGCAAGTTACTATTTGCTATATAAGGGTCACAATTTGCTTGGGTGGCACCAAAAAAAAAGTTTTGCAATCTTTTGGTATTTTAAAATGTTATAACATTTAAAAACAATTCCATCAACCTTCCTACCTAAATACTCAAATTGTATAATTTTTTATGTGTCAATATCTTCAAACCATATCACATGTGGCAATCTTGTATTCACAGTGGGTTCATATATATATATATGAAATATGGTGAAAATAGTCATTTAAAAAATCTATGATCCATTTATAAATCATTTGACAATAACTTTAAGAGAAATAATTCAAAACATTGCCCCCATTCACACAAAAAATGTATATATATATTGACTAAATACATATAAGAGGTATTTCCCTATACATGACAATTTTTTTTTGTTTATACAATGCTACTAAAATATTAATTATATTCATATGCATAGAAATATTTCACTATTTTGTGATGTGCTTGTTCATACTACAAGAGTGTAATTTTAAATTTTCATGATCACACATTTAACATTGCCTTATGTGATATTTTCTTACAAAAATTACATGGAAGATTGATGGACAATATTTTTTAATACTTAAACAAATCATGACCCCTTAGATGTTGTCACAAGGAACCACATCACGGTTAAAGGATACACGTGAAGAAAGGGTGCCATGCATGTTATTATATTTGATTTCATTTGCTACATTCCAATCTTATTCAAATGAAGTGACCTTCATATCATTGCAAGCTTTCAATAAAAACTACAATGTGATACCTTCACATTATAAAAACATGTTTAAAGGTTAAGGGATTAACCATTTGAATAAAAATAATGATAAGGAGAAAATCAAATCATTTACTAAGGTGGAATTTGTTTTTCAAAGATTGTATGATAAGATAATATAACATTCAATTTGGATACAAATTATTAAAAAATTTGATATCCCAAAGTTTTACAACATACAACATGGCAACCTTACGGAATTTTGGGAAAAAATCATTATGATGCCACTCCCATGGCAAGTTACAAAATGTGTAATATTAAGGAATAATATAATTTTTAGGGGATCCAAGTTGTGGTGACTCTTGTGAATCCATCTGAATCCATGGAGTAATGTTTGGTTTTGTAAATTGAAGTGATCAAAAGTTTGATTTGAAATGTCAATTTGTCCTAGTTCTTCATCTTGTAACTTCCATACTCTTTGTTTAGTTGTGAATGAACAATGATGTTCAACATTAATTATCTGTTAAGGGGTCTTACTAGGGGGGAAAAATTATCTACATTATCAAAATTTCAAGGAATGGAACTCAATAGTTTTCCCATATAATAAACAATCTAAACCATTGAACTAAAAATCTTTTTTGGGCAAAATTAAGGCAATCAACTAAGGAAGGTTGTAGGAAAGGGCAAACAACCCATGAATAAGGCCCAACCTCATTCAATAAAAAATATTAATCTTAGTTAAATTCCTTTTGATTGTTAGGAGGATTTTAGTTAAATTGACCCTTGGGTTATCTAGGATTAGTCTAAAATATGGCTTCCACTTGAAGATTTATTGAAGATTGTAACTATTTTGGTAGTTAAATAACGATGTTGTTTCTTGAATTACCATAGGAAGGTTGATTTCCCTAATGACATGGGATGGAAAAGAAGAAACTTGTGTAGCCTCCACCTTCAAAACATGAAAAATGTTATTGAATATAATATTTATTAACATTTCAACATGTCCCATTGATGTCATTGGAAATGGTGGCTATGGTTGTTGAAAAGGATGATGAGATTCCATGTCAAATAAATTAAAATCTTAAGAATAAGTGGTTAAAATGTTGCTATCAAAATTAAAAAATCAATTGGCAATTTCTCTTGTGAGAAATTTTTTATGAAGGTCTAGGTTCCACCTTAAATGTTTTTAGTAAGAGCTAAAAAGGTTGCCATTTGTTCAAATGCTTAAGAACTATTGCTCCATGGCTTGTTGTTTTTCTAAGTTTTTCAAATGTGCAAATTTTTTAAGTTCAACCCAAGCTCCCATGTCCACCAACATTGTAGTTTACCAATAGTGGAAAAGTGGGATTCCTTTGTGGAAAGGTTTATTCTTAAATTCAAAATGACATTTTTGAACCCAAATAAACCATAAAATTGTGCATTAGAAAATCTCAAACACTATTTTTTCAAACTAACCAAGTTGATTAGATGGGTTTTTTTTACTAAAGGCCAAGGGCTTGATTGACAATGGGTATCTTTTGATTAACCAATTTGACTAGAATGGTTGATTTCACAATTAGTCAAATCTATCATTCTAGTCAAATTGGACTTAAAAATACCACCTAGTCAAATTGGTTAGTGGCCTAGTCAATAAGACCACCTAATCTAGTCAAATTGGCAAGTGCCTTAGTCAATAAGGCCACCTATTATACTCAATCAATAGGGTTAATTAAGTAGGTTTAGTCAAAATGGCCAATGGCCAAATCAAAAGGACCAAGTACAAATTTCAATACTAGTTAGGTATCTTGGGACTACATGTAACATTTTGACTATGTTTGACCAATTAAAAAAAAAGTTGGAAGATGTAAAAGTTAATTAATCATAAATAAATGAATCATGACCAAATTAATTATGATTCAACTAATTATATATATATATATGGTTTATCTTACTATGGTTAAATTGACTATATTGAAATTAATTACGGTTCAACTACCTATGAAACTAATTTAAATTAAAATTAAACATAATTAAATTAACTATATATATCTTTAACATATTATTAATTTAACATAATAAATCTAACCATAATTAATTTAAAACTATAAATTTATCCATGGTTGGTTTTGCCATAATTATTTTAAACAATTTTATTTTAGCCATAGTTATTTCACTCATGTTTATTTTAGCCAAATTCATTTTATTCATGGTTAGTAATCTAACCATGGTTAGTTTTGCCATAATTAATTTTTCCTAGGTTAAACTTGCCACCTATTTAACTTATGTAATGTAAGTATGTGGTTAAATAGCCTAAATATAATTAACTTATATGTAGGTGTATTTATTTATACATACCTTACTTATACTCCACCTATTTACCTATAGTTTAGCCTATAGGTAACCTAGTTATATAGGTTAGGGTAAGCCATTTATATACCTATGATAAATTACTAATTTGTTAACTTATTATTTACCTTAATACACTAATGAATTTGTAATTAAATAGATAAATATTACTTATTACAAATACATATTGATAATCTATAACAAATTCGATCAAATTTGTAAGCATTAGTTATAATTTGGTGGTAATTATAAATCAACGATATATTACATTATAATTATTTTGATATTTTATATAATTCAAGGATTTATAATATGGTTGTAATTATAACTAAATAACAAGACATTAACTATTACTAATTTCTATTTTAACTTAATTAACATGCATTATTATTTACCTCTTTATTTGTTTATTTACTTAATTTATATATCTTACATAGTTGTTTAGAAATAATGTTGTGTGAAATAAAAGGTTCTAGTGTTGTGTGAATAATAAAATGTTTATCCCTCCCAAAAGTTTGTCCCATATTGTTTGTCATCCTTTCCAAATGATGAGCAATATAAATAAATGCACCATAAACATCCAAAACATAAAAAATATTAAAAAAAAGAAAGCCTTTTGGGATGAACAAATTGAAAAGGTTCAACCTTAAAGACAAAATTCAAAATGAAATAAGATTTTCCTACTTAGGTCATATAGGTGTAGGCTTAATATAGGTGGTGTACATTTAAACCTAGTAAAGGTCATAGTTTAAATTGCCTTAGCTTACTTTACGCTTCTATACCTAATTGTTAGTTATAGGCTCCTAGACCAAGGCCTAAGAGTTTAGGTTGTAAGTTCTTAGACATAGGGACCTTAAGAATAAGTATCTAATTTTAGGCTTAACCTAGGTTGTTTAAGTTCTATCCACATGGCATAACATAGTGGCCAATTTTTAAATGCCATCTAACATAACATAGTGGCCAATGTTTAAATGCCATGTGGCATAGCCTAGTGGCCAATGTTTAAATGTCATGTGGCATAGCCTAGATGGCCAATGTTTAAATGTCACGTGGCATAGCCTAGGTGGCCACTGTTTAAATGTCATGTGGCTTAACTTGGGTGGCCACTATTTAAATGCCATAAGGCATTCACTTAGTCAAAATGGTATTTGACAAGGCAAAAAAACTTTTGAATGTTGTATTGACTAGTCAAAATGATTAATCAAAAATGCCAAACTAGGCTTAGTAAAAAAAGTACACGACCCAATCATAATGGACAAGTTCAAAACGACTTGCTCAAATTGACTGAGAGTTTTTTTTACGCCTGTCCAAAATAGGTCTTTATTGACCATAATATACAGTAAAAAAACTTAGGAATTCTAATAATGAAATGGGGTTTCTAATGAAATGCTACATTTATTCCCTACATCCTATCTAATTTTCTCATGGTCTTCATGGTCCCTTGTAAGAGGTAATTCCCAAATAAAAAATGATTGCCAAGATTCAAGTCCTATAGTGAAACCAACTTTCTTTTGAAGAAGCTTAATTTTTTCCTAAATCCTTTCTAATGTTTCACATGACAAAAAACCATGTTACGTTGTTTCAAGGGTCCCTACATTACATAACTTACAAATACTTACATGACCAATTTTGGTTCTCCAATTTTGAACTAAAAGACCAAAAGGTGGAAAGCAAAATTTGAACCCTATAACTTTTGCTTCTTATAACATCTTCCTTTTCAAAACTTGTACTAATCTAGAAGACATTTGTACAACTCTACTTGAATTTGTAATGGGTTATAAAATCAATGCCTTTAGGAAGTGCCCATGAACCTCATTGATGAAATGTCATTAAGGTAAATTGTCTTGAAACATTTGATGGTCATCAAGTGCCAATCACTATCTAGATTTTGGGGAAATACCACTTTCCATGGGCCGTGGAATTGAATCCAATAAGGATTGTCAAAATGGGTTTAATTGATGTGATTTAGCTAGAATGTGGAGTGTGGGTGAAGAAATCTAACCCCCTGCCTTTTCTATCCAAGGATCTTTTGTTGTGTGTATGCATTTGAAAAACCAACACCAAATCTTACTATTAACTTCCTCACCCCACATGTGATTTTGTTCATTACAAATATTACGATTAAGATAGAGTGGTTGTCTTGAGATTTTCTACCTTATATTTGGGTGAATTTTAAAGACGTTTTGTCTAATGTCTTCCATCAAAACCCGAAAAATGGCCTACCATAATGGGGACCTTTTGAATACCATCCTTTTGGCTATAAAAGCCAATTGGGTTGGGTGTTCAATTTCCATAATTTTGACATATGGAATTGGATGGGGTTGCATGGAAACCTTTTAAGGCTCATTTATTAAAACTAGGCCATAAATAATTAAATTTGTAATAAGAATTTGGGCCTAAGCTTAAAGGTCAAAGATTTTGACTCCACTATTAACATTGGGTAAGATTGAAGTATCCCATGATATTTTAGCCCTAGTTTTCATGTCAAACATCCCTCTTTACACAATGTTTTAAACCAAGGTTTTGATTTTTTAAAGGGTGCCTTTAGAGATATTGAAACAAGATTTTAAATACCAAATGGAACCTAGTAGAGTTTGAATTATGACAAGAATCCTATTTACTAAAAAATTTGTTTTCAACTTCATTGACTTAACTTTCCTTGAACTTGTTGGATAACTTTAGTATTTTTTGCTTCTTGTGGTATCTCAAAACCTACTTGGAAACCTAGGTATTTAGTGGCTCACCCCTTGTGTAACCATTTCAATCATAAGTCTTTCCCCCCAAAACTAATCGTGAAGTTTGTGAAAGGCACACATTGTAGATGACTTTTGCCAATTCAACCAAGTGCCAAAATCTTTCACAAAAACATTTAATGACATGTATTGTTTACTTTAAGTTCTCCTTAGTTCCTTTAAAAAAAAGGTGGTCTCATTAACAAAGAAAAGGTCTCACAAAAATTGAACCATCCAATAAAGTTACATCTTGTACTTGATATGTTAGGTCCATTAACATAACATTTAGGACATTTGCCACAAGGAGGTAAATGCAGGGGGTAAGGGGACAACCTTGTCTTTCCCCCCTTTATAATTGGAACTCCTTTGTTTTTAACCCATTTATTAGAATGCCCGTTATTGCAATCTCATATAAGGTGGATGTCCATCAAATCCAATATGTTGAAAAACCCATTATTTTCATTATTTTTTTGAGAAATTGCCAATTCATTATATCATATCGTTTTTCAAAATCAAGAAACAATACTTTGAAGTCTTGATTAGACTCAGTGGCCCATTGCATTGCTTTTGTTATCACAACTGCGTTGTTTAGAATGTATATTTCTTTCCCAAATCATGTATATGTGGCTTTAATGCATTCATGTAACAATGGTTGGAATCGAACAACCAATACCTTAGTAGCTACCTTGTAAGATGATGTGAGAACAAAGATTGGCATGTAGTTGCTAATATTAGATCTTGACCCTAGTTTTGGTAATAGGGATTCCAATTTTGTGTTGAAATGTGCAATGGTGATTTGTTAGGTCTTTGTCATCTCTTGTGTATAGAACTTTTTAATAATGAAAAATGTAATTGTGTACATCCTTTAGAGTATTCAAGGTTATTCTTTCATCAAAAAGTTCAAAAATTTGGGAATGAAGTTTGAGCTTTTAGTGAAAGTCAATTAAATTTTTTTGGTTTCATTTATCCCCCACCCTACTTCATGTAACCCCTATTGCATTTTTTTGCATCTATAATTTTTCCATTTCGATAAGTTTAAAGTTTTGTTGTGCTAGGTAAAAAGTTTTCCAAGGCTCCAGATTGTTCGAATCTTGTTGAAAAATAGGCTTTCTAACTTTAATCTTTTGGAACTATTCCAAGTAAACATGGTGATTCTTGAATTTTTTTTCTTTGCAAAGTTTATCACTAAGATCTTTCAACTTCTTGAAAGCTTCAACCATTCCTTTTCCTATCTTGGTTTTTGAAAAACTTTGAGTTTAGAACATTTTGTTTTGTGTCTATCTTGAATCAAAGAAAGATTAATGGGTATATGGTTAGGTTTTTTAGATTTCATAAAGTAAATTTGCAAAAAAACATGTGTGCAATTTATTACATGACCCATTGTGGGCCAACTTTCGTGTCTATCCCCTTGCAATTGGATCGAAGGATTCACACAAAACCTATCCAATCAAGACCACACAATGGTGGGATTTTTCTTATTCAATGTGTATTTTCTCTATTCAATCTTATGGAATTCATCAAGAAGAAATGCATTTAACACTCTTAATGACATGACCAACTTGTTCCATGCATTCACTTTTCTCCACTCCATTGTTGAACATAAAAAATCTTGGTTGGATTACAATAGCCTCCTGCCTAAGTAAGCAACTTGAACCTGGGAAGATTACGCGTACTTAGCCGGTAGGTGCGCACTTTAGACGAATCACTTCCTAATCTGAACCCTATTTTTTTGGGAAAATAATGCGTACTTTACCGGGATGTGTACTTAAACGGGAGGCTATTGTATCTTTATGTCGTTCCACCATATTGTAATTTCCTGAAATTATCCAATTTGTTGCAAGAAATGAACACTAAAGGTGTGTCCAAAGATGAACTCTTTGGGTAGATTTATTGTTTGCATAAATGTTGAGATTACCATACCATTGGCCATGAAACTCAAGGATGATGAATTGAACATGTGCTTCTATGAACATTTTTGAATCCATTACATGTGGGGCTAACTTTTGTGAAACTAAAATATAGGTTCCTCCTTAAAATCTATCTCCTTGATTGTGTATAATGCATTTTTTTGGTAATTCAAGCAACCTCTAAACTGAACTTGTTTTTTCTTGTGCAACCAATTTTCCAATCTCATATGGTGTTTTTGTGAAAGAATCATTTTTGAATGAGGAAAACCTTGTATTTCACACTATTTACAAACCTTTTGAAATTTTTGCATTAAGGTGTGACAGTTCAAAAAGGTTATAATTAATTGTTTAATCTTCATAAAAGATCAATAGGTTTGGTTAATAGTTTGAAGGAATGTCCTTCAAGGTCTACAAACTCCTAAAATGCATATAGGTCCCCTCTTCTTTTGGTTTTGGGCTTCGGAGGAGGAGGGTCCTATTCAACCATTTCATCTTCAAACAATTAAACAAGTTTGAAGATAAATGTCTTCAACAAAATTCACATTCCTAATTTATGATGTTCACAACAGGATTTGGCAAATTTGCTTGGTAATGGAATCCTAAGTGTAATCCTTGGGCTTATGGAGAACTCGGTTAACTACTTTAATGGGAATGAAAACAAGGCAAATATAGTGACTAGTTTCTACAATTGTTTTTACACACCTATACTACCATATTGCATCTTCCCATTTCTTCAAAGGGTTGTTATGACTAGGAGCATTCATCACTATTTTTCGGAGTGTGAATGAGGTCTCATTGACCATTATTTCCATTATTTCCTCCGTAGTCCAAGCTATTGTGCTTTCCACAATAGTTAATTGGATCGAGTTGAAATCACTATAGGTTAGATAAGACTTCTTCCCTTTCCATCAAATTCAAATTTTAAGGAAATGAAAACAACGAAAATTTAATGTTTCCTTGTTTTTGTGTTGAAAGGGGTTTGGAACCTAACAACTTCCCAAAAACATATGGAAGTTTTGTTGTGTGATAACTTTACTTTTGTAACAATTGAGCATCCATAGTCATTGCACTTGAAACTAAAGAGAAGTGTCTCTTTGCGTATCAAATTTCCAAACAAATTAAAAAATTCCCTCTTCTAAATTGTCATCTTTCATGGAATGGGATGCACTAGCAACTTCTAAAGTAGCAGATACTAGCTTAAAGGTCTTAATTGGGGGTGATGACTTCTTGAGAATATTTGTTGAATTACTAGATGGTCTTCTATTGGAAGTGATGCTCACGATTTCACCATGATTTGATGAAAGTAAAACTTTTACACAGTTTCAATCAAAACTTCATGCAAGTTTGGTTTCATTAATGTGAGAGTGCATGTGAAAGGCAAGCTCTTTTAATCCGTGTGCTTATCTATTTTTCTCTTCACAAATCTTTAATCGTAAAAAAATTTCAAAATAGATGACTAATTAGCATAATTTTTAAAAAATCATTCAAAAACTAAGGATTGAACTTTTTAAAGAAATATATTGAAACGATGCAATTCTTGGAAATTTTAAATGTGGGTAGTAATAACAAAGTTTTATGTGCAAAACATATATATAATTTTTATCCAATTGAAACTTTTGTGATTTTAAAAAAAAAAATGAAAACTTTGGAAGATTCTAAAAGTATCTTTATTACATAAAGATAATCTTATGGAACTTGTGATTTGTAAGGGTCTTTAGTCAAGATGGACCTTGACTGAATGTAAAACAAAAACACTTTTTTTCCTTACCTCATATAGGAGTCAATGGGTATGATGATGGGTCACTTGAAATTGTCAGAACCTAGGAGCTTCCGGGAATGTCCCAAGGGGAAAACCATTCTGCAACCCAATCCCCTCTGGGGATACTTGAAGAAAGTTGTTTCAAAGTGTCTACCTTTCAAGAAAAAAGAAAAGCCAAGAGACACTTAAGTTTTTGTCGGTACCAGTCTTTTGTCTCTTTGAAGAGAGACTACCTTCAAACTAGTTTTTCCACCAATTTTGATGGTAAACTGAGTTTCATCTCCTCTTTCCTTTTTCCTGAGCGCCTCCGTTTGCTGCTACATATATTCATATATTTTCACTGCTCCTACCTGTACAACTACTATAATTATTCTCGAACCTTGTGCACTAAATGTTGAGTTTCGCATTTCATACTGATATTTAATAAAATTCACTTCCTTTTGGCGGTATACCACTGAAAGAGGTGATAGGGGTGAGAGAGAGGGTGAATTTAGGGATGACTTTATTGTCCTTGCTTGGTTTCCATGGCAAGGTATTTGTATACCCTTTTTTTTTTTTTTGGAAAAATTAAATTGGGCGGCATTGCTAATAAATTCCCAACCAAATCCTCGCCTCCTATTGGCACAAAATCTGCATATATTTTGTTGGGAGCCAATAAGAGCTCACCCCAAATGAACAAAAAAGGACTCCTGTATTTTTTATTATTTTAATGGGACAACCATTGGGTCTAGTAGCCTAGGGTACCCACCCATTTCATAGAGTTTTTTCTCCCTTCTGACGACTTTCCCGAATGCTTTCTCAACCATGCCAAGGGAAAACTTGGAGCTTGTTGGTAATACATTACACCAAAACTAAAGTCTACATTATATTACTAAAGTCTTAAGGTAAGGAGCAAGATTCGAAAACCCCTTGGAAATTGAGGGACAAGTGAGAAAGGTAAGGTAGTTGCAAGCTTGTAAATTCAATTATTTGCAATATTGCAACTAACATTTATAAAAATATGTGTTGTTGTTGTTTTCAATTGGAGGATGATTGCAAATTCCATGTGGAGTTTCATTCACAATTCCAAGCTATTAAGATAATCATCCCATAAGAATTTCATATTTTTCTTTTGGAAATTTAAAACAAAATTTTACTAAATTTGGTCTTAACATTTGTGAAATAGAAACCTTTGTGCACTTCTTGCTCAAAATTGTGAGTATTCATGAGGTTTGTGGCTTTTTTTTTTTGCAATTCGAAATTATGAATGGACATGCTTTTGTATGAATTTGGTGAAGTGGTTGACACTTTTTGATCATAGTCCGAAGTTGATTTGTTTCAATGGATCAAATTATATAACAATATGGGTCCATTAATCTAGAGTTTGTGAAAAATTGTAGATGTGTAATCAAATAAAATCACATGATGGTTGTTTAGGTGGCATTAATGAGTATTTTATTACATTAATTTAATGGTTTTGTTTAGGACACATCAAAACTCATGGGTTCTCTTGGTATGATTTGAGTTAAAAAAAGAAAGGGAAAAAAAACACAATTAGTTCCTTTGGTTTTCTTTCTAAAATTTATAAAAATGATTTTTTAATATTAAAACACCCAATATCAAACAATAAATTTATATCACATAAGAATATATATACAAATTTGAAGAACTTTTACTATTAATGTTCAACTACCATCCAAATTCGAATCAAATTCGAAATTTTATTTCATAATTTTTCATTTACTTGGACTTGTTCCAACTTCTGAAAGTGGCCAACCCCCTAGTGAATAGGAATCAATGGTTACAAACAAATACATTCATTAAAAGTTCATAAATATTAGTTAAATATCTTCACAATGCAAATTAAATGAGTGATGATCAGATAGTTAAAAAATGAAATCTTCTTAATGTTTTGAGATTTTTATATCATTGAAAATGCATTTTGAAATTAAAAAGTTCTTAGTACAAGTTTATAACATATTAGTTTGTGTATATATTAGCTAAATATATAGTTAATATAAGTTATTAATAGTTAATTCATTAGGTTAACTTCCTAGTTCATAGGTAGGTTAGGTTAGCACATAAGAACTTAGCCTAGGCTAGCTAGGCTAACTATGAACCTAGGCCACCTAGGTGCAAGTGTCATTACCTTCACCTTCAATAATATATTAGGTAATGCCCTCAACCTTAATAATATATCATTCCTTAGTATATACAAAAATTCACAGAATTGACAAAATATCACCCACTTAACTTTTGATGTCAATAATATTAAATATAAAAAATCAAGGTGATCTAAATTGCAATGGAACAAGATTTAGCTAAATAAAATTCAAGGAATTTGGCATATAAGCTATGTAGTTTACAATGTTGTTAGATTTTGATTATGAATTTTTTAAAAAATGACTTGGGTTTCAAGCACTTATCACCAACAAAAAAATCATTATTGCAATAATAATTTGAAAATGGGGTGCAATGTAATGCATAATGAGAATTTACATTTGATGGAGTGTCATGAAATAAAGTCAAAGACTAAACAATTGTTATGTAATGTGCCAATGTTTCGTACCCAAAAATGTGAATCTTCTCACCACGTTCCCACAACATTCTTGATGGTTTTAAATGACATTTGAAGTGAAATCCCCAATTTCTTATGTGATTTTCAAATTGTTCCCAATAGCACCACACTTTATCCTATATATTTTGGCCAAACTTCTACCTTTGTAAATTATATAGCTAGACCAAAAGAAAAACTAGATTAACCTCCTTGATTTTTGGGAGGGTTCATAGCTTGGGTAATGTTTTGGTTGAAGGTTAACCAAAGAGGCCCACAAAAAAACAAAACAAGCATGCACGTTTGATTGCAATTCACAACTAATTAATATTAGTCACAATGGGTACCAAAATGGATAAAACCCAATTTAGACAAAAATATTGGGCCAATAATGAGAAATTTGAACATTTCTTAGCTCATTGTAAGGCCCCAAGTTAGTAATATTGACTTGTTATTATATTATACAAAATATTATTTATTTGGGGGCCAATGAGTTCATGTGTAAAACCATTAACACCAAAAAGTGGGGATCAAAGTTTCAACCTCTCATATGTTTTCATTCATTCATTCATAGTATCATTCTTCTTTTCATCTTTGCTTCTTTTCTAAACATCTTCCATATTCCAAGCAGAAAACTAGAAACTCCATCCATTATTTACAAACAAGCATAAAAGTTCAATAGGGAAAAAATAAAATGAAAAAAAATGAAATGAAGAAGAAAGTATAGGGTTTTCGGTCTAGACTTTATTTTGATCCTAGAATGTCAAATATTTCATCAAAACAACAATATATATTTTTATTGTAGCAACATTACCCCCAAAGGTTGCAAATTGACTTCCCAAGTTGAAGGGTATTTTTTTTCTTTTTGCCTTGGAGCCAAGTTAGGGGTATAAAGTGGTAGACTAAAAAATTGTTTTCTTTTCAGCTTTGACTCCTAGTGTAAAGCCTTTGAGTTTATTTCAACAATTACACCAATAGGAATGCTTAATTTGAGTTCAACCTTGGCCTTGATTCCTAGTGTAAAGTGGTCTTAAGTGTGTATAAAAAGGGTTGGGCCCACACAAAGTGACTTAAAGGCTTTTAAAACCACAATTTGGAGAAGGACATTATGGTATAACCTTGCCAAACTTTATTACAAAGATGGAGAGAAAGACAAAGTACAAAGGAAAAGGGAACACATGGGAAACTTGGTGAACCTTTTGGAAACTTTATGGGAACACTTTGGGACCCCAAAAAACCGAAAAATTCCTTCCCCCTAAACCCAAAAGAAGCCCTCCTTTCTATAAACCTTCACATTCATTACATGAAAATTTTATTTAAATTTGTTTTGGTCACCATTTTCACTTGGGCTAATGGAAAACATGGGGAATATGGTTGTACATTTGTACTTTAGGATGTTGTGATAAACCTAATGTTAGGGTTGCTAAAAATACATACCAAGTAATCCATTATTGTTAAATTTGGTGTGAAATTGTAGGTAGCCAAAATGGTAATTATTGAATTCAACTTTTCAATCATCCTAATTTTCATTCTCTACATAAAATGAATTTCATGAGAATATTTATTTAATGTTGTCAAATGTTGTAGGACAATGTATGCTCATGTAGTGGAAAAGTTATGAGCAATGTGGTGCCAAACTTTTCTATCATAAAACCTATAGCAAATTGGATTCATCATCTATTAGTTTTAAGGTAAATTTTTTGGCATTTGGGCATCAAGGCTTGTGGTTGTAATGGTTTCATCTTTCAATTCAATTGTGATTTGCATTCAAAAGTTTTGTGTTCAATTTGCAAAATTTTAATAGGAAAAATCAAAAGCAATTATTAGACATGTTTATTCTATGTGTTTTGATATAAAATAAATGATTCATTGGGACAAAAAGAAACACAATAAAAGTTTGATAATAATTTGATGTGCCTTGACATGTGGTGAAAGTTATACCAAAAATAATTATGATTATGTTGTGTAAATATACAAAACAAATTTGACAAACCTCTTCAAAAGAAGGGTATGAAGGTTTTGATTGATCATAAGTTCTAATGTATATGGTTAAGAAAATGAACTTCATACAAGACCCTCAAAAGGTAGTTCCATATCCTTTATCAATTGTTATGTTAAAGTAATCCACATGTAAGTCTTGGACATATCCACAATCCCATCTTGAAAGTCATCAAACATGTAATATTCTTCATTGATGGGATCATCACCATACATTTCAATATGTTCGTGTACCTTTTCATTTGCATAAAATCATTATTTTCTTGTGGAATTTTTAATGTAATTTCAACTACACATCTTAGGAAGCATTGAGTTTGTATGAAAAGAAAATGAAGATGAATGCATTGTGAAAAAGAAGGTTCTTCGAGGAGCTAAGAGATAATGTGTACGGCAAACAAATTCTTACCTAGGGAGTAGAGAGGTAAGGTGGAAGGCAAATGTTTTTTACAACATTCTATGCATAATTGTGATGATAATCCTTGAAGATGCAATGAGGTCTTCAAGGGTCAATCCTTATGATCTCACATAGTTGGTTGTTTCGATACATGATTTTAATCATTGACCAAGTTGGAGGATAAATGGAGCTCTAAAATCCCTTTATTGCACATTTGTAAAAAAATTCACCAATTTCTCACCAATCTAAACACAAATATTCAACATCCAATTTCCATCTAATCTTTGGGGAAGAGAGGCTCCTTCTTGGTTAAAGTTGTCTTGAAGGCTTTTTGGATGTAGTTGAGGTCTGTGACATAATCACCAACTGAATCTAGTTGCTTCAATGGATTGTCATATGGTGGACGGCTAATGACTGATACTTTGTCAATTCGGTGAAACAAATTTTCTGCAGCCATGCAAATCTAATCTAGGCACGCATAAAAGAAATGATTAATTTTAATGGAAATATGACTTTTTGAATTAAAATCCAAATTATATCTAAAAATGTTTTACAATTTCATTCAAAAGATTAACATATTTCATTATGGATTCTCTCATTTTGGATTGGCAAAATAACACACCTGGCTTCGGGCAAGGGTTTTTGCAGCTGCAAGATGAAGAACAGAATCAATTTGGAGTTGCAATTCTTCAGTTTCCATTTTCTTTTTTTCACATGCTTGTTTTGTCACACTTACATCATTGTGGAGTGTGAGAATTTCATTCATGGTTGATTTGGTGTATTTTTGGAGCTCAGTTCTCAAGATCTCAATTTGGTCTCCACAAACTTCAACATGTTTCTTTAAATCAAGGTGACTTGCTGCGAGTGTGGCATGCCTGAAAATCACATGATGTTGAAGGCCTATGAACAAAATACATTCATGTACCTATTGGAAACTCCATATGGAATTAAAATTTAGCTTGTGATAACTTAAAATTCGAAGACCTCACATGATTTTACAACCAAACTTTAGTCAATTGTGTTTTTTAACCACCAACTTATGGGGTTTAAACATTGAATTTCCAAAGAGCCATAACACATGAGTTCAATTATAATATTACAATTAATTCATAAAACATTTGTTATTTGTGTTGGCTTAATTTAGGTCAAACATATGGTCCAAACACTTCTCCATAATATTGATTACCAAAAAAAAAAAAAAAAAATAACCGTAGAAGAA
>Ga0209611_10000557_pt1 | contig 56953 bp, 30 predicted proteins | sample S1TSphgellanicum_3_FD_187693 | JGI IMG/M metagenome (GOLD analysis project Ga0209611, IMG submission 187693) | Host-associated microbial communities from peat moss isolated from Minnesota, USA - S1T2_Fc - Sphagnum magellanicum MG (SPAdes) (version 2) | ecosystem: Host-associated > Plants > Peat...
TGTTATTGTAATTCAATTAACATCTCTTTCATTTCCTAGGCTTCCTCTCTTCTTTCCACACTCCTTTTCCCTTGGCAAATCTTATGTTTTTTCAGTTTAGATTAGTTTCAACATTGTGCAACATGGCTGAAAATGAAGACAAAGGTGCATTACTAATTTGTTTCAAACAATTTCAAGTGAGGAAAAGATGCAAATTGTGGAAAGGGAGTTAACACAAATGAAAGAAAGCAACAAGGATGTAACATCACATAGTGTGCCAAAAAAAAAAACACCTAGTTGGCAGGCCTAGAATCCAGCATAATGTGAGGATTTTGAATGAACATGAGATCAAGAAAAAGGATAATGAGAGCAAATGACCTTCAAAACATAAAAAGAAATAAGGGGCATATCAAAATTGGTTCCAACCACATTTTTGGCCCCAAATATTAGATGTAATGAAAAAATATGGAAATAAAAAAACTACTTTAACATTTTTGCAAAATGTCTATAAATCACCATGAGTGCTTAGTCTTTATGCAAAGTTAATCAAGAATACAATGTGGGAATGGCTCACAAAAGAAGGTGAACTGAAAGAAAACTACATGCAAGCTGCTTAACATGGAACAATAGTGAATAATCCAAAGAAAATTTTTATAGAACTTGAGGAATCTTGAACTACATGATGATATGGTTCGTGTTTTGCAAAAGATGAAGAAAGTTGATTAGCCACTATTAATGGGGATTGTCTAACCCATTATCAAAGCTATTATACAATCTCTTACTCTTTAATCCATTAGACTTAGACATGGGGGTTTTAATGTCACAAGAGAGTGGTCAACATAATTCATGAAATAATACATGTGTTAGATTTACCAAATGGTAGTTCCACTGCCGTAAGCAAATTCCCACTAGATCAAAGCTTAACCATTATTTAAGAAGTTGTTTATCTTATAAAAACATATTCCATTCCACCTACACTTGTTGTGAATAATTATCTAACTGGAATCCATTTAGTTCCTAACGGTGGTGAAAAAACTTGGGAGCCAAAAGGAAGCAAACATGTGCAAGTGCTAGGTTTTGAGGACAAGAGGCAAGTGACAATGGTTGTTTCATCTAAGATTATTTGAGACCTACTTCCACCACAAATAATGTTTATAGGTTCTACCACTAGGACATTACCACCAAATAACAATGGTAAAACAAGTTGCATCAACGATGGTTGGGATTTTACTTTTAATGAGAATCATTAGTCATCGTTCAAAACAGCCAAACAATTTGTGAAAAAAATCCTCCCTCTTTACCTATAATCCCAAATACAATTTTTGGGGTTAGAAAAGGAAGAAAAGATGGTATGGATTATAGATCGTTGGAACGTTTATATCAATGAAAAGTTCCGCAATTGGATTAAAAAAAAACATACAAACATTTTGTTGATTTTTATTCCTACTAATTGCACAAGTGAACTTCAACCAGCATATGTGATTTTACAAAAACCATTGAAGCATGCATTCAAGGTTCATTATAATTCATGGACTTCTCAGACCATCGAAGACCAAATATATGATGGGCATGAACTAGAGGTAGATTTCAAAATGAGCAATCTAAAGCATAGGATTTGCAATTGGTTGCATTAAGAATGCACATAGGTCAAAGCCATGAGAGAAACAATTATTAAAGGATGGGACAAGACAAGTATCACTATAAATCTTTTACTTATGTTTCAACTTGTAGCAATGGAAACCAATGTTGGAACCCTTTTTCAAGGAACCGACAAATGTGGAAGTTGTTGAAAAGATTAATATTGACATTGATCAAGTAATACCAATGTCAACGATTGTTGAAAAAAATTTCTAGCTTACACCAACATCCACATGTGTAGAATTATCAAGAATAAGACAAAGGATGCATGCATAAGCTAGGAAGAAAATAATTCCTACTACTAAAGCAATGAAAAACATTGCTTTATTGCTACCAGCTTGTGCAACCGTTATTGGTCAAGAAGAACCTTGTGCAACTACTACTACTAGTCCCAAAAAAATTATTACTACAAAGTCATTTCATTGCATAACATGTTGAGTTGAAATTAAGAGTGAAAAATCCTTCATGAAAAAAGTGTAGAGAAAATACGTGAGAGAAGAATTGAATGCTTGATCATTTAGTGGTGATTTGACCTCGCCATTACAACTTGATTATGAAGTTGTAGTTGTCAATGACACATATGAACTTTCTATCGCAGAACATTGCAAAATGCAAAGTGCATTCATCTTTCTCCTTGTTCACCATTAATTTCTTTCCAAGTTATAAACTTCCACAATCACAAGAGTTGATGAATGTTATATATGTTGGCGATAAACACATTTGATGTTAGATCAATATTAATGTTGATATAATACAAAACATGCACATGTCAAAGCCCTACTAGTTAACAAAATAACGAAGTTTAATAATCCATGTTCAACGCATGTGGATATTTGTTAAAGATTATTTTGCTACAAGCTACAAAAGAAGATCTAATGGTCTAGGAACAGTTAGGGATGTAACAAACACTCTATAACAAGGTTTTTATTTTTGGTCATAAAATTTTGACCTAAAAAATCCTAAAAAGTTCGAGGTTTTTGAGATCCTAGTGCAATGTCCATTAAAAAACCCAAAAAATGCATTAAGGAGGAGAAAATTGAAAAACAAAAACCTTATTCTATAATAATGGCATCATGATGGTTTCTCACTTCGACCATCTCTTTGTGGCATTATTGCTTGCATTGTTTTCAAATTGTAAATGCATGTCTTTTGTATTGTTATAAGGTTTCTCCAATTCTTTACTACTTTATGGGTCCTTTAAAATGTCACTTTCTCATCTTAATTTCATTGTTAATGGTGGATATAAATGTCTTCATATTGAAAAATATATAATTTTATTCTTGAATTAAAATCACCCTTTGTTTACATTGGTAGGTTAAATTTACAGTTTATAGACTTGTTTGATGTGTTAAACCAATTTATTGTGGGCCTTCTACTCCAAGTTGGATAACTCATTAACAAGGTATTGTTTTTGGATTAATATCTAATGGGATGTGGATTGAACATTTAAGTGCCCACAACTTGAAACGTTATTATTAAAATGCATTAAAATTCCCTCTACTATGTTTCATTACCATTGCCTAATCAACTTGAATGTATCAATACATATTAAATTGTTTGATATTGGAGTGCATGTAGTTGCCACATCATGCTTGCTTCTTGCACCTTTGGATATGTCAAATTGTGCTTATGTTAGTGGTGAATTTTTATGGGAAATTTCATTAGTCTACACCCATCTTTACACATAATGCAATTTTATGCCCCAACATCTCTTTTGAGAATTACCTATTCAATCTTGTGTGTCATTAGTTTTAGCTTTGAAACAACCAACATTATTGTTCATATTTTCAAGTAAGTTTTTACATTAACATCATTTGTAATCTTAAACAAAGAAGTTCAACTTCCTAATAGCTATCTAGAGAAATCCAGGTTAGCCATAAGCTAGGAGGAGGAAAAAGTGATGAAAGTTCATCAATTATTGTTTTGATTAACTTAATTCATGTACAACAATGGTAGGGAATTCATATGCCAATAATGATTGACTTGAAGCTTCATAGTTACGAGGGCATAAATTCATCATGAATGGTTATTATTTCCCATTTTGTGATGTGAAGTAAGCTTGCTCACCTTGGATAAGAAGAAATTCATTGTTAATATGGAAAATAAAATATGGACTATTTGGGCCAATCAAAAGTCATATACATTTGTCACAAAGGATAATAAATGGTTATTCCAATAAACTCACTTTGTTTAATTCTTGAAATATTCAAAATGTGGGACAATAAAACTTGTGCAATCATTTACATTTCTATGAGTCTATCCATCAAGATGAATTACTTGGAATTAATATTTTGTTGATTTTGTGATTACAATATGTATTTCACAATTCACATTGCCTCAATGTGTTGAATGATTATTATTTACATGATGTTGACTCTCACTAAATAGGAATCATTTTGTAAATGCTAACAATGGATTTGTTGGCTCTTCATTATTGTCCCTCACTTGTAAAACATTAGTTTAAACAAAACTCAAAAGTAGAATATGTGTTTTTTCCTCATTGTTAGATTGTTTAAATTTGGCATGTACAAGGATGCATTACATGGACCATGCAATCCTTAAGAAAATTTAGTACAAAATGGTGGTTAATTTGATGTGTGGTGATTATGTATACGTTTATGGAACTCATATTAAATACACCTCCTTTTACAACAATAAATTTGACCTTCTATCATGCCCTTAGTCACATTAATATCACACATGGTAGTTTTGAGGCATTGTTTAATCAATCCTACAAAATGTGGGTGCTATTCATTAGTCCATGTTCATTAGACTAGTGAATTCATTCAAAATTTAGTGAATTCACTTAACATACATGAACACCTTTTGTTGTAGTGAATTGTTGTTTTAGAATGTGCATACTTGAATTGACCAACTCCAAAACATAATAAATTTTGTTAGTGGCGTTGCAATATACCATGTGGTCTACTAAGAATAGCACTTTAATTCCTAATTAATTGATGTAATTTTTTCAATTGAAACAATTCAAACTAGTGAAATCAAAGTGTATGCATCAAGTTTGTTGGATACCAACTTCATCAATTTCTCCATTCAAACCAAGGTGGGTTTGCAAGCTAACATTTTCTTTTCCTTATACTCAATTATTTATCTTTCACTTGAGACATCAATCATTACATGTTATAGTTATTATTGAATTCATGTCATGAAACTTATTAATTTTTTAAAACTATTATATATTCCATTGTTATTTTTTTGGTGATTTTAGCCTTTTCATAACCACATATGCATGTGATTGGAGATGGAGCCATATGTTGATGAACTTCCTACTTAAATACATGTTTGACAAAGATGAATTCATATTTTTATTTGAAAATGATAACAATTTTTGCACAAAATCAATAGTAACAATAGGTTAACCTGAAAATTAGATTGTTTAAACTTTATATACCTTTTTTTTTTTTTGATATTGGAAATAAGAGCTAGAGATTTGCATTGGCCAAATTGCACACTAACACAATTGAAGGTCACCAAATTATTATAAATCTCACATTTCCCTCACAACCTTGCATCTACCTACAACAAGTCCATGTTGCCACACAGTTCAAACATTAAACTAAAATTATTACCATCATAATACTAGAAAAAAAATCATATAACCATGTCAACAATATTTTCATAGGGTACTTTGTGATTTCAATCCACTCAACCTAAAAGATAAAGGCCAATTGAATAAAACATTGAAACATCCAAAAAAAAAATTTGATTGTAACCTATAAAAGAAACATTTAAAGTAAAAAGAAGAATATACATTAGTTTAATGAAAATGCCATCAATTAAAGGAACAAAATCTAAAAAATGTTGTCTTATAACCAATTATACCCAAACACTACTTTTAATACTCATCAATATTCACGTAAATAGTTGAGCATAACTCCCAACTACTTAATTACTTGATAACCTACTAAATTTTTTAAAATTCATTTTTAATGGAAATTCAAATGTGACATTGTTAAACCGATTGAAAATGATCATTTTGAGAGTTTGTAACACAAACGTTTCAAAAGTTGTGGGTGGTCATCACTCCACTATAAAACACTAGCAAAAAAATTTGCTTATATTTAAAAGGCATGTTACTAAGCATAACTTTTCTTTTGCCAAGGGCAATGCATTTTGAAAAAGAAAATGCCTAATACTCCATCTACCAACAAACATATTGTTTAAAAAATAAAATTCCCATGATACTTGGTGGATATTGTTGGGAATTCTAAAAAAAAAACAAAAAGAAAAATGTATGCCAATGGTTTATGTTGATTAGCACCCTCATAATTGAACGGTCCTGAAATAAGCCCCCCTCAATTACACCTAAGGTGGGCACTTAATTCAAGAACATCCCATTCATGTATTACCTTATTGGTACTTACAACTACATCTTGCACCTTATCCCAACTTAATAAGATCCTTCTTCACATTCTTAATAAAAATTTAAACTTCCTCAAAGGATGGAGAAAACATTTCAGCTTTTTCAAAAAACAAAAGTTCCTTAAACCTTGAAACTAGAAACATTCTTTTTCTAAAATCTCGATCTAGTTTCAATTTTCAAATGAGATTGGAATTTGGCCGTGGGTTTTATTCTAATTACTCGCAATGCCATAATTGATTTGGGGGCGGGTGGATCCAATCTAGTTCCATAATTAGGCCCCCCTTGATTTAGTCTCCGTTCCAACCAATTCTAGAAATGGGACTTGCTTCAAATTCAGATTATAGAAATAGGCCAAAATTGAGCTTAGATAACCGACCAAGATTGGTATAAACATGAAGTTAAGAATTAAACATCCTAATTAACAATAGTATAAGGTACATGTGGGTAGATTGTAACTACCAATGTTGGGCCATTAGTTGAATTTTTTTTAAGGACCTCCTATTCAAATGTTTTGAAAAACATTAGTGTAAAATAACCTCCAAGTTTGAGTTTTCCAAAATGTGAGCAAAGAACCGATATAATGTCATAAAAGGATATTTGAGAGGTTATAATTTTTTTTGAGAATTGTGATTATATAGGTATTAAAATTAGTCTAAAACCTTTTTCAAAACCAAGGTTATATATTGAGATCAATTATTTGATTTTTTGAGGATTGCAATTATATATCTTAAAGAACCACCTTAATAGTCATTAGTTATTTGGTGTTGTTTTTAATTACCGCCCAACACTAGAGCTACATGTGAGTGGGTAGCTAGTTGTATAATATGGTCACAACCAATGTTGGCCATTTCAAGGTTTGGTGCCAATTTTGGTCCTAGGTATGGGTAACTAGTTATTAAAATAAAATGACCATCAATTTTTATGTAAAGGTACAATTGTAATTGGAACCAATATGACAAAGTAAGGTTTGATGCAAAACTTGACTAGGGCTAATTAGTGGGGGTGACATGTAAAGAAAATTGGAAAGGACCAACTCCATCAGGTTCAACAAAAAAATTCACAATTAAAAGTTTAGGTTGCAGTGTAGTTTTTTTTTCCTCTCCAAGTGTTTTTTCTTTTGTAGAATTGACATGTTTTGTGACTCCCTCTCCATAACCTTGTCCTTGCTTCTTATTGTGTTTCTATATTTGCCTTTGAACTTGCAAAGGTAACAAAGCTATTATTATGCATGTGTTTTTGTTCCAAAGGTTTTCTTGGTGGATTATAACAAAGTGAAACATGAAGTAGGTTTGCATGGTTAGGTCAATAGTTGGTTGGTTATAGCCATCCTTTATGATGGTTGTGTTTCAAGAATAGGTGGTGTTAGGTTAGTTATCTTTTTGATGCAAATATTTGAGTAATGGGCCATGGTGAACACATATATGCTCACATGCATTTTTCAACAACATAGCAACATTGTTATGTTCATTCATGTAACCTTAGTGCCTTTCATGGTTTGGAAACAAATCAAGGATATCACTAATTTCTTGAACATCTACAACAATTGTACATAATCCAACTACTTCAATAACAACTCCAAGCACAACAACAATATACCTATATTCATATTTCATTAGCAACCATATGCTTATGGCTAGAGGGTGAGTGCAAGGTTGAGTGGACCAAAAAATGGTGAATAAAAAGTCCCGTGTAAATCCAATTGAGTAGCATTTCTTTTGTATTTTTTTGAATGCTTGGATGATTAGGCATTTGGGAAACAACATTTCATTGAAGTCAATTTTTTTCCACCTATATTCAAGCCATGCTAAAAATAACTATTTTGAACAAGTGGGCACAAATCTAACATTAAAAGTTTTTAAAAATTCAACATGATATGGAAAATCATTGGTTTTAATGACCAAAAAAAAGTCCATAAAGAGTCCATAAAAAGTCCAAAAGTCCATAAAAAGTCCATAAAGACGACATACAATTGACATGGTGTGAACTATTTGAAACATTTTTTCATTGATATATTTTTTCATCAAATTTAAATCCCTAATGTAACCACAATATCAATGATTGAATCATTTTGAGGTCCAATTTTTTTGGTTAGTTGTATTATGAATGTTCACTTTAAATCTCAATAGATTTTTAAATTGATGTATTATGCATTTAAATATACCTACATCATAGAGATATTGAAATTAATAACCTCAAATTATAATTCTCTAAACTAATAATTTCAATATGTAGAGTACATTTTTCTTATTTGAACCACATTCACATTGTAAATATGCCACCATTACATCCATTTTGGTCCAATCAACCTTACATTGTCCCCAAATGCAAGTCTTTTCTTCTTTAATTTCTTTTTTATTAGATAAATCAACCTTAAAAACCTTTCATTTTAATTTTCCAACTTGACCATAGTGCCATATTGGGCAAGTTGTTTTGAACCCATCTATTTTGATCAATGTTTTTTTTACCATCATATTGACTATAATCAATATGTTCAAAAAATTTGTTAATTTTGAATAATGATTCTTTTGGCCAAAAAAATTGATGCCTCATTACTTATTATTATTTTAAAAACAACTACTTGAAATTTCTCGTTTTCCTTCATTATGATAAATTCATTAACAAATTTTTCTTCTTCATTTGAAGCTAAATGGTTTAAAATTCATTCAACAGTTGGTTGTTAAAAAGAACTTGTTCTAAAGCTATGAGAAGAAAGTAAACGTTTGGAACATCACAATAATATTGAGTTGCTAGACATCTTTCATGTGCCTTAAAACATTAGATTGGGATAAAGATGACATCTATGCATAACACATGCATGAAAAAATTTCAATTTAAAATGTTATGCAATAATTGAAATATTCTCACCACCATCTCCATTCATACAACTCCACACTTAGAAATCCATGTTTAATTGTTAACGGGGTTAAGCTGTATGACTGGTGCCTTCTCCTTTTATTTTTGTCCTTAGTTATTGTTGGCCTAATCTTGAAACAATGAGCTCCCAAGATTCTCACCACTAGTAGTGGTTAGAGACTTAAAAGGGAGTTAAAGGGCCCCATAGTCATGATGGCATGTATTATGTACCTTATAACTTAGTGTTTCACCCCCAATTTCTATCCATTCAAGCTCTTATGTGCCCTAGCTCTTGGGTCGTTCATGGTTTGGGTAGTCCCTAGAAAGAGCATGTCTCCTCTTGAACTTGGTGGCAACTTGACACAAATTTTAATAGAGTATTTAATGGTATGGTGCCAAATCAACCTTAGAAATAGGGTTGGTAGGTATTGATTCTTGCCAAGAATGGATGATAAAAAATTAAGTTGGGTTTTTGAACTTGTCATAATTTTTCTATTGTGTCCATGGATGTGTAAAATTTTTAGGGTTTATGTTTTTGGACATATTCCATTTGTTCATTGGTCATTTTGGCCTTCAAGCCATGGGACATTTTTTAAAAAAAGACATTGGGCAAAAAGAACCCAAGATGTAATCTGCTGAAACCCAGTTGGGGATTGGCTCCTAGCAACCAACCAATACAATCTTTTAGGTGTGTGATTACTCAATAACCCCAAGTATAGTTGTGCATGGGCTAATAAGTAATATGTAATAATAAGTAATGGGCTAATAGTAGGTACAAGAAGCAACTTTTTTTCTTCTTTTCTTCTTTTTTCAAAATGAATGTATTATTTTTTCCCTTTCCTTATTTAAATATGCTTCTTGCGACAAAAGGGGGTTTGGGAACTTGATGTTCCTTGGATGGTTCCCCTTCTTAGGCGGTTTCTTTTGTCTTCTTGGACTTTGGGTCCTCCCATTTTGCTCTTTGTATTTCCCCCTTTTTTTTGGCAGGGTTTCATCATCAATATCTGGTGCTTTATTACTAGACTTTATAACTGGAAACTGCAAGGGGGGTTTCTGGGGAGTTGGGGCCGTGGTTTCGTGCCAGGGCGGGGTTGGGGGGGGGGGACCTAGAGGTATGTTGGAACTGACAACTTTGCGGAAGTGATTGTCAAAAATGTCGATGCAAGCAATACGACAAAAGTAGTAGTATGGTGAAACAAAGTACACCGACATGTGGCCTTCAGGTGACAAGACCACCCCACAATTTGTCGTTTGATGAGAGAACACAGCAGTTAGTGTACGACAAAGGAAACACTGAAAAAATTTGTCGTAAACACTAAACACCAAGAAAGAATTTCAGCCCATATGCAAGTGGACTAGTACACACCAAGAATTTCACCCCATATGCAAGTCGACTAGTACCCACCACCAAGAATTTCAGCCCATATGCAAGTTCCCGAGTACCCGTAGTCCCTACACCAAGAATTTCAGCCCATATGCAAATTCACGAGTACCCGTAGTCCCTTTTTAGCTCATACATGACGACAGAACTTAGCCAAAAGTTCAAAGGAAAATGCACACGAGGGTGCCATTTGATAGGCATGAGCACACAGTTACCATTGTCACAAAGGCTCAAATTTGTGGCCACAGTGAACCAGCACCCACCCAGTGCACCATCAAGGATGAATGATATGTGATCAGGAAACAATTTTCTGTTGGGTTCCAGTTCCCTATCTAACCATGGTGGTTAGCTCAGTTGGTTTATTTACTACCTACCAACTAGGTAGGTAGTAATAACAGCCACTACCTAGTATGTATAAACCATCTACATACCTAGTAGTCCCCTATTTTGTTACCTACCTGTCTATATGTTAGACCTACTTCTTATAGAATGGGTTACCAAGATGAAACCGGGTAGTAACTCAGTTGAGGATCATCCACAACCGAGTCATAACAGGCATCCAGTGGATGGTGCACTGTTGGGTGCTGGTTCACTGTGGCCCAAATTTGTTGCTGGTTTTGGCTTTTAGGCCACCTTTTGGCCAATGCCACCTACACTAAATAAACTTCATGCTCACATCATGCCCATACAACGCGTGATCCAAATAACTTTAACTACCATCGTGATCTACCATTGTTTTGAATATGGTGCACACTATTAGCCTAGTAGAGGCCCCACATGTGAGGAATGGAGGAATTGTTTATCACACTTACTTGTTGAGGCCCACATCTTCTTCTTCTTCTTCTTATTATTATTATTATTATTATATCCTAACCTTTTTTCTCCCCACTTTTAAAATCTTCTACTATGGTTGAGTATGAAAAGTCTTGAAAGAGGAGTGAGTACATCATGAGTTGAGTTGACTTTAGGGTGGAAGCCTGAAGTGTATTTTACCTCACTTTTTCCATGTGCCCTAGGGCCCCCTTGCTAATTTACACAAGTTATGGGGAGTTGACTTTGGAAGCTTGTGGGAACCCCATGAGAACCCATCAACTTTTTGAAATATATATATTTTTATACACCAATAAGTACCCAAATTGTCGATTGGTACTCACCTTATTTTTAAAAATAATTTAAATCTAGGTAATGGAAATTAGATTCCTTATGATAAATGGAACTTCATGCACCAAGAGCAACACAGGGGTCTGAATTGACAATGTTGACTAAGTCCAATCAACCTCAAGTTTTATACATAGGGTAGCCTGGCCAGTCACTGAACACTCAAGCCTTCAGAGGAAAATAGCAGCCAACCGAATGTTTGGCTTGTCCTACTGTTCAAAGACTTTTTGTAAATCTGCTCTGGGCACATCCATCGCCACTTAGATTGAATCGAATGGTTGAGCAATGACGGAGATATGCCCATTCAAAGTATGGGTCCTTTAAAAGCTGGAAAAGGTACAAAGCAAACACATGGGTGACTAATCAACAAACACATCACACTGCATGATCAATCTTCAATCTATTGACGAGAGGACAACATGATGCTCATTTTCAAACTGGATGGATGGTAACACCATTAACTTTTTCATACAAAACAGTTCATCAGGCATGAAGGGCCAAGATTAAAAATTTCAAAAATGAAACCAATCAATGGTCATAGCAAAAAGTTGCTCCATTAACCCTAATTTTCTAAACTAGAATGTGTGCCGCAAACTTAAGGTTTAGTTTCTCTCTTGTGCACTGCAACAAGAGTTTGTTGAGGTGTTAGTCAATGTTGTTGGAGATGTTGGTGTCATTGAGGCGCTCCCTCCCTTGGTGTGCTTTGTGGTTTCTATGTTGGACCTAAAATTGCTTTGAACCTATCCTATAATCATTGCCACGCTTGCAATTTTTTTTACATTTCTTTCTACTCATGGGACCTTACTAACCTATTGCTCATGTGTGTGCAAGCTATGAAACAAAGGATAATTGAAGGCTCTAGAGTTTTTTTTTGTCTCTTCTTTGCACATTGTGTTTGAGTTTTTAGGTTGTAGGTTTCCATTGGTTACATGTGCTCTTCTAGTTCGAACTTCTCAATCCCATCCGTTGTAAGTCAGTGAACCCTTCTCTCTCCCTAGCCATCACTCGCTCTTTCTTTCTTCTTTGTTACAAGATGTCCTAAGGGTGCACATGCTCTCTCCCTTCTGCCAAAGGTCCATCTTTCTCCCTAGCCATCACTTCCTTTCTCTTCGTGGCGTTGAAGCTTTCTTTTTCCCGTGCATTGAAGTTCTTTATCTTTCTTTTTGGCTTTGAGGCTCTCTTTCTCTCCGTGGCGTTGAAATTTTTTCTTTCTTTGGCGTTGAAGCTCTTTATCTCCTCTATTGTAGCACATCTCGGGGTGCATGCGTTTTCCCTTCTATCAAATCTCCCCCTCTCTTTCTATCCATTGCTCTATTTTTCTTCTATTTGTTGCAATGCATCCTAGGGTGTGTGTGTGTGTGTGTGTCTCCTTGCTATCAAATTCCCCCCCCTCTTTCCATGGCATTGAAGCTCCGCCGAATCTCTCTCTCTCTCCCTAGTGTTGAAGCTCCCTCTCTTTCTCTCTCCTTGGCATTGAAGTTTTGCTAAATCTCCTTTTCTCTCTCCCCTTGGCATTGAAGCTTTTTTTCTCTCTCCCCTCTATTGAATCTCCCTCCCTCTCTCTTTCCCTAGCGTTGAAATTCTACCAAATCTCCCTATTTTTCTCCTCTTAGTGTTGAAGCTCTTTCTCTCCCATCTATTAAATCCCCCTTACTCTCTCTTTAGTGTTGAAGTTTTGTTGAATCTCCCTCTCTTTCTCCTTGGCATTGAAGTTATGCCAAATCTCCTTCTCTCTACTTGGCATTGAAGCTTTCTTTCTCTCCCTTCTACCAAATTTCCCTCTTTTTTTTCTAAACTTGGCATTGAAGCTTTGCCAAATCTCCATCTCTCTCTCCCTAGTGTTGAAGTTCTACCAAATCTTTCTTTCTTTCTCTCTCTCCTCGCTTAACGTTGAAGTTGTGCCAAATCTCCTTCTTTTTCTCTCCCTGGTGTTCAAGCTTTCTCTTTTTTTATTTTACCGAATTAGCGCATCCCGGGGTGCGCATTCATTCTCCCCTATGCCGAAACTTTCTTTTTATCCCTAACCATCGCTCGCTTTCTTCCCCTTTGTTGAAATTTTTTTTTCTCTCCCCCTTGTCAAATCTCCCTCTTTTTCTCCCCCTGGCGTTGAGGCTCTCTCCTTTTCTCTCCTTGGCGTTGAAACCCTCATTCTTTTTCCCTGTCTCTCCTTAGCATTGAAGTTCTCGCTCTTTTTCCCCTCTACCAAATCTCCCTCTTTTTCTTTCCCTAGCATTGAAGTTCTACCAAATCTCCCTTTCTCTCTCCCTAGCATTGAAGCTCTACCAAATCTCCCTCTCCCTCTCCCTAGCATTGAAGCTTTCTCCTTCTCTCTCCTTGGCATTGAAGTTCTCTTTCTCCCCTTTGCCGAATCTCCCTCTCCTTTCCCTAATGTTGAAGCTCTTTTTCTTTCCTCTGCCAAATTAATGCATCTAGGGGTACGCACTCTCTCCCCTGCACCGAATCTCCCTTTTTCTTTCCCTAGTGTTGAAGTTTTTTCTCTCTATCTCTTCTCTGTTATAGCACATCTAGGGGTGCACTTCCTCTTTCCCCTACGTCGAAGCTTTCTTTCTCCTTAACCACCATTCGTATGCTCTCCCTCAGCCAAGGTTATCCTTCTTTCTTTCTTCTTTCTATCCAAACTTTTTGAACTCCAAGCTCTTTCCTTTTGTTGTTTTCCTTCTATTGTAACTATCCAAATTTGAATCGAAACTTTGTTCTCTCCATTTAGTCTTGGCTCTCCCAAGCTACAACCATTCATTATCTATATTTTTTTCCTAATTCTCCCCCACATCGTGTTATAATCCCCCTCCTCGCATATCCTGTTACAACTTGTAGTTTATTCATCAATGGGAAGCTGGGGTAGCCTTGCTAGAACATGGCCTTTTACAACTATCCTTGCCTTTGCCCTTGCTTTAACTTCTGATTGTGTAACTATTGAAATACCCAAATTGATGCCTTTGTACCCTAATGGATGCACTCTGTAACCAGCTTGGAAGTTTTAATGAAATATGTCGCATGTTTCCCTAATTACAAGTGTTAACCAAGCTTGGTTGACATCAATTCTATGTTATTTCTCAACTAACCTTTGAGCTATTTTGTCTGTAGCATTTTGTGAATCTTATGTATGCATTTTTTTTGTTTCCTCCCTTTCCTTTTTCCTTTGTTCTTTTATTACTTTTGTTGCTTATTTGTCCATGGTTTTTTGTCGCAAAATTCATTGATATTCATAAGAAGTAACAACATGGGATTAACTATAGTCAATTAATGGTTCTTTGTCGCATGTTTTTCTTACAGGTAAATGTGGGAGGGACAACAAATTTTTAAAACAAATTAAAGCTTGAACTTTTCTAGAATGAAATAATTCCCCTTTAGATGCATTTGTAAGTTCACATAAATTAATTGTGTAATTTAATGTACTTTCTGTTCTTGTATCTTTTATGATATTGGGACTCGTAGGTTTTTCCACATAACACCTTGGTAGTTCTTTCTGCCCATCAACATTAGTTCTAATCGTAGTAGTGTCATCTATAGGAATGGCTATGTCGATTAACTATGTAGCTACTCCATCTTCACCCCAACCTTCACTGTCATTAATTGTTTCCTCAAAGTTTTCTTCATTGTCCTCATTTGATGTGTTGTTTTTGCGATAAGTAACATAGAATTCAGTGAGCTTAATCCTTCCATTCATAACATTTGGATTAAAAGGCCAAATTCATGTAACCTTAAACCCACTCTTGATGTTTCTTGTAAACAAAGCTACATCTAATGCCTTATCTACCCATGTTGCAAATATAACCTTGTTTGGTTCATTGTAATTATTTCTAACCATGATATTACCTTTTTCTTTTCTGAAAGTTGTTTTGAAAGGCTTAAAACAACTCAGATTTAAAGGCTACAAGGCATGCGAAGTGGGTGAAGGTAAGGTAATCATATTTAGACCAAATTGTTATGCTTGTTCTATTGCCTATAGGTTAACATGTGAACCATGTCCATCTAGAGCTAATAAATGACGGTTGCTTGGAGAAATACCACTTAGGATTGACCTCTTGGAAAATGATATAAATTCTTTGAATAAGAAACTTGTTGTCCATGCTTTGGTTTGGATTGCCATACATGTTCCGAGTTTGCAGTGTAGAATATGATCACCTTTGATTCTTTCATCTCGAAATATCTAAAACCCTAATATGGATCCCCCTGTTACATTCACTATATAGTTGATGGTTAGCCATCCTCTAGATTTAGGGATAGTGCTATACATTTGATGAGATCCCTTATTTGCTATAACTATAGCTCATGATTATCGCCCTATTTGAATCTTAGTCTCATCACAATTCCATATATTATTTAATTTGTATTGATGTTGGGTGTACAAGGATGTCAGGTTTTGGTAAAAACAAGTTGCAAAAATTGGCAATAAGACCTTGGGCTCTATTAATGTTCGATATTTTTGTAAGAAAAATGTTCAATTTTGGATGCTTGCGTTTAAACCAATACCACCATGAATCCCTAGGCAACTCGTTTCAAAATGGGGTGGGTTGGGTTTGAATCACTTCTACCACCTTCCATTTGAGTTGTTGTAGTGTTATGGAAAGCCACATTCCTACATACTCAAAACCCATGCAACAATAACTTCATCTTATTTTTTTGTTAGTACACTTGGTGGTTCAATTTTCTTGCTTTTGGTTTTCCCATATAGGTGATCAAAGAGTGAAGTTATGGGTATGCCCTAAAACTTGCTAGCCCCTCGTAAAGAAGTTATGCCTTTTTCAACCACATCCATGGTTGCTTCTATTGATTCATTTGACCACTTGCTTCTTGGATTTGTAATAAGCATTCTATTTGTTCTTGTTAACCTTTGCATTGTGTTTGATATAGTCTGAGGAAAGACATTATCCTTGTCTGCTTTTATCAGTACAACACCCCACTTTGTCTCCTATGAAGGACATTGAACATCATGATGTTCTTGATTTTCTTAGACCCAACCTCCAAAAGCTTGGTGGAATGTGATTAGGCCCCACTAGTGGCATTTGCTTATCTTTCTTATGTTCATACCAAGAAAACAAGAAGTGTGTTAATTCAGGGTAATATTCATATGTCAATACACTAATGTTGATTAGATCAAAAATATCTACAAAATCAGTCGAATCTAAATCTTCATCTATTGTTGTTGTGTAGGCTATAGGACTGTATTTAGTTGTACGTTATGTTTGAGCTTTAAGAAATTTGCCATGACCCATTGTTTTTTCATTTTTTCCTACCACAAGGATAACTAATTTAGCTATCCAACGGAAGTAAATGAACTTGCTGAAACTTTCTTCATAAATCTCGCCAATTTATGCAATTATGCTCTCATCTTGGTGATTCTTTATCTTGGGTAGCTCTAGTGTCTCCTCTTTCATAATATGCAACACTATGTTTTCTTTCACTTTACTTTGTAGCTCTTTGGTTTCTTCCTTCCAATTGTTAGGCAACTTTATGATCTCTTCTTTCACTATGATAAACAATTCAATCTTCTCATCTTTGACAAGTATGCTTGAAATCTTTATAGTTTCTTTAGGCATCTATGATCTAAGCACTATTGCACTAGGACATAACAACTCTAAGAATGCTTGAAGTTCATCTTCCACATGTTGTGGTACTCTACACATGTCCATTTGCAATTGAGCTAAGTTAAGTTGATTGTGATGCAATTACATTTAAACACCCAACATTATGATTGTGATGGGTTGTTTTGGTGGGAAAGAGACCTAGGAATTTTTTAGTTCCTTAGGTTTAAAAACTTTGCAATTTAATGTGCTCCTAAAGTCCTTTAATGTGTTGTGCCCCTTTCAACCCTAAAAGTTGTACTCATCACCAAACATTAAAAAACACATAATGGAGTTCATTATTTGTAAATCCACCCTAAATTCTTCCTTTCACCAAACACCTAAAGCCCCAAGTACAATTGGATTTCTTAGATTTGCAATATGTATGTGCATTATTTTGTGATGTATATGAGCCCATGTCCAAACATTACCTTCAATCATAAAACAACAAGAATTATAATTATGCCTTAAAATACCCCTTTCATTAGACTATTTTGTCCAATAGTGTGGTTAATGGTCATATAGTTGTACACACATATGTGTGTTATACTATTCTTTCACCTTTCATCACCAAACACCTCCCACTAGATAAATGAACAAAATCTCACTATAAAAATTCTCTAACATTCCCATGACCAAACATAAATTGAAAGTCATTGGTTGGAACTATAAAAAATGCCAAACGCAATTTTTTATCACCAAATGTTTAGTGATAGGGCAACATATGAACACCAATAGGGCAATCTTTATTTGCTAACCCCCCATTAGTGATTATTTTGGGTGTTCGGTCATAGGGTGGTGTTTGGTCATAAGGCATGCTACCTTGTTTGCAGAAGGCATCTTATGGTAGACATGTGGAAGGAAGGAAGGTTGTTCAAAAGGCTCAATGTTAGGGTAGATAGGTTAATGAGCAAACATTTAAGTTTTTAGAGAACATGTGTTCACTTTCTCACCCTTTTTAACCATGGAGGTTGAAAGGGTTTAAGAGACCTTTCACTTACTAGCTTTATAGTTGTTTACAAACCCCCACTTGGGTTTGAAAAGCAAAATAAAAAAATAAAACCTCCCAAAGTTGTGGGGTTCAAAAACAATAGTTAGACCTCTTATGAACACATATGCAATTAAAGTGCATTTTATAAGTAGAAATGTCAAACTTCATACACAAGCAATATCTTTCATATTACCAAACGACATGGATTTTATTGCTAACAATTTCATTTACAACAATGAACACACATGCACATGCATGGCATGCCCTTCAAAAAGTGAAAAATAAATGGTAGAAATGCCCAATAATAAAAATATTAATTGTGATGAGTGATTACCAATGTTGTGCGTTTGGATCCAAGTGTTTGAATCGATGGTTCTAGATCCAAGTATTAAGAACTTAACAGAAATAGATCCAAAAATTAAAAAATCAACATAAATTTTCACCCAATGAATCATTGATCATGGTAAAATTGGGGTAAAACTCAAAACCTTTTACTCACTCATTTTCAGTGGACAAAACCCCCAAGGAACTCCCTAGATTTGAGTGTCTTAAATGGGTTTAGGTATTGGTTTTATGGTTTTGTGACATCACAACATTATTTCATGACATTGTTCAACATTTTCTTCACATTTTTTTGAATTGATGTAGATGCCACCTCATGCCATTGCATAACATCTTCAATTTTTTTCAAATTGTTGTAAAGGTTTTTGTGTTTGCTTGTTTGAAGAGCTATTCATCTTCAATGTGTGAATAAACAAATCTTCATAGAAGTAATTTGTTTCCTCATTTTGCATTTGTGTTTTTCAAAAAATAAGATGGTGTTCCTTCTTGCTTTGCATTTGTGTTTTTCAAAGAACATGATTATGTTCCTCCTACTTTGAATAGATTCGCCTCCTTGTTTCACACTTGTGTTTTTCAAAGAATACGATCAAGTTCCTCCTTGTTTCACATTTGTGTTTTTTCCTCTTCATTGCAACAACCATTATGTTGTTTGAACTTGCCTATTACTTGAGTGTGTGTATGTTTTGTTGGAATTCAACCCTTGTTGTATCAACCATTGGTTTGAATGTGTTGCTTAAATTTAGTCTTGCTAAAACAACCATTTAAAAAAAAAACTTGGCCTTTGATGCAACAACCATTTTTGCTTGAATTCAGCACATTTTTGTGTTTCAAATGTTGCTTTAATAGGAGGAGTTTGACACGTACAAATCTAAAGCCTTCCACTCTTTAAAGTTGCCATTTCTCAATAAACAATATTAGCTTGTGAAAATTGGGGTTGCTAAGGACATTGTGTTTGCCCCCACACATTTTGGTATTTGTGTTGCTTTTAGATAAGGTGCATGATTTATCCCCATTTGTTTCATCACCTATATTATGGGGCACATTATTATTGGTTGTTTTAGTGATTTACAAATTAGGTTTGAATGTACCAAACACAAACATGATAATATGTTTCTTCAACATCAATGTACATGACCCACATGGATAATGTTAATCTTGGATGACAATTTGACAAGATATCTAAATTTGAATTTTGTTTAGTGTTCCATAAGAGGGTAGTTGAAAAACCAACCATTTATGTTAGTTATTTTATAAAAACAAATTATACTAGATAATGTTTTCAAGCAATAAATGCACAAATAATGAAAAATGTACAAATCTTGCAAACATGTTATTTCATATGAAGGATATGAATATACTTGTTATATGCCCTCGTAGGTTTAAAAATGTATAAGATTAGGGTGACGTTGAATAAAACTTTATTTAAAATGTGACATTGAAATGTATTTCCTGTTTGGTTTGTGCAAGTGGAAAATTCAATTGTGATAGAAAGAACAAGAGGAAAGACATGGGAAACCTATGTATCCCTCCAATCATTATATTCAAATTCATTAAATGTAAGGGGTATATATTGTTAGTACTTATTTTAATTATTCTTTGGTGGAGATATATGGGGTCAAATATATTTTAAACCCATTGCCTTATTTTGATTGTAATCAAGATTTATTTTCCTGGGTGAAAATCCTTTAAGGTGTACCACATAAGATGAAAAGGGCCTAATCTTTTACTACAATCCTTTTTTACCCTATATGATCCTAATAAAAAATAGTGAATCAAAAATTGTCAAACATTTCAAAGGGATTATATTTTAGATTATTACAATTCTAGATTCCATCATTATCACCCATAAATGTGTCTTTACATGGTAAAAAAGGACTAGGTTAAAAAAATAAAAAGGGTGACATTGTGACAAGATTCTAGTACACCTTAAAGAATTTGCACCCTCATGGTGTGAAAGCAAGTTTCTAAATCCTTGGTTTTAAATGTGACATGGTCATATTTGGTATGACAACAATTTTTCCCTTTATAACATCAATAATAACATGAATAGTCCATAGGGAACTTACAATTTGTGACCATGTTTCAAACTTTGTAAGCAAAAATACACCTAAGGAACTAGTAATAGTATTTTTTGATATTTTAAAGCACAATTAAGCTTTTTATGGGAAATTCTAAAAGACCATGTGACACCTTGTTTTTTAGGGTTATGGGTTGTGAGGGTGGGGGGAAATTAATATAAGTCTTTAAATGTGATAAATGTTAATTGAAGAGCAAATGGCTCCCACTACTAGTAATGCTCCAATAAGATATGTGTGTCATGCATGTTTCATCTTTTGGGTTCATCTCTTGTCATTAAAATTGAATAGTGACATAGGTCATAGTGATATATATGATTTTAAAAATTGAATTTAATCATGAACGAAACAAGATTCACTTTCCAATAAAATATCTACACTAGTTTATAGAAGGGAAATGTGTGACCTAATAAGGGGCAAATTGCCAATTGGGTTAAAAGGTTCATTTTTTTTTTGGGTTCAAATTGTGCATGGATTCAAAGTTCATGCTTGAGATGGCTTTTGACCATGAATTATTCACTTGGATCACGTGCAACATTAGTGAAAACAAGTTCTAAACTTGTTTCCATTAATGTGGATGCCTCAAGAGTCCCAAATTTGTCTCTTATTATATTTCATAGAATTTGGAATTATATTTACCAAAAATTCTTGACTTTTTTTTCATATTAATTGATGTTTTTGTACGCCATAAGGTTTTGCAAATATGTCATAATAATTCAATGGTTCATGATATTTAAAATGAAATAACATGTGAGATAATATTATTGGCTTGAAGTTGATGATATAACTTCAAAAAGATTAAAGGACTTGACAAATAAGGAATTCGACAATGAACAAGAACTATATGACTTTATTGTTTGAATATTGTATGATGCATAATAGGCAAGAAAAGGATTAAAAATACAAATGTCACAATTTGTATTGATGAGATTGAAAGGTGGTGTTTTCAGAACCACTTTTTATATTATTTCACACAACATTTTAAAGAATAATGAACTGAATATTTTTTTACAACTAAGCTTTTTATTCATTTTTATTAAATAACCTTTTAAAAGCTTTCATCAATCACATCTTTTATAAGCTTCCACAAAAATGTTTTTTATAATTTAAAAAAAAACTAAATTTAGAAATAAAGTCTATCAATTAATTTTCTAGAAATTTTTATTAGTTCTATATATTTTTCTAAAATTTCTAGACACATTCCTCAAAGATCTTTTTGAGAAAATGAAAAAAAATTAAAGAATATTTCTCAATGATCTTTATGGAAAATTTTAAAAATGAAGCATAATTTTGAATTTTCTTTTGTTAGACTTTAAAAAACTTCCCTTATTGTTTGTTGTCCACAATAGATGAATGATAATGTTTGGTAAAATTATGTAGAGAATGGAGAATTGGGTGAAATTTTGATGTCATTCTCCTTTTCAGGATTTCAAGTTGTTAATTTGTTATTAAACATTGGGAATAAAGTTTTGTGAAATGAACTGGGGAAGAACTAGCACTTTTATAGAACCTTATATCACTACTGATTATTTGACGTTTTAGAACTTTCTTTATGGTTCTTCAATAAACAGGTTCTTTGATTTCTAAGAACCTCTAGTCAAGGGTTAGAATGGGTTGTTTGATTGTGTTGAGTAGACTCTAGAGTAACTTAGTTTTTAGGACTAGCACAATGGCGAGTTCACCATTTCAGTAGCCAATAATTATTATTTCACTAAAAAATTTCCATGTTGAAAATATAATATTAGAGAACAATCTAAAACATTCACTATTGTGAATCAAATTTTTTTGTTTCTTGGAAGTAATATATTTTCAAAAATTTCAAAATTTATGAAAAGAATGTAATAATTAGTGTGGAAGCTGTCAAAAAGATCTCACTACCATCCATTGAGACTCAAAAGATATTTTGAAACATAGAAAAGTTTTATAGTAAATTCTTCTTTGGACGGGTTAGGTGAGTTACGGAGTCCATTAGGTTGTAGTGTTTTGTTTTCAATTTTGGCCCATATACCCAAAGCAACAACAATTTCCCATTAAAAAAATATGTAGCAAAAATTGTGACTATGAACATTAAGGTATGAAAAAGAGAAATAAAATGTAAGCAACTTTCTCTAATTTTTTTGCTTACTTACTTACATACTTTTTCTTCTTTCCCCCCTTCATCCCACTCTCAATCCTCAACCAAAAGGTTGTCGGAAGTTGCTCAAGCAACATAGCTCTAAGTATCCGAGTTGCTTTGCGCTGCTGCAGCCTTGATGGTACTCATCAAAAGTGGGTATATAAAGTGGGTTTCAGATTCGCAAATTGTGATGGTTGTTTGTTGTCATGTAGGCCAGGGTACACCATTGAACCAAAATTCTAGATTTCGGGGGCTACAATAGATTTGGTAGATCTCTCTGGAAGCCCTTTTTTTTTTTTCTTTCCCTCTCTTTATGTTCAATTTGTTTAGATTTGGTATCGTTTCCTTTTGCTCATCAAAAGACATCAATCTTCTCACTCCTCACTTGGGTAGCACCCAAAATCATTCATTACTTGCAGGGTAAGGATCGACAAAGGGGCGTTCTGGGGATGGGCGAGGGCCTTGTGTGAGGCGCAAGGGCCCCGCCTCACATGCGACTTAATTCCCAGAACAATCCTATCGAGATCCTTACCCCTGACCAGGTGTAATGAACCCCTAAAATTTTGCTTGTAAGAGAGATGGGTGTGATTGTGTTCGAATGGGAGACGACACACTTTACACACAAGGTTCCTAAAAAGTGAGGAACCTTACGTGTAATGTGCCGCCGCCACCCTTCACATACACTAAGAACATTCTATTCGTTCTTTATGTTTTGCACACCAACCAACCTCCCTCCTTCCCTCCCCGAACCCCCCCAAGCCCCTAAATTACGCCACCTACAAGCAAAACCGTGGGCACCAAATTTCTTCCAACGTTGAAACTCTTGTGCATGGGATAATGTAGAAAAAAGTTTATTCTCTTGTTATGCAACACGCTCCTAAGGTTTGCTTTGTTGGCAAAACTATATCCTCCACTCACTCCCCCGCTCAACTTTTTATATATTTAAAATAGTTTTTCCCATAGTGTACTAAATTGCATACCACGTGCATGGGTGGATAAGATTGCCACACTTGTTGAATGGGATCAACCAACACATGGACTTCATCTACGGTTTGTCACACTTGTTGCCCTTCCGTTTAATTTAGCATCTTGATCTTGTATGTGTTTTGTTCAAGTACCTATGGTAGTAGTTACTTTGGCAACTTCAATACATGTGTGTTGACTCTTTTGAATAATGAATTAATTTTTGAAATTTTCATTTCGACAAACAGAATATTACTGAAGGTTTAATATTTTCTTTCACAAAATTTTGATTTTTGCAAAAAAATAAAATAATTTGTTGAAAACTTCAACATTTTTGAGAATAATATAAGTAATGCCGTAGTTGTCAAGGTACTAGGGTATTGGTATACAAGTGTTAGGGTTGGGGATGGGAGGGAACTTGTGCTTGTGGAGAGGAAAAGAAAGGGTTGACAAATTCCAAATGGAACATAAGCTATGATGGTTGCGGTGGGGTGGGGGGGTGTGACTTGGGGGGATGATGGGCTGAAGATCTTTGTTTGCTTTGATATTTAAGTGTTGGTGTGGGAGGGAAGTGTAGAGGAAAACAAAGGGTTGACAAATTCCATAGGTATTCCATATTCTTCACTTTGAACCCATCCACCAACTCAATTAAACCAAGGCTTAAACTTAGGCCTTATATAGCCCCTAAACCCTACATTTAAACTTGAACTTAGGCCTTATATAGCCCCTAAACCCTACATTTAAACTTGAACTTAGGCCTTATATAGCCCCTAAACCCTACATTTAAGCTTGAACTTAGGCCTTATATAGCCCCTAAACCCTGCATTTAGGCTTGAACTTAGGCCGTATATAGCCGCCTCAACCCACCTTTTTTCTCTTTCCTAATCTTACTACAATTGGCTTCCTGCCATCCCTAACCGTTACACAAAACTTTTGGCCGAGATTCTTATTATCACTGCCTAGCCATCATACTGGACCCCCCACAAACTCCAAAAATATTGTAAACTGTAGCTAGCTAACAAAGAAATGCAACCAAGACTTTTTCTTTCTTTTCTCTCTTTTGCGTTGCCAGACAAAAAGAAGCTCACCCAAACAACTTGGGCTTTTGATGGGGTGGAAGGAATCATCATCATCTTATCTGAAACAGTTAGCCCTCAAAGTAACCACCCTCATCTTTTCACCTACCTTAGCCACTAGGACAACCTAAGGCTTTACCTACCGTTAGGCCCTTTAACCATGAGTGTTCCACCCCCAAAAAAAAGAAAGGTGAGGGGGTCGTGGGACCTCGTACTAGGTGATAAGCAAGGTTTAGGACCCTCAAATTTTTAGGACTCCACATTGACACTCGCCAAGTTTGAAGGGGGTGTTATGCATCTTGCAAAACTCGCCGTCCATAGGACCTTGTCTAGAGCCCATACAGAATTGGATAACATTTAACATCGGGAAAGCAAGTTAACTAACCATAAATCTTCCTCTTGCACACGGAGTTCCTTGTTGTGTTATGAACTATGAATGCAAAAGATTCTATCCTGGGTCCCAATAACTAACTCATGTAAGGTGCTTATTTGGCATAAAGGTTTGGATAATATCTTATGTCAGGAAGCACCTTACAAACCCAAAAGCTCCATTGGACGTGGAAATGTATGTGTGCAAAGAGTGCCATGGCCAACCTCCCCTTACCCAAACCATAAAAGCAGATCCACAGGGTATCTTGTTATGTTACATTGATGTGAAGTATTTGCAAGGCATTGGTGGAGCTAAGTCTAAACAGACCCCCAAAAACATGAAATTATAAGAATTCATAAGGTGCGATTATTGCAATTATCCTACGATTGTTGGGCGGAGACACCTTACAACAAACAATAAGCCCTTTGAAGATGGGCTTCGGATACCATTCATAAGGTGCAATTATCCTACCATCACTGGGCGGAGACACCTTACAAACAAACAATAAGCCCTTCAAAGATGGGCTTTGGATATGGTTCATGTGTAGATGGATGTCCTCAAGATATGATAACCCAGTGCGTGTGGACGGCGCCATCATCATCGTCATCATCATCATCTCTTCCATTCCAGCCCTATTTTGCTACATTAGGTGGCATACTTAGATTTTTTATTTTTTCGTTCTGGGCGGTGGGTAGGGAGGGGGGTGGGGGCACAATGTTTTTTTTCCCCGTACTTACCGGTGCATGTTGCCCACCTGACTAGCCCGATAACGCTTGGCCTCTGGATTTCCAGTATCCGAGTCCCACGTGTCCGATCTGATCGGGCCGTAAACCTACGGTGTGTGGATGGGGCCAGAGCTTCGTCGTTCAGGACGTCCTCGAGCTTCCTGGTCCTTGCGCTCGCGGCCCTTTTGTGTGGGGCTCGCTCGTGCTCGCTCGCTCCCTCCGTCGCTCGCGCTCTCACTGCCGTGCGGCGCGCGTAAGTATTACAAAGCTCCTCACAACGATCCATTCCCCATTCGAATTGGCCAGAGCGTGTGTGTGTGTGAGAGAATCAGCAAACCGAGGAAGCTCGCTGGATCCGAGTTTTGTAAATTCCGAATTTGGAAGCTTGGAGCGAGGTTGCAGGGACTAGCTGTGAGCTCGTGGTTTAGAATCTAGACTTGGCTTTCTCTGGAGAGGAGGAGGAGAGACAGAGAGACAGAGAAGAGAGTCCTACTGGTGGGCAAAATGTTGGAGGCTTTGCTTCGGGGTATGGGTTGGGAGGAGTCAGACATGGCAATTGATGGTCTTTCTTCTTCGTCGACGATGGAAGCGAACATGGAGAACCAGAACTTCTCCTCTTCCTTCTCAGAGGAGCTCATTCCGGGGTTGCCGGAAGAGATCGCGTTGGCGTGTTTGCTGAAAGTCTCGTACAAATGCCATCCGTGTTTGCGGAAGGTGTGTAGGAGATGGGAGAAGGAAGTGACGGATCCTGTGTTTTACTGGGAGCGCAGAAAGGCTGGTGCCACAAGGCATTGTGTGTGCATGGTGCAAGCGTTGCAGCAGCCGCCTGCAGAAGAAGCTCAAACTCCTCAAGCTACGAGCAGTAAGCAGGAGAAAGACGCTTCGTCTGCAGCTGCGACTTTGTATGGTCTCAGTATGTACGACTTGGAGCAACGAACTTGGGAATGGTTGCCGATGATTCCCGAGTTTGCGCAAGAAGGATTGCCCTTTTTCTGTCGTCTGGTGTCGCTTCACGGAAAGCTCGTGGTGATGGGAGGATGGCACCCATCTACATGGGAAGCTCTCCGTTGCACTTACATTTTCAACTTCTCCACACAGACATGGAGTCGGGGAGCTGACATGCCGCGCGTTCGTTCATTCTTCGCTTGCGGTGTAATGACGACGGGTAGCAGCAGCAGCAGCAGCAGCTCCATGGTTTTCGTGGCTGGTGGTCACGATGAGAACAAGACGGCGCTCGCAACGGCAGACGTCTACAATCTCGACACAGATCGATGGGAGCTGCTGCCGGACATGAGCGAGGAAAGAGACGAGTGCGCGGGTGCTGTTCTCGACAGTAAGTTCTTCGTCATCAGTGGCTATGGCACAAACTCTCAGGGACAGTTTGTAAGCAGCGCCGACGTCTTCGATCCTGCGACGGGAACATGGAGTCGAAGGAACGAGATGTGGAGCACGGCGATGGCAGCCGGAAGCTCATCTCCCAACGGCTTTGCCGTAGCGAGAGACGAGCTCTACACCTTCCACAGACAAACCCTATTCCGGTACTCTCCGGCGAAGAATGCATGGAACCCTGTCGACGCGGTTCCGGAAGCCACAAGAGTGTCGCCGTGCGCGTCCACATCCGTGAACAATGAAAATCTTTTCGTCATGGGCTCCGACGTAAGCCGCAGCTGCAAGAAGATTGAATGTCGCGGTCTTGTCTACAGACCTTCTTCTCAAGAAAACGGTAACAACTGTGGTGGTGGTGGTTTGTGGCAGAGCATCGAGCTCCATCCTGAGTTCTCAGGACTCGCTCAATCTTCTTGTACTGTGGAGATTTAAGGTTTGCAGTTGTTGAAGCATGGAAGCAAGAGCAAGGCTGAGAGTTGTTCTCGAGCGAACGAGCGAGCGGGCACTTATTCTTCTTCAGCTTGAATCTTCTTCTTTTGAAGGGTTTCTGGTTTTGCCTGCCTTCATGCTCCTCCTCCCTCCTAAGCATGAGACTGCGAAGCTGCTTGCTGGATGGATCATGTGCATGTGCACTAACGCTGAATCCCACAGACCCATATTCTTGGGTCCGGAAGACAATTACAGATTTGTTTCTGTAGTACATGTATGTATTATTGTGTCATATGTAAAACGGTCTGGCTGGCCAGCTCCAAGGGCTTTGAATGTTCTCTGAGCTCTCAAATCTGTTGCAGCAGAGTCTCAAGCTCCTCATGAACCTAGTGTCCCAGGGCTTTGAATCTCAGAGCTGCTCAAGAGCTCCAATCTTGTGCTGTTGAGTCTCAAGCACCTCACGAACCTTCTGCTGCAGGCTTTGAATCTATCTCAGAGCTGCTCAAGAGCTCCAATCTTCTGTTGCTGACTCTCAAGCTCATGGACCTGATGCCCCAGGCTTTGAATATCAGAGCTCAAATCTGGTGCTGCTGAGTCTCAAGCTCAAGGACCAGCTTGTGTCCCAGGCTTTGAATCTCGGAGCTCAAATTTGCTGCTTCATGAGTCTAAAGTTCATGGACCTGATTCCCCAGGCATTGAATGAATCTCAGAGCTCATGAAAAGCTCAAATTTGCTGGTTGAGTCTCAACTTGCTCATGGACCTTATGCCCCTTGGCAGGCTTTGAAAGAATCTCAGAGCTGCTGAGTCTCATGTCCATGGACTTCTCTGCTGCTGCTTCTTGTCTAGCTTTAATGGTTTGTATTAGCAGCAGCCGCAGATTCAAGGTTCTTTCAGGGAACCAGGTTTAAGGACCAATCTATTGTATCATATGCTTCAGTTTCCTGAAGCAAGGAAAAGAGGAAAAATTCAGATCAATTTCTGCTTCCTGACTATTGTCTCTTTGTGCTTGTCAGTGAACATGTGCCTTTTGCTTCCTTGGCATTTTATTGAGGTTTCTCTGGTATGGTTGAGGGATACTTCTCAGTTGATGGAGCTCAGGTACCTACCACGCTCTGTTAATCTGGAGACTGAATGCATGCACATTACATGTAATTCTGAAGTTTTTAGAAGCAAAGTAGAGTGTGGGTAAGAGAGTTTCAGCAGCCAAGTCTTTTGCACCAGTGTTGAACATCATGGAATTGATCAGGTGCCAAGTGTTTGCACTATCTTAAGGATGAAACCGATGACTCTCAGGAACAAAAGCCCTGAGATTTGTGAACAAAAAAAAACTCCCTTAAGATTTCTGTCTCTGTGCTATCTCTCCTACACACACAACCTCTTTCTTGGCATCCATGCTGCTGTTGTGGAAATGCAATCAAATATGCCAAAAGCTCATGAAAAGTCTAGGCGAAATCAACTCAATGGGTATGAAAAGCTCGTTATGAAATTGTGGCAATTGGTTATGAAAAGCTCATCTGGTGGAAAGTCAAGGTGAAATTGTGGCAATTGGTTATGAAAAGCTCATCTGGTGGAAAGTCAAGGTGAAATTGTGGGAATTGCAGATGAAAAGCTCGATGAGGGTTAAGGTGAAGTTGTGGCAATTGTATATGAAAAACTTGTGGAGAGTGAAGGTGTGGCAATTGGGTATGAAAAACTTGTGGAGAGTGAAGGTGAAATTGTGGCAATTGGGTATGAAAAACTTGTGGAGAGTGAAGGTGAAATTGTGGCAATTGGGTATGAAAAACTTGTGGAGAGTGAAAGTGAAATTGTGGCAATTGGGTATTTTTGAGTTGCATTCTACCCAAGAATTTGGGTCTTATGTGGCTTTGCAAGGCGAATGCTCTACTTCAGCTCCCTTGTGGTGCAGAGTTTGAGCTGAATGTGGATGCATTATATATGTCATTTGACAAACTTCCCAAGTCTAGGGATAAAGGGCAGAGCCATTATGTTTTATTTTATTACAATTTTTATTTTGTTGGTTACTGAGTTACATGTAATATATTTTTGGTTGCATGTATTATGTACTTAGTCACATGTAATATATTGTTGTTTGCATCTATTATGTATTTCTATGGATCAAATAAGAACTATATATTTCCTGGATGCACTTTATTTAATCTTGAAATTTCATCCATGAAAGTTGGGCCATTCATCCATTTAATGTCATCCATAAAAATTCACGAATGATATTTTGTGGAGGTTAGTTAATCCATGGAATTTTGATGCAATTGAAAAATTGACAATAGTTTTCAAATGCGCTTCATTCAATTTGAAATATCCTATGCCATTCATGAAAACCCGTCAATTTCACCCACAAAAGTTTGTGAATGAAAGCTCATCAATCATCCATTAGAATTCATGGATGATAGTTTGTGGTTGTTCCATTCATGGAATCTAGATGACTGCAAATGGATGAACTAAACTTCTAATAATAGAATGATCATTTCATGGATGAAATGAAACTGTAGATGATATTCCATCTACAAAACTTACTTTGTGTTAGAATATAACGAAGGTTCATCCTGTTGGGTCATTGTGCGTGCATCCAAATCAATGTCATTGCATTTTGAACATAATTCACAAATGAAATTCATCCAATCAATGGGGTTAGATTCATCCATCAAATTCAATTTCATCCATGAACATAGATTGCTCATGGTCAAAAATTAATTTATAAAAAACAATGCACTTGGTGAGTCAATTTCACCACATCATTCACTAAGATTGGACACAAAGAAGAAATAAAACTCATGATTTAAACTTTCAAATTGCTCTCAATATGGAGGCGATGACTTGCCAATGTGAACTTGGTGACTTGGCAATGTGGCCTTGGTGACTTGGCAAGTTGGTGGTATGGATTTGGACTTGGCCACTTGGCAAAGTGAACATGGTGGACATGTAAAGTCAACTTGGCAAATTTGTCAAGGAAACAATTTTCCATAGTTCAATTTAGTATTGGCAACGTAAGCAAAGTGGACTTGGCAAATTTGTGAAGTGGATGTGGACTTAAGAATATGAAGCCCACATCCACTTCACTAGTTCTACTTTAGAATATGAAATGATTTTCGGAAGGAAGGTGGGTTTTTCAATTATTTACAAGGGCTTTGCTGATTGTATGTCTAAAGCCCATTTGTATTCAAGCTAGAAGTGACCCTAGTATTGCCCTAAACCCTAAACCCTAAACCCTACCTTAGTTACTTGGCATTGTGAATTTAGTGAAAGTAAAAATCAACTTGGCAAAATTATCCCATAGTTAAAAGTTGTCAGGTACTACTAGTCTGACTAGTAGAATAAGGCACCCATTTGAAAAATTAAAAGCTCTTGCTTAGAATATCTTTACAATTGATAAAAACTCTCTTGAAGTTTCAAATAGGGACTTTCTGCAATTAACCCATTTATGGGCTTTGATGCATTGCTCATTCATTGGAGCTTCTTTGTAAGGCTCTTTGCTAGTGAGGTGTGGTTAAGGCTATTAAAGACTAGGAGTCATACTATAACTATTATTATTACCATAGCTTCCAATTTCCACTGTCAAATCTGAAAGTGATTGAAAAACATTTATAGTGCCCACTATCCCATAACATGTTTCCAAGTGATGTCCCATAAATGACAAGTTGAGCTTTTACAACCAAAAAAAAAAGAAAAAGAAAAAAAGGAGCATTAAGTCATTTTTAATAAATATATATAGCCCTAATCACGCCTTGAGGCTAGGAAGAAAGATTAGGTGTGCAAATTCAAAGGTAAAATTAGGGTTAGGTTTTCATGGAGAAAGAAATTTCACATTGACAATTTTAAAACCCAAGTTGTGTTTGGAATTTAAGTATTGATCAACAAATGTGATGATGATCAACAAAATTAAATTAAATTTATTGATCAAACAAAAGGAGGACAATATAGTTAGTTAGTTCTAACAATTATGGAGTTATGGGATCTACTTAGTACCAAGAACAAAATTAGGGTGCTAGCATTGGAAACTCCTTGGACTACCCTAAGCTTTGATTGAAATTGATTCTTGTTGAGAAAAGCCATAATGGATTGTTCAGATACCTGATTAGGCAAATGCCATTTCAAGCACCATTTATTGATGTTACTAGCCTATTTAATGGTTATGGATTTATGGCGATTCTCTACCATAATGTCCAAACTGGTTTTATTCTCTTTTGATTTTTATGGGTATAGCCTAACTAAGGTCAATTTAAACCAGTGTCTTTCTTTTAGGAATTTTTGTTTGTAGGCAAAGTGCATCCATAGGAAGATGCACAAAAAATGGCAATAATCCATAGGAATATTTTGTCAAATCTGGCTATTTATACATTGGCTTCTGCTGATTGTTTCAAAAAAAAAAAAAAAAAATGTCTATGTAAAAATATGAACTAAAAATCTTTAATCATCTTTTTATATTTTTGGCTACACATTGAAAATCAAATATATAAATCCAGCGATTTTTACTATTTTTTTCCCTCACTTCTGGCGATCGAAAATGTTCAAAATCACTTCATTTTCGAATTTTTAATTTTAATTTCTCTTTTTGGCGAAATTTCGCCAATTAAAAAAGAAGAAAAAGGACTGAGATTCCAAAACCCCACAATGAAGTTTGAACTCTGAAGTTGAGCACTAACCTAAGCTGAAAATAACCTTGAAATGAGTGAACCTACAAAATAAAAAAATGTGACAATATAAAGTACAAACTCCATTTCCAAAAATGCATGCACAGATTAAAGAAGAAAATGTAACTCAACCCAAAGCTTTGAGTATTATTTTAATTATTGTATTATATTTTTTAAAATTTTAATTTATTATATTTTTAAAATTTTAAATTAATTAAATTTTTGGTGTTGAAATATCTTAAGTTTATCTAGGTTGGATTCCTCTTCCAGATGCCATCTTTATTTTGCACAGAGTCTAGAAGGTTCAAGCATAACTAACATTCTTTAATTGCCCCCCATTGGGGCTTTAAATAGGGGTATCAAGTATATCAACCTGCCAAAGAAAGATTTGATTGTGAAGAACTAGAAGGTACAATAAATGAATAGGTACATGGGTAGGAAAATAAGTGACCATTAAGTAAGTAAGTAAGTAGAGGGTTTATACCAGTGTTGTAGATATATATATATATATTTTGATATATCTTCAAGTAAAGGTATGTATAAAAAAATTTCATTGGGTTTATCCATTGATTAAGGATATATTAACATTAAAATTTTTTTAATCAAAATAGGGTTTGGGTGTATAAAAATTGTGATTTCTAGTAGATGGGTTGGGTTTAAGTGCCCCTATCATATATAAATTTGGGGTAAAAGAATGTGTATCTATTTTTATTTTATTTAATTAAAAAAGAAAAAAATGCTAACATTTTGAAAGTATTGACTCAAAAAGACAAAACCAATTGGGATCATGCACAAATCCCATCTTAGAATGCAAAAACCAAAGTGTTTGATTCATACTAATATGCACAAACACAGAGACTAACTTTGATTAGTTCAAAGAAACATGGAGTTCAAATTTACATACCCAAGGGTATGTGCATCATGCAAATATATAATTTTTTAAAAATAGGTTTAGGGTATTGTACCCTATTTGTCCTCAGTGGGTATATCTGGGTAGAAGATATACCCAAACAAAATTAGCTTATACATAAATAAGGGTTGTCTTTGCTACCTACCTACTAACAACCTACCATGCGCCATCCACCCTTCATGGTGCATTGGCGTGTGTTGGTTTACTAGTTTGGCCACTCGGTATCAGTGTTGGGTGGGTATCACTAATGGGGTGAGAACTCGTCCGGGTTTCAAGGCATTCTCACCATGAAAATTGATGGGTATTATTGTTTTAATGATACCCAAGGTGAGAGCTGCCTTGTTGGTTTTCACTAGAGTGAGAGACAATAACTTGAGAACTAGAGTACCTTCGGATATCTTTTAAAAAAATTGATACTGAATGGGTAAGAAATGGAAGCTACTCAAGTCTGGTTCTTAACTACATGGTTTAGTGGGCTTTTGCTTTGTAACTAGAGTTTAGGGTGGGTAAGTAACGTCTAGATTGTGTTGTTTTGTATTGGGTCATTTCTTTATCTTTGGTGGGTGGTTTTCATGTTGACTTTCGCCCATTTTATGGTAGGTTATTTTAGATTGCCTTTGTGTTTGTTCGGTAAAATCTTTTGGGCGTTTTTTTAATTGGGCTCTGACCCTTTCTGCAACTTCATGTTGCTTTGTATTCTATAGTTTTATTAACTCTAGTGAGGATTCTGATGTTTCTTTTGGCTTGTGCCTTGATCCTCTTTTAGCTTCGCACTTCTTTGTAGTTTGTTGTTTCTATAACAATGGTGGGGTTTTGAAAGTTTACTCCAACTCACAAGTAGGCTGAAAAGCAATTGAAGGACATGTCATGATGCCATGTTGTCATAGTTATGATCTCCAAATCTGGCATGTCTTCAAATTTACCTTAAGACCTTTTTTTTGTGAAAAAAATCAAAAACAGATTTTTTTTCTTTTTAAAAAATGTATTTCAACATCTAGGCTGTGAGAACTGCCTTGGATATCTATTTTTGACTTTATGAGAATTGGAACCATGAAAAGTAGCTCACTAAAAAATCTGAAAACTTGATACCTTGACCAATTATTTTGAAATAAGAAGAAAAAGAGGTCCAGGATGATTATGAGAAATCACTCTAAGAACTGGAACTGATGGCTCCCACAAAAATGTGAGAACCATCCAACAGCGCTCAGTACTAAAAAAATTACTTTATTTCACCTACACCACCTACAATAGTTATACTCCTCAAAAAATTCCCTAGTTCTAGCAAAGGGAGAGAGTTATTTAGGTGCCAACATCCATCTACATATTGTGCGTGCAATTATGATTGGTTTCTTCTAACTAGGAAATAAGTAACAAGCTTAAGAAAGCAATGGACATGTCTTAAGCTATAACTCCACAAGAAAAACAGCAATTTTAACCACCCATTACGGAATTATCAGCTGCATTTATATTATGTATATATGTAATTTCACTATTACAAAATGTGAATGAAATTCACTAGTCCCTGTTCACTAGACAAATGAATTCACTCAAAATCCGGTGAAATCACTTGATGTACATAAACACATCTTATTGTAAGCTTTGCAACTGTTGGGTTGGAATATAGTCTTGCACTGGTATCAGCTAGTGGTATCAACATTGGTAGCAAGGACCCTAATAAGCTTGTATGACCTGAGGTAATACTGGCCTTTTACCATTTCCAATACCAAGTATGAACCTGCCTCATACGACCCAAAAGCCCGTCTCTGACCCAATACCAGGACCGGGCTGGTACAATCCTTACAAAAGTACCCAAATGCCAGGACCAGGCTGGTATGTTCAGTAGTCTATACAAGACCCATACCATATATCACCTGGATGAAACATGAAACCACATAGTTTGTCTCACACAAGTGTCATGAGCCAAGGCCCGTTGCTGCTTGAAAAACCATATTCTTTTGTTGTGCTAGAACGTTCCATTTGTCATTGTTGTTTAGTTAGGGTAAGGTGACTAACGATGTAGTTACTGGACATTGTATCTAAAACTGACCCCTTTCTAGACCCTAATGCTTGCCATTCATCATGCTTCTCATTTTCATTCATCGTTTTGAGGTCCAAATAAATCCAGCCAGATTGAGAGATAGATAATAAGCTATTGACCTGCTTGTGCTGTTTTCAGATCATTTGAGCAATTGTCTGAATGCAAATTTTCAGCTTGACATGCAACCCATTGAATTATACCAATGTCTAGTTATGGTTTTTTATGATTATCTCTAGTGATTTCTAACTTTTGGTTCAGGTTTTAATCTTTTTGTTCACAACTTTTGTGAGAATGGAAGGAAATGAGATTGTCTCCTATTTTAGGATACAATAGAATATTTTTAGATTTCCACTTGGTACTTTAGATCAGGGGCACTTTCTGGGTGCAATGAAATGAAACTAGAAATAACTGCAACATTGCCATCCTATTATAGTTCTTCTCAAAGGCTATTTGAAATTGGTCTCTTGAAACATGTCAGCCATGGGCGAGAATTTTCTCTAAGAGTGATGTCGGTGAATGGTGGGAACCACTAGCTACACTTTGGAACAGGCTTTGGTATAAACCTGTGACCACCTGAGAGAACAGCATCTCACACACCAACTGAGACATGTTCCAAGGTGGAACAGGCCCAACCAAGTTCATTCCATTGCATAATTGAGGAGGGGTGGTCTATAGTCGAGGCCCATGTGAGCTAACATCCACCAAATACACCATCCAAGAAATTCTAGTTACAAGTGAATTCGGATGAACCCCAACTCGTCCTGCTGCAAGGGGTCAGTTAGATGAAGCATTGCAAATTGTAAATGGTGACCCACCCCCAACTCTTATGACCATGCCTGGGCTAATTTGAAGTGCACGGTGAAATAAATCACATTTTCACAAGTCCCCAAAAAGGAACCCACCTCCCTTCAACCCAACCAAGCTGAGAAAGGAAGGAAAATTATGAGTGCCAGAACTGGCATGACTGAGAACCTCTCTCTCTTCCTTACATCCGAAGTACTCTTTCCTTGTTCTTCACACCCTTATATGTGAAGTACTCTCTCTCTCTTTCCATAGTGGGGCTCTCTAAGTCTGTTGAGAACTGCTCTCTTGAGATGGGCACCAATACCTAAGCTGTACTCATAGCAGGGCCACATTGGACACTGCTTTAAAAAAAACTGGGGTTCCAATGCTGGACCTCAGTTCGATGTAACGGTAGCTTGATGACAACTTGCCTTCCAAAAAATCGGAAATTGGACACTCAAGATCAGCCTCTGAAGTGGGTAGGCCAGTGTTTACTGGTTTGTTTGTTGTCATCACCAGTTAGCTGCTTTGGAAACTCTGAGATCCGCCTGTGCTAGACTCAGGCTTTCAATTTGGGGCCAGGGTGAACCAACAACTACACTGGTGGTTCTTTAAACTTCTTGAGTAGTGGCTAGACCATTCCCAAAATGTTACATTTGCACTCACCTACCTCCATTGAGAAAAACAACTTATGTTATGACTTGAGACCTGGCAGATTAAGTCTCAGAATGTGATGTTTATAATGTTTAATAATAGCAACCCAAATTATCACGATGGTACTACTGATAAGTGCTACTTCACCAAGGCTTCGATTTGAAGGTCTCAATTGCAGTTCATGCACGGAAAGCTTATTGTCAACCTTTGCCATTCATAGTGAACGATTTGATCGAGACCTTGCCCTTTTGACAGACAGTTTGTCAGGTGAACGGGGATGTTGCAAGTCCCCTGTTTACTTACAGTGGCAAGCACTAAATGAGAACAAATAAACAAATGGAGTCTTTAGAATTAAAAAAACATTTTTCACTGGCAGCTTCATATTAAGTGACCTTCATATATTGAACCCTTTTGACTTTGAAGGACTAGTAAAATATTTCTTTCTGCCATGGATTAGAAAGTTTAAGAGTGGTTCTTTACTTTTATGAAGAACCCTCTGGTTTCAGTTCAAATATATAAATTTAAAACTATTGGTTCCAATCCTGGTTACACACATAAATGGAACCAGGAATCTAGTTTCGGGTCCAGTTTTCCAAACAAAAGTTTCTAGTTGTGATTCGGGTTATAAAAATCAAACCTGGTTCCAATACAGGCCTTACCAACCTCGACAACAATTAGCAGTTAATCACTCAGTTAATCACCAGTTCTAATCACTTTTTTTCTCAAAAATCTTGGTTCTGATTTTGATTCCACACCTAAACAAAACGTGGAACTGGGTTCCATGTCTGGTTTTTTAAGAAAACAAGATCAGGTTTAGGGTCCTATTCCAGTTCCAAAAATCAGACCCAGTTTTGGTTCAGTTGTTACTAACTGAAACTGGACCTAGCTTACTTGTCAAATCACATACCTGAAAAACATTGGATTAAAGATTAAAACCCCTTTACGGCCTTCAATTTCAAGCCTTGCTGAGTCCAGCCACAGGGTCTCTTAATGACCTCTTTGAACATGGAGAAGGCTAACCAGCAATTGGAACTTCAAATTAAAGTGATATTAGAGTAATCTGTAAAGTATCTCAAACTGGGCCCCAGTTTCGCCAAAGCTTGGGACAAAATAGAGATATCCATAAAGTTATCCCCAGTTCGCCCTCAGTTTGGATCTCAGTTTTCACTTTCGTCCCTAGTTTTGGGTTGTCTGTAAAGTCTGCCAAACTGGGAACCATACTTGGAAACTGGGGATCAGTTTCCAAAAGTGGGGACCAAATGAATTTTTGAAGGGAATTGGGCTGCCCAAAAAAAATTGCTGTTTTTTTATGTTTGAGGTTTAGTAGGGTTTATGTGAGGTCAAAATTTTCTCCCATCTTCAACTCTTTCTCTAGTTTTTTCTTCATCTGGTTTTTCTTCTTGCTCTTATCATTTGTAGGGTTTCCATTTTTTCAAGTTCTTTTCTTTCTCATTTGAGCTCTCTTCTTGCAATTTTTTTCTCTTGTTTTTTTTTGCCCTTTCTTTTTAAACAATGGCTTCTTCTTCAAGCTCTAGTTCTTTTTCAAACTCAAGCTCTTTTTCAAATGATGATGAGATCTTGTGTGACGTGGATCAAGAGGCTACAATATTCTTTTATGCAAGGTTTATTGCTTGTACTTATGGAGACTTGTTCAATACAACAAAGATGGAGGAGGGGGTGGGGCATTTTGTGGACCCAACTAATGGTGTTTGAGATGTGTTAGCCACACTATGATTCACCCCAACACTATTAAAAAACTTGATTAACTTTGCTTCAGTTTGAGGACTTGGCATCCATTGCAGTGCCTACAATCATTCGCCATGCACAATCTACAGGTGAGACCCCTATTGTTTTTAGGAAACCATCAAAGTTAAGTCTTAAGCACCTTCTAAACTTTGTTTTTTTCCTCAAACATGACAATGTCACCAGATATGACTATTTAATGTGAAATTGGGCCAAAAACTTGGTGTGGGATGATGTTCTCTTCACCATCATTAATTATGCACTTGTGGATGAGATCCGTTGGCTTACAACTTAAGAGAGAGAGAACTAAATTAGGGTTTTTTTGCAAGAATTGCCAAGATGCATCAAGTTCATTTATGGGACCTTAGTTGAAATTTGAAAACCTTGGTGGGATCCAAGTCACTAGACTTGGTTCAATGGCCACAAAAAAATCTATGCTATGAATAACACAATTATTTTTTAATACAAAGGCTTGTTTATCTACATAAATTTTGGCTATCCAGGATCTTACCATAATATGAACATTTTTCAACATTCTAACATCTATTGGGAATGGTGACAATATTTCACTCATGATGATGAGTACTTTGAGTTCTTACTTGGGGATCCTGGGCATATGGGAAAAGAAATGTTCATAATGTGGAGGTTGGGAAAAAGGAGATAACTCCCAATGCAAACATGGATGCAATGCATGCATATAACAAGATGCATGTTGGTTACAAGGTGTAGGTGGAATGGGGTATTGGAGGGTTGAAAAGAAAATGAAGAAAGCACATGAAGAAATTTGATAGCACAAAACCAAGATATTCACACCTGTGCCCAAAATTCCTCTTCTCAAATTCCTCTTAGCTTTTGGGTTGCTTTCAAGTTTGAAATTTTCACCTTGTTTTTATGCTTATGGTTGATGTCCATACTTGTAGCCAGTAATGCACCATGGATCTCTAAGTTCACTTAGAAACGAGATGCCATGGTTGTAAGACTTTTGGATTGGAATCGCAACATCTCTTGTTTAGTCATTAACCTTTCAAAAGGCCCTATGTTAGAACTAGGTGGAGTAGCTAGCATAAGGGTTGGGCTAGGGCAATATGCCTCAATGGAATTAGGAAAACTAGGACTTGCTACTACTATATCTGATTTCCCATCAATGATATGTTATATTTGCTTGAGCACGTTCCTTGTGGCATGATTGTCCATTGCTTTGAGTCGTGCCAAAACCTCATCAAAATCAAGTAGAATTGCCTTTTCAGTCCCCTTTTCATTAGAAGTGTCGATCTTAAGATCCTTTAAAATATCCCACAACCAATCCTTTAAAGTGTCTTCATGAAATGGCAAGTTTAGGTAGGCCATCACATAGTCATTATAAATTGCCTTCCAAACAACCACTTGAATCAACTATGTGACCTACTTTTTCACACCGGAATAGGTTACAAAATGGGTGTTGTAACTAGTGGCCATAGTGTTCAAGTGCAAAGATTCCACAATGGCTCTCTGCATTTTTTCCTTCTCGGGTCCCTTCCCCTTCAACTTATGAACATCATGGCCCTAGGAAAGTTCCAGGCTTTCTTAGGTCATATTAATTTCTTCATTGAATGTTGCCATATCTAAAAAAGTTGCAACATATAAACAAACACATTCCCATTCTCAAACTTTTTACTCACTATGTTGCAAACCCACAAGAACATTTCCATGACTTACAAACCTTAACAAAAGCTCAATGGCCACATACAAGCCATAATGAGCCCCTACGGTCCTACTAGGTGTAATTCCAACACCCATAGACCCAAGCAAAAGCTCAATGACCCAATGTAGATTGTACAAAAATTATTCTAGGTATTACTAGTTCAAATGTGGGAACAAATGACTAGAATTGAAATTCTAATGAATACAGACCTCATTTTGCTTCAATGAGGACCTCAATAACTAAAACAAATCCTCACATGTACACATATGAAAACCCCGAACTATGGCCTGACTTTGGCTCAATTAGGGTTTTAATAGTTCAACCCAATGATCAATTGATAATTTTTGTGGACACACAAAGTTGTAGACCTATAAGTGGTTCAATTGACAACCTTAGATATTCAAAATGCACGCACCCAATTCAAATGAAAGATACCCTAAAACAAATTTCAATTTGGGAAATCAATTAAGGTTTCAATAGTTCAAGCATTTGGTCACATTACCATTTGTGTGGACTCATAGAACTACAAACCTATAAATGGTTCAATTGACAACCTCATAACCTCAAAATGCATGCACCCAATTCAAATGAAGGATACTTTAAGAATTTTTTTCAATTTGGAAATTCAATTATGGTTTGTAGTTCAACCAAGTGGTCACATTACCATTTGTGTGCACCCATAGAATTGTAGACCTACAATTGGTTCAATTTCATAGTTAGTTGTTGTCCTTGGAAACATAATTTAAAAAAAAAAAAAAAAACCCTTGATGGAGCTCCATGAATTATGGACCCTCAAAACAAGTGGTTAGAAGTTTAGTTGGAAGCATGCTTTTGAACTAAATTGTACTGGAAAGTTATTTCACTCAACCCTAACTCATTTAAGTGGTCACAAGCCCATTTGGAAGCACAAAAGGAAAAAAAAAACCCCCCAAGCTCCATAGACTTTGGACCCTCAAAACAAGTGGTTAGAAACTTAATTAGAAGCATAAAAAATGAACTAAATTGTATTGGAGAGTTATTTCACTTAATCATAACTCATTGGAGTGGTTAGACGTTCACTTGGAAGCACAAATTTTTAGAAAAAAACCCTAGAGCTCCATGAACTTTGGACCTTCAAAACAAGTGGTCAACAGCTTATTTGGAAGCATAAGAGATGTATTGAATTGTATTGGAAAGTTGTTTCATTCAACCTTAACTGATTGAAATGTAGAAGCTCATTTGGAAGCACAAAAAAATAAATTGCATGATCACATAAGCCATTCATATAAAACTTAAAAATTGTAAACCAAAATGTTTACACAAATGGGTAGTCAAAAGCTCAAATTTTTGATGATGCATTCATACATACCTTATGAACTTGCAAGTTCATTTACAAAATTGTCCATGAATTTGCATTTACAAAAATCAAGAATTGTCCTGTTTTTTTGGTTCCACCAAGTTTTGCATATGCAAGAAATACTTGACACAATCCACTTCAAATTGAAATTGCTCTTTAAGAGAACGCCTTTAACAACGTAACAACTTAACCATCTAATGATAGTAAGATGGGTTTTCGCTTTTGACAACCTCAAAAGCTTGCCATTCTAAGCTTTGGTCTACGGATGCATGCCATGCCTTATTTACATGATGTAATCACCATAACATAGATGGGTTTTTATGCAAATGTAGGCATGCTAGAATTTGCCCAGTGATTATTTTGTTAGGGAGAGGTGGTAGTAAGTTTGAGTTGATAGAACTCTGGAGTTCCACATTAAGGCTTTACAAGGTCTAGGCGATGGTTTCCGCTTGAGTGATTGGAGAAACCTATAATGAAGAAGTTCTTGCACTAATTCACAAAAGTTGGTGCAAAACACAAAAAAGACCACAATGCTAGAAGAAACATTCCTCAAAAAGACATATCATGAGTGATACACTTGTAAAAAATTTAGGCATCTTCTTCTTGGGCATGAAACATGCTCTCAAATAAATTTGATCAGAGTTGCTAACTTCACCTACAAAAATTTGGAAATGCAAAGCTTTGGGTTGTGTAAAAATTGCTGGAAATGTCCCTCCCTTCTACTTTGTGTGCACTCAAGCTCTAGTTGACCCTTGCAACACTCCTTCAAAATGCAAAGTGCCTAGGCTTTCGGCACTCGACCACCTCACTTGTTGCTATACTTATCCTTGTGCTTTAATGCAAGAGCTCACACTCAAAGAACAAGTGTTTTTCTCAAATGCATACAAGCAAGCTCTAACTACTAAGAATGAAAAGAGTGAAAGCTCCTGTGTGAGTGAAGTTTCCGAGCACAAAAAATTGCATTGATGGACACAAACTGGGGACCAGACTCATTTGACCTTGAGTTTTGGTCCAAAATCGAGTTTGGCACCTTGTTCAACCCCTTTGTATTTGTTTTACGCCTAATTTCGAGTTTCGTCCCCTGTTTGGCCAAACTGGGGGTTCTCATGCCCTCTTTCGACAACTTTACGGATAACTCTATTGAATGAAAAGTGTTAAACAAGAAAAATAACAGGAGATCAAACTAGTTTTTTCTCACCTAAAATGGGTCCTCAGGGGATTTTTACCCCCAGTTTTGGATTTGCATTACATCCATCTTCACTGCTGGCTCATACGCTTCAATAAATCAAGCGTTGTCAGAGTAAGATCCTACAAATCTTCGAAACTGATACCCAGTTTCATGAACTGGTACCCAATTATCGTAACTTATGGCTAAACTCAAATGGGGGATGAAACACGGATTAGAGGGTCAAAGTAAGTCCCAAAGACAGGGTGACATTGTGAGCAACTCTATTTCCCTTCCTTCAAACTTGGAGAGGTTGATTGCTAATTCTTCTAACTCATGGGAAGTTTTAAAATAAAATAAAAATAGTAATCCATCCATCCATCAGACTCAAAGAAGCCAATAAATAATCCAATCACTCCTTCAATCCAAAGGTGGGTACTAAACCAAAATTCAATGCCTAGGCAGGAGTCAGTGTAGGCAAAGTTCTTATTAACCCTATGGGGGTTCACAACCCAATGTTAGTTAATAAGGCCTTGTAACAACTTCAAACATCTTAATCTTTTTTGAGTGCTCAAACCAAGGAAGAAGAAGGCAAGCTGTCACTTAGGATCCTTGCAGACTGATCAATGAAAATCAAGGAAAACATGACCAACAACAACAACAACAAATGCCCAAAAGCTCAAAAGCCCAACCAGATAGGCTATAACTTCCTTACTTACTTACTTACACAGGTGATTGTCCTCTTGTTGTCAACAACTCAGTCTAATATATTTTATATATTAAAAAACAATAATAGTATACATCCAACACCAAAGTTCAAACCCATGGTAACTGAATATGACTCCCTGGCAAGTGTCATTAAACAAAGCACCCAGCAAAGGGGGGGGGGAAAAGAAGGAACAAAGAGAGAGGACTCAATTTGGAGCCAGAAGTGCAAAACCCAAAGTGGGTCACTCTGGGACATACGAACAAACTGATTATTTTAACTAGTTGCTGTACAACATCATCCCCATGAAAAACAAATATTGACATAGGGAATGCTTAATGATAAGTACTAAAGTTTTCTTTAAAGTCAACCTGTCTTTGGTCCCTAGTTTATCTTTCTAGTCCCTGTTTCATCCCCAATTTGAGTGTGGTCTGGAAGTGAGTGAAACCAGGTTTTATTTCTCAGTTTTTTTTAATCTTCCAATAATACAGAAACTGGAAATCAAAACTTCACAAAGAGTTGCAAGATTTTGTTCTGTTAAGACTTGAATTTTATGAAGATTATGAGTAAGAGTGACAGCGGCAGGTACGCAAAATGTAAAACTCAGGGTGAAATTCATATGAGGGTCAATTAACATGAGAAGAACAGTTTGGTCCCCCTTTTTTGTGTGTGATATATACTGTTTTCATCTTGTCTTTGTATTTCATCATCTCCAGTTTAGATACAACTGGGACCCAGTTTCTCCAGTGTGGGGGGTACTTTACACTATTGATTCTAAAACAATAAGAATCAGTGCAGGCCATATTGTCACAGACTTATGACAAGATCAATTCAATCTTGCTTTCAATCGAGTCTGCACAATCAATTCAAACTTGCTTTCAATTGTTCTGAATAATTTACTACCCTGATGCTTCTTCTTAGCTCACGAATTCCATGATGCATTGAAGACTAGAGAGCTGAAGTAAAAACTGATACAAAGTTTTGGTTAAAAAAAACACACATGGTGTGTTTTTTGGTACCTATCATCAGAAGATTCAACAAACCCATCACATAAACAATGTACACATTTGCCTCCACAATTGGCAAATCCCATAAATCAAAATGAAAAAATGGGTTCATCATGAGTTAATGCATGTTTTGTCCTTAGAGAAGGTCCACAACCAGTAGTAAAATGGCCTGTAAATGTACAGTAATTTAGATGAAGTTCACACTTTAAATAATATGAGCTCATCATGTACATTGTAATAATATTCTAACTTTTTCAGTCTTTTTTTTAATGATTTTTTTAGTGCAGCCTAAAAGCAAGGAGCACCATAAGAAGATGTATGAAAATTGGCAATCATCCTTAAGAAGATTCAGCCAAATCTGGCTATAAATCAGATATGAACCACGGATTATGAAGCAGAAATTTTCAGTCTTCCTTCTATGTTTCTGGCTACTTACAAGATCTAAATGTAGCAATCTGGTGGATGTTTTATTTTCATTTATTTTTCATTTCTGGCAATTGAAACCCCAAAAATATAACATGATTTTTGAAATTCGAATTTCACCTTTTGATGAAATTTGGCCTGTAAAAGAAGACACTAGATCTTTCACTCTGTATACTTGTCCGAGATTTCGATGTTTATGGGTAAGGATGGAAAATCATTTGTGCATCATTTTGGATGTGTTGGACTGGGCTAGAGGGCCACATACTAGGTGTAGGTGAATCTGCTCTTAGATATTGATCTCATCACTCTGGTTAGTTTCCTCTCTCCTCTCCCTTCTTCCATTGTTGGAGTTTTTAGGGTTTTTCCATCCATTGGTGGGGTGCTCCTGGTTCAGTAAACTGATAATGCTGTGTGATATGGCCATTTCTGCTCTTATTTCTTCTGCCCATTGGGTGACAAAAAACAGACAAAAAAGGTGGCCGGGGATTGGACCTCCAGCCACTGGTACTTTAAACCAGGGTTTCTTTGAAGGATTTTGTGATGTAGCCAAAGTGGTGATCATTCAGAAAATAATTTAGCCAAATTTGGCTACATACTAGATATGAAAGTAAAATAGAATCCCAATATTCTTGGTTACTGACTGGAACTTATCATAAAAATCTGGTGATTTGAAAAAAACCCTTCAAAATCTGGCCAATTTGGGTCATGTTTTCCTCGAAAATTACTCTGTATAATTGAAAATCCTAATAGAAGAATATCTCTTATCAACATGATTTTGAAATCCATATGCTAAATTTAGCCTCTGTATTAGTGTTGGTCAGATCCTAGATTTTTAAAAAATACTCAGCTGGGCAGGGTTTTTCTATTTTGCTTTTTTGGCCTTGCTTACCAAGGCAAGGATATTATTGTGTTTAGATTCATTATAGAGTATAGTAGCTTAAGGGGTTTTGGCCCCAGGTAATAATAGGTCTATTTTTATATGATAATTTTTGAAAGATGATATCTTGGCTTGTGTTGAAACTTGGGATTAGTTATAGAGTTATAATATCTTGAGATATTATTATAACTTGGGATATATTATAGAGTTGTAGAGTTATAATATCTTGTTTTTTTATGTCACACAGGTGACAGGGTATTTGAAATACCCGGCATTTGAAAAATAAAGGGACCTGCCTGGTATCAATTTGGGTCTCTAAACAATATACCCTGGATTACCAATTTCTCTTGGTATTATTTTTGAAAAATGTTCCCCTGTTATGCATAAGGGGCTGGCTACCTACCTACTTGAACTTATCATAAAAATCTGGCAAATTGGAAAATAAAATCTGGAAATCTGGCCAGTATGGAGCCTTTTCCCCCTGAGAAATCCTTTGTTATATGTTGAAATGACATTTTTCAGGTCAAATTTTTGTGACAATTTGCCCCCAAAAAATCATTGCACATTTGACACTAGACCAAGGTTTTAAAAAAAATTGTGATATAAATTTATTTTCAAAAATTTCCAATTTTTTTTTTTGCAGAAATAGTCGAAATTACACGAGAATAATACGTTTATTTATCCAAAAACTTTCCCAAATTTTTGCTCTCCAAAAACGGACAAAGGCCCACTTCAAAAGTCATGAAGCTGTGCCCTAGTGGTTACATAAGTGGTACAATCTCGTAGTGCGTATAATTAACGAACCGGATTTTTGCAGTACCAGTAGACCCTGGCTTTCACAACGGTGGCCCACTTTGGTGTCGGGGACAAAGCTCGTATTCGCGCGCGTATTTCCCCAAAGTCCTCGCTCGGTACGTACCTGCTCGTATCCGAGTGCGCACTCCCGAGAGCCCTCGCTCGGTACGTACGTGGTCGTATACGCTCACGCGTATTACCGAAAGTCGTCGCTCGGTACCTGGACGCTGGTGCGTATTCGACCGTGTATTCCCGAAACTCCTTGCTCGCTACGTACCTGGTCGTATGCCCGCGTATTCCCGAAAGTCCTGTCTTGGTACTAGGACTCTGGTCGTATCCGCGCGCAGATTCCCTAAAGCTCCGTATATGAATAGGGTAGGAGCGTATAGATATAGATATGGAGCTAGATACGCGTATTCCAGAAAGTCCTCGCGAGGTACGTACCTGGTGCGTATCCGAGAGCGTATTCCCGAAAGTCCTCGTTCAGTACGTACCTGGTGCGTATCCGCGCGCGTATTCCCGAAAGTTCGAGCTTGGCAGCTCGGAGACCTGAGCTCTCTCAGACCTCCGATATTCGTAGTCCTGAGCTTTGTATTGAAATTCGGAGCTGCTGGGACGGAAGCAGAAGTTGTGGAGAAAACAAACAGAGAGTCAAGAATTGAACTATTGTTGTTGTAGTTTTGTCGAGAATTGGAGTTTTGTCAATTGGTTCAGTGGTTGCTTTGGGAGGTGAAGAAGAAGAAGAAGAAGAAGCTGGCAAAAGGATCATCAGGGGTGGAGAAATTGCAATGGGAGTCGTCGACAACTTCTCTTTCAATTGTGTCATGCAAACTTGCAGCTCCTGCGGTTTGATGATGAGAAGCGGATCTTGCGGGAAACTGCGTTCTTGCAAAGCCAGGAAGCAAAAACGATTTGGGTAGAGTGAGAGACACAGGCAGAGAGAGAGACAGCGACAGAGACAGAGAGAAAGCAATGGGGGTATGTGCATCCAGGACTGGGAAGCAGGAGGACAGTAAAGAAGGTGGGAGTTCACAGAAAAACAGCTTCTCTGGAGTCGATCCTTGCAGTCTAGGTTTCAAGGCTTTGAGTTTTGATTCCCCTGGATCGTCTGCGGAAGTGGGGGACATAGGGAAGCTGGGTACACTCTTGTGTAGGAAACGGAGCTGCAACGTCGTCATCGGAGGTTTCGGCAAGAACCATCATGAGATGCTGCTGCACAGCTGCAGCAGTAGCAGCAGCAGAAGACGAAGAAGAAGATCACCGCTGGGATCTCTAGTCGGAGAGCTTTCCAGCTTAACGTCTTACCTGCAGCAGAGTTCGCCTAGTCTCGTGCGGGAGCAGCTTGATATTCATGAACTCGAAGCCATCGCCAAAGTGTACGCGGAATCTGCTGCCAAAGCCGCAGCCCATGACATCTTCATGTTTCTTAAGGAGAATGATCAGCTGCTGGCTGCAGCTCCGGCTGCTGCAGCAGCTCCTAGTCCCGAGGAAGATGAAGACGTAGACTCGGAACAAGCTGAAGCTGCTGAAGTCGAGAATGGAGTTGTAGAAACGGTGCAGAGCTCATCAGCAACAGCAGAGGAGAATTCGCATTCGCAATTTGATCAAATGGATCATCCTGACTTAGACTTGGGAAGATCAGCTTCAGCAATTCATGAGCAGGAATCAGTTTTGGAAGGTTGCAGCTTCGAGTACGTCCCTTCTGCTGCTGCAACAACCCGCAGCTCCGGCGGCAGCTCATGGGCGTCGGTTGTCAATGCAGCCGGGCAATCCAGTAGCGCTGCGGCATCGTGTGTAGCTGCTACAACAAAACCTTTGAGACTTCCCAATGTCGATCCGGTTTCTCCTGCTGCAGCTGCAGTAAGCTGTCTACGCGTTTCTACAGTAGGCTTAGTGTCACCAGAAGACCGTCATCATGCGGCTGCTGCAACAACAGACGTCGTGGAGGATTTGGAGCAGAGCCAAGGATGCTTGGCATGCTTCAGTTTGGCAAATGGGTTACGGATAAACTTACTCACCGCGTGCAGCAATTCTTCTTCTTGCCAAGCTGCAGTTCGAGCTGCTGCAGCTGCAGCTGCAGCTTGTTGTCGAGGAAGTTCTTCCGACTGCCGCACACATGAGCAGCGACCTGATGATGCAGATGCAGATGCCTTCTTTTCCTTTCCAAGCTCGCCAGCATCTGCTGCACATCATCATCATCATCACTTCGAAGAAGCTATTCGAGGATCATCAGCAAGGAAGCTGAATAGTGATCAACAACAACAACAGGTTCAATGCTTTGATGTGGAGTTAAGAAGTAGTAGTAGCACTGAGAGCAGCAGCAGCAGGACTGAGGAGAATCTCAGTGCAAGGTCAGCAGCGTCAAATGCAGCATTCTCCAAAGGTGCATTTGGTTCTCCATTCCCAGTTTTGTGGGGAGGAGGAACAACAAATTACTCAAGCTGGAAAGCTGATGATCTGCAACCAGCAGCAGGAGGAAGTACCAACAAGCTCAGGCTCCAAGGATTCTCACAGCTGGAGGATCAAGGTCGAGGAGCTTGCAGCACTACTACTAGAGCTGCAAATCTTGCTTGCAACAACTCTGTTGCATCAGATTCCATAGCCAGTACAGCTACTACTGAGCCAGATTCTCCCCAAACTTCCTCTAGCAATGAGGATTTGGGAATTAGGGATGTGCATGACGACGACGACGACGATGAGGATGATGATGATGGAGATGATTCCAGCTCCGACTTGTTTGAGATTGGTAACATTCAGGATGGTGGTGGCAGCAGCAGCAGTCTCATCATGGGCTTTACTGGACTGGATTTTCCATGCCTTCCAATCAAGAAAAGCTTCACCAGTGCCAAAGAAGTGTCAGAAATCTCTGCATCATCATCTGGGCGTTTTTTGTCTGCACCACTTTGTGATCCAGGTTTGTGTCGGCTCTTCTGTGTTTGCAAAATTTGCGCTCCTTTGGCATTCTGCAAATGTTTGTAAATTTTCCTCATCTGGGTGTGTGTCTGCACTCTGCACCACTTCTGGGGCAGTCTGCAATGTTTACAAAGTCTTAGTCTTTTTTGCAAGTTTTGTCTCATCCTGGTGAATGTCTGCACCACTTTGCAACCCAGGTTTGTGGCTTTTGCAAATTTTTCACTCTTTTGGTGTTCTGCAGTGTTTACAAAGTCTTACTGTTTTTCGCAAGTTTTTTGCCATCTGGGTGTATGTCTGCACCACTTTGCAATCCAGGTTTTTGGCTATTTGTATTTGCAAATTTTTCACTCTTTTGGCATTCTGCAATGTTTACAAAGTCTTTCTTCTTTTTGCACATTTCTTCTCATCTCAGTATATGTCTGCACCACTTTGTGATCCAGGTCTGTGGCTTTTTTGTATTGGCAAGTTTTGCACTCTTTTTGCATTCTGCGCAGTTTGTACAAAGTCTTAATGTTTTTTTGCAATTTTTTTCTCATGTTGTTGTATGGCTGCACCACTTTGTGATCCAGGTTAGTGGCATTTTTGTATTTGCAAATTTTGCACTCTTTTGGCATCCTGCAGTTTTTACAAAGTCTTACTGTGCTTTGCAAATTTTCCCTCATCCAGTATATGTCTGTGCCACTTTGTGATCCCGGTTTATGGCTTTTTTTTTTTTGCAAATTTTGCACTCTTTTGGCATCCTGCAGTTTTTACAAAGTCTTACTGTGCTTTGCAAATTTTCCCTCATCCAGTATATGTCTGTGCCACTTTGTGATCCAGGTTTATGGCTTTTTTTGTATTTGCAAATTTTTCACTCTTTTGGCCTTCTGCAGTGTTTACAAAGTCTTACTTTTTTTTGCTTTTAAAAAAATAAAAAAAATTAGCAATTTTTTTTTTCTCCATGGCTGCACCATTTTGTAAAGATTTGTGGCTTTTCATGTTTGCAAACTTTTTTCTCTCTTGGCATTCTGCAGTGCTTACAAACTATGGCTGTTTCTGTTTTTAGCAATTTTTTTTCAGCTCTAGTTAGTAGAGAAATGTGTAGAGTGAGACACCCATGCACAATGGGCTTCATGAGGTTTGAGCCCTGTGAATGAGGGCCGTTGGACAGGCCTTGGGAGTGCACTCTGGTTCTTAGTGTCACTAGACTGACACCTATCGGCCAAACCCTATGGTTGAACAGTGGCAGAATGTGCCCCCTAGGATGTGTTCCCTAGTGTAAAAGGTTGGTTGTAAACTAGCAAACACAAGTCAGTCTTTATGTAGCAGAGGTAGGCAAGAAACATCAGAATCTGCAGGGGCAGCTGATTCTACAATTTTGAAAACACTTGCTTCAGCGTGTATGTACTTCCTTTACAGCCTTTTGATTTGAGCTAAAATTCTGGTCACAATTGTGGTAATATCATCAAACCTAACCATCACATGCACAAACTGCTATAAAGGTTTTGGACATTGGGGCTCTGCAGGTTCTGTCAGGAACTTAATGAGGGGTGCAAAGGCTGTCCATGTTGCCAACAGGAGAGCCAAGGTGCTCAAAGAACAGGCACGGGTGAAAGCAAAGAGTGCAGAGTTAGTAAAAGCTGTTATTGGTGGTGATGCTGCCAAGAGTGGTCAACAGGGTAAAGGGCTAGTTCTCATGAAGCTTGGCCGGTTGCGCCAAAAGGATTTAGCAGTTAAGAAATGCAACAGAGAAGCAAAGCACTCCAGACTGGCAAGGTAGTGGGATCTTACAACCTAGTGATTTGCTGAACAAACCACCTTGTGTTGGGGCAACCAGAAATGAACTAGTGCCTGCAACTTCAGCTGCAGATACTCCATTCTGGCAAAAGGGTTTGAGTATGAGACAGGTACTGGATAGACAGGCGACCCACAGTCTGAGAGTTAATGAAGACCATGACTGAAGGATGAATACAGGTACTAGATAGACAGCAGACCCACAGATTGAGCGCTAGTGAACCTGATGACTGAAGCATATGGGTTTGTATCATATGGAAAAGGCTGTGCCTAAATTGGAAGGTAAGAGCCCAGAAGCTTTTGGGCCTTCTTGAGGAATTATAGGAACATCTTTGTTATCTTTGAGAACTATGCTGATGCTTGTATGGATTCTACCTGATAATTTCTGAAAGGAGCTTTGCTGACGACTAGAAGAGAAACTTTAATGTTAGGAGATTGCAAAATCAGAGCATGTAAATGTTGGATCATCTCGTCCGTATGCATCTGGACAAGAAGCATTCAATTGATGAAAGTCAAGGACAAATCTCATTTACAATTTCTTTAGCGTATCCCTCCAGCTGTCAATTGTGGCTTGCTAATGCTGCCTCTTTGTTTGCCAACATGCTTTGACACAGCAAGTATTTGAAGGTCTGATAATGCTGCACCTGTGGAATTTATAATTGTCAACAGAATATCATGTATTTGGAAACTGAGACCATCATTTGCCATGCATAACATACCAAAGAGTGAGCAACCTTGATTGAAGTTTTCAAAACAGGCAAGCAGGTATTTGTATCAGGTATTGGTTATTCAAGATAATCAATATATGACCACTCCAGTGTGTTCAATACAAATGATGAATGTCTCCATTCCAGGATCAAGTACAGAATGGCTAGTATCTTCCTAACAGCAAGGTGGAAGAAGCAAGTCAATATTTTCTGATAATTGGTGAAAAATGACCGTAAATCAACAAGGCATACATTATCCCTCAACAGCTGCATAAAATAAAAGCAACATTTTGAGCTAAATTACATTAAGATCCCTTCCAGCAATGTCTGAATTGTGAAGGATCCATCACTGAAGTGCACAAATTCAATAGTTGTACACACAAGAGAAGCTCAACACCTGCTACACTCCGAATATGATCTTGGGTTTCAGATGAATGCGTTTTCTGGAATGTTGGCATACCCCTGATAATAGAAGTTGCCGAGGAAGTTTTAGACCTCTCCATCTTTTTTCTCTCAATCATTGCCTCTTATTTATATCCTTGAGACTCCTTGATATCTGAGAAGCATATCAGCCAATGGGCATTGTGTTAAGTTACTAAAACACCCACAACACAAGGATCCTCAGCTTCTTAGATGCAACAATATTCCTACTCCTGAGAAGCCTGCAATGAGTTGCTTGCTGTAGGGATACCACAATTAGAAATAACACAATGCACAAAATTGAGTTGGATACTATTGAACTACTGGCACATTAGGCAAGGTACAAATTAAATCTAAACTATGCTACAGTAATCAAACAAAATATTGATAAATTGTTAACAGCTAGATTCATTTAATTTGTAGAGGAGGCTACATGGTTGTCACCCATAGTAATAGTACCCAAGAAGAATGGCAAACTAATATTCTATATAGATTTCAGAAAATTAAATGTAGCCTCAAATGTTCAAATTGTGGCACCACATAAGCAAAAGACGCAATATAAAACCACTGACCTCTTCCTTAAAAGACTCTGAGTAGACCTTGAGCTGGTGAGTTAACTCCTCCCTTGCTTGAAGCCCTAAAAGATAAACATACAGTCAAACCAAAAGAATCCTTCGCAATGAGTTTACACCCTCAGAAAAGCATTAGGCAACATATCAACCTTCCCAAGCAGGTTCCAGAAGCTTGTTCCAGCAAGCACCAGAAGCATCACAGAAGGGGAAATATAACAATGCTGTTGGAACACCTACAGGAGTTGGTTAAATTTCTTGAAGCCTGGAAACAACAGTCAAAAAAACTTCACAAACTCAAGATCTCTGTGATACAGTGCTACTTATTCAAACCCTATTGCAAGTTCTAAATAAGAATTCCTGCAGGAGGACACCCTGCAGAACCTTTGAGATGCATAAAATCATACCTTTCTGAGCCACATCCTCGATAGCTTTTGACGACATTACTGCAAACCTCTGAAAGGAAGCGCTGCACATACAGAAGAACGGGGGCATGGTGAATTGGGATTCCTTAACCTCAACCCTTCTGGCCAGAAACCCTAACAAACACAGCCATCTTGAAGGGTAGGGGTTTCGTCATGATTCCGAAAGCTAGGGTTTCAACAAGACTAAATTACACAATTTGCTTACTCTGAGATACAACTCGCTGCACAGTCTATTCTAAGGTCGCTGTACTGCAGTCACACGGCAACCTAACTTGGGCTGAAAGAAATCTACACATCCCACCAGGTGACAAAAGAAAACAGAAAGAACAGTTTTCCGGTTTGGGACAAATTACTTGTTCGCGAGCCGATCAACCACCAATTCGTTCACAACATACTGGACCACCCGAGCGAGAAAATTCCCTCGGCCAGACATCGTTCAAACTTTAAACCCCTCCTCCTCTTGCTCCTGGCTCTTGAAGACAAAGCCTAATCGAAGAAACCCTAATTTCAAAGAGTTTTGTTATCCCTTTGCGTCTAGAGACCGCAAATTCTACAAATTCATTGAGCAGCTGACGAAAGAGAGACCGCTCCGGCAATCAATCCACAGTGTGCGCCGCAAGAAAACTTATTGAATTTCGCGACAAGATCCACGAGCAGAGCGGAGCGCCAGACATGTCTCCGTTGAGGAACGTGACATTCGTGAAGGGGGAGAAAGCGCGGCGCAAAGCAAGCGAACATGTTCACCGGTGTAAAACAGGTAAAACGTGGCTAAAAAACTGTGAACCTGTTCACCGTGTGATACAGGAGAAAATATAGCTCGAAAACGGTGAACCTTTTTACCGTGTGAAACAGGAGAAAACGATGCTCGAAAACGCTGAAGCTGTTCACCGTGTGAAACAGGAGTAATTTTTTCTGGTTTACCATTTTTTTAAATTAAAAAAAATAAATTGTCCGCGCTTGAATTTTACGTCTAAAAATTCTGCTAACCAAATGTGATAATAATTAGGGCTTACAAATTTTAGGGCTAAATCTATGAAAAAAGTAAGAGCATCGTAATGTAAAATCTGGTAAAAAAATCCGGTACTGAAAAGTTTTGATAATTATAGTTTTGAAAATTGGTAATCTCAATGTTTAATTACAATTTTTGATTCAAAACTAAGTTAAAATCTATTTAAACTTTTAACAATATGCCATATATTAATCTAATTTTTTGTATATTGGTTTATGGGTATAATTCACCACTAGGCCATGCTAAATGTTACATGTTTTAGGCAACTTGGCTACATCATGATGATCACTTAGTGACTACCATCCAACACATTTGTGTATACTATTTAAGGTTTAGGTCTTGGAGTCATGTTGTCCATAATATGGTAATTGGGGGAAAAAAAAAATCTACTTTTAAAAGGAAGCATGTGATGATGATGAAATGAATCACACATGGATGACATCCAAAGGTTAGTTAGGTTGGGCAACCATATTCTCTTTGATATTAGGGTTTAGGGTTTAGGGCATTGGCTTTTGAAGTGATCTAGGGAATCCTTTCTAAAGAGGCAATTGAATGGTGAGGAAAGACACATTCCATTTGTGTTCTAAGTATGATTTCAATTCAGCATTACAAAAAAGTCCCAAATAAAATTATTGTGAATTGGTTGGATGTAAAATTTCAATCACTTCATAATAGCCACTTGTAGACACTAGGGTATCTATTTATCAAAGGAAGGGAGTTTGTTTTGTTTTATGTGTTTGTCATATTGAGATCTCCCAAACCACAAAGCCCCCCACTCTACTCATGGTACCATTGGAAAGCTATCCATGAATAAGGGGTGAACAAGGTGGTTTTGTAAAATTTAGACCTATGGCACAAGGGTTATTGGATATTGAACAAAATCTTCATTGAAAATTCAATGTAATCAAAACCTTTGGGAAATTGGGGAGCTCTTTTGGTTTTTGTTGAAACATGTTCAATGACTAGGATTCTATGGACATGGTATTGTAATTTTTAGACCTAAGGTACAAGAGATATTGAATTTTGAGTAGTCTTTGTTGAAGTGTATGAAAAGCACACCGCAATTGGCTTCTCCGGGCTCTCTTGCCCATTTTCACACAACCCAAAAAAAGGACCCACTTATATAACATATTAGACCCACTTTACACTAGGAGTCAGGGCCGAAAAGACTTGGGTCCAACTTTGAGTATTTTGGGCTTGTTGTTTGGCCCCATGTTGTCAATAAATGCTAGAACATTGACCTCATGGTATTAATAAATACTGGAACATTGGTCCCAAGGGTTGGAAATCGGCTTCCCAAATTCGATGGTATCCTTTTTTTGTCAGCCCCAGGGCCAATACAAGGCCATAAAGTTCAGCATTTAGTAGTTACTTGGGGCATATTGCAAATATTTTGTCTATTTCAGCCTTGACTCCTTGTGTAAATTGGGCCTTAGAATGACAAATGGTTGTTTTTGGGTGTCAGCAAAACTCCATCTATTTGCCATTTGTTCCAAATACTATACAACCTTATCTCATGAAAAATAAATATTTTTGAAAGATGATGTGCATGAAATTGTCAAGGTGTTGTACCTTACACTTTTAAAAAGGTGTTTTGCATGGGAAGGAAGGGGGGATGGGGAGGGTTGACACTTTACGATTCATAATATTAAACCTTATTTGTACCTACCTCTTTAATCTTTAAAATTAAATCTGTAGAACAAATTTCATAACTATCAATAAATTTTTCCAAAAAACAACAAGTTTCTTAAAGATGTTCCATGTTGTGCACAAAAGTTGTAAGGGAACAATTTTTTTTAAAAAAAATGTTGAAACAGAAAATTGATGATCTTACAATATATGCTAATTACACCATGAACTTTGTATAATGTTGAAAATTAAAAATATGGATGGATTGATAATATTCTTTTAAAGTGCTTTTTGAAACACTCCAAGGAACCTCACATCGTTTACTATTAGCATTTAGTAATTGTGATTACATATGGAGCCGTACTTGTGTTTTGGTTTCTTATGGAAGATTTTAAAACCACCAACATGAACCAAAAGGATTGATTCCACCCAAATATACCTAGGCATCTTTTGCAATTCCACACTTGCTTTTGGATTCCCTAGATCACTTCAAAAGCCAATGTCCTATCTCCACTCCCTTTTGTTGCCTCTACTTGTCAGGTAGAATGTAGAAACTACATGAGTTAATAGAGACTAAGGGCCACTTCAGGTGAGGGTCCAAGGTCCGATGAAATAGAGCAATCCTATTGGCTGAAAGCCATAATTCGGACCCATGGCCTTTAGATGAGGGTCCCAGACCAAAACAGTGGCAAATAAAGGCTAAACCTACATGGCACCATTTTGTTGCTTGTTTGGAATGTATAGCCAACTCTCTTGTAAAATCCAGTTGTGTTCACATGCACCCAAAAAAAGTCCTACATTATTAGGGCAAGCCTACCTTCTTGTTTTTTTTTTTTTTTTGGGTTTTTTTTCCTTCCTTTTTCCGGGAAGCACAACAGCAGACCATTGGCACCCCCAAGTCAAGCTCATTAGCAGAGAGGGCCAGTAGGGGTTGAACACCACTGGGTTTGAACCATTGTTGAGTGGTGGTTATCAAAGACTGATCCAGTTCTCAGTTTGGTTTTCATTGTGAGAATTGATAGGTAGGGTAAACAGGCCAGTCATAGTACATTTAAAAACTCAGAGGAAATTTGTGATTTCTTACAGCATTGTTGCCTTCGGGGTCTGAAGATGAATGGTAGAGGAGCTCTGGGCGCACATGCTGCCCTTTAGATCGCTGGGTTTGGACCAAGGGTGGCAGACCCTGGTTTTTTGCAATCGGGTTATTTAAGGTTTTAATATAAAACCCGATTGTCTGAGATCACACAAAATCGGGTTTTATTTTGAAAATCGGGTTTTAATAGGGTGCGGACTGC
>Ga0209611_10000559_pt1 | contig 56895 bp, 45 predicted proteins | sample S1TSphgellanicum_3_FD_187693 | JGI IMG/M metagenome (GOLD analysis project Ga0209611, IMG submission 187693) | Host-associated microbial communities from peat moss isolated from Minnesota, USA - S1T2_Fc - Sphagnum magellanicum MG (SPAdes) (version 2) | ecosystem: Host-associated > Plants > Peat...
ATAATAACTACCAATAGCCTATGATATTATAACATAGAATATCAAACAATAATTTATAATACAATAATCACCAATAGTTGTAATATAACATATAATAACCAACAATAACTTATAATACAATAACCATTTATAACCATTAATAAAATAACCATCAATAACCAGCAATGGCTTACAACAGAATAATCACTAATAGCCATTAATAAAATTGCCACCAATAGCCATTAATAGAATAGCCACCAATAGCCATTAATAGAATAGCCACTAATAACCATTAATAGAATAGCCACAATAGCCATTAATAAAATAGCCACCAATAGCCATTAATAGAATAACCACCAATAGCCACCAATAGTCATTGATATATTAATCATGAATAACCATTAATAAAATAGTCACCAATAGCCATTAATAAATTAATAATGAATAGCCATTAATATAACGAGTGAGGGCAACCCGTGGCTACGCTATTCTAACCACCCGTGGCACCTCGCCCGGCCCCTCGCAGCGGCTGCCTTAGCCTGTTCTTTCAAAGAACCGTCGGTCTAGGTTCTTGAAAATCAAGAACAGACCCCCGATGGTTATCAGGTCGGTTCTCAGGATTCATAACAGTTGTTCTCCCAAACAAATCAAAGACAGCTGTTATGAATCCCTAAAAAAAACAAATTCAGTGTTGGTGAGTAAAAGAGTGCATGTGTATAGGGTCTAGGTGAAGGCCCCAGAGAAATAATTTAATTTTCTTTCTGTAGACCTCATTTTAGGTCCCCAACGACGGGTTTTCTTTCTAGGAACCTCGTTTTAGGTCCGTCTCGAGGTCTGGACCGGGTACTGAGAATCTCGATTCAGGTCCTTTATCGAGGATTCTGGCCACCTCGGTTCAGGTCTTCGAAGCTGTCAGTTGGGTAATAACTGTCACAGAGATCGAAATTCCCAAATCAAGAAATTCCTCAACTTACCCGGCCCCCCCCTCCTACAAAGCACACCACAAGGAACGGGCAGTGCCTGGAAAATTTTTCCAGGCACTGCCCGAACAGACAGACAGACAGACACTGTAGCTTTAATATATAAAATAGCGACCAGTAGTCATTAATAGAATAGCCACCAATAACCATTAATATAATAGTCATTAATAGCCATTAATAGAATAGCCACCAATAACCATTAATATAATAGTCATTAATAGCCATTAACAGAATAGCCACCAATAGTTATTAATAAAATAACCACTAGTAGCCATTAATATAATAGCCACCAATAGCCGTTAATATAATAACCACGAATACCCACCAATAGAATAACCACCAATATCCACCAATAAAATAACTACTAATGGCCATTAATAGAATAACCACCAATAACTATCAATATAATAACCATTAAAAAACATTAATAACCATATATAGAATAGTTATCAATAGCCATTAATAACCACCAATAGCACTAATAAAAGAACAACCAATAGCCATATATTATAATGCCAAAAATAATCTAAGGTCAAATAATTTATAATAAACAAAAATAATTTAAGGTGAAATAACTTTCAATAGCCAAAAATAACTTATAATAGCTATAAGTAGTTTAAATTGAAATAGTTTACAATAGCAAAAAATAACATAGAATAGACAAAAAAAAAACTTACAATAGTTGAAAATAACCTAAGGTGAAATAAGTTAAAATAGCCAAAAGTAATTAAAAAGTAACCACAAATAGTCTAATTTGAAACAATATACAATAGCCAAAAAATAACATTTTGTAGCAAAAAAAAACTTATAATAACTGAAAATAGCTTAAGGTGAAATAAGTTAAAATAGCTAAAAGTAATTAAAAAGTAACCACAAGTAGTCTAAATTGAAATAATATACAATAGCCAAAAAATAACATAGAATAGCCAAAAAAACTTACAATAACTGAAAATAGCTTAAGGTGAAATAAGTTAAAATAGCCAAAAGTAATTAAAAAATAACCACCAGTAGTCTAAATTGAAATAATATACAATAGCCAAAAAATAACATAGAGTAGCCAAAAAAACTTACAATAACTGAAAACAACTTAAGGTGAAATAAGTTAAAATAACCAAAAATAATTTAAAAATAACTGCAAGTAGTCTAAATTGAAATAATATACAATAGCCAAAAAATAACATAGAGTAGCCAAAAAAACTTACAATAACTGAAAATAGCTTAAAGTGAAATAAGTTAAAATAGCCAAAAATAATTTAAAATAATAAAAAATAGCCTAAGGTGAAATAGCCAAAAATAACCAAAAATAATTGAAAATAGCCATAAATAGCCGTAAATAATGTAGGGTGAAATAATTTCGATTAATGAAAAATAGTCATATAATAATTGAAAGTAGCTTAACATAGGTAGTATTATTATATTAACAAAAAAAATCCATTTATTAAATTATTTTTTTCAAAAGAATGGTCATTGAAATGTTATTGAATAATGATATTCAACTTTTTTTTTATTCAAATGATTTTAAACTTTCAAAAGGAAATAAATGTAATTATGTACATTATTGAATGTTTTTAAAAAATAAACTCGAACCATTTCATTTGAACAAAATCTCAATAAGATATGAATTTTCAAATTTTATGTTTTTGTAATGTTTAAAATGAATTATTTGATAAATAGAATGTAATGTAATATATCATCACAACAAGTGGGATGGCTTAATAGTAAGGGTGTTTGCCCCCATTCCAAAGGTCAAGGGATCAAACTTCATGAGTGGTGTTGTGTGTGGTCAACAATGGTATGTTGATCAAATATTCTTTTATCGAATTCCTAGGTTAGGTGCCTAGGTTGATTACATGACCTACCTACCTACCTACTTAGGTTAGGTTTTTAACCTAGTGTAGGTAGTGACACGTGTCAATAAATAATAAGCTTTAAAAATCATGAAATTATCAATAATATTCTATATTAAATAATTAAAATTTAATTAATTTTCATACTGGTTAGTTAATTAACTAACAAGTGAATGGTTTGGTAAATTTGTATTTCACTTGAAAGTAACCTTGTTTCACTAAGTACTAGTGAAACAAGTCATTGTTTGTAGTAACTGATCCCCGTTCACTATTTCACTAAGTACCAATGAAACAAGTCATTGTCCGTAGCAACTGGCCCCCATTCACTAAAGGGTTAAACAATTTCACTAGGTAAAAATGTCTAAATTCACTCAAAAATATAGTGAAACCCAGAGTGAATTAAGACGCATTTCTTAATAGTGACAAATTTCGTCAAGTCCTACAACCAGAATAGGTGTCCATAGTTTTATAATAATTACATGGAGGTGTTATAGGAGGGCATTTCTCTTTTAATATCACTATACAAAAGATCTTGGATGCTGGTTATTGGTGGTTGATGATGAATTGAAACGTTCATAAATACTATTGAACCTATGACCAATGTCCAAAAACAAGTAACATGTTGACCCAAAATTTGGCCAAATTGGTTATCACATTACCTAAAGAACCATTTCAAAAATGGGGATTGGATTTTATTGACCTATTAAACCTACAAGCAAATTGTGAGTCAACTTAGTGGTACAATTTGGTAGCCACTAATTATGCAACAAAATGGGTGGGAAGCCAAAGCACTCCACTTAACATTATTGTAATAACGACCAAGTTTCTGTACAAACACATTCTTACGAGATTTGGATATCCATTAACCTTTGTGATTGATCAAGGTACCCATTTTATCAATGATGCGATCAGATACCTTACTGACCATTTCATCCTTAAACATATTAATTTTATTTTTTATTATCCATACGGACATGGATAGACTAAGTCTACAAATAAGGTTTTTGGAAACTTACTAACCAAATTGGATAATGAAAATAAAAATGATTGGGATGAACACTTGTCCATAATCTTATTTTCATATTAAACTGCTTACAAAGTTGGAATTGGTCATACCCCCTTTCAGTTGGTGTATGGGTTACATCCATTACTACCTATAGAATATTTGTTACCATCTAGACTTGGTGACGCACTCCCAATTCCTCAAAGGACTCAAATGTGAGCCCAAGTAGAAAACAGCGGAAAAGGAAGGAGTCGGAGCACGTTCCCTAGCTCACAACACTTTGAGGGGTAGAGGGGCGTGTTGGAGCTTCGGGATGGGACTAGGAAGAGTTAACAAGCTTTAGTCACTCACACAGGCCTGCACACAACCCACACAAAGTGGTTAGTGCAAAGTTGGAGCACCCTTGGTGCTAGGACGAGCCACGGGCAACACGGACACACAAGACTCACCACAGCCCGGACTTGAGGGAAGCCACCACCTTCCCCCTTATAGTATACTTTGTGACTCTCCACGGAGCCCACATCCAAATGGCTATTTTTTCCCGGGACTCCCGCGCTAGAGTCCCGAAATCACGCCAAATGGAACTCCTGGGACTTTGGAGCCCCATAACTTTGCGATAAAACCTCGGATCGCAATGCGGTCTAAAGCAAAGTTGTAGCTCTCGTCGAGAGCTTTTCAACGCCGTGTCGTACTCCCAAATCGGACATCGGGAAGAGGTCGATTCCCGACTTTTAGTGGTTGGGAGTCAAACTGGCAGTTCGACTCCCGGCCCTTCTTTTGGCCATAACTTGTGCTTCAGATGTCTGAATGAGCAATGCGAGCCCATTTTAGACATCTACGCTTCAAGAGCTTTTCAATGATATAAAGAACGCCACAATCCATTAAGGTTTGACCCCTGCAATCGCTCTCTAAAGTTTCGAGAGTCCACCGGGACTCCATCTCCCAAAGTGGGAGTTGCCTTGGGAGTGTGAGGGCTCACTTCCTCACACTTTCCAACATTCCCGGGAGTATGTGATGTGACTCCGGGCTTTCTCTTGCCTTATCTCCCGGGCTTCCTCTTGGCCCGCACTCTTGCAATGCCTTTGCCTTGACTCCCGGGCTTCCTTCCTCTTGGCCCGCAACCTTGCAACCCCCTTAGCCTTGGTCACGAGCCCAAAGCTAGGGTTGCGACACCTGGTGACAATAGAAATCCATAACTTGTTAGAGTCTTAATTAATTAATTATCTGAATTAGAAGAAATATAGGAAAATAGGTTGATTGCACAAGATCTAGTTATTTCTAATAAGTGGAATAAATCATTATAGTCACAAATTTAGTTCATTGAAACCAAGTTTCAATTTGGAGATTATGTATTATGATTTCTAGGGGCTATTTTTAAACATGCTTCCAAATTTCAAAAACATTGGTTTAGACCTTATCAGATACCATTTAATGTTTGCTTAATAATACTGCTTTACTTGTCACCATTAATAAGTTTGATCCTAACTCAGTGCTTGTCAACATCAACAAGTTGAAGCCATTCATGTTCATTGAAGATAAAACCCTGCAACCTGTATTGGTTAAACTTGGTGACTTGGTCACTAACAAACCTATTCAAGCCAAAGAACTTGTACCACTACTAGTTGAACTTGAAAATTTTCAACTTGTAGAATTTGAACTAGTTAGTAATCATTCAACACATGGTAGCATTGAAATAACAAATGTGCTTGTCCATCATTATCATAATTTTCCTTTTCATGATAATAATGCAATGATGAGTAATGATCCACATGATGTGCTTAGAAAGCACTTATTGATGTCTACCTTTTAGGAGTCTCTAACCCTAAAGGTTGTGTCCATTCATAACAACAAAGTCATTTTTACATGAAACAATATAAAAGACTATCACGTTTTTCATTATATTTCTTCATTTTCATTTTCTTCTTCATATTAGCAGGGGTCGTTAATGAGAGTGCTTTAAAGTAGCTAAGATAAGAAGCAAGAAAGAAGGAGGTTGAAAAAAAACCTAAAGCTTTTAGGAAGGAACATATTGAAAAAGAGAAAGCAGAAAAGGTTCAATTAACTAGAGCAATTTATGTAAAATTATTTGCTTCACGTGCACATATGACAAAAAAGATAAAAAATTTTGAACAAGAATAGAGAAATAAGGAGTTGGAAGAAGAATTAAAAATAGCACTGAACTTTAACAAAATGTCTATAACAAAACTAGTACCATACCTTAAATGGACAGCTGCACTATCAACAGTTGCATTGGAGAGTAATGCATCTAGAGCATTAAAGAAATGCAACATAATTGCACTAAGCACTTAAGAGTGGCCATGACAATTTAATTGGAATATTTAAAGAAAATGAATGTCACAATGACCTTGTGATTATTCATTCACAAATATCATGCCATGGCAATCATTAATTTGAAAAAATGAAACCAGAACTAGATTTCACCCTTAAACACATACATGCACAATTTACATCTTTTCCATAAACCAAAAAAATTAAGAATGGGTAAGGTTAAGAAAAGACATAGAAACAAAGAAAGGGTTTTATCATAATTGAAATTTGAATGTGCACATGAAATAACATGGATTTGCACAAACCAAATAACAAGTTGGTATATGTGTGGTTGGAGCATTTTTGGTGCACAGACAAGCCACGGGCATACATGGACTCACAAGACTCACCACGACCTCAGCAACGGGGAAACCACCACCTTCCCCTTTATAGTAATCTTTGTGATTAACCATAGGGGTTGCATCCAATGTCATTTTTTCTCGGGATTCCCAACTTGGGAGTCCTAAAATTCTCAAAATTGGAACTCCCAACACTTTGGAAGGCCATAACTTCTTGTGCAAACCTTTGATTGAGGTGAGGTCTCATAAAAAATTATAGCCCTCATTAAGAGCTTTTCAACGATATCTGGCATGCCACTTGCACGGACTTATTTCAGGGCGATTCTTGACATTTAATGGTCGAGAATCAAATTGACACTTTGACTCCCGATCTTTCTTTTGGCCATAACTTGTGTTTTAGGTATTCAAATGGATTAAGTGAGCCCATTTTCGACATTTACATTTCAAGAGTTTTTCAACAACATAAAGAACTTTTAATTCAATGAATTTTTAACCCCTAAAATACCTCTTTGAAGATTGGGGACTTCATAAGGAATTAATTCAATGAATTTTTGACCCTTGAAATACCTCTTTGAAAATCGGGGACTCCATAGGGATTCCAACTCCCAAAGTGGGAGTCCACTTAGGAATGTGTGGGTTCATTCTCTCACATTTTTAGAAGTGCAAATGTGACTCCTAGGTTGCACTTTCGACTTGCACCTTTCCATGCCCTTGCCTTAGTCGCAAGCCCAAAGTTAGGATCATGACATTTCAAATGCACATCTTTGATGCATAAAATAATTTGGTGCATATTTTGCAACAATTATAGCTAATAGCAAGGGGTCTCCAAATTTGTTAACTTTATGTAAACAAAGTTCATTCCTATTCGAACCTTTTATGGTTCGTGCTCAATTGTGAAATCCAAAAACATTTTCATATTACAAGTGTGGCATCCATGATGCATAAAACAACTTGGTGCATATTTTGGAACAATTATAGTTAGTAGCAAGGGGTCTCCAAATTTATTAATTTTATGTAAACCAAATTTGTTCCTATTTAGACCTTTTTTCGACACACCACCATTCAAGTATGTCTAATATAATGAAGTATGTTTGAAAGCTCACACATGGTCATTAAAAGTCAAAACGTAAAAACACATGTGCCCTTTTTTTTAATTGTTAGAATTGAATGTTATGGACCATCTTACACAAATTACACGTTGGCATGTCAGTAACCTCCTCTATTATGACCTTTTACAAATAAGTAAAGTGAATAATGTAAGCACAACATGATAAACAAGATGAATGACACAAAGGAAATGAAATTGAAAGGAAAGTGGACCTTAAAGGACACTCATTTTCCAAGTGCCACCAACCTTAATGTCATGGCTACAATATAAAGAATTGACACAACCTTTTCAATGCCTCTTCATTTTTGCACTCTTTTTTCTTTAATTTTTTGTTTTTCCAAGATGAGGAGATGAATGAAAGTGCAGTACATTAGTTGAGAAAAAGAACTTGTGAATGTGAAGAAAACTACAAAAACAAATAGAAATGAAAAAAGAGGGAGATAGAAAGCTTTGACAACAAAGGAAGGAGTGTTTTCAAGCTATTAGGGTATGTACATTAAATCAATTGGTTCATGACCACCTTCAAAGTTGGAAAATAATAATGAGAGTTTTGAAGAATGGAAATATTTCAATGACAATATTCTTGAAGCATTACGCCAAACAACAAATCTTGGAGAAGGGCTTGAGGGAGTGTTGCACAATATTTGATGAGTTGTTCCCCCTACTCCAATGACCCACATTGTCCTCACTAACTCTTAAGAAGAGAAGGAAGAACCAAGTCCTACTTAACTAACTGAGCCTAAGCAATTGGCATCATTTTCATCACAACTAGTTAAACAAGGCATGTTTGAGATATTCGAACAAACACCATCGATTGTACCTACTCCATTTCAAATTAAAGCACATTTGAAAAGTATGATGAGGCACAAGGGAAAAACAACAATGGAGGAGGCCAACTCCCCTAGCAAGGTACCCCGGAAATGAACATTGATTGAAGGAAAAGAATTCCATAAAATGTTGTAGTGGATCCAAATGGGATCATAAGAGCAAAAATGGGCAAAGAAAGCCAATTTGGGAAGCAGTTTACTATTCATTGGATTGTGCCATGAAGAGACATGTTCAAAGAATTCTTGCATACTTGGGAATCCATAAAGGATAGGGGAATTTGAACTAAAGTATGTGGTGAAAAAATCATCATTGAACAAGTGCTAATATCAAGGCAATTTAATGTTAGTGTTGAAGGAGTTGTTGATGTAGCAAATGCACTAGTCAATGAAACACAAACTGTTTTTAAAAACATCACGGGACTTTATGCCTTTGTGGAAAAGGAGTAATGGAACATAATACACATGAAGGAAGAGTTTTATGCTAAGTTTGCAACTATCTTGCCAATCATTTATTAGTAAGAAAGGTTGGCTTATTTTAACAACCAAATAACCATAACTTTTAACTTGGCAAATCGGGGCAAGAAAATTAATTGGTGTTCTATCATGTTGACCTAGTTGTCCATTGAATTAACTTGATAGACAACACCAGCTATAAGAAAATAACATGTAAGTAAATAACTCTTGATAGAAAAACAACCACGTATTATTCAAGGTTGGTTATTGATGGTTGTTTATAGCATTGGTTTCTAATTTCTACTACAATGTCACTCGTTGGTTTTCCAACAACACAACCTGTTCAGACAAAGGACAAGAACAAACATGTTGATGACAAACCACCATCTTTTCCTGAAGTTGTCACACGGGAATAATTCATCAATGAACTAGTACAAGTGCCTTCTACCAATGTCTCTCCATAACCTATGAGTCAATTTCACCAATTGAAAATGTGAATAGAACCATCAATAACAAGGAACCTGTTGAATCCAGAACTAGCTATTTCACCATCAAAAAAGAAAGCCCGTACTTTCCAACAAGTGATGATCATTGAGTTTGAAGGTGGAGATGAAGAAATGGAGATGGATTAAACTATGCAACTAGAAGATCTTGCTCACAAAGAAAGAGAAAAAACCATGGAGGAAAGATGTGAACCTTCACTTGAACATTTCACATTTTCACATGTACATGAACCTTCTATCACACCAAAACTAGTTAGCAAATCATTACCACCCAATGGAACTTGTTTAATGGGTTAAAATTACACAAGTTTATATTTCCCCTAAAACTTTTCCAACATATGCTCAACATGAAATTTTCCAACAGATTAGTATCTTATTTGAACAAGTAGCTTTACTTGCACAAACATGGCCATAGATTGTAGACAACCTAGTTGATCTAAGGAACATGTATAATCATGCAAAGGTTTTACTTGAAGGATCAAACAACTAGTTACATACCCATTCTTTAGAACTAGTTAATGTTCAACCTATTTAGAACTAAAACAAAAAGCAAAATGTTACAAAGGTGCAAGTGGCTAAACTTCAAATCGATAACAACCACTTGGTTGCCAAAGCTATTGGTGTTGACAAGGCAATTAAAAAAGTTGAGTCCCCACAACAAGAGTACAATGAGCTTGATCAAGTTCATTTTAAAAGGTGTAATGACCTCAAATCTCTCCAAGCCAATTACGATCGATTAATGAGGGATTATAGGAAGATGAAGGTTGTTAGCATCCAATAAGAAAAAAAAATTTGCTACCTTGGAACAAACCTATCAACAACAATAGGAGCAATTAATAACTATAAACTTGGAATTAAAAAACTGCATTCATGAGTTGCAAATTCAAATTCAATACTTAAAAGATGAAATGGAAGTAATGTATTTATTAGCTAGTAAGACTTCTCAAACTTTGGATGTTCACATGGACAATTGCTTGAGAGAATTGGAAGAGCTATTATTGGATAATGTTTTGTTTAAGGTCTAGAATTAAACATTAGCAAATAAGAATTCAAGTGGAAGGAATGGTGGCAGACATTGCAAAAGATTATAGAAGAGCAAATTCAAGAAAGCATGGAAATTGCCCATGCAAATGAATAAGCATACTTATTTGAACTAATTGCCTACCAAGTGCAATTTTTAGAGTAAACTTAGGTATGACCATTCAACTTCAAAGTTTTTTTAAACTAAAAGAGGTGTTGGAGTATCCCAAATGACTTCATCATAGAGTTAGTGCCTACAACTATAGGTATTCATAGTGAACCAATTGTTACTATTGTTGAAATGTTAGCACTAATGTGAAGAGGATCTAGTTCTATAAACATACCTTGCATTCTACCTATTTTGCCAACATTTCTTTTGTTGCACTTGTCATTGTTGCACACACCCAAGCATGAGACCTGGAGATACCTAAATTACTCTTAAAACTATAGTACTATTAGTACTATTTCAAAATGGAGTAGGTGTAAAAGTTACTATGATTAATACTACCATGCATGCATTAAAAGCTTTTACAACTCTAATAGCAATTTTAGTAAACACACATGTTGTTAGAAATTAGAATAGGATCCCAATACTTTAACTAAATCTACTATTGAACAAGTTGTAGTTGGACCTATTAATGAATTAATTGCAAGAATAAAGCAAACAAATCTTAATGTTTAATTTCAACGATGAATCTAGTTTTCAAGGGGGGGTAATGTTTCCAAAATTTTGACTATAACTTGTTTATTTGTCAAACTAGTGCAGTGAACCAGTGCAGTGAACCAGTGCTAACTAGACCCAATAGTATGTTGAATTAGTACAATGTTTTAACCAAAAGTGAATAAAACTAATGATGAACAAAACCAATAATGACAAAGCAGATGGGTAGTTTCAATTCAAATTTGAGTTTTGAATATATAGATGTTTATACCAACTAGCAACTATTACAGAATATTCATTATATGATATTATTTAAACTCTTTCATAAGGGGTTTGTTTTCATTTTCCTATTTTTTTTTTCAAACTTATAATGGAATTAAGCATTTCATTTTTCAATTTTGTTTCTTGATTACAATTTGTGTACATTTAGTTAAAACTGCGTATAGATTTTGTTTTTGTATGTACATATTGCTATTTTTCTTGAACCTGTTAATTGAAATGAAAAAACATTTAATCAATTTGATGGGCATATAGAAAAATCCATTAACAATGAGCTTCATTCAATGCACCTATATTTCATTTTTAACCAATACCCATCATGGGGTTTGGATATCAATGAAATTTGGATTTGTTGGTCACTGTGAGCCATGGATTATAACTCAACAATTAGTTAAGCTTTAGTTCCATAATTTTCCTTAGTGTTAATGATTTGAATGCTTATAAGCCTCCAAGTAGTGATTATTAATAGTTGAATAAGCTTTTGTGATATTTCTAGGCATATAGTAATTCTTTATTTTAGTTGATGTAACGCTTAATCAGTTAAGCACCTAGTAAACCTTTTAAAGTACATTGTCCCTTTTATGTTGTAGAGAAGGGAAAGGGGATGTAGAATTAAATGTGATTTATCGATATATAGGGAATACAAGCCCATAATTAACAATAGCATTTCGCCATGACAAGGTTAAGTTAGTCTGTAGAAGAATCTTCAAGCACTAATGATGTACTTGTAAAAAATTTTAAGATGTATTCCTAATACATCTTTATTTAGTTTCACTTCTATCAGACTTTTAAATAGAATCAAATCAAACTTAAGTATTAACATTTCCGCATGAGTAGCCTCATGTGAATTACAACTTTATAACCGACTTAAAGGATAGATCACAATTGCAAAAAATCTAAAATGCAACGAATGGTGTGAGCAAGGTACTCAGCTCGGTGTTCCATGGGAAGGGGGTTGATTGGCCTTCATAGCCAACGATAATGACCATCACCGGGAACCCACGTTCGACAATGGAGACGGACATCATCATCTTCACATTGACACTCTTTAAACCTTTCTAGCGCAGCTCCACGAGCAAGAACGAATTCTAAATAAATTGCTAAAGCATGTGGGTTAGGAGACAATCGACGATCCCTTGCCGAACGATCGACTCGAGTGCGCACCACTCGCCTGGGCGATTCTTCTTCGCGCGGCTGTTGAAAAACAATCACGTCGAGCGGTGCTTCTTCAAGCTCTTCCTGTTCTATTGGTGCAACTGGAGGATTCGAAAGCATAGCAACATCATTCGCCATGACTAGTTCTCACCTACATCAACAAAAACCAAGAAGGTAGTACAAACAATGTGGTACTTGCGTTCAAAAGGGGTCGAGGCCTTTTTATTTAACAAATTAGGGTAGGCGTAAGGTGTGGGAGTGACGGCGGAACCTCATGAAAACTCAAACATCCTAGATTTAATGGATTCATCAAACCTCTAATTTCGACAACAGATCTAAAAGTATGTGGGGGTTTTTTGTGGTGTAAATTTTACTTCCAATTTACTATGTACCACATAGTTAACTAGTGCATGGTAAAATAAATAGGTAGGGGGTATCAAAAGAGTAAATGGTACAAAGGAATGTTAGTTCAACCCTTGAATTGGTCAAGTAAGAATTCAAGGACGTTACTAGTTACTACCGATAAACTATCCTAGTAGTTAGTTACTTGAAGTAATTAGGATGAAGAAGTAGAATGTGAAGGTCAACGGACGAAAAGGATAAGGATCAAGCTCAACAAACCTCATCAAGATATCCAAGATAAAGGAAAGGATGAATCCTCCAATCCCATTAGTCATGAGGATTATCATCTTATTTAATTAGAGGATGGAATATTTCTTATGTCTCATTGAGCCCAAGAATTTTCATCCTAAACTTAATTGGATGGCAATTTATTCTTAATTCTCATTGGCTCTAGAGGGATGAGAAGGCCATTGATTGGAGCAAAGGATTTCAAAGTTTTCATTAGACAAAGGGAACAAGCTCAAGGAAGGTCAAGGCAGCTTACCAAGGGAGAGGGTATTATGTGTATGGGGGAAAGAAAGAAAGAAAGAAGAAGAGGTGTGAGGAAGAATTTTTAGTTCTTATGTGTGGAGAGGTGCTCATGGAAAAGGTGTGTGCAAGAATCAAACATGGAAGGAAGTTGTGTGTAACAAGTACTTGTAGCAAAGCCTCTGGATTTTTGATTCAATTAGTTGTTCCTCCCAAATCCACCATTGGATTTATGTCAAAATGAAATTAGTTTTTGTTTGGAAGGCGTAGAAAGTTTTCCCCAATTTTCAGCATCATCGGGTTTGCTATCAGGGAGCTACACTGGTTGGAAAAAAAGGATGTTGTAGTGGAGTTCATGGAAAGATTTCCATGACAAGGCCTCTGGATTTTTATTTCAATTAGTTGTTCCTCCCAAATCCACTGTTGGATTTGTGTCAAATTTAAATCAGTCTTAGTTTGAGAGGTGTAGAAGGTTTTCCTCAAAATTCAGCATCATTGGAGTTGTTGTAAGGGAACTACACTTGTCGGAAGTAGAGTTGGTTGAATTGTCTGTTTTTTTCTTCAATCTAAGCAAAGTGGTTTTTAGTTCGAAGCTTAACTCTTGATCTAAAAATAAAAATAAAAAATAAAAACTTATGAGATTTTATAACATGGCTCCTTTTATATTAGCTTTCCAAAAATTCAATGCATGTTAGATTAAGAGGTTATATGTAGATGTTATGACAAATGGAACGGAAAGGTTCTAACCATCAAGCGTGACATTGGATTAAACATCAACATACGGCTCCTTCATATTTCATCATGGTGAATTACGATTATCTCACAATGTTTTTATATCTTCAAATTGAACACAACGCATTAGATCCTTAGTGAATTTCATTACTTATTTTGAATTGCCTTACATGTTAAAACTATAACTACATAGTAATTCCACTTCCAACCGGTTTTTTTTGTGAATGCATATTTTAATGGTGAAGGTGTGCAAGAACTCCTCACATTCACTTAATTTGACCATTCAACATAACTAATATATTTTGATTATGGTCAACCATTTTTCAAAATGGCTAGAATTGGTGCCATTGCGAATGAATTAACTAAATGGATGGTGTAAACAATGAAACATAGTTTGTAGAAATTCAAACTCTAAAAAAACCATATTTGAAACTGGGACTTATAACTAACATGGCTAATTATGGGGTATAAGTTTAATCAACATGTTTCTCTTTCATGTTTTTCACCATATTCCTTATAGTTTGGCAATGAATTTGAACTATTTGCTTCAATCCAACAAGATGCGATGATAGTAACTAATTTGGATGATTCTAATGTGTGATTTCAAGCATGTGAACAATGTGCTACCTTGTTTTGATGTGTTATGCCCATGGTTATGGAAAGTTTGGCAATTACCCAACAATGGGATACATTACAGTATGCCATATCAGTGGAGGTGGTTATTGGCCTCAAATTTGTAAATTTGAATCGAAGGATTATGCTACAACAAAAAACATCAATTACTTTGGATGTGATTACAAGGTTTGTTATTCTTCATGTGTAATGGTTCTACCTTTTGAAGTGTTATTGTTGAAAGGCTAAAATAGATAGACATGGAAGGACCATGGGTGTAATTGTGTGAGATTATCTTTTGTTGCCAATCGTTTGAACAATGTTAGCATATCCATAAAACTTAATTAAACAACACATGTTCATATGTCATTGACATGACATTGACATATGAACATGCGTTGTCTAAATAATCTTGACATAAATAATTTCAACTAAAAGGTAATGATGATATGATGCAATGTGTAGCATGTAGTAAATTATCCTTATTTGCACCAAAATTATAAATATTGAAGAAATAAGAAAAAGACAATTCGTCCTTGTGGAATAAGAAAAAAATTCAAATGTTCTTGAAATGAAAAATATTAGTTCATTCTTATATGAAATTGAGGCGTAAACAACTTTGCAATGCAACTTGAATTGAATTTGATTTGAATTGAATTCCAATTCAACTAATTTCAATTCCAATTTGACTCAATTTAGTTTAATAACAACTAGATTAATATTGAATTGAATTAAAAACAAATGAGATGTAAATTGGTAAATAAGATATTCAAAATCTTCTTGTGAAGATGGTGTTGAAAAAAAAAACATTAAAAAAACATAAATGCAAAAAGACACCTTTTCATGTTTCTCCACTTGTGAATTGACTAAATACATTCTAGTTTGGAATTGTCCTATCTATGACGATGACTTATGAAACCTAAAATTATCCTACTTAAACCAATTCCAACAAATTAACATTGTCACTATAATTTTGCTACAAGTTTCTTAAACACTAAATACAACAACAATGAGAAATCCATTAAAGTTTATGAATTACATTCCCCATTTTCTCAAGAAATGTTGAAAGAAAAGAAAAAACATGTTTGGGCATTTCTCACCTTATGTTAAGCAATTTTTGCATGAATCTTGTGAACACCAACTACCACAAAAATGCAAAAACCATTTAATCAATTTTGAGTGGGTTTCTATGCAATGTTTTGTTCTTTGATGAATTTTCTCATTTTCCAACAAAATAATTGGGAAAATTTTGGATTTTTTTCCTTGTTTAAATTTGAATAATTTGCTAATTTTGGGGGAAAATTCACCAACTTTTTTATATAAAAAATTGGAGGAAATATCTGGTTCTCTGATCTATTCCTATTTTGTTTCGAGAAATGTTTTCAACGGTTAAGGAGAAAAAAGAGAAAATAATAATAATGCCGTTTGCGCATGTTTAACCCTATTCTATGAACCTTTCGCATGAACGAACGTTCTTGGGATCGAACCTGAAACCCAATAGGTAGGTGGACATGAACTAATCAATGGACTATTTGTTGGAGCACACCGTGGCTGCAGTTAGCCACCCATCTCCCCACGGCCTTGGTTGCTCTCCTCCCGTCCCCGTCCCGTCGTGCATCCATGTCCTCCGATCGATCGCGGTACCTAAAGATCGTTCTACGGAGTGCGCTTTCACAGTTTTTTCCCCCTTTTCATGGAGGTTTTCTCATTAATCTTCTTGGAGAATCGACGCAGAACTAGACGATGTCATCATAAGGAGGGGTGGATTCCTACAGGCGGTGAGGTGACTATCTGTTTCTTCGATCTGTAGGATGCATTTAGTTATTCGCTCGTCTGCACAGGTGAATCGTGCCGGGAGGCAGAAGCAAGAAAGGTGAGAGTCTCTTTTCTGTATGAACAGATTTTCGTTCTTCTTGATTCGATTTCTTTCCGTGTAGAGTTTATGTGAAAAAGTTGACGACGAATTGATGCAGAACGAGACGATGTCATGATAAGGAGTGGCGGATACCTGCAAGTGGTGAGGTGACTATCTGTTTCTTCGATCTGCAGATCGGATTTTGTTACTCGCTCGTTTGAACAGGTGAATCAGGCCGGCAAGCAGAAGCAAAAAAGGTGAGAGTCTCTTTTTGTATGTAAGCTTTCCGTTCTTCTTGATTTGATATTGTTCTGGGTGGAGGTGATGGGAAAGAGGTGAACAGGAACCTTTGCAGAATTGATGCAGATACCAGACGGTCTAATCATAAGGAGTGGTGGATGCCTGCAGGTGGTAAGGTGGCTATCGGTTTCTTCGACCTGAGAGTAGATTTTATTGTTCGATCGTCTGCACGGGTGGATCGGGCCGGGAGGCACAGAAGCAAGAAAGGTGGGAGTCTCTTTTTGTATCTACAGCTTTCAGTTCTTGATTTGATTTTTTTCTGCATAGAGTTGATGTGAAAAAGGTGACGAGGAACTTTTACGTCAGTTTCTGTTTTGAGAGACATGATATTAACACGCACAACTGTGCTTGTGTTGAAACTGTAAGTTTTCAATCGTCCTTACTAATGTCGTTCAAATGATTCTCCATTTGCGACAAGATTAATCGAGGAGATGCCTGAGATATTGATCCACTAAAAATGGTACACGGTTTGGCAGGATGGTAGTGAGTAGTATTCTGCGAAGGGCAAGATATGCATGGCAAAGAGTAGCAACAGTAACTGCGGTCAGGCATGGCCATGCCCTGGCCGTGCCCGACGAGAGATTCCAGCGCTACAACTCGCCTGTACCTAGCAGAATCGATCACACACCCATCCTTAGCACACCAGAATTGAAACTGACAACACTGCCTAACGGTTTGCGCGTGGCGACAGAGTCCAATCTTTCAGCAGATTCCGCCACAGTTGGTGTGTGGATTGATGCTGGAAGTCGCTTTGAAGCTGATGCGACGAATGGTACTGCACACTTCCTCGAGCATATGATTTTCAAAGGAACCAAAAGACGCAGTCTTCGGCAACTGGAAGAAGAAATCGAGAACATGGGAGCACATCTTAACGCCTACACCTCACGAGAGCAGACAACATACTATGCCAAAGTGCTCAAGAAGGACGTTTCAGCTGCTGTCAATATTTTAGCAGATATATTGCAGAACTCGTCATTCGATGAAGACCGCATAAGTCGTGAACGTAATGTTATTCTGAGGGAAATGGAAGAGGTACAGTGTACCGTTTCCAGCTAACTTATTATTTTCAGATCAGCCAAGTTTATCTTCATGATTGATGGCCAAGTACACAAGCTCTTAGGTAAACTAGAATTAGGAAAAGCTATGCACAAAAGCCTCAAAAAGTTGTTGCATATGGTTGTGTAATGTATTTAGCCAAAGCTAGATACATGTTTTTCTGGCATGTGCTTAGATTGGTTGTCAAGAGAATGTTGTGCACAACAAATTTTGACCAACTGAATTCTTGATGTTCAGGAAAGCTCGTTTCATAATTTTGTCTCATTTCCTCCTCTCTTCTAAAGGCTGTAATATGAGATCTGCAAAAGATGTAAGATTCTGTAAAGGTGGATATGTGGGTTTTCTATTGCAGAGTTTGTAGGGTGGAGATTCATGAGGAATTGTATTGGGGGCTTAGAGGTTGACTCCAGAGTGGAGAGCAAAGTGTTGCAGGTAGAAGGACAGGTGGAGGAGGTGATGTTTGATCATTTGCATGCCACTGCATTCCAATACAGCCCTCTGTCCCGCACAATTCTAGGGCCTGCTGAGAATATTCACACCATAACTCAAGCTGATTTGAAGAGTTACATCAGTACACACTACACAGGACCTCGAATGGTAAGTTGCTTTTGGCAATCATGCTATCATTTACCAGTAATTGTGATTGAATCTCTGCTTCTGAACAAAGAAAAATCAGAAGCAGCACAAAACAGCATAATTGCTGTTGTATGATATAGTAGGAGTGGATAAGTATCTGGTCAGCAGATAACAAGTGAACTGAAACCCTTAGTTTATATTATCAAAATCAGGTCAATTGCTTCTGAATTTGTATGGCTGCTGCATCTGGCAAGTCTTGCAGGTTCTGGCTGCAGCTGGAGCTGTGCAACATGATGAACTTGTGAGGACAGCACAGGAGTCCTTCAAGAATCTTTCAACAAACCCCATCACTGCAGGTGAACTTGTGGAGAAGGAGCCAGCTTTTTTCACAGGATCAGAGGTCAGTAGTAGGGTCACACTTCTGTCTTGTGATGTGTCAAGCAAGATTATGTACTCAAACTTTTCAGTGTTCTTCCAACAATGTGTAAACTATGTTGGCTGGTTTATTTCAATATCCCAGTACCATGTTGCTTCCCAGTACCAGAAGTTAGAAATCATACAGTGATCTTTTTTTCTTGCTTCTGAACTTCAGGTTCGTTTTCGTGATGATGATGTACCACTGGCCTACTTTGCAGTAGCTGTAAAAGGTGCAGCATGGACAGATCCAGATTCTATTGCACTGATGGTCATGCAGACAATGTTGGGGGCATGGAGCAAGAATGCAGGGGCTGGCAAGCATATGGGGTAGTACCATGCAACTAAATGGTGTGGGTTGACACTAGAATAGTTGCTAATGTGATCATGGTCAGAAGCAGAGACATCAACAGGGATGTCAACCTTTAGGGTGTACTGTTCTTGTAGTGAGACCATTTGATATTGCTAAACTAACTCTGGGTGCTAAGTCGTGCAGGTCAGAGTTGGCTCAGAAAATTGGAGCTAATGACCTGGCAGAAAGTGTGATGGCATTCAATACAAACTACAGTGATGCTGGACTTTTTGGTGTTTATGCAGTTGCTAAGGTGTGTTGTTTGCATTGGGAGTTATGTAAGCAGTTTCAAGTAGAGTGGCTGACAATTGAGCAGATCTTGACTTACACTCAATAAAAGTATACCACATGTCATGAGATACAAAAAAGGAGGGAATGGATCTTCGGGGTCTTGAGAATGTTATCTAGCCTTTGGCTGTTGCACCCAATTAGAAGGGGTTACGGGAGTGATGATGTTGCAATGCTTTTGCAGCCAGACCATTTGGAGGATCTTGCCTATGTCATCATGCATGAGATGGCAAGAATGATCTACAGAGTGGATTCAGATGATGTGGGCCGTGCATGTAATCAGGTGCAAATTTCTGCAGGAGTTCTTTCTTGTCAATCTGAAGATCTTTAGTTCACAATTAGTGGTTTCTCCATGTACCTTTGCACTGGAATGTGTAGAATTGCAAGGGATGTAGCGGTGGGTCACAAGTGCCAGGCAGTTCAGGTTCTGGGTCTCTAAAGGCCATATTTACCACATTGTAACTAGTCATGGGTAGAATAAGACCTCCCATTGACAAAGCAAGCCAGGTGGAGGTGATAGTGGGAGTTTTCATTCTAAAATGTTTGTGCCATCCCATGTCAAGGAGGAGCTGAACTATATGAACACGTACTCCTGGATCGTGTTGTTTCTAACAACTTGCAATTGTTGTTGCAGTTGAAGTCTTGTTTGCTTCTTCACCTGGATGGCACTAGTCCTATTGCTGAAGACATCGGTAGGCAGGTACATGTTCATTTGAAGAAAATTGTTGATCAATAGAACTAGTAGCTCTGCAATTTTGAGTGCTATCTGCTAGCACATCAGCTTGATGTCTTGATGTATTTCATACTAGTTCCATTTTTCAGCTCATTAATTAAGACATAATTATGAGTACATATGGCTGCAGAGAGGTCTTAATGAAGCATCAAGTCTTTTGCAAGCTGACTTCCTCCTCGGGGAGAAGTCCCTATGTATCTCTATTGATGGGCTACTTGTCTCATTCTTGTCATGTGTCATGGATTGGATTAGTAACTAGAGCCATGTTAGAAGTTGGTTCACTATTGCAGTCACCATTCAATTGTCTTTGCACTGGGCAAAGAGTTTTTTGGGGCCTTTTGAAAGGCAGATGAATATCCTGAGTATTGAACAGAAAAGCTGATGATAAAGTTTGCCCTAGAGTTCTTCTGATAAATTGAGGCACTGGATGAAGAGTTACAAAATCATCTATGTCTCGAACAACTGTTGACTCTGTTGTGTGAACCTAGCACTCAAGATTGATCAGTAACAACAACCTTTGGTTTTCTTCAGATTCTAACTTATGGGAGACGCATACCTCTAGCAGAGCTATTTGCACGCATTGATGCAGTGGATGTGGATAGTGTAAAACGTGTTGCTACTCGCTTCATCTTTGATAAGGTTATATTGACTGTATGCTCATGTATTTGGGAAGATAATGGAGGTGTCAAGGTGTGCAAAGAATGTTCAATGTATCTATTTACTCTCATCTCATATGTTTTGATTGATCATTGATTTTCAGGTTTAATACCTACCACATGACCTACTGAACCTTCGGGAACCTTGAACCAGCTAACTGGTCGTATTGTTTGTGTGATGTTTTCACTGTTCAGGAGGTTGCAATCACAGCTATTGGCCCAATCCAATTTCTTCCTGACTATAATTGGTTTCGTCGTCGTACTTACTGGAACCGCTACTAAACCACAATGTTTGCCAACAAAAGCCCACTGTTTGCCTGTATGCCAAATACATGTAATATCTCTTGGATTTCACTTTTTTTTTTTTGGAGGTGTTAAAAGTTTCCTTTTGTAAGATGTAGTGTGATTTAATAACCATGTTGATAGGTCAACCAACAACTTGAAATGTGCAAGTGGTTTTGTTGGGCTTTATACAAGTTAAAAAGCAATGGATGGATGATTCCCAATTGCATTCTGTTCAGCATTTTATGTTCATGTTTGTATATATATTACATATGTTCTTTTCTCACTCCAAATTATTGTGTCACCCAATGCTTCTTTCTTGACAAAATGTATGTTTATGATTTCTTTGTCAAAAACAAACATCATTGAGGTTTTCAGCTGGCATTTTAATCAAAGACAAGCATATCGTGTTTCATTTTTGGATTGATTTGAACCCATTGTTATTCCGTGGTTTTGTCAAAAGAAGGTTATCTTTGTTGGTGTGCATATACATGTATATTTTCATGGCATTTTCTTTTAAATTACTTATGGCCTTTTGACAAAAGGCAACAACAACACAAAATATTTTGTGATTAATTGAAATCATTGCAATCTTGAGTTAAGATTTAATGAAACTAGGATGAATCATACATATGACACATTGGTGAATTGCCACATGCTTACACTTTTGGGGACTTTTTATGAGTTTTCTTGTTTTACACATGTCAATTCTTTAAAACTTTTTTCATTTGTCACGTGTCATTATGTAAGTTGTTGATTTGTATGGTTAGATATAAATGACATGATAGTATACAAATGGTGAATTTTTTTGATTGTTGACTTCATCCACATTTGCAACTAGTGTTTTATGCAACTTGTTTAATGCAACTACACAATTTCCAATAGCAAATGTCTTTTGCAACTAGAATATAGATGCAAAATAGTAGTTTTTTTTCTAGTTTTCTTCTTTTGACTTGGGTTATTAGAGTGCATGCTTGAGTAGATTCACCAACACTAAAATTTGTACAAGTAGATTATAGCTCATGAAATATGTTTTGTGATGATCATGTATAACATAATCACAAAAAACATACATTGATTAGATTGCATCCTACATAATGTATTTTAAACATGTACATGTGGTACCAACATCATTAGAAGGATGCATTACTTTCGTCCTACTTGGTGCCCTAGATGCATGTTCTTCTATACTTCAGTGTATATTGAATGTATATGCTTGGTGCCCAAAGTATGTCCTATAGAACATACCTAGGGCAATAAATATATACGATCATAGTCTACAAGGAATATGTAAAACAATACAATGTCTACATGTAAATACATTATAGGACATACATCATAGTTGCAATACAAAACATTTAGCCCAAATGTACAACATTAGGTCTTAAAAGTATGTTGAATTATTATATAACTATACCCATTATATAGATTGAATACAACACAATCGACTTTCTATACTTAAACTATTTGTAATTGTAATATCTAAATATTTACAATATTTACTATCCAACACTACAATTGTACGCAATGAACTTTGCAAATTTCAAAGTTTTGGGATATAATATTGAAGTACTATAATACTGGAATAGTACATTATTGAAGCAATAAACCTATCACCCCCTATACACTACATACAACATGCATTCATATATTGCGGGTATGTGGACATGTAAAAGAAAATATTAAACCTTAGTATGAATTACTTCATTCAACCCCCATTACAACACCAATTACTTGCACTACAAGTATAGAATGTATATATGCATAATCCATAAACTAAAAGCATAAACATGATTACAAACATTGCAAATTGTACAAAGTTATAAAAAGGGTCAAATCTAATATTTCAATGATAATTACCTTAAGCATGACTACACAATACATTCAATAGTGTTATGTTTGTACATTCAAATCCAAACATTATTCCCATAACTTAGCAAGAAACAAACATTTATACATGAAATGTGTAAATTCCAAGGAAAAAGTGTAATGAACAAGATGCATTACCAATGGTACCTAGTGTATTGACTACACAACAACTTTTCTTTGGGCGATTGCCATCCTCCAAGCAATCTCACAATCCATGTCAATTGCCTTTTCTTCCAACTCAACAATTGGTGATGCAAACCCAAAACTTTTCAACCATTCTAGATGAACACTTGCACAATTTTCCTCCCTATAACTATTAGTAGTGTTGAAACAAATGGTCACACACCAAGGGTGGTATAAATGTCGACAATTACACAAAATGACGTCACCCAATGGATATGGGCCATTACATATTACACACATTTTCACCTTGACATCATTTTTTTTTTATCCCCAAGCTCTTCATAACACATAAGGTGGGGATGAGTAGAAAGGCCTTCATCCCCCTTTTTGAGATGCAATAGTTGTCTTATTAAGGCTTGAAATTGGATTTGCAAAAATCATGACCTCCTCTTTGCCAGCTTCAAGCACCTGTGTTTTCCTCTTGTTAAACCAACAAACCAGCCATTGTCTCATCTTACTTTCAACCATCTTTCTATAAAATTCAACTGTCATTAATTACAAGCTAGATTTTCCATCATCTATCTCACCCAATTTCTATAAATCTTGCAATTTCTTCTCCTTTTCTTCCTTCATGGAGGTCATTGATTCATGAACAACATTAATGTGTTCCATCTTGGTACATAAATGTTCCTTGTCCTTGTTCTTGTTGTCTAGTTTTAATTTTGCAACCTCCAACTCATTTGCAACAACATGCACCAACTCAACAACTTCACTTGTTTTTCAATCCAAAGGATGATCTCCCCCAACCTTGCCAAAACTAACAAGCGTTGGTTCACTTTCTACTTTGATGCCTTTCTCCACCTTCACAATGTCATGTGCTTTGAATTCCCTATTAACCTCCACAACATCCATGCCCAATATTGATATCTTCTTTGCAATCAAAATATCCAACTTTGATTGCCATTTCCCCTATTGATTTGTGTTAATCTCATTGCCAAAATTGACCCAACTAATTGGTATTTTCGTCACAATCCCCTTTGCAAATTCCTTCCCTAGTACTTTAAACTTTGGGACAATAGATTTGCCATACACAATAAGATATAGTTCCTTAATCCTATACAACACCTTGTCTTCATGGACATTTGCTAAAGAATACCCACTTCTTCCTTGGCATGGCCAAACATTTTAATCATTTCTATTTCCAAAACATCCTTGCCAATTCTCAGCCTATGGGGGTTAATGCCTTCATGTAGCAAGTTGTGCAAATCCTAAAATCATTGAAAGGACAAGCATTAAAGGAAGGATTTTGTAACAACTCGTTGATAGTACAATTAATGTCTTCAATTGATTTAATATTTTTCTCTAAACTAATGATTGTCTCTACTTCATCTTCATTTAATCCAGTCTCCTGACTAGATCATGTAAATTTCACCAATTTTGGTAGCTTCCTCATGGTGTTACTATTTGTTCCAACAACCCAACACAACAATCAAAATTACATGTACTACACATAGAGTTCAACAAGTGGGTCAAAGGTTCAAGAAAAAAATTGAACACCAATTCTTGAAGCCCTAAACATTGATACCTAAGTTACATCCATAAGTACCCTTCATAATAATTTAAAAAGCTTCAAAACTAAAATACCCATCACTCTAAGTGTGAACTCTAGAACTAAATTATGGTACTAAAATTGTTTGTTATGGCAATACCCATGACTAAAGTGTTAGGGCACACATAATTTCAACAAGACTTGCTGCATCTTTTAGGAATTTATTTTAAATAGTATTCAACTATACATGAAACCATGGCCATAGGCTTTGAAAGAAATTTCATAAAAACACCATGTGCTAAGGAAATTTTATTCCTAAAAAAATATAATCAAACCCAACAAAAAAAATGACAAAACATATCCAAGAAATGGAGACATCTACCTTGTTTCAACAACAAAAGCCAAACTTAATTGATGGAATTTCAACTTCAATGATTATAAGACTGGAAAGGGGTTGGCGATCCCCTAGAACTCAAATTGTAGAAGTTGATGTAGATGGCTTGGATGTGGATGTCTTTTGCTAACTCTCCACAATGTGGGATAACTTATGGTTTTTTCCTCGACTATGATCAAATCTAGGGGATACTGATGGTGATTTATTACCCCCAATTTTGATGAATTTAGTCAACTTCCAAATTGTTTTGATCTAGACAGCTCTAGTGTAGGAGACCCAAAAGAATGAACAATCTTTAAATTTGTTAGTTGTTTAACAATGTAAGCATGCATGGCACTGTTCACTTTTAAATGAATTTGGGTATTTGAAATTACATTATAGTTGGGATATTCTCTTTGGGGGCTTTCTGGTGGCGTAAAAAAAACATCATCTTCATTTGAATCAAGCTCTCCCTTCCAAGCCAACTCTTCATCAATGGCATATCTTGCCCTACTCAAGGTCTCCCATATGGCATTGGTAACACACTTGGAAGAACTTGACCTAAGCACACTAGTGTTTCATTGATCAACTAATGCATTCTTAAACCCTAAATTATCATATTAAAATGCACAAACCAACCATGATTAAACATAAAACCCATAAAATGGATAACACTTACATGCATAAGAAAATATTATGGTTTACAGATGTACTTATTCCATGAAACTTGCAAAGAAATAAATATGTTAGAAATTTACAAAATCTAATTTTCTATGATCTTGTTGGTAGGAATGTATTTCTTGAAATCAATTGCTTGAAATCTTTTTCATTTCACCCTTGATGTGGCCAACCAAACATCCATTTCCCTGCAATGCATTTAATTCAAATGTGCAAATTAGTTTACAATCAAAAGCTTATGCATACTAGCAAGAATGAAAGCATGTCCTAGATAAGGGAACAATTCAAGTAATGTTGCTTCTTGAAATTAGGTATGTAGCAACAAGGAAAGTTTTAAAGAAGGGGAATTGTATCTTGAGGATGGTTTTTAAAAAGTTGCCAATGGATAGGTAGTAGCATCACAATGTTGTAGGAGATCAAATTGTGATAGAGTTTGGGGGAGGTACATATATAATAATTAAAAAGAGTTAGCCCTTTGAGGATCTACTACAAGTGGCAAATTCTTCATGGTTTTTGTGTAGACCATATATATTTATCCATGCCAACCTTTGTGTTAAATTGAAGCTTACCAATTACACATCCACAACTTGTTGAACTTCAATCTACACTTTCATTAAAAAAACAATGAATTATATATGTTTAAAATTCTTATGATGCAAATGGAACATGGAGATCTTAAGGCCAAAACTTTTACAACCAATCCGGGTCCAAGCATGGTATTTTGTACATACTTGTTACCATGCCTATTTTTGAATAGTAGATGAAAATAGATTTCAACGCTATATCTAGACATGGAATTTTTTAATTCCCATATATTAAATTTCCCTATCACTAATAGGTAGCTAGAACCCTATTCGACCTTAAATTGAATGCAAGAATGCAAGTTTGTCATCTCTTTGCATTGCAACAACGGATAAGCTACCTTGTTGAAGTTTTGACAATGTTTGGAGATGGTGACTAGAACTTTAAAGTTTTATGTTTAATGTGATGTCATCAATGATGGTGGGATCTTCTAAAGCTTCAAGTGATGGCGGGATTTCTAGTAAATAACAATTCTATGAATCAAGATGGTAAGTTTTTTTCTAGCAATATTATTGGGTTTAGGGGCTTACAAAGTTTTGTTGTAATGAATGAAAGTTTGAACAAGGGTTTTTTGCTTTTGACAAATAAAGTTTGTTATTGTTATTGCAAATATAAAGCTTGTCATTGTTGTAAATTTAAGGTCAACTAATTAGGTTTCATTAGTTACTGGAATAGGAAAGTAACTAAGTTATTTTCACAAGGTTGATTTACTTTCTTTATTTATACTAGTTTGGTTATTTGTGGTTTGGCCTTTTAGTTAAATACCTTGATGTTGATGTTTGACTTTCTTTTCTTCATTGCACAAGTTTGTGTATTTCATGTGACAAGAACCTTGAAAAGTTCTTAATGTTATGTTCCATGTTGTGAGCATCATGTTTTAGTTTCCTTTCAATAAAGATTTATGTTTGCACTTGACTAGATTTCCTACTTGTTAACATGGTATCAGAGTTTAGGTTGTTTGATGAAAAAGTTAAAGGAAATGTAGAGCTAGAAAATCTCTAGAACTAGAGCTTGAAAGTCTTTAATAATATCATAGGACTTTGTCAAATGCAAAAGAGAAAAGAGGAAGGGAAAGAATGTGAAGAGAAAAAAAAGAAAAGAAGCGAAAGGAAATCAACATATCAAAGGTTGTGAAAGTCAGGATTTTAAATCTATATTTAGATCTACCATGAAAAGATCTTACAATAAAATTTTGAAAGATTATAGAAGACTATAAGACACTTATATTTTTAAAATTCCAAAAGAAAAGGATATGTTTTGGGAGATTTATGAGCTTTTGAAAACTCTGTGTCAGATCTGGTTTTTTTGGTCATATCTCCTTTATTTGAGCATTTTGGGATTTGCAACTTTGAGATCTTAAAAATAATAAAGGAATATATATGTGAAAGAAATTTCATGTCATTTGATATGTATGAGAAAGATTCAAGTATCTAAAGTTTCAGCCTCAGTTTTGAAATCAATTTCTTTTGAAAACGATATCTCTTTGTGATCATCATCAATAAAGCTAAAATTTTGAGAAAAAATAAAAGACATATATTTGATGTGTTTTTCAAAATATTAAGGAGTTTGGAGTTGTTGGGAACGAGTTGTAAGTCATTTTGTGTTCATGTCCCAATTTGAGGTGATTTCAAGGAAATAGTAAGATCTCTCATTTTATGAAGTTAAATGACCTGAAATTTCAAAAGATGATCAATAGACATAATTTTTTATGTTTCACTAAAATTTCAGATCGATCCAACATCATATGTGAGTGGTGTAGCTTTGCAAAGTTGTTGTGACAAAAGTTTACATTGAGAAGGAGCAAATTTTGAAATGAAACAAATACAATTTGGGAGAACTTGAAGGAAGGAGTTTGAATATTGTGAAACACAAATACATCATCAAGACCTTCATACAAAAGTTTATTATGTAATCATGTACTTAATACCATACAAAATATTATATGAAATATGTACATATATGTCAAACCTATGTATAGTATAAAATTTCATATAATACTCAAGACATACATACATGTGCAAGGTCCATCTTGTTCAACCCTAACCCTAACCCTAATCCTAACCCTAAAAACCCAAGGAAGGCAATAAAATCATTTTTGAAACAAATCATTTATGAAACCCCAAAAAAACATTATGTTGCCTTCAAAAATGACAAACAATCTTTCTCAAATTGCAATTGAGAAATTAAACAACAATTTCCAAATGTGGAAATTTAGGATTATGAATTTTTTGATGGGGAATGGTTATTAGGAATTCATAACTAATGATGAGAAAGAACCTCCTCTCCTAAAAAACCCCACACAACAACAAATTCAAGCCAATAAAACTTAACATGAAAAAATTAAGAAAATCTTGTATTGACTTTCTGTGAATGTCTAATTCCATGATTATGCATATTCAAGATGCAAAATCACTCAAACAAGGTTGGGATACATTGGTGAAGATGTACAACACTAATACACAACCCCACAAAATGCAATTCAAGCAAAAGTTGCATACATAAAAACAAAATGAACATTAATGACTATTCTACAAAGGTGAAAAACCTTACAGATGTTTTTACATCTATAGGAGCCCCTGTAGATGATGAAGATCTAGTGGCCATGACCTTGAATGGATTTGGAAAAGACTATAGCCAGTTTTGTATTTCAATTGTAGTTCAAGAAACATTTTTCGATTTCCAAGATTTAATAACCCTACTAATAAATGAAGAAATGAAAATTATTGGTACTTCATCCAATGGAGGATCACAAGAAAGTGTTTTCTACTCAAATGTTAAAAGAGGTAAAAGTAGAGGTGGTAAAACTTCATTTCGAAGTCGACATGGAAGCCATATGGTGGACATCATGAACATGAAAGTTAACCTCATGGAGGTGAACAAAGAAACTTTAGAGGAGGAGGAAGTCATGGAGGTCATGGTGGAAGTCATGGAGCTCAACAACCAAATAACAATTCAAACTACTACTATTGTGCCAGCCATATCAACACAACCATGTGTGGTAGTCTTAATTTTTAAAAGTTACATCAGGAATACTTGAGTGTGGTAAGGTTATTAGGGATTTAACAACTTCATCTTAAAATAAGGATTGATGAATGCGCATGGTTGCGTGGGGGGTTGTTTTTTTTTCTAAAATTCGATATTAGTGAATAAGGTGTTAGGTTATTTCTTTTTTCAACAAAAAGCTGGTAACCATAGTTTTAAAACTTCAATTACGTAATTAGGGGTGAAAAATCTTTAAAGGGTTGGGGTTAAAAATAGACACCAAAATTTGTGGTATTTAGCAAAACATTGGTCTTATTTTAGTATTTGGTGAATAACAAGGATGTTTGATATTCATGAAGCAATTAAAGGGGTGTCGATGAAAGGTCTAATAAAGATAGAACAATCTTCAAGCCTTATGAACATAAGATTAATTCAAGACAACTTAACGATTAAATAAATAGTGTGATAAGGTGGTAATGGCAACATGAGTTTCATAATGAATGGAACATTTATTCAGATTATGGATAAGTTCAACAAGGAGCTACATGTTGAGTCTTAGGCTATGCCATAGTGATAATTCATAACTACAAAAAATCTAGGATGCATCGAATGATACGAATTAAGTAATCCACCTTGCTATTAAGAGGCAGTCAACGAATCGGACCACACAACCAACGATAATGTCCAATGCCAAGAATTGACAATTATGCGAAGATTAAAATGTCTTTAGTCTCGTAACAACCTTCATAGACAGTTTCAGGTTCATCATTAAAAGCGGGGTCAACTTGCAACAAAATGACTAGGGTGCGAGAGTTCGAAAAAACACGATAATACCAAGCTTAAGGGGGATCAACTTGAAGACAAGGTGTGCACCTCTCGTAGTTTAAGATCTTCATCACGAGGATGTTACGTCAATGTCAAATCTAAAGATGACTCAAAAACTGGTTTTTCATTCACTTGTGCAACTTAAGGCGAATAAGATGTGGCCATACATGACACCATAATTTCAAGGAAAGGAAAACAAATCAAAATCAAAATCAAATCGACAATAATGTGTGGAAATTTTATTACATTGAAATGCATGGTTGTAATTTATAGATCCAAAAAAAAAAAAGGAAATGCATAAGTAATGGCCTAGAACCACGATGAAATAAAATTTTAAAATCAATGGAAAAATGAAGGTTTAAGTAAAATTTGTTGGGGGGAAGTGGGAAGAGGGGAAAAGGTGTTTCTCCTTCTCTTTCCATTCAATATCAAGCAATGGAACCTTTCAAGGGCTACCAAGCAATGGAACCTTTCAAGGGCCACCAAACAATGGAATCTTTCAGGAGCCACCAAGCAATGGAACCTCCCATGGGCCACCAAGCATTGGAGCCTTCCATTGATCACCGAATTAGAATCTTCCTTCACCTCCTTCTTTCTCATTTTCTTTAAAGGGCAGATTTGGATCATTTGAGGCTTTCTCTTCCGAACATAATTTTTGGTTCAAATCTTGAGAATACTTGTTTTTACAACTTTTGTTGGGAGGAAAAAAATGATTAGTCTTAGTAGATGGTGGGAAAATGGAAAATAAATTGAATGTTTGTAATATTTTTGAAATAATGGAAGTGGGTATGGATAGTGTGAGGAGCTTGAAATCTTAGAAAAACTTCACAAACCTTATTGGGTTTGGTAGCACAACTTTTTACTAGTTTGGGTGCAGATCTTAAAATTTGGTAATTTGAGAAAATAAATTTTCGTGTAAAAGATGAAAGGAATAAGAATTTGTGTAAAAGCATGACCTTTCGAAACATGGACTTTTGAATTTAAAAACTTGTCGTGAAGTTAGAAAAAAGGACCTTGGAGAACTCATAATGGTTACAACATAAATTTGCCCCACAAGATAAACAAGATGCTGAGCAGATGCATCTAGGAATGTGAGACTTAGAAACATAAACTAAAAAACTTAGAAAAATAAATTTAGAAACATCCCAAAATGACATTACCATCCATAAAAGACAAATATGCACTTGCAAAATGTGTTTAAGTTTTTTGAAACTTGCCAGTTGAGTTGTAAAAACATGAAATTTGGTTTGAATAGTAATGAAGAAATAATTTGTTTAAAAACATAAATCCTCATTTATAAAGGTATCTGAAACATGGATTGAAACATGTTGAATTTCAAAGCATTTAAATTTCAAGTCACAAAGTCCATGTTTGGTTTCCTTTTAAATTTAATGTTTTGAGTTACATCACTATAGCTAAGGAAATTGTGTAGGCGTTTTAAGCACATCTCATGGCCATCATTCAATCATTGGAATATTGTTGTTTCACTTGTAGAAAACAACCTTTTTTTAATCAAAATGTTCTCAACTGCACGTCGTTTGCAATTGGGATTTTTTAATTAAAAATATATATATTGATGATTCCCATTTTAGTTGACTTGTCTACATAATTGGTAAATAATTGAAAACAATTTTGACTACGTGGACAATTGCTGAATATTCTTAACATCCACAAAATCTCTTCAATTTTACAACTTACACTTTCAATGAATAGTAAGAAGCACTTCCCAACTTCACATGTGTGCTAACTTCACTAGTTTAGTATTCAACCACGTTAGTGACCATCAACTAAAAAATGGATGATAAAATGTGTCGGAGCTTGGATGAAACAAAAAATGAATTACATAAAGGAGATAACACATGAATGCAAATGAATTCAACTAATGGATTGCCATTAATGAAAACAAGTGGCAACTATCAACAAAAGCAGCAGCAGTAGCAACAACAGAACATCCACCATTTTGGTGGTGTAGAAGAACAATTACAGTAACAACGAGTTTCTTGAGGGAATTGATCGGTTTTCAGTAAACATGTTAAGCCCTAAAACCTTGCCTAAGATTCCACCAGCTGTTGTTGCTTCTGCTGCTGTGGCCAACAAGGTGAAAACAAGATATGTTCTACCTAAGTGTTGAAGAGGGATTTAGTCTTCTCCAGGGACTCGGAGCTGGAGGATGCAGAATCATGGGATCAAGGGAAGCTGCAAATCTATCCCAAGAGAGTGCGAGTGATTTGCACTGATCCTAATGCTGCAGACTCGTGTAGTGATGAAGAGGGCAACTTTTGTCGCAGTGAAGGCTTGATCCATAACAACTACCATCACAAAAGACGACAATATGAGTAGCAGATTGACATTTGACTAGCACATCAGTAGCAGCAGCAGTAGCAACCGGGTGCAACATTCTTCTCCTCTTGCTCCGCCTTTGATCCAAATAGCCCAAAGAAGCACCAGCAGCAGCAGTAGTTGAGGAGGACATTCCTAGCTACCACAACATTTTCACAGCTCAGGTGATGATGATGAGATGTTCTCACAATTATGCAAGTCCCATTGAGGGGACTGCAAGAAGCTCTGTTGTCCTTCTACTGCAGCAGCAACAGCAGCAGAACAAGGTCTTCAAGAGTTGTGGGAATGCAAAGAAGAAAGCTTCAAAGATCCCCAAAATGCTGATGTTGAAGAAACTTTAGCTTGATGCTGTTGTTGCTGCTGCTGCCACTACTAGTGTCAGCAGCAAACCTTCTGCAGCACCGGCATAAGCAACTGCAAAGTCCTTGGCCGCTGTTGCAAAGACTTCCTCCAAGGGTGAGAGAGGAATGCTGCCCAAGAAATTGAAGAAAGGTGCACACAGAACCTGGACATGAATGCCATCCAAAGAATTCTGGATGGAGTGGATCAGATGGTGTTCTCCTGGGACTCAGAGAAGAAAGACAGAACAAGGTTTCCAAGTCACTGGAGAACTTTGGATCTGGTATGATAGAGGATGGCAATGTCCATGCTCGTGAGTCTGAAGATTGTGTTGTGCCACAAGAAAGACATCATGCTTCGGTTCATATGAATCGATTGCTTTACAATAAGGGTTGCAGACATGCCACTGGCAGTGGCAAGAGGGTAGGAGAAAGGTTGTGGCCTTTATTGACATGTGTGAACCATAGATTGGGTTCAGAGCATGAGCATGAACCACATCGATTGAGGAATAGCAGAGACAGAGAAAGGGGAAGACGAAGAGAGGGGACAAGTTGTCATGATGTGAGCTTTCACCAAGACAGTTTTGTGGGCGCACTGCTGGAAGTGAGAGGACGGAGTGGAGGATACTTGCGCATTGCCATAGGTGAGCAGTTGTTCACTACCGAGAAGAAGATGAAGAAGATAGAGGAAGGGGTTGTACAGGGAAGGAAGGCCACAAAAAGCACATCACTGCAGCTTACCTTCAGAGGCCCCTTGACTTTGCAGGATGAGCAGCAGTCTGCTAAGACTCACTTCCATCAACACATCAGTCTACCCTGCAAGCATGCACATAGAGTAAGTCATCTCCACCAGTAACTTTGTGCTCAATCAATTCCACCTTACACCATGCCTACCTTGTGGCATGGCACCTTCATCATCACATATTAGAAGACTGAAAAGGGGACAACATCATTTCCATTGCTTGTTGGGTTGATGATCAGGGCCGAAGCTTGTATAGATGTGCCAATTTACAGTTCCGGGGAAGCTCTTGTTGATGGCTATTCAATCTCAATGCCCCAGTGTTACATAGGCATAGAGCAGAAGAAGCAAATAGAGATGAGTGAAGTCTGTGTGTAATCTCAATCTTTTCAAGTCCTGCTGCTAATTTCTTGCATATTGCAGACAAGAGGTAGTTTGGTGCTGATGATAATTCTATGAGAAACTTCAGAAGGTGAAAATGGGTATGTGGGTGTTGTTGTTGGGGCGACAGGCACTACTTTAAACAAATGGTAGTGCCTCAAGGCAGCAATAAGGTGTTGGAGAACAAGTTTTGGTCCCTTCTTCACTTGTCTCCTTGCATTCTCTTTATCCAGGTTTTGCCTCTCAGGAGCTTTGTCTTCACAATGAGATACACACTCTGTAGCTTGTTTTCAGGTACATCTTTTTTCAGTCTTTGACGCATCTGCAGTTGAAGCAAACATCACAAGTCTGCGCCCAAGTTTATCTGTTTCTTATTACAATTTGGTTGGCAATTCATCAGGAGGAGTGCCCCTGGTCAGCTCCTCCAGCCATCTTGGATGTTAAAGAACTTCAAATATGCTTCTTGAGTGTGCAATGGAGTATGAATTGAAGGTCAGTAGTGCACTGCTCTGCCTTCTTCTCCTACAGGGCCTTTTGAGACACTTTTCCAGTTTGGAACTTTCAATGCCTTCCACACAATGGAAGCATATTTGCTGCTCTAACAATAATTGGGTTAAAACAATCACCAAATAGCACATCTGCAATTGACATTCTTTGTGATATTGTTGTAGACAATTGAGACAAAAATAAAGATGCAGGAGTTGAAGTTTCACAGCCGAGAAATTGAGCATCAAAAGCTTGAACAACAGCCATGTGTAGAGAAGTTTGCAGGGGTATTTGCAGTTCTTCTGCATCTCTACATTTGGGCAATGAGCTATGCCCAAGTTGATTTTCTCAGGTCTTTTTCTACAAAGATTCAAGTCATTACAGACTACACATTAACACTGAATCTCTTGCAATTTACATGAGAGATTATAGCAACAAGGTGACTTGCAGCAAATAAGTCTGCATAGACTTAGGAAACAAATGATGAAGCTGCAAGATGAAAAAGGTGCTCTTAGCAAGGAGTTCTCCACCTTAAGGACAAGAGAGAGGTAATGTCAAACTGCACATTTTCTTCTAGCAGGTGAACTATTACTTTCATGTTTGAAAGTATTATGCTTTGGAGTTTCCTTGACCCATATTGTACCACCATTAATGAGCTAGATCTGTCAAATTTAGTTTGGGAACAAGATCCCTGGTCATTGACGTGGTTGTTTGTCAAAACTCTTCTTGATCATTGGAACTGGATTGCACGAAGTTTGATAAGAAGCAACACACTTTAGATGATGCACTATACCATGTGACTCACTTGCAAAGGTTTGATCTCACCATCAGCACACTTCACAGAGTAGTAGCCCTGGTCGCCTTACCTTAGTTGGAGGGAGGTACATCTTTGTCTTGGGTCATGTCTAAATACGCTATCACTCCAGCTTGTTTGGAGTGATGAAATTTAAAGCAACAAGTAGAAAGAAAAAGACATTTGTCTACTCTCCCATCAACTTCACCCATTGTCATCGGTCAGTCAATAGCTTGGAATGAAGAGAGAGAGAGGTTGGTCTCTCCAAGATAAGTAACAATTCATCCTGCTAAGGTCATGTTGCAACAGAGAGTTGGTGAAGAAGCAGCAGGAAGTGGTGGAGTGTCAATTGAAGCAGGAGGAACAAGCACATCTGCAAGATCTGGAGGAAAAGTTGATAAGGACTCACATTGTGCATACATCACAGGGACTGGAGCCCTGCAAGCTTCTCAAGATGCTCTAGATTTGTGATTGAGATTTGCAAGACCTGCATTATGGAACTGTACCTGCACCAGTTGCTTGGGAATTTAATGCTAATGGAAAGCAACTGGACCTTCCAAAGCTGAAGGTGCAGCTACTCAATGAACAGTTGCCCTTAGACCTTCCATGTATGTCACTTGCCTCTCCATTGCTTTGGCATTACTAGATGCTTGTGGCTTGTACTATAGTGCCTACTAAAATGAAATGGGCACAAGCTTGTTGTGGTTGGAATGAAGAATATATATTCTATTAGCATCTATGCACCTCTTGATTAGTGCTAGCCAAGATCAACATTGTTCCATGTTGCTTCTGGAAGTCATACAACAGAAACTCAGTTGCAGGTTGTGGTAGAAACTTAGTTACAGGTTGTGCCAACCTCTTGTTTGGCTTTGGTTTTGAGCATATCAATATTATGTAGTACTTGAACCAATTGCTTATAAATATCATAAGGTGCATGCTTTTGCACCTCAAACCACAAGACCCATAAGGCTGCGCTAAATGAAAAAAAATTGGTACCAACGCTAAGGTGCCACACAGAAAAAAGAAAGCAACATTGTGGTGGTATGTACAAAGAGGTCTAGCTCAGACTAATTGTGTGCTGTCACTTGATGAACTTGTACAAGGTTTTGAAAAGGTGTTGAAGGCAAAGCTGCTTGAGACTTTCATTGTCAGCAGTAGTACATAATCGGCCGTGTGACGTTAGCATGTAAAGAGGCTGGGACAGTTTCAGCTGATGAATCCATTGGAAGGATATCCAATTTGAAGATCCCTGAATATATCACTTATATCATGGCATGCTGGGTTTGGGACAACTTACTCCTGTGGGTGAAGTTTTTGTTTGAACTTGATAGTGTCTTTAAGGACATGAGTACAATGAGGAAAGGAAGGCACATATTTTCATATATCCAAATGTATGATAAAACCTACATAAAACCTACTTAGATAGAGAGGAACCTACCTATGGAGCTAAGATTATTGTAGGCAATTAAGGTGATCATACATGGGACAACAAAACTAGTTGCTGGTTGTATTCACATTTTTATCTTAGTTGAGACTTGTGTAGAGCCGTGCCTGGCTGTCTGGGATGTTTGTGAGCTAATTGCCACAGATGGGTGAATCAAGCATGCATGTTAATTTTCTCATCAAGTTGATTGTTGCCTTGTATAGGTGCTCAATTGCTTGACATATGCCTAACTTCTTTCTCACTTGTGACAGCTTAACTCTCCTATTGGAAGTGAAGGTGAGATCTTAAAAAGCAAAGTCAGCTATATGGACTGAATCTTAGGATATGATATCGTCTCTACTTCATTGAGTGCAACTTTGGGGATATCATTTTTTTCTTTGGTAATGATTTTGCAATCCTTTTGCATGTTGTGGGTCTCTTAAGGGAAGCTGCCAAAGCCTCAGCAGTTGCATAACTCTCACTAGGGAATGATGTGCCTTGTGGAAACACTTGAGGGCTAGGTGTGTAAAGCCCCTTGGCTATGCCAATCAAGTTGGGAATCTCTTTGGAACTATCCTTACATTTGCAGTTCAGACCCATTGACTGACACAGATGTGGTTGTACATTGGCAGGTGCTTGGGCTTGTGAAGAACTTGGCAGTTGCGGCCTATATCATTGTTGGCTCAGCTGTCGATCCCATTTTGAAGTTAAGTTCTTGGAATAGTGGAGTATAGAAAACTTTGAGGTTTTGGGCATATCCGTGAACTGATGCAGATTCTTGACTTGGATCTATGTTTTATTGTTTATCAGTAAAGTAGTACCTTGATCTGACTGATGGTCTTGGTGCAGGAAATATTTCCAACTGTAATACCCAACTCAACAAAACCCTTTGTGAATCTTGCAATTGGAGGGGTTTAAGAACTGTGAATGGGCTCTGGAAAGCTCCAAATGGGCATATTGAGGTCCTAAATTGGAGGATTCTGTGAAGATTTTGGTGAGGCTGAGAAATGGATACAAGAAGCATCATAAGTGTGACATTACAACTGAAGCACTGGAGGCTGCAGGGTATTTGTCAGCTGGGTATATTCTTGACTGATCCCTTCCTAACAAGGCAATTGACTTGTTCGATGAAGTTGGTAGCTAGGACCACATAAATGCATTAAGGAAGAGGAAGGAGCACCAGACCCATAGAATACTGGCAGGAGATTCATGCTGTACAGGCTTCTCAGGAAGTTGTCAGTCCCCTCGTGGAGATTCAAAACATTTGGCAACTAGATTTCATAGTGGTGTAAATGTTGTAACGTATTTTTTTCTATTGGTTTTGCAGTTCACTGATTGAAGACATGCTACCAGGTTTTTGTGAATGCAACTGGCAGCAGGAGTACATATTAGAGGACATGGTAACTTCTGCAGCCTCCTGGATGATTATGAATTTGCTAATGGCTATGTCCTTCATGTGTTCAACTGTAGTGTGCAGTTCCTGTTCTTTAAGTAGTTTCAGTTCAACTCTTGAGGTCTAGAGGTTTGGTGACAATGAAATGGAGAGGGGGGTGTGTCTTTGTTGCGTGCAAAAATGTTGACACAAACTCTCTAGTTGTAGTTTGTTTTTACAATTAGGTTAAGGGTTTATTTCTTGCCCAATAGTGGCAACACATAACCCATAACTTAGTGTTCTGGTACTGTATGTTGTAGTGTGTTGTTGCATGTTGCAAAGAATCTCATTCTGGTGAAGCCACCATTTTTCTCCACCCTGCAGTTAGCATAGGACTTTTTTGAGGTATAACTTTTTTGACATTTCAGTACAATAGTTGTGATTGTCAATGCAGATGGTGTGAGGTCCTAAACTTTGTTGCCATGATTGTTATGGGTACAGACCATGGGTTGTGGGACTAGTAGAGATAGTGGCAGTTGTAGCAATGTGGTCTGGAATCCCAGTTGAGCAACTGACGGCAGATGAACCAAACAGGTTAACAAACTTGGAGAAGATGTTGTGCACATGCTTTATAGGCCAGGATGCTGCTGTGAAAGGCATTGCACATGCAGTCCAAAGGGCTCATGTGGGTCTCAAGACTCCCTCACCCCATTGCAGCCATGCTTTTCTCTGGACCTACTGGTGTTGAAAAAACTGAGCTCACTAAGGCCTTAGCCAAGCATTACTTTGGTTCTGTGAGTATATGGTACTCTTGTAGAATTTGGTTGGGTTTGTCATTTTTGCATTAGATTCCAATATTTTCTCTTATTGGCTGTTGTGATAATAATGCAAAGAGCCTGTTTCAAATAGGACACAATTTACTGCTGTGAAACAATATGATGTAAATAATTTTATGGGAATATGTAGTGCTGAGTTTTTCTCTGGTTCTGAAAAGTTTGTGTGGAATGGCAGGAGAAGGCTATGATACAATTGGACATGAAAGTGAATACATGGAGAGGAATAGTGTGAGTAAGCTCATTGGTTCCCCACCAGGTTATGTGGGTTATGGTGATGGCAGAGCTCTCACTGAGGCAGTCCATCAAAAACCCTTCACTCTGATTCTGATAGATGAGATTGAGAAAGCTCACCCTGATGCCTTCAATATCTTCCAAGTTTTTGAAGATGGTCATCTGAATAACCCTCAGGTACTTACAAGTGTGACTTCATTTGCCTTGTAAACCAGGTTCATAATACGCCCATTGTCTCTTATAAGCAAAAAGGTGATGGGTTGGAATTCATTGTGACCTTGAGCTGCTTGTACGCACACTTTGATAGCTTCAGTCTCAGGTTTACGACAAAGGCATAGTGGTCATTATGCATGCATGTCTGGTCTTGAAATGCTTTGGTCTATAGAGTGACTGACAGAGGCTTGGATCACTGGCAGGATTTTGTCAATGCAAGAAATAACCCAGAGGCATGTATATTGATTCAGGAAATATGGTTTTCCTTCATTTTGGAACATCAGCTGAAGTCCTGGACCACTTAGAGGATGACAGGGGTGGATGATTAGCCCGGAACTATTTCACTGCCATCCCAAGCTGTGGTACATGTGATGTAGGACCATCTGCAGTCATCCTTGTTGCAGAACTTCAACAGGGAGTTTCAATTGGAGCTGGAAGTTTGGTTTTTGATTGCATGCTTAATAGTTCCATACAGATAGGTGCTTGCTGTGTGGTCACAGGGGTTCATTCCAGCAACCAATCAAGACCATCAAAGCATGTTTTGCTGGATTCACTGCCTTTGGGAGGTGCCAGTTTCAGGTGAACTAGTGGACTCATGGGTGATGCTATGTTGTAGCATAAATGACAACCCAAAACTTCCAAAAGATTTTGGAGGGACTTTTTGTGGGCAATTATGGGACACAGTTTTGGCCGAACGGGGAATTTATGGTGCAGATCTTTGGGGCAAGGCTCCTGCAATAATCTATGGAATGCAAAGTTATTTCTAGTTGTATCCAAACACGATGGGAAAAATGGTCCTGGAGGTATACAAGGCATTGATATTGCCATGTGGCTAATGGGTGTCTGGCATGAAAAGCACATCATAATCAAACTATGCTCAAGCATTGGCAATCCTTGACAGAACATGTAAGCTTGCAAGATATCCATAACCACATTGATTTCAAGCAAATGTACTATGATGTGAATACACACTGGGCTGCATTGGTTGTTGGATTTGCTAGGGCAAGCAATGAGCATTGAAAGTGGTCAAATGTAATCTTGCAAAACTTTGTCAAGTTATTGTACATGGAAACACTAAACAGGGGATTGAGATATGTATGGAGTTAGCAGCTTCATGTTCAGAGCCATTGGCAGGGCATCTTGTAAATTTTCCAGCAAGCCAAGTATATTAGGCACAAGTGGATATATATGATGCATGTGGAAATGAGATTGCTAAATCTGTGTTGGAAGCAAAAGTTTGGGAGATTTTATTAAAGAGGACTAGAGGGTTGTCCAATAAAGAAAAAATCCTTTTAAGAATGTTAGCATTTGCAGTATTCATACTCTGAATGATTTTGTATAGAGTCTCATAAGTGTGGAGCTTCCTGTAAGCCCACTTGGTCTGTTTTTTTCTTTGTAGCCAGTTTCTCTATACTTTGTCTTCCTTTTTTGTGTGTTTGTTTTGTCCCCTCAAGTCTTTTCTTTTTGTGCTTCTACTTGTGTTGTTTGTTGCTTCCAGGCTTCCAACAGAAACTCAATACACAGGTTAGTGTTTACATTGGCCTATATCCATGGTAGGGAGCTGATGAAGTCAATCATGAAGTTGTGATAGAGAATGCACTCTTATACATGTTACTGTTGATGGTCCTTGAACAAGTGAAAGATTGTCACTGTTTTCATACTGCAAGTGAGTATATTTTGGTTTCCTTGTTTTTGTTTTATCTTTGTTGTATTGTCCTTTGTTCACAGTTTTGTAAGTCCTTTTCTTGAAGTCTTTCTTTGACATAAAGTAGAAGTTTTAACCTTGTTCTGACTTTCTTAATTGTGAGAATAGAGGTTTCTTGATTCTCATGGGAGATATGTCTATTTCTTGCATGAGAAATGGCTCATAGAACATAATTCTCCTGAGTGGAATGAATTGTACTAGCTCTCAGCTGGATCAAAGATTGCTTTATAGTTGACACTCTAACATCTCACTTGTATCACTTTATTTTTATTCCTCTGCTTTTGTGTTTTATCGATTGTCTATTCATATGGTCATTGAACTAACAATGATATGTACCATCAAAGCAAATGCAACTATGGCCCCTTACAAAAGCTCAACCAAAGATCCATTGATCGGTTTGTCAGAAGCATGGCAAGTTTTTCGTCTTAAACTTGAAGGTATTAAAGTCATCTTCTTTGTTTATCATCTTTAAGGTAAATTTTATCTTTACTTGACATCAAGAGGTTTGTGTTGTGGTTGCAGGTATGCAAAAGAGATTCTGCAAAAGGAAATGATCCCTCATGTTGGAACTGGGGAGATTTGTGAGACTAAGAAAACATTTTTTTGGGGGATATGTTGCTTGGTTATCAACTAATGGCCACATCTCAAATACTCCATTTCTTTCTAACTTGCAATTCTTACGAACACATGTATTATCTACAAGTGCGATGAGTGGCTACCAATAATAATAAAAGTTTCCCAAAAATTCCCTTGATTATGCAACTAGTGAGCTGCAATTGCAAGTGAAAATTCTTTCGCCGATCTTGTGAACTATACATTTGTGGAGTGTATCCTAGGATTAGAAAGTACTTACAACTATGTTTAGCCACAATAAGAAGGTTCTGCAAGCTGCTCCCTATGAGAGAGAACGGGGGCGGACTTTAGATGTCACAACCCCATCAAGTTTACGATAGATTGGGTTGCAAAAGTAGGTAGATTGTGATGGGAAAGCAAGCCTGGTTATAATGTTAAAGATATTACAAATGGATGGAAGGCTTAGTTGATGTGCCTTGACCACTCTTTAAAAGATTTTATTCTAGTGTAATTTATTGACCAATGTTATAATAAGACAAGGACTTTTTAGCAATTGGTGCTTGTTGAATTTGTCTAGTGAATTGTATTGCAAAGTTCAACTTGCAGTTGTGTTTACTTGTAATGCTCATGAACATTGAGACCATTGCAACTCCCATCTTAGCTATGCACTACCAAGGGGTGGATGCCACCTATTGTATGCTTACCTCCAACCATTAACCCCAAACACTAGAAGATATTTCTGCAAATTCAATGAACAAGTTTCCTGCCTCTATGGGTTTGAGTAAAGTAGTGTGTAGTTTGAAATATTTTAGTTGGGATTTTGAGGGAAATTTTCTCTTGTTTTTATTCTGCCATAAGGTTATGTTGCAATTAAAGTGTAGCAAAGGTGGACAAAGGATGTGAAATATTGAGAACAGGCATAAAGTTCATGACCACGACTATAAGCTATGTAACAAAACAAAGTTGTGTTCAACGATGGAAACAACACAAACAAGGGTGGGCCAACATTAGACATTGGCAAAGGGTGCAATCTTAGAAATCCATGAAAGCAACTTTTTTTTCATGGTAGGTAGAATGACTAGTTTATGGCCCACCCGTCTCCCCTATAGCAAGCTAGGTGGGGCAAGATTGATAGCCAAGGTTCATTGCTAGAATTACAAAAAAACGTAGGGTACATTGTCATGTTCATACACACCTTGCATGAAAGTGCATTGAAACTATTGTCACTTAAACACGATCCATTTTTAGAGGGGCTGGGAGTCGAATGGGAAGAGTAGAAAGGAGCTAAACGTCACTAAAGATATCTTTGCAACTAATGAAAATAGTGTCACCAATAGGGAGGGAAGCTCAAACGGAACAGAAATGACCTCATCTATTGTCAACTATGAGGAGGTCACCAATAGGGAGGGAAGCTCAAATGGAACAGAAATGACCTCATCTATTGTCAACTATGAGGAGGTCACCAATAGGGAAGGAAGCTCAAATGGAACAGAAATGACCTCATCTATTGTCAGCTACGAAGAGGTCAGAAGGTGCCAAGTTGCAAAGAACTAGGCACATATGCAAGAATGTGGCTTGTTACAAGCTATCGAAGAACTATAAGCTCACTACCTTGCCATTGTAGCTCTACTCATACATGTAGAGAAGATTGTAACATTGTTTGAAAGTGCATGAGAGGGATGCATTGCATTTAGGTCAAATTGAAATCTTGTGGTAGAACAGTGTAGAACTACGTAAGGAACCTTAAACACATGCATGTGCAATCTCTCATTTGAACGTGCCATACAACTCCGTGCTTCAACTGAAATGTCCTCCATAACCTTTTAACATTGCTCACTTCTATCACCTCTCTCCTATCTTCGATTCTTTTAGCATTGTTCACAACTGTCACCTTTTTCCTGTCTTAGGTTCTTTTAGCATTGTTCACTTCTGTCACCTTTTTCTTGTCTTAAGTTCTTTTAGCATTGTTCACAACTATCACCTCTCTCTTGTCATAAGTTCTTTTAATATTGTTGATTTCTGCACCTCTCTCTTGTCTTAGGTTTTTTTAGCATTATTCACTTCTGTTTTGTAGTCAGTTTGGTTTCATAAAAATGCCCTCCTCTCTTGGACTTCGCATCTTTGATCATGAAGATCATTGGTTCTTCTCATAGTTTTTTGGGCTTCTAGGCTATAATAGTTGTCTTGCACTTGCAATGCTCCCTTTTGCTCCCCAATGTCAATCTCCTTCCTAGTGTTACAACCTAATGTTCATATTAGATACACACCTACCATCTTCATGTATAATTATATTGGTGTTAATCGGAATATGATGTTTTCAGTTGATATCACAATCGCAACGTCACTTATAAGACTTGTCAACAGAAGAAATTATTAGAGGTTGATCTTCTTGGGCGCACCCCATGAAGAACACAAAAGCAAGCTACAATAGAAACAAGGCAACAAGTTGTAAAAATGCTTGTAATGCAAGACAACAATGAAGAGTCTATTCGTGAATGGGAGGAAAGGAGCAACCAACTGATTCGTGAAAGGGAGGAATGAGATGAAGAATGGGAATGGGAGCCAAAATCTAAAGAAATTGAAGGCATAAACAATGAGCAAGATGATGTCATGCCCCTAGGCTCCACATCTGTGTGTTCTCGAAGACCTCCTAGGCCAAAGAGACGCAAGTCACCTTGTGAGTAGGTCATGTTAAACTCAACCTCAATTAGTAGATGTTATTAGGGTGCATATGTTGTGCAATTATTTTGAATGTTTTGTTGTTGTGGAGATTTCTCTACAACTTCATCAAGTTTTTTTCTAATGGCTTTAGTGGATGTTCTGCATCTAAGTAGTCACTAGTGATCTGCTTAAAGGATATGTTCAAGATGTAGGAGGCCCCAACCACTACCCTATATATAGGCCTCTATGTCTTTAAGGCATGGATGTTTACATATACATGGACATGCTAAAATGAAATAAAAGTTCTTTCCTTTACAAGCTTGTTGTAGCTTGAATGAGGATATTGTTGACTTTTTTTGTTAGCGATGTTTCTTGAATGCTAGCCAACAACACGTCTGAGTTTTCCCATTGCTTCCAAATAAACAATAGAAACTCAGGACACAAATTGTGTATAATGGTTTGCCCAAGTTTTTGGGAAGATTATTATATGTTTATCACCAAATACAATCACCAATTCTGGTTTGTAGTTATAACCAATTTGGCAAAAGCCAAACCAACTTTGGATCCCAAAAATCATAATGGTAGTTGATGAACAAATTAATGTTTGTTTTACCCATCATGTGTTGCTAAAGATGGTGTTGTTGATTGTGTGTGCAGGGAAAGGCATAAAAGGTTAGAAAACAACAATAGTTAAATTATGGTCATTAAACAAAATTGCCTGCCATTGACCCACCTCCTTAGCTTGCTGGTTCAAGTGAATATGTTTGGTCATTCATGCCAACTGCATCCTAGAACATGGGTCCTCTTCATGGCATCCCAAATGTGCCATGTGAAGGAAAGCACCTTGTTCTGTACAAACTGGCCTTCGTTTGACAACATTATCCAACCCTAATTTAGGTGCAAGCAATGGGGCACATATCACTTCACCCATTAGTGTCCAAATTAGCAACAACGCAAGGTCTAGCAAGTCTCAAAGAAAATAGTAGAACTTGAAATGCAGCGCCGTAAAACAGATGGTAAGAAACCCCAGTCCATCCAAGTTGATTCAAGAGGCCTTGTTACAGGTCGTTCCGCTAATAAGCCACGGTTTGAAGACTCAATTCGGAGGCTTTGTACTAAGTACATGGATGTCTCCATCATCCTTGTGAAAAACCAGAACCCACAAGATATGGCTGATCTTAAGGCAAAATTAGATGAAGAATTCGAGTACCTAGGAAATCTATTATCAATTCCTGGGTTGAAAGAAGTTGTGCAATGTGCCTTGAAATATGAGAGGTCACACCTAAAAGGACTATGGGAGAAGGATCCATCTCATGGTCCACCCCTTGATGTATCAAATGAAACATGGCAGAAGTGTAAATTGTATTAGAATTCTCTAGAGCAAGTAGCCAAGTCCATGGTATAAAACTTGACCTTTTTCACTTTGATTATGTGATAACCAAGTGCCTAGATCTAGATGCATATTTTAGGTGAAGCGGGTTACATGGGTTGGTTTTAATAATGCACTGTAAATATTTTTCTAGGTTTAGATGGTTTGGATTGCATGGTTCCATTTTGGGAAACTTGTGTTGTTTATGGGGGAATTTAGTGCACAAGATATGTTCTAATAGCTTCGTAAGGCAACTTACTATTTTGGGAATGTGTTTGAGTAGGCAATGAAGGCTTCCAGGCCAAAGGTTCAAGAACCTAGCCATTTTGGGAGGAAAGGGAAGGCTGGGGTTCTCCAAGACTTGGTGAGTTAAGTTCCCACCATTTTCATGATTACAAAACTTGAGTAATTAGACAATTTATTTCAGGTCTAACAATGGCCTATCCATGTACATATAAAACCTCATGGTTCATCCAAATGTGTCATGGGATCTCTTACATAGTGTGCAAGTCAAGAACAACCCCCCTCCATCACCGAGGTGGCACAATAGTTGGCTATTTTTTCTAATAATAAGGTACACACCAAACCTAAACAAAGTTTCATCTACTATTTTTGAAGTGATAAGATTTGTTTTGGGCATTAGATGTATAACTCATAGTCGTAGTTCACAAATGAAAAAATTCCATGTTACTTTTCTGATTTGGATTAGGGAGGTTGTGATAGGAAGCCTTGAGTGGCATGGGAAGTTTACAAAAATTAGAGCAATCAAATGTTGCTCTCAACAATGCCCTACAGCTAATGATAGAAAAAGTTGGGTTAATCCAAGCTTGGCATGACCACTCTCAAAGGACATAGGTGGAGGTGATGGACAAAGTGTCATCCATGCAACCATGGATGACAAATTTTGACAATAATTTGTCAACAATAACTAGACTCTTGTCAAGACCCCTCCTCCTTGGCTCACAGGTACCTCCTGCACAAAAGCAATTTGTTGAAACCTTTGCATGTGAGAATGGTGGTGGGGAATTACATGTAGTGGAAGAAGGGGTAAGGGCAAAAAGAATCTTGGAAGGAGTGGTGGTGGTGGACAAAAGTGCAATAGAGAGCCCACCAGCAGAATCCTAGCCCACGCAACAATACTTAGGGTTTACCCAATTTGTTGAGGAACTTACATGCACAAAGAAGGTTAACCTTGCAAGTGGGGACGAAATCGCAAAGAGTAATGGGATGGAACCTAAAGCACTTGAGGTTCAAAAGAAACCCAAGGCATTGTCACTAGAAGGTACTTAATGCCATCCCAAGTGTGCATAAGTGATGCTTCAAACATTTGTCCACTAAATCTATTTTTATGTTCACATTGGGGTTTAAATATATGTGCATGTTTTGGTCAAGTACCAACCTCAAGGGACTCATGCTTGTGGATGGTAAACAACCACAAGTGCAAAGGAATTAAGTGGGTAGCTAGAGGCTAGGAATGAGGCTGAACCAATGAATGGCAACACTACTAAGCCCACTTGTGGAACAGTTGGGAAGGAAAACCCTAACTTTGGGTAGAAGGACGATTGCTCGAAAGGCCATAGTACCTACAACATCAATGCGGGAAACACGGTTGAGCAAGGGAACCATGAAACCACAGAAGGATGTTGTAGGGTATAAAATGCCAATTGCACACCCACAGAAGGTATGGGCTCCAACCTTGTTTGAAATTACAATCCTATAATCTCTTGCTAATGAAGGATCTTTACTTGAAATTGCATTCCTATAATCTCTTTGCTGATGAAGGATCTTAACCTTAAATGGGCATTCTTGTAATCTCTTGCTAATGAAAGATCTTTACTTTGAAGTTGGTGTCTCCTTTGTGTTTTTATAGTTTAACAAGGGCGCCAAAGTGCAATTGTTGGATGGTGTCAATGTCAATTGGATAGTGGCCATTGGAAAGATTATAGGACTTCCAGGGATTGATTCTTACCATGGCAAACCAATATTTGAAAAATATTATTCAATTAGGGTTGAAGATGTAATGGATGGTAAGGTTTCATTGTTTGTGATAAACGAGGCAGATGATCCACCTCAACTACACCTCAAGGACATAGTAGGGACCACCACTTTATGGGACCGTGTCTAGCCAACGTTCCTTAGCTATTCATCATAGACCATACAATTTTGTTGCCTCACCAAGTTGTGTTTTCATATATTTTTCTACCACTCTACTATTAAGTTGTGGACTACATGTCTCAAATGGACTAGAAGCCCATTCATTAATTTGGTTAACAGTCTATAAAGATTGTTGAAGAAGTTGGTGTGGATTAGGGTGGTAAGGATCCATGAATGCTAGCTTATGGAAATTGTTTTACAACTAAAATATGGGGTTGTTGATGTGACTAATGTAGTAACGAAGATGGCCTATAATGGAGACATTTTTTGTAGAAACTTGTGATGGCCTCAAAGGATCATGTTTAAAGGGTTTGTGTTGCATTTGTATGTTGTGCATATTATACCATGGATTTTTTTGGTTGATTGTGTCCAGGAGGGCTTGGGACATTGGTGCAATAGAAGAACTATACATGGCTTAAAAGTATGTTGTGAGTTTATTGCCATAACTCCATGAACATTTCTTTGTTAGCTTTTAGTGTTGAGTATATTCAGTATAAAATTTGGAAAATAAACTTGAAATTCATCCATATATTAGTTATCTCTTTAGTGCTAGGGGTTATGGTGACTAGTAGCCAAGCAAGCTTCATATGGCCTAATGCATGTTAATTGCGTTACTTATGATTGTTCGTGCTTAATAGGGCATGTAATTTTCATTGGATTTAGTGCATATTCTACCCAATATTGGTGGGGGTTTGGGGTTGGTAAGCATGTGCAAGGTATTTGAGAACTATGATATCAAGGCTATGTGGATGAATTATTGCTCTCCTTAAGAGTATTCAAGTAAGTATGAGTAAAAGGTTTGGGTAAATAGTACTTGAATCTAACAATATGTCAACACCTTATTATAGATTACCCAATTGATTAAAGGTATTTGCAAGCCAATGAAAGTTTAGAGCATTTACATTGGTTTAAGAGATTTTGTGGAACATTAATTATTTCCAAGATAGTACATAGATTGTAAATGCATTTGCAGGACTTATATGTAGTTTTAGACTTAGTCTACTAGGTGAGGTTGATTTTGATAATAGTTGCCTCCTTGATTTTGGTAGCTTGAAAAGATTAATCTTACATATCCCAAATTTCACACCATAGCCAACTATAGCACATGATTGCATTTTTGTTGAACATTGCAATTGTTTTGTATTGTTTAAGTTGTGAAAACCTTTAATACCTTTGTGTGATGGTTGCAAGACATTGTTCATGGAAGTTTATCATCAAGGGCATGGAATCTTTGTCCTTGGAGTTATCCCCCCTATTGGAGTATAATAGACTTTGTTGCAACTACACACTTCCAATGGTTAGTATGTGGGCTCATTTGGTTCTAGGCTACTAATCTAGATTTAAATTGAACTAGAGTAGGAAATCACATATTTACACCTAATTGTAGGAGTTGGTGGAATGTTGCATCTATAATTCCCTTTAATTGAGGTTTGAAGATAAGAATGCAGACTAGATGTATTAGTGAATTCATTATATTTCATTTGTTTAGCTTGCATGGTTCATATATTATAATTATTCCAATAAAGATTCAACTTAATGCTAATTACATTGTAGTCCATTAGTCAACTCAATATCAACTATATTAAAAAAGAAAATAGACATGTTAACTTCCTTGCAACTAATCTTGACCTCTTTTCTTACACATATCTCCCACTATATTAGTTAGGCTTTGTACTTAAGCTTGATTCCTTTCACAACTTTGTTGATCCACCTCGCACCTTAGCATTATTGTTAAATTCAGTCGACCTATCAACTAAATTTTTACTATTGCTCGACTTTTATTATGGGGGCATGAGTGTGCCACATGTCACTTCATTACTGGCCATTCGTTCAATTTGTCTCATTGTGCAACATGGTGCACGATTAATAATGCCACATGTTGTCCCGCTATTAGCCTAAATGGTCCACAAACATAGTTACGATATAGTCGACCTTGCAACTCAATCTCTATTACACCTTGATTAATCCATTAAACATATGCCATGTGTTACTTCACTATTGGCCAAATGATTTTTTCATCGTAGTTGCAACATAATTGACTTTCCAATTAATCCTTTATTTTGGGTTGACTATTGGTTTAAGGTTACAAGTGTGCCACACGTCACCTCACTACTAGACAAACACTCCAACCTGCATACATCTAGCATAGTTGAAATTACAACTAAATGTATGTTGACGTCATGCCCAGTCAACGAATGAAATTCATCCACCATGTGAAGGTAGTTGACAACATCCCTCAACTAGATTGGTAGAACATTTTGTTACTAAAATGGTAAGTATTGGCTATTGTTATGGTATTGACATGTGGCAAACACTTTCAACTATAATGACATTCTTGATTTGTTTTATCAACTTTGCTAGTTTGTAGTTGAAAAAAACATTTCCCAATTGCAAAAAATAATTTGTAACTATTTTTGTAGTTTTCAACTATGTTTGTAGTTGAACAATAATTGAAAATGTAGTTGCAAAAGGGGGGGTTTTCTACTAGTGTTTGTATTGAGTGCACAAGCCCACTTCATAATTTCGACAATACTATCCATTGCCTTCTAGCTACTTGCTTCAAATCAACCAATAAATGTTACATGAACATACTATTTTTAGTAGCATCCAAAACTAGTTTGAAAATGAAATCATAAATATTCTTTTCAAAGTCTTTGATCCTTTTAAAAGTTGGACTTGTTCTTGGTCTTTACTACAAAGAAGGTGTGAGAATTGGGCAAGGAGTAAACATGCTACTCAACCCATCATTCAATGTTCCACTAAATAAGTCATAATAACATGTAATTGTTCCTTCCACTAGATCAAGGCAATGGAACATTAATATTTTAATTTAATGTTTACATCTGTTTCCCTTTTGCTATTGAAAACATTCAAGTAGGCCCACTTAGATTTTGGGTTGTAGACCTTGTAATTCACATGTTCATGTTTCAAAAGGGCGACAATTGCATATCCACCGTTGTTGTTTAAAAAATTCACAAAGTTATTTGGGATTTCCCATGCACGAAGAACAATGTTAATAACAGATCATTCCCGCTTTGGACAAACCCCCAATTCTTTTTCAAACTCTAATGCCATAATGCAACAAAACATTTCCAATAGCTAGTGGATGCACCAATCCACCCATCCTCCAAAGAATCGTGACTTTGCACCTTTCAATGTCACTTTTAGGTTTACATGGTAGTTTTCAATGGCAACATTAGTATTCTACCTGACGTATGGGAGATTCCAATTCCCCATCACCCACATTTCACATTTTGGAATTCCTTCTAAAATAACATACGACCAAAATGCTTGAGCATTTGGAATCCTTTCCATGAACTTTAACAAGTCTTCCTTTGTGAACTCCAGAGGAGTTTTTCCATTGGGCTACGCTATATCATGCAAGATATGCCCCATATTCTTTAAGACCTTTGCCCAGATTACCACATCCTGGATTTTAATGCACACTTGATTCTACCAAGCTCTTCTTAAATGCCAAAGGCACAAAAATATCTTTGTGTTTGGCCATATTTTTTTACAATCAAACAAGACAAATGAAACATGATATAATAATCTCTGAAAAATAGACAATTGTTTCAAAAATGATTATGTTTAGTGTGCAAAGGTCATTATGCGCACATTGCCTTAAGTCCACCCATGTTTTGACTTGAAATGCATTAATATAATCCAGTAAAACATAAACCACTAAAACCCACACAAAACAAAAACCATTGAAACCTAGTTCGACCATTGAAACCCACTCAAAACATAAACCACTTCAACCTAGTTCAACCATTGAAGGAATTTAGAATAAGGGACCCCATAATGAAACAATTTTCAAAACATGACAATTTCACCTTGAAGTATATCTAGGTCCATGTCACTTTGAAACATAAAAAGCTCTAGCTTTGAAACATAAATTTAAATCAAGTATTGTGCACCCAGGCTATATGGAATGATAAAAGAATTAAAATGTTACTTTAGATTATTGATTTTCGCATTAGCATCATCAACGATGAAAGCACTTGGTTTCCAATTTGGTTTTGATTCTTGCATCTTTTGATTGATAACATCCATCCATTTGGACAAGTCTTTTTGCTTACTCTAAAATGTGATTATGTACGCAATTCAACAACCGTTCTTCCACTTGTTAAACACCATCAATGTGTATAATGGAAATTGGTATGAACATAAATAGCTTTTAACATGTGTCAACATATAACAATCGTGTTTCATTATGTTTTGGAAATTTCCTAGGCTTTGCGACGTAAGTTACAATGAGACAAAATTGTTTTCATTTGTTCCAAAACTAACATCAATTACAACCACACTTTGATGACCATATTGTTGCATCATTGTTGCCTATTATGGAGTTTGAATTTCGATTGTGAATGGGATATTATTCCCTAATAGCTCTCCACCAACTTTAGACCCACTCTCCTAATAATAAAACAAAACGTTTGGGTTCTCTCGAACCCACATGCACACACTTTAGGTATCATTCTCATGTTTTTTATATGTTTCCTTTGCTAACTTTGCGGCTATGTTTCGTATTTTTTAGTCACATAAAAAGGTGTCCCTAGTCAGGTTCCCACCTATCTTTACAATTTCATGCACATTTTTACAATGTTTTGCCATCATTTGTGAAACAAAAAGCCCCAATTACAAATTGTCAAATATGAAGTCCTTTAAGGCTGCAAAATTATGTGTAATAAGTGCAATTTTGTCCCATTAAAAGATGTTCCTATGGCAAAGACCTCTTATTGGATTGATGTGCTTCTTCTCATAGTAGCATATCTTTGAAACTATATGGAAAAGATATAACATTTTGATGACAACCTTTCTTCTAAGTTCTGGGACCCTCCATTACTTTCAATTGTAACACGAGATTTGGATTTTCCTTTTAAGAATGTTATAGCTCTCTTATCAAGAGGTTTTTTTTTTGAAAACCATGTCCTTTGCTAGCACCAACAAATTATTTGTCTTCTCTTCCAAGGCAAAATTGATATTATAACTACAAATCAACAAATCAAACAAACTCGAATTGTTGCAAAATTTAATGTTGTGCAAGAAAATGGGATTTTCAAAAAACAAGCGACTCCAGAACAGAGAAGGTTAATCTACATTCAACATTCAAAACCTGGAAAATTCCAAATAATTATCCCAACGTGGATAGAGCAATTTCATTTTTTCATTTTTTCATAGTTGTTGGCATGTGAATTTGTAATTTGCATCACTGTGTGTTCCTCTCCATCAATAAAGTCCCACACTAGGTTTGAAAGGATGCATGTTGTTTCCACTTTCTGTCTTCCAAATTTGAAATTGATAGTCAATATCAACTCCTTGTGTGTAAAAACTTCAAGATGCATATGTTGCACTACGCGTTGAATCCCCTGCAAACACTGTGTATGCAAATCCAAATACAACTTGGATGGCATATCCCATGTTTATCAAGTTAGAAGTTAATTAAAATCCATCAATTTAGTGTAACTCAAAAGTAAAAAATAACAACATGAAACAACAAATGAGACGTAGGTTAGTTGTTACATTCCCACAATTGCTCACCCCCTATCAAATGAGCCATAAAAGTCGTCACAAATGTTCATCAAATGTATTTAAGGACATGCGCTCAATTTATTAAAGTTCTTCTAGGTTTCAAGGAAAGCTATTTTTTTACCATCACATGCATTAAATATGATGCACTATGGCCTTTTCGACACCTTGATCTTTGGACACAAAAATATTAATATCTTGACCATGTGCTAGGCATTGAAAAACAAAAACATTCATAAGTAGAACATTAAAACATATTAACTTATTTGGAACATAAGAAACTCAAAGTAACATAATAAATTCATCAAAACATAATTTTCAAAAACATAAGAAATCTATCGAAACATAGGAAAATCATAGAAACAAACAAAATGCCAAAACATAATAAATTCATAAACATTCCTAAAATCGAAACCTAAACTTTAAGATTTCTTAAAAACTAAAACAACTTTCCAATATTATGAAATAATGAGAAATATAATATGGTCCCATAATAAATAATGTATGTTTAATTCAAACTATTTAATATAAATGAAAATTTGAACTTATCAAAACATAAGAAAGATAAATAAAATGTAATCCCCAAAACTTATGACATTCAAATATAGTCCCCAAAACATATGATAGAAACATAGTTTGAGTATTTTTAGGTCCATTCATGGTTGGGGTACCAAAAAAGGAAAAAAAGGACTTAAGGACTTTTTAAATCTATTTTTTACAAATAACATTTATATGAAACAAATTTAAGTGAGAAAAATTGAATAGTCCAACATAAGATAATTCATGTGTTAATGGTGATTTTTCACAATTATACATAATTGTGTATGAATATTTTAGTTTAATGCCAAAAATGTAGAAAATCCTAAAATGAGTTTCAATGGACAACGAAACATGTTTTTTAGCATGTTTATTTCCTTCACATGTGACCTACATCTAAAGCTAAACATTTTGAACCCATTGAACATATTTTTTTATCAAATAGTTTTTAAAATGAACCCTTTGCCTTGCAGCCCTTTCATTCAAAACTTCAAAACTTTGAAAAAATTTCATCAAGTTCATCCAATGAACATGTACTTTCATAAAAAAAAGGCATGTTTTTATTGTACATAAAATTTGAAATCAATTGTATGATTTTATGCCTTCCTTTTGATAACTTTTTAAGAAAATGTATTTTAAACACTTGATTCCTTTAATTTATAAGATTCTAAAGGACATTAACATAATATCCAAATTATTTAAAAATATTTTTATTAATTTAAGAATACATCATTTTATCTATTGGCATACAACAATCCACTACATTTATAATAATGTAAGATAAACCAAAATCCAAAGTTGTCCTTTGTAATCCTTTCTTAGTTAGACACTCCTTTTTGGTACCCTAATCATGAATGGACCCATCTACAAAAACCTAAGAAAAATATGTCACCAATATTATTTGATTGTGTATAACATATTTTATTTGAGGTTAAAACTCATAATCCATCATTTGTTGTCAAAAATAGACATTCAACATATTTAAGGCAATTAAAACATTTCATGGTATAATGGCCATCAACAAATGCTAGTGATACATCCTCACATTGAAATGAATCCCCCTAAGTCAAAACAATGCTAAAAACATGAAAAACAAGTTTTAATAACATAAAATAAACAAGAAATATCAAATCATGCTCCATTTTATTTTATCTATGGGTTTTGAAACCAAATAATGATATTTTAGGCTTTCATGAATCCATTTTACATGTGATCTCCTCAATGGGGCATTTGATGGTTTAGAGTTTGCTTTTAGTCCCTATTTTTTTTAGGCTATTATTTGGGATTTCTTTTGTATAGTTTTCCTTTTCGTGTCTTTTACATGTGGGCATTTTTGTACACTATTCTTGTTCTTTTTGTCTACAGGTGGGTTTTTCAACATCTCTTGACTAATGCTACTTGCCTAGTAGTACAAAGTTAATTCTCCTTGATGTTGTTTTTGAAACAATAACAATGTCATCATCAAAGTCAAATTTTCGTCCAAGGCAATAAAGAGGCATGCAACTTGGGCTTGGCGAATTAGCTCTTGTTATAATGCTTTTAACACTTTCATTTGAAGGTGCTTCACTTGAGGTGCCTCCCAACCAATTTGCAAGAAACAAAATGAAAAAATCACTATTCATAAACAACCTAGGAATACATAGAAGAAGTACAACCAATGAAAATGTGATACATGTTAAAAGTATAATAAATGAAACACAAAAGCTTGCAAAATGACAATGTAATTTTTGGATGAATGTCTTTTGAATGGATGGAAATAATGAAACATAGAGACACATAAACATAGAGCCATAGAAATAAAGAATAGACTGTAAAATGAACAAAAAACCTTGCATTAAAACATGCCCTTGAATTGAAACATGGATTCAATATAGAAACATGCCCTTGAACTGAAACATGGACTCAATATAGAAACATGCCATTGATACTGAAACATGGCTTTGATATGAAAACATGCCCACAACCTGAAACATGGCCTTGACATAAAAACATAGGTTTTATACAAGAACATGATACAAACACAAACTTGAAATATGTAGTCTATTAAAATATTATAGACATGGAAGCCACAAACCCTATTGAAACATACAAATCTAGATAGACACATTATGTTTTAGTCCCAAAGGTTGAACCATGAAGAAGTAGAATATAATGTTGGAACAAATTTGAGATAGTTGTGGGAATATGATAATAGCAAGTTTTGAGACTCACTTGCACACTAGGACAAGGTCCAAGCATGATAAAATATACCAAAAAAATAGTCCTATGAAAATTTAATTTCAAAAGAGTCTTTCTTCAACATTCACATTCAAAAGGATATTGAAAACCTATTTAAATTGCATTTTGAAATCATAGAGCTCTTCATTGAGTTTACTGTAAGTTGAACATAAAGTTTGAAGATTTTTTATATTAAAAAGTGGATAAAAATATGTTCTAAATTGGCTAGTTATTTAAATTTTTCAACATACTTTTACATTAACACTATGATAGATAATGACCATAATATGAAAAGGTGAAACTATATTCATACACATTAGGGCTTTATCAACTTGAAAGTACAATGATTTTAATTGGTATTTGACTTTCATGTACTTATAACTCTATTTTGCAAAATTAGACACATATTTTTTAATACTTACATCTCAAAAAAATGTATTTAAATGCATATTAAAACATGTGGATCTTCAATATTATGCAATGGTTTAAAAATATTCTAATTGTTAATCATTGACTTAAATAATATTCATGAATTCAATATATTAAGGCATAATTTATGAGTACTTTCCAAAAAAGTAGCAAGTGTCATTGACTGGCAACTTTACCATACTTATGCTCGACAAAATTCCCTATCGCCACACTTGTCCAGGTATTGTCAAAAATATTATACAATTAAATATCCACATTCTCATATTCCATTGTGTGGGGGCAATGCACTAATAGAAATCAGCCAAAATGTAACCAGTCAATTTACGACTACATGCGACTTATAGTCGTTTGCGACTAGATTTGAGAATATTTGCAACTACAAGACCAACTTTCAACTATTTTGGTCATTTTCACAAC
>Ga0209611_10000560_pt1 | contig 56881 bp, 37 predicted proteins | sample S1TSphgellanicum_3_FD_187693 | JGI IMG/M metagenome (GOLD analysis project Ga0209611, IMG submission 187693) | Host-associated microbial communities from peat moss isolated from Minnesota, USA - S1T2_Fc - Sphagnum magellanicum MG (SPAdes) (version 2) | ecosystem: Host-associated > Plants > Peat...
AAAAAAAAAAAAATTTAAAAAAAAAAAATAAAATAAAAAAAAAAAAAAAAAACTAGACCCAAAACCAAATTCTTGGTTCAATTATGTGTGGAACCAAAATTAAAACAATTTCAATTTCCTTTCAGAACTAGAACCCCCAAACCTCCAAATAAGGATCAAGTGGCTACAACCATTTAAAAAAACAATTTCATTTTCATTGCAATGCATGGTTTCAACTTCTAATATTGAGATGGTTGTTGCATTAAGTGGAATTAGCCATTTGGCACTTTTCAAAATAGCTTATACTCTCTTGGCTGACTAGATTCCTCATACACATGATCTACTAAGATTTCTAAATGTGCCACTAATTAGTTTTTTTTTTGTGTGGCCAAGGTGGTGTATATAATCATGGGTTATGTGTATGGTGTAGGCAACAATTGCTTTGAAACCAAAGCCCCAAAGGACTATATCTAAATATATACTTGGGGGTAAACTTTCCCTTTCATGTCAAACTTCCCAAAACAATTTCACCAAAATTGAATTTTACAAGGTGAATTTCAATTTTACATTGGTTCAATTTGAAGTTTTTTTAATACATGTGCATTAAGTAGGATTAGCCACTTGGCCAAAGCTATGGTCCTTTTCTTAGTTGTCATCAATTATTAATTTACATAGACCATTTGTTGTTTTATATTGCAAGTTATTTCATTTTATTATTTGGGATGTGGATGTTGTGGAAGTTTGCTCATGGTTTTATCATTCTATAGTGTTTCCAAACAACTTTCCATCAAAGTTGAGTGCTTTTCAATGATTTTTTTATGGTAGGTTTATTCATTCAAACTATGACTAGATGGCAATTGTTGATGTACAACCAAATGTTGTTATAGATAATGACATGGTTGAGATTTATTAGGTTATTGTTGCAAGCATATGCCTTTGGAAGATTGTAGGTCGGGCACCCTCAATAGCTTGATGTTTAGGATCAATGTTGAGATCTATAACTAATGTTGGATTTTGGTGTAACCAACTTTTGTGCTTGTGTTATGTTTTATTTGGGACACATGAAAACATGATGTATTTTCCATTAAGTTTAGTGGGAAGCATCATCCTTGATGCTGTGTAGTTATGACAACAACATGTAATTACATGGCCAAAGGGAGGCCTAGGCATCCAAGTAACTTGGAAAGTTAAATATTAGAGAATATGACCAAAGAGGTTGTTGAATTATACATTATAATGAATCAATAGTTTGTTATGAATCAACAATATTTAGTAACTCCCTTTAGTTTTAGACATTTGACAAATTGGGGACATTTAATTTTAGCAAATGAAAGACAAGAAAGTTGATATCACAATAAATTTCAATGGAAAGGGTTGAAAGGTTCAAGATTAATGTGAAACATTGTACATGGGTTGAAATTTTATATGTTCATATGTAAACATGTTTATGACTTGTAAAATTAACCAAAACATCATTTAAATGTAATTATTGTAGTTATTGCTAAAGGGGGATCAAACATGAATATTAATGTTTATGAAAAAATGGTACACATATTTGCCATTAGTACTAGTTGCATTAATTAGTAAATACCCACATGAAATGAACAATTACTATTGTCTTTTCTCAACACTTGGGGCATGGATTATATAGATAATTAATGAACTACATCTAGATAATAGAAAGGATGTAAAACAATTTATATAAAGGAAATGTTTATTTTGTGCACACATCAACCTTTGATAGGAAAAGGTTCATTTACATTATGCAACAAAGGTCCACCCCCACTCCACATGCAAATGCCATAACATGCATCAAGTGCAATGGGAAAGAGAGAATCAAAAGTGAGTAACTTGCACAATCACAATTTATTTTATTCTTGATATTCAATTGTTGGAAGAATTTTGAAGGCTTTGAATATTATAAGACAAGTGATTTTTTTTTTAAATCATGAACCTCAAATTGTGTGCAATAACCATTTATGATGTAAACCATTTGATGTTCGAAGGATGCATATTCAATTGAGAAATTTTATTCAAGAAGTGTTATGATTGTCTTGTAAATACATGGGAAAAAACATATGAGGTCCTTCATAAGTCAAACAAACACAATAGATAAAAACATTTATGGGGTGAAAGAACACTTGGGGGGGGGAAGGGGGGGGGGGTGGCAACTTGGGCAATTTCATGACATGTGGGTAAAATATACACTTACAAATGTGTTAAATATAATATTGGGTTTAATTTATGGCTTTTGCGTTTTATATTTTGATTTCTATGAAGTTAATGATATCTTATATTATTTGGAAAAAAAAAACTACATTCAAGGAGTAATAGGTATATTTATGGTATATGTAGTGTAATAAAACCATTTTTAAAAAAAATTGCATAGTACATTGCCATGCACTTGGAATGTTTACATGTTATGCTCCCTATGCTCATTTAATTCCTTGGGCCCACTCCTTGTGCACACTCCTCCCCTATACATTAAGGACATGTTTTTCACACAACCAACATAGGCTTTTATTTGGATTGATCTGTCCATGTGATTCACAAATGGTGGGAATAAGTCAAGATTTAAATTTTAGATCCATATATGTATGAAAAACCCTAGTATTTCAAACTCCATGAATTGAAATGAACTTCGGTGGGATGCATTTTGAGCTTTTCACCTAGGTTTAATCATGGTTACAACATTGTAAAATTTTATTTATTTTTCATTATTGGGCCAAAGATTAAGTTTTGGGTTACAATTGTAGGCATATTCCACAACTTGTAACTTGGATATAGGGCTCTTTAAATATTTTTATCTAAGTTTTTTTTTTTTAGTCCTAAAATCTAGTGTTCTTACCATGATCCTTGAACCATACATCTATGAAACTAAACCCAAACATTGCATGGAAATATAGCTAAGTTTGCATGTATGGTAATACAAGCGTGTTTGGACATAGGATTTTGTGATTTTTATCTTTGCTTATCTTTGCAACAACACATGGAACATGGTGCATGTTGTGAACCAAGAATTTATAACTTTTGGGGGGGAGAGGGGTCCTAAATTGCAAGGTCAATTTCAACAAACTTGAATATGGTAGGTATGTTCATTAATAGAAAAGCAAAGGGCATTATGACTATGCAACCTTGATCTATTCAAAGTAGATAAAAAAAGGTACACATGTACCAAAGTCCATCGAGTGTTTACTATGCCGAAGGTAGCATATGTAGAATGTCAAGTCATCAAACATTCAACATGCATTGTTACACCTATTTTACAACACGTGTGATTTATTGTTTGGGATTTTCCTACTTACATGGCATTTAAGATAATAAGAGACTTTTGAGGTTTTATTTTTCAAAAAATTCTTAACGAATGCTGAGAGGCTTAGATCATTGTAATTGCTACACACCCTTTTATGGATTAAAGTAATGTTGTAATGTTTTTTTCTTTCATTCATATGTCACTATCCACATGTAATATAAGTTTTTGATAAAAATGGGACACAAATTCCCCTTACAAATTATTCCTCCACACAAATATTTCCCTCCAATCCAAAGAAACCCAAAAAAAAGAGAAAAAAATTGTGGGTTCTTGGCCCTTAAGTGCATGTTACACCTTCCCATTGGTTGCATGAAATTTCAATTTTTTTCAAAAAAATTATTCACCATTTTTGGCCTAGGCTAATGGCAAGAATAGAATTTTAGAAACATGCATCACAAACTTACCTGGTTTCATAGGTTCGTACAAATTTCATGCAAAATCCATTTTTCATATGTTTGTTCAAAAATTGTATGAATTCAATGTCATGGTAATATGAACAATATTTGTACTTATTCAATGTTTTGAATATTCAAACAAATAAGACATTTTTTTTATTGACATATGTGAATGTGAATGTTTCATACTCAAAAATCACAAAGTTTGATGCAAAATTACATCATGACAATTGTACAAATTTAATCAAAATGTAAATTATACATATCTCACATCAAAACATCACAAGTTGAAAAGACACATCATTATATAAAAGTAATATATGCATTTTTATGTCATTTTTACACTTTAAAGCCCACAAATTTTGCACAAATATATTGTTTAACAATTTTTGCATTGATTCAATAAATTTTTTTTATGATATTGAAGGTTTATGATGTAGTTTGGATACCATCATACTATCATCAATGTTTTGAAAGTAAAATGAAAAATCAAAAGGTTAGGTAGAACACGAAAAAAATAAAATTTTGGTAGTCAATTATAAAGTTATTTAAATGTTTTTTTTAAAAGGGTGCAAATGCAACCCCCAAAATTACAATCCTTGGGGAGGTAATGTCAAGGGAACAAGGTTAACTCCTTACTTTCAAAAAGAACTACTTTCACTTGTTAACTTTACTACAACTATTTAAGTAATCATAACGAATTCATACAAAAAGAAAAAGAAGAAAGTAGGGTTCATCATTTAAGGACATACTTACCATCTTGACTATCGACTATTTTAGTAACATAAAAAGAGGAAAATATAAATAACAAACAAATAGGTGACAAGAGACTAGGAAATATAGTTATATATAGGTTTCTACAATACATTTAGTGCATTAGAACGGGGTTGAGTGGATTTTCAGGCCTTCCATAATTACTATCCTTCCTTCATAGCACTTGTAGACCTTCTAGGGGCGCTACCTATTGTCTATAGTCCCCAAAAAGCCTTATCATCACTACCTACCATATGTAGCCATTTGTAAATTCTCTTGATTAGTGTTAACCATCTATAAAAGTCCTATGTACCCTATAGATGCCATAGATGCCAATACCATAAAGTTCATTCATTTGAATGTTCACCCATGTACTTAATTTTAAATTTAGTTTTAGTTCATTTTTAGTTAGCTTTCAATTAAGTTGTAGTTCACTTCTAGTTCACTTTAAGTAAGTCATAATTAAATGTTAGTTAAATCCGAGTTAATTCTAAATTAACCCCTAGTCAACTTTGAGTTAAATCCCAATTAAATCCAAATTAACTCAAAGTTAATTCATAGTTAACTCCTAGTTAAGTTTTAATTAAATCTAATTAACTCCCAATTGATTTATAGTTAAGTCTCAGATATGTTTCAGTTAATTCATAGTTGAATTTTAGCTAGGAAGGTTTTCAAAAAGATTATTTAATCAATGCACACATAGAAACCTCCTTAGAAGCTTCTTTGAGTTAGGTCCCTAAAGGGGTATAAAATGGAAGTAGGACCCTTTTTAAAAAACATTTGTTCAACATTAGTTTTAGGCATGATTTTGCACCATAGCCTTGTCATGTTTTTTTCAAGTTCATGTTTACATATGTTAACATACTAATATTTATTTTCACATTTGTCTTGCATGTCTTGTATTTTTATTCTTAGTTCGTGTGTTCTTGTTTTTGAATTGAATAATTTTGTCTTGTTCCTTGTTTGAAAGTTAGACTTAGACCTTTCTTTTAAACCAAAGATTTGTTAAAGGATTTAGGTTTAGGGTTCCTTTAACTAGGTTGATGCAATCAACAAAGAATATGTTTTAGGTGAGAAACAATAACAAACATTCTAGGAGTTGAAGGCCCGACTTTTTTTAGCCCCCCATCTTGAAGTAACCCATTCAAGGACATCCTTTTCAATTGCATGTTGATTGGAATACTTTAGGGTTGGGAGCCATGCTTACCCAATTAGATGATGATGGTCAAGAGTTCGTGGTGGCATATGCTAGTCGGTCCAATAACAATACAGAGGCTAAATATAGCTCATATGAGGGGGAATGCCCTATTATTGGTTGGGTAGTTTATACTTTCATGTGTTATCTATATGGTGGGCCATTTACTTTGGTTACCAATCATCAACCCTTGAAGTTTTTGATGGAATCAAATTGATTCAATGGCAAGTTGGCGAGGTGGGTGTTTATCCTACATGAATATGATTTCAATATTATTCACAAGGCTGGTAAGGTTAATCGGGATGTTGATGGGTTGAATTAGAACCCAAGTTCTAGTGAGGCAAATACCAAAAGTGCCAAGTGGCATGGAGAGGTGGATTTAAAAGTTATGCCAAGATAACATGCTTCTACATACTTGTGTATTTTGTTCGGGTGCTTTGGGGATGTACCTTAGGGTAACATGCATGAATGGTGGGAATTCCCAGATGATGATGGTGATGAGGTAGAAGGTAATAATGCCCTAGACATCCATTTAAATTTACTTGTTATGACATATCTATAGGTAGGTGAGGTTTTGGTGATATTGACACCTAGGGAGTGGGATTGGGTTGTCCATAAGGTGAAACGGTTTTGATGGGAAGGTAAAATCCTTATTACAGGTGTGGACAAATGGGTTAGTTTGGATAATACCACACCTAGAACAACGTGAAAGTTTTGTACAACATGTTCATGAGGAGTTGGGCCATTTTGGGATTTGATGGACCTACAATTTGCTCTAGGCACAATATTGGATGCATGGGATGTAACTTTAGGTTTAGCATTTTATTTTTTGATGTGTGGTGTGTGATTGAGTATGGGCATCATTAAACACAAATATGAAAAACTACGTTTATTGAAACCACAATTACCCTTCAACTTAAACAGAAAAAAAACTCATATACAACTATTGTGCAACTATCTATTGGGTATTACAACTAGTGTGCAATTATCCCCTTAGAAATACGTGTATTAATAAATAAATTGCCATGTTGGAAAATCAATTAATTGTATTATAGTTGTAAGTGAGTTGAAAATTGGTCTTTTATAGGATAATTTATACACGTCGTACATACATATGTAGTCAACCATGTTTGATTTTTTCAAAAGTTGCATTGTAATTGCATGTGGCAACTACTTTAGAATTGTTGTAAATGTGTCACTAAACCAACAACTATGTTGCAATTAGGTACAATGTACATACATGTGATCATGCCATGTGTTCACATTTCCGCCACCCATTATGGAATACATTTGCAACTAGTTTTCGATTATGATTTCCATTAATACAATTAGCTAGCCATTAGTGCACCACTATTAAAGTGTTATTATTCAACCATATTTATTATTATAATACGACTACTTATAATTTAATAAAAATATATATTTGTCAATTATTTATATCTTCATCACATGTGTTTCATTTTGAATGATTTAAAATGTTATGAGAATGCTACTTTAAGTTTTTAAAATCATTTTTAAAATGTATTTAGGAAAAGGAGTGATGAAAAAATAACAAAACACATTTTTTTCCCTTTTTTTTTCTTTGGACCCCTCCTACTTTCAAACTAATTTGTAATTTTATTTTATTTTTTTCATTTAAAACAATTTAAAGTGCTATAGGAATGCCACTTGAAATTTTATAAATCATCTTTGAACTCTAATAGTAGGAGCAATATAAAAGGATTTTTTTTGGTGTTTGGGAATTGGCCTTTGTAACATTCGAAAATTTGTTTTCTTGAGTTTTTGACCCCCTCTAATTTGGGGGGCCATAACTTTTTCAATTCTATTATGTTTTATACGATTTTTGATGTTTCAAAGGTGCCAATAGGAGGGGTTCAAGTTTTGTTTGGACACTAGAAACAATGGAACCCTCCCCTTGGATTTAAATTACCCTAAACATTTACATGTTATAGTTGCAATTCAATTACAACTTAATTTGCAACTAAATAACAATTAAAAAAATTAACCCGTATGCTTTGCCTTCAAATCTCGTGTTACAAATTATATAAAAAGGTTTTGTTTTCTCATATTTTCACATTAAAATACAAGTGCCACTTTGGGATGAGCTCAAAAAAGCTTAACCCAAAGGCAAAACATAAAATTAAAAAATAAAATTTCATTGTTGTTTTTTTATTTTTCTATTTACCTATGACCGTAAGTAGGTGGTAGGTCCTAGGTAAATACATTGGTATGTAGGTTTTAAGACCTACCAACCTACCTATTTATGGTTATGTATGATTTACATAGTTATTAAAATAAATAAATAAAATTATTTATTTATTCCAAAATATAATTAATATGCCATGTGGCAATCTCTATTATGCCACGTGTTACACTTCTGGACCATCATTAATAATCATACTGAATGATAAAAATTAATATTTCAAAACTATAATTATTTTTATGTTAAAGTTTTCCATAGTGCCACGTGTTAGATTTTAATAAATGGATGAAAATTGATGACATTAACATGACATCATGGGTGCAATTGCAATGGAGTTACATAATAGTTAAAAATGAGTTGTTTTGATAAAAATGCAATTGAATTGCAATGAATTACAACATATATATGGTGAATTATAACTAACGCGCTCCCAAGTTACGGGGGTGGAACCCACTTGAGGGTTTCACAAAGTCAAGTTGCGGAAAGTTGAACTTGGTAGCACGCTCCCGGCTTCCAACTCTAGAAAGGGGTAGAGGGTCGAGTTGGGAGCCCCGGGATTAGACTAGGAAGAAGGTTTAGTAGATCAAGCATGAATCTGCATCAAAACAAACCACTCACGTGGTTAGTTCACATTCCGGGACCCCTTTTAGTGTTGGGACTTGCCACGGGCACTTGGACACACAAGACTCACCACGACCCGGACTCGGAGGAAGCCACCACCTTCCCCCATATAGTATTCTCTGCAGCTGGTCGCGGAGGCTACATCCGAATGGCACAAATTCCTGGGACTCCTGAAATGGAGTCCCGAAATTGTCCCAGCGGGACTCCCGGAACTTTGAACCGTCATAACTCCTGACTGTAGAGTTGGATCGCAACGAGGTCTAAACCAAAGTTGTAGCCCTCGTCGAGATCTTTCTAACGCCATGTTGCAAGCTCAAATCGGACGTTGGGAAGAGGTCGATTCCCGACTTTTAGTGGTCGGGAGTCAAACTGCCAGTTTGACTCCCGGCCCTTCTTTTGCCCATAACTTGGGCTGCAGATGTCCGAATCGCCAATGCGAGGGCATTTTCGATATCTAGGTTTCAAGACCTTTCCAATGACACCAAGAACACCCCAATGCGAGGTGTTTTGGGCCTTGCTGTCGAGCTCTGAACATTCAGGAGTCCCGGAAGACTCCCAACCTCCAACTTTTCCAAGTGTTGGGCTTCACCCCCACACTTGGCCAAAGTGGGGTTGCGACAACAACTTTGCAACTCATACAATGTCTATTAACACTCATGATGTATAAATACAATGAGTTGCAACTGTCTTTTACAACTCACAAATTGAGTTGCAAGGCCAGTTGCAAAACACCTATTTTTTTCATAGTGACACCAACACCCCAACTACAACCCTTGCCGATTGTGGGGTTAGGTTATCAATGGAGTTTAGATTTTGTTGGCCCAATGAGTTTAACACCTCAACATAACTGTTATGTTTTGGTTATGATCGAACATTTCTCTAAGTGGTTGGAGTTGGTGCCTTTGCTAGATTGCAATAGTGAGGGAACTACATATGCATTTATGGACAAAATGTTTAATAGGTTTGGTGTTCCAATTGAGGTTCTCATCGACCAAGGTACAAAATTCCAAAAGAATTTCCAAGATTTGTGTTAGAAGGCATTAATAAATCATTGGATTATTTCACGAGATCATCTAGAGGTAGACATGTTGGCTGAACGAATGGTGTAGATGGTGAAACAAGGATTGCGAAAGTATGGCCTTTAAAAAGGCCACACTCAAAATTGGGACTTGCAGATACCATGGTTGGCCATGGGATATAGGTTTAATTGGCAAGCTTCATTGGCATCTTTTTCACCGTATTTTTTATTATTTTGTTAGGATCCTAAACAACTATCTTCCATTTAATGCAATGTTATAATTATAGTTAGTGTTCATGATCCTATAGTGTGGGTTCAGGCATGTGAGCAATGGGCTACTTTGTTCAAGCGGATGATGCCTACGGCTATGGAGAATCTAACAATTGTTCAACACCATGATATTCTTCAGTATGCCACAATTCATGGAAGAGGTTATTGACTTTAGGTTTGTAGGTTTGAGCCATGGGATTATGTTTACTTATAGTAAACAACACCCACCAATTTGGATGTGGCTACAGGTCGTGTGATTTTACGTGTTCGAAAGGTCCTCCTTCCGAAGTATTGTTGTTAGAAGGACAAGGTGATCAAACATGGAAGGACCATGTGCGTAATTGTGTGCCATGTCATCTTCCTAATGTGAATGGCCAAATTGACCCATCTTTGGTCATTATACCTATTGGTTTATGGTGTATGTTATGTGGGCAATCCACAAGAGTTGCCATTATGTTGGTTTGTGACCAATGTTCAAGAGGATGGCACATGGCACATTTGACATTGCCCTTGGACTAAGTACCAGTTGGCAAATGGTTTTACCTTTGGTGCACACAGTAAACATGGTTCCCACAATTACATAATACAATTAGTTTAAGATTTTTCCCCAAGATGTCTCACCTTTGGCTAATGATTTGAAGGATTTCATATAGGCTACTAATAATGGGGCTCACATTTGAACCCAATCTAATGATCCTTTTACCTTGGAATTGAAGGATTCACCCTGGTGGATTGTTGACATTATTTTTATAATGTTAACTAACTTAAGGGGACCTCAACTTTATATAGGGGGGGGATTTGAATGTGGTGTACCAATTAGGGTGTTTTTATGTTATATGTTGTGAATATGGTGACAATGATAGTTGTAGGTGCCGACCTTGGAGTGCACGACAGTTGTTAGGACCTTTACTATAGTTATAAATTTTTATCTTAATTATTATAAGTAATTTGGGGTAAGTAAGTTGGGAACCAGTTCCAATGTGAATGAAACTCTAACTTTTTAGTGTTTAGGATAAGTGGGACAATGTGTGATCAGAATTCAATTTTTTAGATTTTGAAAACACATTGTAGCTATGTTTTATTCTATAATGTTTATGTGTTCTTGTTATGCAAGGAGTTTGTTGAAGTTTTTGTTGGTATTTGGATTCCTATGTTTTGCATGTGAGTAGAACTTTGAATTTGGATGTGGTGTACCAATAAGGGTATTTTTATGTTATGTGTTGTGAGTATGGTGACAACAATTGTTGTAGGTGTCAGCTTTGGAACACATGACATCATGATGTGGATGGTTTTAAAAAAAAAAGTGCTAGTAATAGGATGAATTGTTCTTTACATATGAAAGGGATATGGTGGAAGGTGTGTGGTAGGAATGGGGATGTAAGGAAGCAAAGTAATTGTTGAAAGAGGCTAAGTTGCCAAAGTGGCCCATGTTGGCAACTTATGTGATTGGTAAGGCAATTTAGGTAGATCATCCCATTGGTTTCCTCACATTGCAACTTTGCCCCAAAGCCCCAAATCCATTTTGCAATGGTGTGTATCCATCCAACGTCTAGTTATGTCTCTTGAGTGCTAGCCAACATCATGATTCATCTTCCCATTGCTCCTATAATTGCGACAAAAATTCAAAATGCAAATTTTGAATAACGCGTGTTTAAAATTTTGGGCAAACTATATATATATTTAATTACACCCACCATTAGGATTTAATGAAATTAATGGGTAGTCATGGCAACTCATCATTGTTATTTATGATGAAGGTGATGGTTTAACACTTTGTGAATGACTTTCATAAGGTTAATTACATTACTCATTATCTTCAAATTGTTATTGTCATGGAGATTTTTTTGCATTTCCACACCAAATTCAAATGTCAATGACTATATTTGTGAGTATAAATAGAATGAGTTCCCTTACATCTATAGGTACATACAAAGAATTCATTTATTGCACACCGTAGTATGTATTTTCCACTAGTGAACATTTGGTCAAATTGGGTAATTATTAAACTTATATTTTTTGGATAAGTAGGTTGTTTGGATACATTCTAAGCATTAGTACTAAGAATGTTGATATTCCCTAAAACAAGATTGAAGTAGAAGTCGACACATGGTTGTCAATATCACATGTAAAAGAACAAGCTTTGGATTACATTAAAGTTGTATGTGTGTTGCTGAAGATTTGAATCATGAACATTCCCTATTGAAATTAGTATTCCTTTCATGAAGTTCCAACACTTTGTTTTTAAAATTATGATATCATCACAAATTTAACATGTGATGAATTAATAATGAAAATTGTGTGAAGTTTGTTCATTCATAGGTTTATACATTTTACACATGAATATCATGCATTGAAAACACATTTGACATACAGATAAATATGTTGATGGATGACGTACAAACCTATGAATGAATGAATGTCACATGAATTTTGCATCTTTCAATAAATTTGTGTGTCAAGTGTTTTCAATGCACAATATTAATGCATGGAACATATGAATTATGAATGAACTAATGTTACATAATTTCCAATTTTAAGTCGTGATACTAAATTTGTAATGATACATGTGGATTGGTGAAGGTGTTGGATTTGATGTTACAGGTACAAAGATTTACAAGCATTGTGTTTGCAAACCATTCACATGTGTCCCTAACAAAGGTAAATAAAATTTTCCTACTTTCGACCTTGAAGTGGTTATGTTGTGCTTATTTTTTGTTGTGAAGTAAAAAACTTGGTTTTACTACCCTACTTACATTTTTTTACAATGATCCTTATATCTACGCATGTATTTAGGGTTATGAAGGAAGATGTTATTTATTTTTAAACTTTTTTTAATGCAGTGTTTTTTTTGCAAGACTTGAACATCGGAGGCGTTCAAGTGGGCATTTGACATTTTTTTCTTTCGCCTTATAAGTTTTCCTTGAATCCACTAGATTGTGAATTTTCTTTCCATCTAGTTAAGCAAGAAAAGTTGAAATACTGGTTAAGAGAAGTGTTGGACTAGCTTTACAATGGAAAATAAGCAGTTTCATATTTTAAAGTTGTGAACAATTTATGTCTTGGTGAATTGAAATATTCATATGCATTAAAATCCTCGTGTGGAGCAAAATAGAATAAGAGAAACTATTGATTGTTATCATGTATCTTGTGTTGAAAAACACAATTCTTGTGTTGTTCATTATTGACACACAACATAAATGCTACCCTTAACCTTGTTCCATGCCCCAACCAAAGGGACAATGGTAGCAAAGTAAATATGTGCATATTTTTGTACCATTGCATTGTGAATGCATTATGAACATGTACAAAAAGCTTTGGAACTCTTATACATTCAATTTGCACTAGTTGAAAGTTTTTTTTAAGTAGAGTGAAATTAAAGATGAATTGTTATAATGAGTGGTTATTGGCATGTGGGACTTTGGCAGGTGAGAATGCCATCACTAAGGTAGTTGGCACTTGTGCCATGGGGAAATATGTTGAATCACAACCCTCAAATAACCTTTAGGATGCAAAAAAAGGTTGGGAATCTTTTGTTATTAAATGAAAGCAAGTTAAGGTGGACCAAAAGTGGCACAATGGAAGTCCATTTTTGCACAATTTTTAGTGTTATCAAAACTTTCACAATAAATATGTCAACCAAAAATCATTCTTTTGAAAGAACTATTTCTTGCCCTCATTTCCTAATACTTATTAAATACTTTGAATGAATTTTTAATATTAAATTCAAAATTTTGACATTGAAAATAGGATAATGAATTATGGGGCTTTCAAAAGTACCTAAATACTTATTCCCATTTGTAATCATGTCCTTGACAAGTCCCAATAAGAATTTTTGTTTTCATTTTAGTCCTACAACTTATGGTAGAGTACCATAACATATTTCATTTAATATTCCAAGAGTTATGAATCCATTTTAAAATGTGTATGGACTATGACACAAGATGAACACAATTTAAAAAGTCCCCCAAAGACCAAAAGATGGCCATTTGGTTTTTTGTAAAAATATTAGCTTTCTATAACAATGTATATTATAAATATGAATCCATTTTTATATATTTCCTTATTAATTGGAGTTAGGAAACATTGCCATGATAAGAGGTACTTGATTTCTACTTTGTGACATGCAAAAATGGACCAAAAAATTGTTATTATAGTGTATGTTATTTTAATTACTTTGTTTTTGATTGCTGGTCAAGTAACAATGTTTATATATTTTGATAAAAGTAATGCAAAAGCAGTGGTGTTCGTTACAAACAAGAGTTATGAATCTAAAGAACATGTTTGTCTATTGATAAAAAATTATGGGTTCCTACTTTTGACTTTTTAGTAAGGTACAAAGGAACACACTTTAAAGTGGTTGTTTGCCTAGACAATTTTTTGGTTGCAAATATAATGACATGGAAACTTGGTTGAGACTAATGATAATATTATTGGAACTTTTCAAATAACATTGGATAAAAATATAGGTTGGAATATGCTTGCAAAAATTGTGCACCTTTAGTTTCATGTGGGTGTACATTAATGTGTCAGATCAAAGTTTACAAATAAACAAAGAGAGTTTTTCAACTTTTTGTTTATTATCTACACTACAAGATCATTCAAACACATATGAAATTAAGAAAACCATATTGATTACTCTTATGACCAAAAATTACAACCCGAAAAAATATAGCCATTACACTACTAGAAATTTTGTCTTTTGCAACTTGTCTTATGCAACTTTAAAATGTCACATGCAACTGCACATGTTGCATGCAACTCCAAAATAGTTGCATGTGAGATTTTTTAGTTGCATAAGACAAGTTGCAAAAGACAAAATTTCTAGTAGTGTTATAATTTATATGTGCATGTCAAAATGCTCTTAGAAAAAATGCATGGGCTGCAAAGTGGATTGAAAAAAAAAAAACAAATCCAACATACATTGTCGAAAACACCAAATCACACTTTGTTTGCAAATTGGTCTTTTGGTACATGGTTGTTAAGTGGTTCAACCTAGTCACACTTAATATAGTTTCATAATGCCAACAAAATTTTAACAAAACTCCTAGCCCATCTAAAAATTAACTTGCACTATTTAATAGTGGTACAATGAGCACTATCAGTGCTTAACACAAAAATCAAATCTCAAATGCATATAGAGGATTTAAACATCATGCACTAGACATAGATCATTATAGAAACACATACATATGATAAAAACCTATAGTACAAGCATTGTTTCATAAGTAAATTGCATTTAAGTTAGTCCAATTATGTGTTATATTTGAAAGGTGCTAGACACATGTTTCCTTCAATGTTATTGACATGAAATCTTTGTGCATAAAAAAAGATGATAGACAATATATATTCATAATAACAAATCTATAATACCCATAAATGCATAAAATAATGTAGACAATTAATGCCTTTTCGGGACATAAATTTACATGGAGTTGTTTAAATTGAATAGTGCTGACCAATTTTTTAGCAAAATGTTGAGGGCACCAAAAAGGGCTATCCATAAACGTAAAAGTTCTAATTTTTCACATTGTTGGATACTTCACATCCAAGTTTGCCAAAAACACAAAATTTTGAAAGCATTGCCAAAAGAGTTATCTTATGGAGGTCCAATGAACATTTCATTATGTAATTGACTAATTTTCAAAGTTTAGCCATCTACTTCTATATGGACAAATTGTTTAATGGTTGTTGCAAGAAAAATTGCAACAAGATCTTACAAGGATGTGCATATTCCATGCCATAATGATCTTATGATGAAGAGGATACATGCACCTCCACCTCACCAACCAACTTTTTTGGATTGGTTTTCGTTTCATGCACAGTCAACAAAATTTATGTACTTAGAGCTGAATATGAAGAAAAGGTAGAGTAAAAAGGTTAAAATTATGAAGGTCTTTCATCTTGATGCTACTAAAATAATCACAACAAACCATAAATGTCACCAAAGGTCAAAAAATTATTTCATGCCTACAAACAAGAAGCTACCTTGATGCCTTTAAATGCCTATCAATATTCAACCCATGGAATCTATGGTTGTGAGAGTGCCATTACATTATTAGGGAATAACATGACAATAACAATTTTTAAAAATGGTTCATGCCCCATTAATGATGTCCTTTGGGATCCCATCATCACTAGCCATATTTGTTGGTTGCAACAACCAAGGTAGATCACACATAGATGTTTTGCATTCTCAAACCTTAGCTTGTGAGACCACAAAAGAGGACACCATGAGACTAGGTTGAAAACCACGACCTATAACAATTAAGAATTTCTATAACATATTAGTGTTAGCAAGAGCAAATGGTATTGACACAAATTCAACATATGAACAAAATAACAATATACTTATTAAATTAACAATCACCATCAACTTTTTTCAAGTTTAAACTGCCCACATGGCAAAAGAGTAAATTAAATTCAATTCACACTTTGAATTGCCATGATTTCCTATAAAGTAGTAGAAAACTAAAAGTCATATGAATTCTTTTTATTTAAAACTCCAAAGACATAGAGTGGGTCAAATGAACATTAAACCATTAAGAACTTGAACATAAGGAATCATGTAAAGAGGAGAATGGAATGACAATGGGAGAGAAAAGCAAGAGAGAAACCGACCAATTAGTTGGGCCCTCTATGTTGCCATCAATGGCATATGTTCCTTTAAAACCATTGTTTGCCAATAACTTAACAACTATTAGAGAGATTCCATTCAACCTGTTTCTCATAGATAAAAGATATAATGAATTAAGGTTGAAAAATAATTGAGTCCAATTCAAAAAATAACTTTTCTTTAAAGGCAGTTGCCAATGTTAGGGTTGACTAATGCAAATGGCATGTTTATTTCATGTGGATGTTGTAGTCAAATTGAAGACTTAAAAGCTTAAGTGCATGGATTTCCCACCAAAATTTCACAACACATGCTTGAAATTTTTTATTCGAACACAATTTTAGAATTGTGCTAAGATAATTTGAGTATCCAAGCTAAGATTATGGTTCATTCTTGATCAACACACCAAGAAGGGAAAATTGGGTCTTATTCGTCTAGAATGAAGATAATTGTATTTTCAACATTTTCATTATTTGTAAAAAATAATTTGTGTTGCAAAATCATCTTGGCCTCTAAAAGGTAGTTGCACAACCTTTTTTTTTAATGGTGTGATGTTAGGCATCACATTTCGGTATTCATTAGAGTACACCATTCGTACATCTAGTAGTTGTGTTGTTTTTCTTATTATTGATAAAACAACATAGGTTTATTTTGCTATCACTAGACCGTAATTCACATGTTTGTCAAGCTCGAACAATTTTGGTAGCACATAGGGAAGTAAGAATGCAATTGATCCTACTACTACAGCCATAAAATTACCAACCATGGTTTTTAAATAGCTTGTATTTTTTAGGTCTATTGGATTTGAAGGAGATGATGAAAAAGCTACAATGTCCTTTGCTATTGTCTTTTCCCTTCGTAACCTTCATTAACATAACCTCCTTTTCCTTTGCCTTCATACGCATCATTGTGTCAATGGTGTATTTTGCCCTTTCCATACCCTTCCTCCCCATAGCCCTTTTTTTGATACAACCTTTGCCCCCTTCCTTCATGTCCTTCACCATGACCTATGTGGCCCTCATAAGACTCTTCCTAACATCTTCTGCGATTTCTTTCATCCTTCTTCCTTATAGCTAGCCTCTTGTTCATATTGTTGTTTTGCTCCATACCTTTTTTCACCACAGCCTCTACAATTTGCATAAAACACTTCCTAAGGTCTTTTGCCTCCATAACCTTCATACTCATCATTGCATCGATGTCTTTTTCCCTATTCAGCAATGATTCATCAACATTGGGCACAATGATTCACCTCTCCTACAAATTTCAACTTGGAATATGTTAGAACGACACATTTCATGTTGGAATGTGCAAAAATGAAAAAAATTGGGTTTTAATATGATAGGACAAAACATTATGGACCTATATTTGTCTGAGCTAAACCAATTTTGAGGAAAAATCATCATCACTGAAATTAGTTTTAAAAACAATGTCATATCAACATCAAACAAATGAATATAAACATAGTAAGATATTCAAAATTCAACTTTTATTAATGCATGTTTATCGATTATAAATGACAACTTGTCAAACATTCAACCATTTAATCATAGAGATTCAAAATCCATGACATGGGAAATTTTTTAATATGTATAACATTTATGTAACCTTCTTTCATGTGTAGTTTACAATGTTAATAACATTACAGGAGGGTGCAAATACAAATCTAAGAACCAAAAACCATGTTGAATAGTGGTGAGAAATGTGAACTTTTTAACATATGTTTTTGTTTTGACAATTTAATGTTATGTTAATCCTTCCAAGTTGTGCTAAATGACTAATATGAATTTTGAGGATTTCAAATTCAAATTTTATTAAATTTATTTTTGGGTTTTGGTTTTAGAAAAGGACATTTGAACTTGAATACTAATTGCATCAATTGTAGTCAATTCTGCAAAGGACTAGGTAAATGACTCTTTTAGTGAAATAATTTTGATGGTAAAAAAATGATGGTAACCTACTACCCATGTTCAAAAATCATTCATAATTTAAAAGTTATGGAATCTTAAAAATTAAAAAATTCAAAGTATTAATTTTTTTTTTCAAAAGTCATTTACCAAATGTAAGTGGGGTGTAATGTACATGACCTATAAAACAAAATTGTAGTTTGTCATACAAGAAAAATAAAATAAAATAATTAAAATATTATGGTATGATTCAAAATTATGATAAAATTTGGAAAAAAATTAAGGCTTAAAAAAATTAATATTTATTCAATAATGATTAACAAAAAAATGTGATCTATGGGGGCAATTATATGTATTTCTAATAGCAAGTTGCAAAAGATTTCATTCAAAAACTACTTCATATGAAAAAGTGAAAAAGGACAAGATATACAATTTAAAAACCTCAAAAAATCAATGTTATATAAAATATTTCATTCAACACACAATCACAACAAACAAAATACAAACTTACATCACCAAATATTGTAATACATTTTTTGGCTTGGCATTCAAGTGTTGAATAATTATTTAATTTTTCAAAATTCACCTCAACAATGAAATTCACCATGGCAATGAAACAAATTATTTATGAAAAATTTGCAACAAATGTAGGCAAATTTGTGAGTAAGACTTTGAACCTTTAACATAATAAAACCTTTTACAACATTTTTTACAATTTGTTTTTTGGTAAAAATGGGGAGAAATAATGTTATGCTAAAAATTATGAGAAAAAAATGTTCTCAATTATTGGATACCTACTCTCAACATGGTGGATTGACTTGAAGCAAGAAGCTCTTGGATTTCCACCAACTTTGGTATTTTCTTCCTCGCTTGTAATTTATTTAAATCTTGATGTTTGAAACATATAATTAAAAAAAACTTCAACATCTTTTAACATATATATAACAAGAATAGCTCTAATGTAAGACAATTAGTAGATAATACACATCTACAATAATTCATTTACTAACTAATTTTTGTCTCCCTAACCTATTTTTGTAATTTATTTGGTTTTTGAGTCACAAAAATAGTTCAAAATGCATTTTCACCTACATCTTAGTTCTAAAACTTACAAAATCTTCTCCATTAAACTATATTCCTTTCAACAATGATCTTTTCAATATTAACAAATTGTACCATATTTTTCATGCAAATTTTTTTGATTAAATTAAATTTCCAATAAAAATTATTTTCAATATTAAATGACTACCCCAGCTTAAGTCCTTTAATTTACAAAATTACCACCATGAAGTCATATTCATTAAGAATTTTGTAACAATTTCAAAAACACCACCCAAATTTCCATAAACTTGTATTCAATTACTAAATTGGGCATATTATATCTAAATAAGTAAATTATTAATTCTTATCATATTTCAATTTTTAAATATTCCATATATTCAATTTCATAATATTAATTAGTTCAATATTCAATTTACTTATTCAATAAAATAACCCCCACACCTTAAGGCTAAAAATTAAAAAAACTACTTCCATTTGAATTTTGCCCATTAAGTGCTTTCTAACAATATAATGTTAACACCCCCAAATTTTCATAGCTCAATATGCATATCAATTAACAAAAAATTACATGTGTTATTATATAACACAAATTCAGTTTAGGAATGTGGTAACCCCTTGGAATTCAATTCCACATGACAAACTGAATATTATGTAAGTTATGATTTTTCACAAATTCATATCAAATGTTATTGTTACATTGAATTTTAAGCTTGTAAATTACTCTAAAAGCTGGTAAAATGTTTTGAAATATTGAACAATTCAAATGTTTTGTATAAGTCCAATAATTTTTTAATATTCAAAATAATTATTCAATAATAATATTAATATTTTTTCAGTATTACAAAACCAACTTGATGCACTTCTAGTCGTCTAAGGTTTTCCAATGATACCAAAAGCACAAAAGGGGGAGAAGGGCACCAAAATTTGAGAAATACAAGATGACAAGGACATTCCAATGATATTAAAAATGCAATGTGGGGGCATCAAAATGTGAGAGATATAAAGAGGACAAATAAAACAAACAATGTATCAAACTACCTCGTTTCATAATCACACAAGGGATAAATTGAAGCAATAAAGGAAGAATAAAGGAAATACCTTATAAGGCATTAATGTGGGTGCTTTTGGCGCTTTGATTAAATCACCATGAAAACATTTTATTAAAGGTAAAATTTATGCTATTTAATTTGATTCTTTCTCAAGATTTTTTTGAATAGAATAAAAAGGGCCAAATTACAAATATAAATGATTCAATATTCAATTTAAATGAATTATTCAATAATTTTAAAAATCTTTTATATTGTAAGTTAAAATATTACAAAACTCTTTTGATGCACCCCTATTCATTGTGATCTTTTTAAGAGTACCTAAAGTTGGTGAGGCATCAAGGTTCAAGGGATTTCAATATCACAAACAAGATAATACAAACAAACCACCTTCCTCATAAATAATTGTTTATAAATAAAATTTGTCATTGGTATCCATAACATTAACAAAATGTTTACTTGGTGATAAGGAAACATTTGTCAAACATATATGAAACAATTAAGAATGCTTATAGAAGAAAGAGGTGTGAAATTACCTACCAAGTCTTGATTTGGAATCCATTGTTTGGTTGATCAACATATACCCAAGTCACTAATACACCTCATACAAGTTGAACCTTGTTCATCTTTTCCCAAGCTTATAATATTGTGAACCATTATAAACCAAATTTTAGTATTGAATAGAATTTGTATTGCATTTTTTACTTATAAAACAACTTATGCAAAAGACTAAAAAGGGAAAAATGGAAATAACCACTTTTGAAGGTTACCTCATAAGAAAGGAAATATATATAATAAGAAAGGAAGGTGGTTTGTAAGGGGAGGTAATTAGGTCCATTGGTCTCCCCAACATATGGGACAATGGTCATTTTCATCCATGTCATCAAATTTCATATCATATTTTGACAATTTGAAACTTATTGTTAACTTAATGACTATTACAATTTTCACCCTTGTTTAAGATTGTATGAACATAAATTCATCCATCTAATATGGTTCATTTGTCCCATCAAATTGATGTAGCATAAATTCACCATAATGGCCAATTCCATTTTAAAATCTCATTTTCATCCAAGTTGTTAGAGTTCATTCATTTCACCATACAATTGAATGCAATTATGTGATCAATTTCATACATGAACATAATACCATCCATCATCAAGTTTTATCCATATGATTGAGATTATGGAAATTGTAGACATTTCATTAGTACAAAACATGGGTATACAAATTACCTATGTTGAAATTTTACAATCATGAGCATAATTCTACACATGCATAATATAGTTCATTTGTATTGAAGACGCCATCCAAGAACGTCAATTTCATTGAGGTAATCACACATTCCATCCATTTATACACTTTGTATCTTTGTGTTCAATTTCATCCCCAATTTATTTTATGTAGTTGGTATAGATCCTTGTTGAGGTTTGTTTGGGTTCACATTTCCCCCATGCTAAATTTCTTTATTTATAGCAAATTTTCTTTTTATTTTCCCACCTTCCTTCCTTTCCCTCTTCCTTTATGTTTTCCTCTCCACTTTCCTTGGTATGTTCTATTTTCCCAAATAATTTGCAATAGCACCATTTTTTATTTATTTTTATCACAAATGATTTTTCCATATTTTTTACCTTTTTTACATATATTTAACCTGGATGTGAAAAGCAGGTGCCTTTTCCTTGTTAAGTAAGTCTTTCAAGGGAGAGGATATACCAATGCCCACTACCACTTTTTACAACCGTCGGATATATGACACTGACGTGGGAGATTAATCCTCTTAGGAAAAATTAGAATACACCAAGATAAGTGAGATTTCCCGTCCTGGCGGCCTGGTTTCCTATGGCCTCCTCCGCCGTTGGATTTACCGCCTAGATCTAACGTCTCTGCTGACACCTCTACATGAACAGGTACGTAGTAGCAAGCTAGTTTAGCTGTAACGTGCTCGCCGTCTTTCCCATAAATCCTGTCTTTCCCATAATCATCGCTTCCCCTTTCCTCAACGGCTTCACAGAATCGTGCCTCACCTCCCTTCTTCTTTCCCCCAAAATCCTCTCCTTTTCTAATCTCGTCGTCTCTCCTTTCACTGAAAGAAATTCCTTCTTTCTTTTCCAAGCTCGACTTTTCCGTCTTTCCCTCAACGTCTTCACAGAAATGCGCGTGGTCTCTTCTTTTCCTGGAATTCCCTCTTTCCCAAGTTCATCTTTTTCCCCCTTCCCTCAAAGTCTTCACAGAAAATGGGCGTGGTCATTTCTTTCCCAAGTGCATCCTTTTTCCCCGTTCCCTCAATGTCATTACAGAAACGTGCCTCGTGATCTCTTCTTTCCCTGAAATTCCTTCTTTCCTAATTTCAGCATTTCCCTCTTCCCTCCACGTCTTTACTGAGACGTGTCTCGTCCGATCATTTACTTAAATCCTCTCTTTCCCAAGCTCATCTTTCCGCCCTTTCCGCAACTGTCTGTGCTTGTTCTCTTCTTTTTCTTAAATCCTCTCTTTTAAAGCTCATCTTTTCCCGCGTCCTTAAAGTCCCGTGTGTCGTCTCTTCTTTCCCTGAAATCCTCTCTTTCCTACATTCATCTTTTCCCCAGGTTCTCAACGTCAGTGTGTCAGCTCTTCTTTCCCTGAAACCCTCTCTTTCCTACATTCAGCTTTTCCCCACGCTCTCAAAATGAGTGCATCAGCTCTTCTTTCCCTGAAATCCTCTCTTTCCCAAGATCATCTTTCACCCCCGGTTCTCAACGTCCGTGCGTCGTCTCTTCTTTCCCGACGTTCGTGTTTCCGCCCTGTCCTCAACCTCCGTGCCTCGTCTCTTCTTTCCCTTAAATTCGCTCTTTCCCGATGTTCGTCTTTTCGTCATGTCCTCAACTGTCCGTGCGTCATTTCTCCTTTCCCTTAATTCCTCTCTTTCTTAAGCTCATTTCTTCCCCGTCCTGTCCTCAACGCCCGTGAAAGGTCTATTCTTTCCCTTAAACTCTCTCCTTCCCAAGGCTCATCTTTTCGCTTTCCTCAACGTCTTCTCCAGGAACCCAAACTCGCTGGGCAACGAGAGAGAGAAGAGAGGAGAGGAAGACGAAGAAGAAGAAGAAGAACAACAACAACATTTGTGGCGGTGGAGATCATCATCGCGAGCGAGAGTTTTGAGGATATCGCATTGAGAAGGCATACAGGGAGTGAGGATGGAGCAGTGGGGCATGGGCAGGCCTGCACCACAAGCACAGCAGCAACAGCCTGTGTTGTCTCACGTACCCCATCAACAGGTGCTTACCTATCATGTTTTGTCTCGCATCCTTTCCTTGCTCTCGCTTTGCTTATTTTGATAAGCACCTTTATGTCGTTCGAGAAACGGTGTCTTATGATAAATTCTTATCTGGAAAAAAACAACTTGCGCTTGCACTTCGCTTTTTTGGTTTGTTTCTTGTGTTTGTCTTTGAACCTACTTTGTGGGTTTTTTTATTTTTAGGGTCTCGTTGGGGTTTTGAGTCACTGCCATCACTGTTGAGTGGTCGTGTGGTTCAAGTTACTTACACGTATGTTTGAAAGATCGGTAATGGGTTAAGATTGTCGGCAGAAGTTTGGAAACGTATTCAGGGAGGGTATCAGAATATGTGTTGCTGTCTTTCGGATTTTGTTGTGAGGAAGGGTATGATTTTAGGGATGATGTTGGTGGTGGAGACAATAGCTCTCATGGTGGGATGTTGAGACATACTGTCTGCCCTTTTCCCCATACAGACAGACAGACACACAGACAAGGGTTCATTGCCGTTCTTCTTTTTGGCAACAGAGATTTTCTGTGGTGTTTTGGATTACACCGTGTGATATTGTAGGGTCTGGCGAAATAATTTTTCTGCTGGGTTTTAGCCCTTTTTTTGTACTGTTGAACCAACATGGGGATGATATCTTGCCTGTGAGAACTAGGTCATGGCAAATTGTGCAAGAGATGGACGAAGAGTTTCACCTGGGCTCAGTAGAGTCACACTTGAATGTTTTTGAGAGTGTAAGGGTTCCTTTTGTTTGTTGGAAAAGTATCAGCAGAGGATGTTCATGTTGATCTTTGTTTTTAGTTCTACTCTTTCATGTTTTTGTTCTTCACAGTTCTTGAATCCTTATCTGGAAGTTTTTCTTTGACTTTGAGGAAAAGTTTAAACCTTATTCTGAGTTTCTTAATTGTGTGTATGGAGATTTCTCAATTCTCATCAGAGTTTCATGGGAGTCATGAGGATCAGCACTGGGATGTGAAATATCGTGGATAATGTTTTACTCACAATATGTTGTGGTGTAGCACACAATCTGTTTGGCCTGGTCTGGTTATGTGTGAGAGGGGTTGGAGTCGAGTTTTTAGGGTTTGGTTATTGGGGAAATGATGGTTGAAGAAGTATCCCTCTGTGCTCATGACAAACTCAATGTGTAGGAATATGTTCCAGCATGTGTCATAGCCAGTTCTGGAAGTGTGCAACAAAATTTCGGGTTGGCATGGCTATGGCACTTGAGGGAATGCCATGCATTGACATGAGGGTGATATGAAGACTACCAATCATTTGTTCTGGCATTGGAATGGGATAGAGTGGAAGAGTCTGCAGTCTTGATGTTGTTTGGTGTATGTGCAATAGCTGCTGTCAATGTTGAGATGACTCATGCCTTGTTTGCTGGATATTAGGGTGTGCAGCAGGGGGTCCAAGCACAGTATTCTTACTCTTCGAGTTCATATGCCAGTCAGCAAGTAGCTGCTCCTCCATCTGCTGCAAGTGCTTCATATGGCCAACCACAACAAGCATATTCTCAGCAGGCATACTCACAACAGACATATGTGCAGCAGGTGAGATTTCTTACCACTATTTTATGAGAAAGTTCCATTTCAGTAGGTTTTTTTGACTCTGTGGTATTGCCTTTTTCACCCTGTTTATGTGGATGCACTACTCCTTGTGATTTGCAGCAACCTACAGCTGCTTCTGTGCAAGGAGGTTATGCAAGCACTGCTACATATGGTGCTCCAGTTGCAGCTGCACAACCCAGTGCTCAGCAACAACAGCAGGTGGCCTGGTCTCAGCAAGCATCAGTCCAGGGAGCTCAGCAGGCAGACCATTCACAGGGCACTTATGGTCGAACTTCCACTGGTGTGACTTCACTCCAGGCTACTGGGGGTGGTTCAGTCAATTCAACTTCACAATATGGGGGTCAGTATGGGGCAGTCTATCCTTCCCAGAGTGCCAGTCAACAGGTATTATCACATCACTGCCTGGTTCATTCTTCATGACTAAAATTTGAGTCATTTAATTTTATCACTGATTGAAATATATGTAGATTTGCAGCTAGATATGGCCAAAAATCTGGAACAGAAAGTTGAAATCGTGGTGTCAGGAGAGAAATGATCAGTTCATCTGTTTCGGTCGCTGGGTAGCAGTGTGATGCTCACTTTTCTTGAGGATAAACACACTCATTTACTGGGGCTTCAGATCCTACCTTGTCTGGGGCTTGATCTGAAGATCTAAGGTGCACAAACTAGTCCCAGATTTTAGTCGCAGGTTGGGGCATGATATTGAGGAGGGTTCTGAGCTTTAGCAATGGACTACAGTCCATCTAGTGTTTTCCAAGAAGGTTTGTCATATTGACAGAATAAAGGTAGTGATCCTTAGAATGTTGCTGGGTGTCATAAAGGATAGTAAGGTACATTGGTGAGGAAAATGTAGATTTGTAGTTCTGAAATGGATATTGTTCTTGTTTTCTGAGACAGCTACTGGGAGCAAGTGGTAGAGTAGTTACAGCTGCAGATGATTACCAAGCCCAGACTGTTGCATCTCGGGGATCAGCAGCTTATGGAGGCCCTCAAGACAGCAGGGCAACCATAGCTAGTGGGGCTTCCTATGTGGTTGGTGGGGCTCCATCAGGCAGTGTCTCAGGTGTCTATGGCGCCTCAGATACCTCAAAATATGGAGAGGCTCCAAAATATGCTGAGTCCGGGAAATATGGCGATTTGGCAAAATATGGGGACAATGCAAAATATGGTGGCACTTCATCAACTGCTGACTATGCAGGGAAGGGAAGTGATTATGGAGTTGCCACATCACCCTCAACCTTTGGCCAAAAGCCAGCTGCTGACCCATATGGGGCTAATTATGGTCTCAAGAGTTCAGAATATGCAGTGCCTGATCGGGGTCAATATGCACAAACACAGAGTGCATATGGGCAGGCTGATACACGGGATGACACTGCCCGAAGGTATCAGGATGCACATGCTGCAGCAGCTGCTGCCCAACAAAGACAGGTTAGTCATAATCCTGGGAGCTTGCACCCATTTATATGTTTACCACTTCTGTCACCTACTCAGCAGCACAGTTGCATACCTCTTCCTGCATCTTGTGGTCTCATGGTATTTACAACCTGTTTGCTGGTTACGTTGTATTTCATGTGTGGCAGCAGCAGCAGCAGCAGCAGCAACAACAACAACAACAGCTTCAGCTTCAGGAACAGCAAGAGAAGCAGGTACACACTTGTTCTCTTTCTCTTGGTGCCACAAAAATTCTCCAGTAGTAGAATTCTTTTCATTTTTCTGCTCTTCCTCTGTGATGACCATCTTATCAAGCTCAAGTTTAGTCATCTGTGACACTGGCTGTCAGAGTGTAATGAGCTGGATGATGACAGGCTCAGCTTCTCAGACAGCAGCAAGCTATTCAGGCACAACTGCAAACATCCATGATCAATCGAGCTGGAGCAGGTTCTCCCCTAGAGGGTGCCACCAGGTGTGTACTGTTTTCCTGTTGAACACATGGCTGATAGTTTGCTGAAAATGACGCAAGGTTCTCTATTTCAGTTGAACTGAGGATAAAGAATTAGAACATTGCATCTTGTTGCAGCTCTCCTTTACAATCAGTTGTACTCACTGTGGAGTTGCCACCATCTATGTTGTATTAGGCTAGCTATTAGTTTTGATTAGCGTTCCTTGTTGAGGATGTCCATCTATGGCTAGAATTATGGATGTTCATATTGAATTGTGCTTTTTTGACATTCATTTTGGACCTCAGAGCTCAAGGAGATTATCTTGGTAGAGGTGGAGGCGGACGAGCAGGAACTGCACAAGAATATGTGGCCAACCCAAGGGCAATGCCTGGAGGAAACTATGGTCCCAGTCGAGTTGAATCAGAACTGGTAGCCCAGTATGGAGGCGGGCGGAGTGGTGCTGGTGGTGCATCAGCTTATGCAGGAGGCCAACAAGCATCAGTCTATGGAGGCATTGGTGGTGGAAGAGGCCTTGCAGGTATATTTGTCCTTCAAGTCAGTCATTTCTGTCTGTGGCTAAAGAGGGAAGTTTATGTGCATATTGTTGTAATTCAGCCAGCCAGATTTGGCACCTGAAAAGACAGTTGACTCGTGTGAGTTTCCTAGTTTACTTTGTGGATCATCTTATGAAGGAACTTGATTATGTGATGTGACAGGCCAAATCTATGGTGGTCAGCCTGCAATGGGATATGGTGGTGTCCAACTGCCCCCAGGTCGTGATTATGGTGCTGGCCGAGGAGCTGGAGGGGGCTTCTCAGCCCAGAGAGATGGCTACGCCCGTTCTGACAGACCCAGCATTGGTAGCAGCCGTAATGATGATCGTCGGGAACAGCGACCTGTGTTTCATGTTGGTGATCGACACTATGATGATAACAGCCGACGTAGAGATCCTAGAGAACGAGGGCGCAGCAACAGCAGTCGTGTTGGAGTTGGAAGTGGTAGGGGAGGAGGCCTAGGTGGCACTGGCGGTGCTGGAGGGTTTGAACGTGAGGAGCGAGACAGAGTGAGGGATAGAGATAGAGAGAGACGAGAAGATGACAGGAAGAGGGACAGAAGCCCTGGGTTGCGGGCTTCTCATGACCGAAAGATGTCACCAGCTGGTGATCGGGAGGACCGAGGCCGTAAAGAATCTCCTCGTCGGGAATCGTCTTACAGGTGAAACTCAGATATCTATGGTCTGTACACCATGCAGGCGTTGGTTGTGTATATAGTGATATTTGATTTAAATGACTTGTGTCTACGTATTGGTGGGGAGTCTGTTTACTTTGTAGAGTCCCCTGATTTTCTTCTATGTAGGCCTATCTATATCTTTGTCTTAGATACTTGTTTGCTACTGGGATAACCTAAACTGATATGAAGCTCATACTCACAGGTGTATGCAGCTTGAATGAGGAGGATACTATTGACATTTGTGTTATTGGTTTTGTCTCTCCAGTGCTAGAAAATATTATGACTGTGTCTTCCCATTGCATCTGGAAATTTCACAGGAATTCTTGACACAAATGTTTGTATAATGGTTTATCAGGTGGATTAATATATATTTAACTACACCAATCAATAGGAGGAAACTTCCTGGATTTCTTGAATTTGGACTATTGGTTTATACTAATTCTCAACCTGTGCAAAGTGGGGAAGGGATAGAGGTTTGAAAATTTGACACTCTTCGTGTGTTGTCATCAGGCATACATCTCCATTGAAAGAGAAGAGGAGAGAGTACATTTGCAAGGTCTGTTTACATGTCCTCTTCTGTTGACTTCTACTTTAATGGTAGCCACACTGAGGTGCAAGTAGCATTGCAAGGCTGCAGTGAAGTGAGCACAAGAATCTCTTGAAGGCAGACACAGGAAATGCTACATGAAGAATTAGTTCACTACTGTAGCCATATTGTTACCTGCATTTCACTCGACATGCAACGAATTTGTTTAAGAGGGCTAATGAAGTTTGTTAGGATGACTACACTGGTGTGGTGGATTTCTGTATACCAGATAATAGGTTATGGATTGCCTAAAGGATGATACAAAAGCTGCAAATGGCATTGTGGAATTGCAGATTGAGCCTTACAGTTTGGTGGAGGCAGAACGAGATTATCTATCTGTTTGCAAGCGCTACTCCAAGCTCTATGTGGTGCCTGAGTTCTCAAAGGTATGTTCCCAGTTACACCATGCCTCAAGGTTCTCTCATCCACAGTGTAGCTGTGAGTGTTAAATCTGACTGTAACTCCAACTGAGTTGTTATCTGTGTGCATATACTAAGACAAATGTGAACTTGCTTGCAAAGATTTGCTTTGCTTTCAACAGTCATTGAAAGCATCAAGTTGCGTTGAGATGAATATTACTGGGCCTTGGAGCAGTGTGTGGGTAGCACTTCAGTTCTTCAAGGCTCATATGGATGTGAGTATGCACTGAGCAGTTGACTGTCGTTCAGTGTTTCCCTGCTTCTCACTGGATATTTCTTCTTGCAGCTTGTAGCATGCTGGATGGGGAAGGAGGCAGGGGTATCTCTCAACTCTTTTATCAGGTCTGTCCTTCGAAACATCTTCCTCATCAGCCAGATAATTTGAGCAGTTGTTGGGTGCTTGTCTACTAATATGGCAGATTTGAGCTGTTGTCTTTTGGGTAACTCACTATCCTAGAACTACAGTGATTCTCAAGTGCTGCTGCATATGTGGCATCTGACATGATATTCTTACATCACCAGACAAGGAGAAGTCTGCATTGTTGTCGGATATTAGAATTTTTCAGGAAATCTGCATCTTTCACAGCATGGATTGGACATTCATCAGCAGGTCGTCAATCATGTCATTTCTGAAGAGCATGCATAGCTTTTATGTTGAATTTTACCAGTGAAGCATTTGTGCTGATGTTGTCACCAAAACTACCTCTGACACTAATCTCCATTATTCACAAAACATTTCTGGCAATTTGCCACTGGTGGGTCATCTTCACAAAACAAGATACATGACAATACATTCCAAAGATGATGCTCATATCTGAGCTGTTACTAAGCTTGTACTGGCAAGTTGTAAGAAAGCTCAACCCCCGCATGAATGAAAAGAAGGCAAATGCAACGCTGTACTGCAGTGAGGTAGGATTCTTGGGGAAAATGCTGACGCGTGTCTCAGCATGATGCGCATATTTATTCCCCGTTGATCTGACATGACACATACCAACTGTTCTCCTGGAATGGGATTTGCCACAGCTTTGAGCACGAGGCTGTAGACATAGAGGATGAGGGCGAGTCAAGTAAGAAGGCCCCACCAATCATCTCCGACAATGCGTTTTCTTCAGCTTCGGCAGTCACTCTTACTCCTGATGAACCAGCGCTACAAACTACCATATGGAATTCAAAGGTAAAATGGGAAAGTTACTTGACAGCTGGCCTTGCAGATGGCAGATACCCTGGGGTGGCCACCACTGCCTAGGGCATAATGGAACCGTACAATGGTTTGGACTAGTAAGTAGATGGATTTCATGGTGATTGTAAATCCGCTGCTGCAAATCTAGGAATTTCAGTCTAAAGACTCACCTCTTCTGTTCATGTATGTGTGTGACCGTGCATTCGAATTGAAGTCATGATGACCTGCCAAAACTCTGGTGGGTTGAAGACTTAGGAGGCATACCAAGTTACTTTATTCTTGTCTCTCTGTCTGCCTTCACAAATCAGTATCTCTCTTATGTGAACTCTGTTTCTAGGTTTATAACAGGGACACAGGTAAAAAGCATGCAGCTGGTGGTCTGTAGATGTCTGCAAGGACAATTTCTTGTTCCGCACTTGAAAGCAAACTGCCAAACAGATACCATACTTGTGATCTGTTCTCTGTTGTTGGCAGTGTCACAATGCAATGGACCTCCTCTGTTGATTGCTCAAATTTCAGAGCACTTAGCACTCACCCTACTCTGGCCTCTATACTCTCAAGGGATTTGAACAGCTTACTGCTCTATGTAAAGGTAATGACAGTGTGGCATGGTGGGTGTTTGCAGGTCATGTTGATGAGTGGGTTGACTGCTGAGGCTTTTGCTGAGATTGTGTCTGAAAAGAGCATGGAAGACAAGCCTACTCACCTTCATAACCTTCTCAAGTTTGTTGCACTTCGTAAGGATAGGAGTGCCATCATGGCTGCTGGAGGCATCTGGGACCAGGATCTGGATGGTGGTAACCCTGCCACTGATGACAGTGCCTTGATTCGGACTGCAATCAGGTTCATCAATCATCCAGATTAGATCCCATAGTTTCTTGCAGTTTTGTTTTGTTGTGTTATTGTCCTGTGTCTTAGACCTTATGGCTATTGTGTTTCATTTGGATCAGCAGAATGAGCCAAAGTATCTGAACTAGTGTAACATTGAGACTCTCCCTGGAAAACTTTGAACCAGATTGTGGGGAGAAGTTATTCCTCTCCATGGCAGCAATTGTAACTTTACAAGGGACTTGTTGCTTTACAATGTACCTCCTGTTGTTTGTAAGCATTACATTGTGCATCTATCAAGCTCTCAAGAGCTTCTTGTGTTCATTTTGGTTTTGTTGTACCTTACTCAGTGGTAACCTTCAAAGTGTTTTTGTGGATTTTTCTCTCGAATCTCATAGATTTATGTGTCTCAAGCTGGCAACAGGACATGAAGAGTCAGCTTTTTGAGTGGTATGCATGCAGGTGCACCAAGGAGTCTACCCAACTTGACTTAAGTGGATGCAAGAGTTGGATTCGTGTTATAGAGGTGCTTAATGATAATCACATGCTCAATAGCAGTCTATCTCTTATCTGAAGTTTTGCTAGGTGCATTCTGTTCAATATCATCATTGGAAATGCAGAAGACAATCTTCCTTTCACCCTTGAACTGCAATTGCCATGAATGGTTTGAGAATGCTGTGCGCATCCTGGTATCTGTAGATCAGTTCTGTACATGCATGAGATTTGGTCAGGGTATGAGTGCTTCTGCAGATGCTGGTCAGTCCTAAACTGAAGAGTAAATATGGGGCTGAAGGGGACAGATGGCAGGCATTGTCAGTAACACAGACTAATGGGATGTCTGGTGCAGGTTCACTACAATAGAGTGGCAGAAGATGGCATATCAAGCCATAAGGAGATCACAGTCATGTTTCTGCCAAATCTATCTGACTCTATTCCAATTCTGGAGGTTGGGCAAGCACAGTCAAGGGAGCAACAGCAGGATAAGCTAGAGCATGACATTGCAGACAAGGATGAAAAGGTTTGTACCATCAAAGAGGCCTCTCTTTTTCATGACCAGCTTGTGGAGAGGGAAGTCAAAAGTCACAATGTTGTCTTTGTCTTTCAGACATGTTGTCAGTTTCTTATGCTACAAAATCCATTTTTCTGAGTGGGCCAGAAGTGCATGCATTTTTTTGGGTATGGGTTTGTTGCCATTGAGAGTACATGTAACTGTATTTAAAGGAGGAGTTCCCTTGATTATCTGGTTAACAGCTCAGAGAGCCAATACGACCAGAAATCTCCAACAGCAGAAGTCCTGAGAGCTTTGAGGGGAAGGAAGAAGAAGATGATGTCCAGATTTCAGCTTGAGAAGCTAATTCCCGGACAAGAAAAATAGTGAATGTACTCCAGGAGAGAAGGCAGAGGATTAGAGCATATATCTAAATTAATGCTACGTCATTTTTGGTTTTACTGGATTGCCATTGTACCACCAGAGGTATTGAAGGATTGTATTGCTTTTGATCCTTAATGTGTCTGCAGGAGGCCTCTGAGAAGACTGAGGTGCCCAAACAAGGTAGCCTTTCTTTGTCTTCGCATATATTGAGACAGAATTCCCTATGAGTTTTCTCCTGAGTAGAAAAATGTAACATAATATATCCCACTACCTGCCAGTTTTATGCTTTTGGATTGAAGACTCTTGTTGTTACATCAAAGATAGCACAGTTCTATTGACTTGTGAATGTATGGAGGATAAAATTAACCTGCTCAAGGGGTGACTCAACCTTTCCAAGCTGATCAGGTTGTGTGTTCAGGTAGTTTATATGCTTTAAGTCTTACAGAATTCGGTAGTGAATCATTGTTTTTACTGAATTCTTGGTGGGTCCAGGTGAGGAGAATGGTGTCAAAGATGAGAAAGAAGTGGAAGCTTCAGGAGAAGTAGACATAAGCAATGAGACAAATGAGGATAAAAACAGCGAGAAGCTGGAAGATAAAAATGACACTGTCACAACCGGTGCTTCTTCTAAGGCTTCCAAGGTGGATGTGGAAGTTGAAGAGGTGAAACCGGTGCCCAGCATTGTGCTCAGAACTAAATGTACCAAAGCTTCAAAGGTATGTGCAATTTAAATTTCCATTAAGCAGTGAGTTTCTTTGTATCATTGCATTGATGTGGTTGGATCCAATAACTGCCAAAAGCTCCCTGCCAATGTGAGGTCTTCTCCTGCCTCACATGTGCAACCTACTCAGATAATAGCACCCAACCCAGTTGTACAAAGACAAATTTTTTTTGAATCTCTCTCTTGCAGAAATTGTTTGCTATGACTCATGCTATTTGTAATGCAGTTGCGATCAATGACTATCTCCTTAGATGGGCTGTTGGATTATGATGAGGAGGATAGGGAGGAGTGCACATTTGAGGTACACTCTCAAATTCTTTACAGAAATTATAATTTGTGTAGTAGTGTTTTGATGCCTGTTTCAAGTTCTGTCTCGATGGAAGGTAAAATGTCTTCATCCAAGTGATCAGTCAGAGTACACTCTGCTTGTGATTTTTCATTCCTCCGTATACTGGCTGATCGTGTTGGTTTTGTGACCAGCTCTCTCTATTTGCAGAGGTGTTTCACGAGTTACTGCAGTTCAAAATGGGAAGCCGTATTCTGACAAGTTTAGAGGTATACTCCTCTGCTCTGGCTACAGTCCTTGTCACTTTTGGTGTTTATCTATACCCACAGTCAGGAGCTGATGAAGTCAAGTGGGGAGTAATGGCAACTAGTGAATGCCATCTGCAATGAAGGTGATGGTCTCATACTTTGTGAATATGCCACTCACAAAGTTATCAACCTACACCTGTGTTGTGTATGTTTTGGTTTGATCAGAACTGACATGACATTTGTTTTGTAACCTTAATGTGTCTGTAGTTATCTGTGCAATAGTCACATGTGTTTTAACTTGGGTGAATTTGTTGGAGCAATGATTCCATGGCCTCTTGAAATGAATGGGATCAGGGATCCTAAATATTTCCAGTACTAAAGTTGTAAAAATGAGGAACTGGTATATTTAGGGTGATTCCTTAATTGCAAGTCACTTGTCATGTGCTACCCTGATGTTTGTTGTCTTGTGTGGGACATGGTAGGCACTACGAGAGCAAAGCTCTTACTGTCGAGCAAAGAGTCACAAGCACCATCTTGATCTGGACAAGAAGATGGAGGCAGAGGGTTCTACTACTCAGCGAAAACGCAGCAAATTTTCAGACAAGCCAGATGTGGTTGAGGAGAAAACAGAGGTGGTGGAGTTGAAAATTGAGGAGCCGGCTATCAAAGTAGAGGTGAAGGTGGAGGAAAATGGAGTTGATGAAAAACCATTTGATCAGGGGGATATCAATAAAGTTGTTGAAGGTGACATCGCCACAGCTGGAGACCTTGAAATGGAGGAGGTGAAAATTGAGAAGACAAATGGTATTGAAGAATCTGAGAAGAGTGTGAAGGATGCAGACACAGAAATGAGTGAAGCGCCAGCAACAACTGAACCTGCTGTGAAGGTTAGATGTATATTCTGACCACTGGCCTTGCAAATGAGGCAAATGGAAGGCTAAACTGCTTTCCCATTTCAAGCCAGCTTGTTGTCCATTTGGAGTTTATTTCATTGTCAGTGAACACAAGCTATGGTTATGGAGAAGACTTAATTTTCAGATATGATCTGGATGTTTGTGAAGACTGGTTCAGACAACTGTGCGAGGCACCTTCAATGATTATGGAGGTTGCTGCACTAAGGAAGAAATCTAAAATACTTGAACGTGGTTATGAAAAGCATCTATCAACAAGGTTTGTGTAATAAACCTGACCTAAATATGGTGATTTGGTTCTAACAGGTTGAGAAGGTGGAAGAGCGCAGAGTGAAGAAGGTTCTTGTGGTTGATCAAGAATTGCTCCAGGCGTATCGGTACTTTGACAAGAACAGAGTTGGATACCTCAAGGTGTGTGACCCATACAGATGCTTGTTGTGCAGTCTACTATTCTATCCTACCAACAGAAACATGCACCATGACAGTTTTTTCTCACTATTCTTCCAATCTGAAAATGTCACGTAAGAAACCTGGATGTCTGAACCTGTGTTAATGCCTTGAGCAAGGCATTGGGTTTTGTGTAGCTGTATCTTATGTAGCTTTGTATACTGATGGAAGTAATTCATTGACCATGCTGCAGTCAGAGGATTTGCGGCGGCTCTTACACTGCCTTGGCAAGTTCCAGTCACACAGGAATGTCAAGGTAAGTGCTACCAGCTCCTCCTACCTGTTATAATGTCATTGTGACTATTTTGTGGGATACAGTTCATCATCCAAATGTGAAGTGAATCCATGTCTTTATGTGATCAAAGAGTGTGTTCTTCACACCTTGCAGTTGGGAATGTATATATGGGAATTCACACCATGAGGTTGGAAATGGCAGGATTTGGTAGGCACTGCAGTAACAGAGAGCAACAAGTCTTCACGGGATGAACGCATAGTTTACAGGAGCTTAACAGAGAAGGAAGAAGAGGTGGATTTGGGAGCAGCTGAGTAGGTCTTCCTAGAAGACAATCTTTTGCTTTTTGGGCATGCTCTTTTTTTACTTTTGTGAGAAATTTTCTGACTTTGAGTTATGTACTATTTTCCCGAAAGTACCAATGTTTTAGTTTTTTTGTCAACTCAACCAGAGACCAAGAAACAACAATTCTGAGGTTCTGAATGTGCACATTACACCCTCAGGTTCAGGGTTGATTTTGAGGGGGAGTCTTTGTGAATTGAGACATTTAACTATTGCAGTTAAATTGTCCATTTTTAACTATTCCATTTAGCAGGCTCACACAAGGAACATGAAACTGCTTGTCTGAAAAAGACCCCAAAGTTTGTCATTTTTTTTACCCTTGAAATCAATTTGGCTACTCTATCTGGAACCTTTCTTATCTTTTGGAGTGAGGATGAGAGAAGAATCAGATGATGGTCCATTTTGTTCTCTTTCTTGGAAATTAGTTTGGAAACCTGGAGTGTCAAACCCAAACTCTAAAATCCAGTTGGACCAGAGGTCTTGTTCTTTGTTACTGAAGCCAGCAGATGTTTGACAGCAGGCCATGTGTAGTGTAGTCACTTTCCTTTTCAACTGTGGGATATCCTTTCAGTTCATGTCTGGTCAACTTCTGAGACTGACAATGACCAGGTGATGGAAGAAGACATTCAAACACATGCTTGCAAGGTTTGGCTGGGCAATATACTTGCCTCTGCTCTTAGCCCTGTGATATCACCAGCAGAAGGTCCGAGTGATCTATACACCTAGTAGCTATAGTCCACTTCAGTTTTTTGGATTGCAGTATGCTCTTTGCAGTCAAACAAAAGATATCTGGGTCGGCCATGAGCCATGGTCCGCCACAGTTTTATTGCATGCTAACAGAAAATATACTCCTTCAGTCAAACGAACCACATCTGGGTGGGCCATGAACCCAGCAGGATTTTCTGTGTTTAAAACATCCGTTACAGGGTGGGCTGGCTGGCTCCCTCTTGGTTGGCAGGGCAGAGTAGTTGCGGTTACCCTGTGGGTGAACCTTTCCCAGCAGACCAGCTTTGGGGCACCTTGGATTCCGGCCTTGCTTGCAATGGGTTGTTTTATTCTGATTCTCTGGGAGAAATAGTAGGAAATAACTGGCAGCTCTGTGTTTTGTGTCAATTGCTGGAATTTGACAGAAATGGTGTTATGATTTGTTGCTGCAACCAGGCCTGTGATGGACTATGTGTTGGGATGGTCTTTGTTTGTAATAGCAGCACGCCTGACATGCCTATACATATTCTCAGTAACACTTTCACAGAGATTTTTCATTGAGTTTTTTGGGTTCCGAAAGCACAACCTGCCTCTGTGTTTGGATCACTACAGCTGGAAGCTGGGGTGTTTTTCTCCTTCTTCCTCTTTCTGTGGATGAAAGTATAGGGCCAGAGGGAATTCCTTTGTTTGCTTGAGGGCTTACAACTGAAGTTTCTATTTCCAGGTCCAAGTGGGTGTTTCTTTGCTTTGGGTGAGTTCCCTGTGCCCGAAATGCCCAAAACGCTAATGAATGCTCACCGGCCGTGCCCATTAGGGACAAAAAAATTGAAGTGGAAGGATAGTAGTTGCAAAACCACTGCAGAAGGTATCTACCAGTGTTGGTCTTGTATTGACTTTGGAACATACCAGCTGGTCCTAGTGTTGGGTACTTTAAAAAATTCAAATGACCCTGGTCTTGGTATTGGGTATTCTTTTAAAACTTTTCATGCCAGCCTAGTCGCCATATTGGATCCAAGACTGAATTTTGGCTGGTAGGAGCCAGGCATGTATCCCTGGCATTGAAACTGGTATAAAACTGGTACAAGACCGGTATTACCTCAGGTCCCTAGCAAGCGAGTAGAGGTATCAAGCTTGGGATTGCCTTGGGTCATACCAGCCAAGTAGGGTCCTTGCTACCAGTATTGATACCATTCTTGATACTAGCTGAAGGCCAGTATATCAGACCAGCGTAAGGTATCTAGCAGCCTGCATGAAGGTTCTGCCCTTGAAGGAGGTATCCCAAATTACAAAGGACTATTAGGGCTATCCCTAAAGTCACACGATTAGGGTGCAAGGGTGAGAACAGCCAGTTTCGGCATATTTATTAGGGCATCAAATGTGTAACTGGGAATCAAAACTTTACGAAACGAAATAACCGGGACCCCATCCAGTTTTTCCACCAATTTTGGTAGTAAGTTGAGTTTCATCATGTCTTTTTCCTTTTGCCAGAGCGCCTCCACTGCTGCTACATATATTTTCACTGCTCCTACGTGTACAACTACTATAATTACTCTCGAACCTTGTGCATTAAATGCTGAGTTTACTGAGATTTATTAAAATCTCATCACTTGCAGATACCACTCAAAGAGGGGATAAGGGGTGAAAGCAGAGTGGATAGGGGTGAAAAAGAGGGTGAAGACACGGTGACTTTCCAGATAACTTCATTAGGTCATTTTTTTTGTGGGAACTTGCCGCATTCTCTCTCTCTCCACTCTCTTGTCACACTTTAGTGAAATCCTGCTTGTGGATTGTTAGTAGGTAGGTAATAGAAAAAAAAGCGACTGAGCTAACCACCATGGTTAACTAGGGAACTGGAACTCAACAGAAAATTGTTTCTTGAACACTTACCATCCATCCTTCATGTTGCGCACTGGTGGGTGCTGGTTCAGTGTGGCCGAGGTTCATCCAACTAGATGGCCTCAAACTGGGGTGGTGTGTTTGTGTGTGCTGGGTCAGTCCAGCTGTGACTTGCAAGATTCATGATGTGGACATGAAACACTTCATCATTGCATTCTACCCACCTGGTAGCCACTGAGTGCCTTTAACATCCCCTACCTACTTGCCTATGGTGTTCAATCACTTGCCAAATAGTTACCTAGTAGGAGAAGGGGGAAATGAGGAGGATTTAGAGGATAGGCTGCCTTGGTAACTCAGTTATGCTTCATCTACAACTGAGTCATAATGAGTTTTGAATGGATATTGCACTGGTGTGTGCTCAGTCCTATAATCAGGTAACTTTCTGGATGTTCTAGTCTGGCTTTTTGTCTGCCTCGGGTACTATCTACTGCACCCAAAATAGACAACAATGCAAAGAAAGGATTGGCAAGAAGTTCACACTGAACGGATGTCCAAAGAATGATAATTGCACTCACCGCGCTTATGGAAGTAAAGAACCAAATGCCAATACTGCACTCTGCTCTACTCCAGTCTACATACTCTGATGGGAGAGGGGCCGAGTGACTTCACGGGTAAAACATGGGTTTGTCGGTCATTCAGTAAGGGCCTTTGGTGGTCCCCCCTCCCCTCTCCAGGATAAGGAATAGCTACCAATAATGGTAGCAATCTCAAGCAGTCCCAAGCTTTGATTGTAAGTGAGGGTTTGCAGCTGTTGAGGTCATAGACTTATGGTTGATCACTCTTACATACTTCGTGTATTTCTAGCCTGTGTGTGTGTGTGTTGGTGTGTGTGCGTGTGCAGTTTTTTTTTCCAACTTTTTTATTTCACATAATCAGCAATTTTTTGCTATAAAAACCTATTCTACACTCTGAGAAAACAACTCTGATGATTCCTCCAATTGTGGGAATTGTTCTTTAATCATCCCTTTGCCCCATAATTTTGTTGTGGCCACCAATGAGGTGTGTAACTAATGGGTTTGCGGAATCCATTTGATCAATTAAATTAGGTGGTTTCACTAGTTCATGTAGCAAACACTTGCAAATTGGTACATCAATTCAGTATCTTGTGGACTATTGCCATAATTCCGTATATCCATGTGTTTTATGCCCCAAAGATGTCACTACATCATAGTTATTGCAATGATGATGGAGATGTCTCCATGATTCCAATTGCTGTGGCGACCCATTGCTTGCCTTCAGCCACTCGCAATGTGCAACCATCCTATTCATATTATAAATGTTTACCTTATGATTTGAACTTGTTAATGAAGTGTAAACATTCCAGATGCCATTTGTGACACTCTTCTTTGTATTCGATCAAAACATTATTGGTTCTCATTTGTTTGCATGAAAACCAAAGTACCTTCCCATTACAATTTTTACAATAGCCTTTGTCATTGAGTTGACTTTCTTGCATCGGAAGACCTCGTGTGGCCTGCCCTTTACCAAAACTCATCAAATAGACCACACTTAGACTTTTACTCGTCTCCCTTGATGACCTCATCTCATCATGTTTGCAATGCTGCAACCTCAAACAAAAAACTTGAAATCAATGAAAATAAGTAGTTGAAACTATCAACAAGGATCAATTTCTCTTGTTGGTAGCTGCAGTTTTAGGTCAATTTTGGGTTAGCAGACCCTAAATGTTAGAGAATTCAGAAATACACTGAAAAAGTGGACCAAATTTGAACCCTAAACCCTGACAGTTAGGGGTTAAGCAAGTCAATGAAATTTTTCATATTTTATGCAAATGAAAATTAGAGTGGGGTCAGGTCAAGAAGGTTCCCCTCCATTAGCTATCAGGACGTTGAACAAGTTTTCACTTTCGGTCACGGTCAATAGTTAACCATGGTAGTTAGACATGTACCAACCCTTCACATTTATCTATCTATCTAGTAGCCACTGTATTACCTACCTACTTACCTATACTTACTCACTTACGGAGATAGCTACCTAAGTAGGAGGAGAATGGTGAGTAGGAGCCTTTTAGGATAAGTGCAAGGTGGAACTTGTGAGTTTCCAATGGATGATGCCTTGGTGGGTGTTGGGTGGCATAGAAACACATAATAGTCCAGATCATGTGTTCAGTTTCTCATAAAATGGAATAGCCCAATGAGTACTCACTTCAAAAACCAATGTAGATTCAGCCACCATTGTCCTCTACTGCACTGACCCAAGTTGAGAAGTTGCTGGCAACAAATCAAACAGGATCTGAAACAATAGAATTACTTTCTTTCTTTTTTTTCCCTTATTTTTAGGTATTTTTAAAAATTAATTATTTTTGGGCATTAGAAAGTCTCTCAAACTATGAATTATGTGACCTAGCTAGCACCCACCAGTCCACCATACATTGGAAACCTGTTGTGGATGACCCACAACTGAATTATTACCTTGGTAACTTATCCTGTAACCCTCGGCCATAACCCTCCAACTTTCGTCTCACATTATTACTGAGGTAACTAGCAGTGTTGGGTGGTTTTTTTTTGAATTTTTAAAGAATCATTGATTCTCGTGGTTTGAATGTCCCATCATCAAATAATTGTCGGTTTCATTTCTTTGGGAAAAAAAAATTGGAAGCAAAGAATTGTCAGTTCTGATTATTTCAAAAACCTCAAAGAAATGAAGGTTTTTATGAAAGGGTCTTTCACCGGTCTTAGGGTTTAGGGTTTTCATGACAAGTCTTTGACCGATTCTTTGACTTCTTCATAATTTTTGAGAACCACAATCGCATACCAAAAACCGGTTCTTTGAAAATTTGGAGAACCACAATCACAGTACCAAAACCGGTTCTTTCAAAAAATTTAAGATCAATGAGTAAATGAGCATATACCCAGGTTGATAACCAATGGGTATCTGTCCCTCATTCAAAGAACCACCCAACACTAATAACTACTATGTATGAGGATATGTATCATTGGCAAGTAGGTCAGTTAAGTGTAGTGGTGGGGGGACCTTATGGTAATGCATTGGGTAGGTAGATACTAGATACTCCTGGATAGTTTAGTATTTAGTACATGCTAACCACCATGGTTAGTTATGGGACAGGAATACAAGGAAAAACTGTTTCCTCTCCACACAGAGAATTTGTGGGCAAAATCTTCACCACTTTGTGACCCAAAAGCAAAAGTGGCAATGACCTTGACCTGTACAAAGGATTTTTTTTGCAAAAGGCCTAAAGACACCATATTTTGAGGTAAAATAAGTTTAATTTTTCATGTTTGGATTTCTAGTATATATCAGGGTTTAAAAAAAAATCTGCCTTTCTCTTTGATCCCTAGCCAAATTTGGCTAAATCCTTTTGTGGATGATTGCATGGCAAGGCCATATGTGTATCTCTTGGTTTGTGTGGTGTCACACACACATTCGGCCCCTTCATTTTATAGAGTGTTTTATTTTGTTTGAAAACAAGTTTTCGTGTGTTACAGTTGGAGTGTTAAGGTGCCCCTTAGGGCACATTCTACACGTAATTCCCCTTTAGATCTCAACCTATCAGCCTCTCCCTAGAGGTTCACTAGGATGCAAAATGTGCCTTAGGGGGCGGCACCTTATCTAGTACATTAAGCACTTTGCTAACATCAACTTGGGAGAGTTCCCAAAGCTTGTGAACTCATATCGTGGCTGAGAAAAAAATGAGTTGCAACAAAGAAACCCTTAAAGAAGAATCATTGAATAAAACTCGCCATGCAATAATTGTTACTTTGATGGCAAAGATTGTTATGCACCATGCAACAATTGTTGCCTTTGATGACAAATGCATGACAATGGGGGTGGGGGGTTGAGGAGAAGAGATATTGGGTGTAGCTTCGTCAAACATGTGCACTCCCAACAAGTAGGTGTGCAATTCCAAGACCTAACATGAAATCCAAATTTGTACACCTATATGCATGTTTGTTGAGGCTATGAAACTTGAGATGGCCGATACCTTAACCAAATTTATGTCACACAAGGTGGGTGAGGAAAGATCTCAAAGGCAAATAGATTGGCTTTTGGCTGAACTTTTTGCCACTACTAATTCATTACATTCCCAATAGGAAAAAACGAGTGCATCTGGAGGTTTCACTTCTCTCTATTCAATGTTGTGTGCGGGTATTTGGTTTCCCTTATTACTATTCAATGTTGTGTGCGGGTATTTGGTTTCCCTTGTTACTACTATTCAATGTTGTATGCGGGTATTTGGTTTCACCTATTACTATTCGATGTTGTATGTGGGTATTTGATTTTGTTACATAATAACTAATAACCTGCATTCCAGTTCCGAGGGGTTGGGGGGGGGGAAATCAGAAGTAAAGGACCTTGGGCGGCCGTTATCTCAAAATCTTGAAACCTATGGGTTTAGTGAAAGAGCTGGCAAACAACCACGGGTATTTGGGTGGTTCTTTCAATGATTTTTTAATAAAAATTTGAGAATAGTGGTTAGATATCAGAATCAGTATTGTGATTTTTTTAGGACAATGGTTTATGAGATTAAAGATCGCCCTGATAACCGGTGGGGGTTTGGTTGCCATTTCTGATACCCGCATGACACTGGTGTATAATGCAACCTCCTAACTATATGAAGCTTCTTTAAAATGCTACCCTATGTTCAACCAGGGGGTTTTTAATGTAAACTTTTGATATCCAAAAATTTGACAATTTTCTTTTTCAGAAACTTAGCAAAGGAATTTGCACTAAGAAATCCAAAAATTTCTCAAATTTCCAGTCCAAAAAAGGAACCAAAAAAATTGTTTGAAAAGAAAACTCTGATTTCAATCTAATTTGAAGTGAAGTACAGGAATTTGGTTACTTTTATGAAGATGGCTGAAGAATTTTGCAAATAGATAGTTAGGAGAAGAGCTATGCAATGTTACATAGACACTTATGTATATATGGATCCTCTCCCACAAGGCTCTTATGTTCTCATTGGGTGGTTTTTGAATAGGCTTTTCTGTCCCCAAGAAAAACCCTCTTCCTGTGTAAATTTCTTTGAGCACTTTCTTCCTCAGGTTATTTCTTAACTGGCTGAGATCATTTGGATCAACAGTTGGGATTTGTCAGCAAAATTGGTATAGAGATGATGGATTATTGTGCAGTTAAAGTAACTTGCTCTAGTAGTGAAAAGTTTCACTCAAATAAGCAAAACACACCAATCTTGTGTAAGTGTAAATAGCCATTCATATAGTGTACAAAACCACGTAATTTGCACTTACATGTGCATGGTGTAAAATGGTTTGAAAATGCATTTACATGGCCCTATGCAAATTTTTGGGGTCATGTAAATTTATGGTTTAAAAAAACCTAGGATTTCTAATTTTATGTTTGCAAAAATCATGATCGTGAGCCTTTTTTGCTTGTGTCATTGCCTCTTCCCTTTTTGTTCTTTTTCTTTAAATGAGCAAGCTCATTTTTGTGAGCTTCATCGTTTTATTCATGGTCTTCTATTGTAGTCTTGAATCGTGACCTTCATGGTCTTCTCCAAGGTTTGTTGTTCATTCATGGTCTTTTGGTGTGCTTATGTTCCTATCATTGTTTGTTAGTGTGTAGGTACGAGGTTGGGAGGCCAAAGGAGCTTCACAAAGCTCATCATTGCCTTCTCTTTAAGTGAGCAAGATCACCTTCGTGGTCATTGCCATTGCCAATTTCCTTCATGGTCTTTTTTCTCTTTAAGGTGAGGAAGCTCATGTTCGTGAGCTTTTGTGGTCTTGTTTGTGGTTTTTTTGGTGTGGTCTTGCTCTTATTTATTATCTAGTTATGTGTAGGGAGGAGGTTGGGAGAGTGAAGAAGCTTTTAAAAACTCATCATTGTTGTTTTTCTTTTCTTTAGGTGCACAAGTTCATCTTTGTGATATGTGGTAAACCATGTTCCTTTCATGAACTTCACGGTCAAAGTCATCTTATCGGTCATTTGGTGTAGTTTTGTTCATGTTCTTGATCTTTTGGTGTCTAGGATGGAACAATGGGGAACACTTTGTCATCATGTTTTTATTTTCACCTTTGTTTCAAATGAACAACCTTATCAAAAACCTTTTACATTATGACTACATACTAGTGTAACCAAAAGAAGGGTGTATAAAGAAAACTTTTTGGGCACAAGAGACTCATAGTAGAAATACAAATCTTGGGAATCAATTCCAACAACTTACATCCTTGAGATTACAAACATGGTACTACTAAAATTTCTCTTGGTCCTACTATTCTATCAGAACAAAATTCAACATTTTGGTGTGAATTACCAATTGGCACATACCTGGTGATCTCTTACTAACTTGTTATAGTGGTAACAAACAATTTGTTACCAGGTACAAATCCACACATTATGAGTCCAAAATCTAATGAAATATAACTTGAAGTTAGAACCTTCAGTGTTTAGTCAGTCCATATGAGCTATTAACCTTTTTCCTACAAATGCAACAATGTAGAAGAACACTTGACCCAATTTCAGAAACATCTTGATCTCTATGTTGGGATTAAAATATGAGTACGTATACTAAGTTGACTTATAATCACTCAAGAAAGACAATTTTTTGTGCAAATATTGGTTACAGATATAACTCTATTAACTTCCCATTTCTATTCCTCTCTACTCTCATTTTGCCCAACCCAAGGACACCCCACTGAAACTTTTGGCACTCACTCAGATATTGCCCTACTATATGGGTTAAAGAGAGGTTCAATCAAGGTCCCCATTCAAAATGCATAATTATCCCTATACATGCCTTTATCTATACAACTCGAACTTCCTTCTGTTCATCATCAATCCTCAGCATCAACCCCTTATAGAATCTATTATTAATAAAAACATATTGCCTGCTATAATGTAGTCACTGACGCAACGGAAATTACAACAACTACAAATCTCAACAAGCTCCACCTATCATCTTTTGAAAATGGATCAAGAAAGAAGAAAAAACATGCTTCGCATTTTGCTCAAATTCTCCTTCTTATCCTACTTTCCACCGCCCCATTCTCCATACCTCCATTCATTATCATAGCTTCCTCAACCATCCATTGCTTGTTATTGATCTATTCCACATAATACATAAACAAACAAAGCTTCCTACCCATGTTCACAAGTCTCCTTGAAACAGTGATTGTTGCCGTTAACAAATAGTGATGGAATAATTTCCGTATTAACATGTAGAAAGTTGACAACCACTCAAAACAAAAACCAAAACCCTAAAAACTTGTTGTGTTCACAAGATAAAATTATTCAATTGACTTCCTATACAATCACACTAGAACCTAAGGTAGAAATTTGGTGATGTTTTAATAAACAAATCAATAAAATATTTTGTTGATATTGTTGGGTCATTTTTTTCACAAAATGGTGAAATTAACCACAATTAAAAAAAAATTGTAGGAAATAAAAAATTATGGGGAAGACTTAAAGGCTTTAGGTTCAAATTACTAAATAAAATGAATGATGTGCATCCCCCTTTGATACTACTATTTAATCTTCCATATTCTAGGGGAACCCAAGTTTCTTCATCTACAAGTATTAACATGAACATCAAATCATTTACTATTAACAAAACTTGAATAGTAAAAAATTTAATGACTAAATACATAAGCAAGTCAAGTTTGGGTTGTGCTTAATTGCACATCTTTTGCATGTATTTTATTGTTGCGAACAACTTGGATGCCTTTAATTGTGACCATGTGCAATACTTTAAATGCAACATTTTTTTTTAATGGTGTCTTTCTTACATTGATTGAAAAGAAAATGAAGGGGAAAAAAAGTTTATTGCGTACAACAAGTAATTTGGGATATGTTATTTGAAATGACAAATTGAAGTTGAGTACTTCAAGATTTTAGTTGCATATCTATACATGAATTTGATAGATCTAAAGACATTTCAACATCACAATCAAGGACCGATGGGGTTGTAAAACTACATTGCTTGCCAAGAAATGTCAAAAGGTAACACCACCTAATGTGATTTCTTCATTTTTTGGAAGCAACACACCTTACAAAAAAACATGATAAGGTTTCAAATTTTGTTTTTAAAGATTTGGTGATGTTCACGATTAAAAGGTTTTCCTTTTAAACATTTGTAAAAACATGTGGATGTGTAAGTTGACATTTAGGTTTAATCCCAAGTTGGTATTCCTTTCCTTAAGGATAATGTCTGAAGAAATCCTCCCATCCATGATCACTCATCATTTAGATTAGCATGTGTGACCTCATATTGGTGCCATAGCTATAAGTATTGTTACATTCAATTTGTGGACAAATAGGGCAACATGATATTTTTGATCTTGTCATCAAATTTCTTACCCCATATTGGAAGCCTTGTCATCTTATAATATGTTTTTTTAATGATAGTATTGTGAAGGTTTGACAAGGCAATTGATGACCATGTTTGACTCATTTGGTCTCACCATCAATATTATTTGTTATGTCAAAAATGATGGCATTAATTAAGGAAACATGACCAACCTTGAAGTTAGTGATTTTGTGTTAAACATTGAATTTGCTTATTACCTTTGATGGTGTATGTTTTGAACATGCCATGAATAATTAAATTGATTCAATATCTCATTATTGAACATGAAAATTTTAAGGACTTGAAACTAATTAATATGATTTTTTTTCAAATATCCCTTCAGTCTTGCATTATATGGTCAAAAAAAATCAAATACATGTTGGGAATATTTCACAAGTTGTGAAATCTACAATAAAATTAATATTTTCCCCTTTTTATTGTGCCTTATCCAAAAAAATATGAAGGTGTGTATGGGTGAAAACATGAAATAAGAAGTGAGTTGCGCTAAAGTTAAAGTTTTTTCCAAGGATTGGATTTTTCACATAATTTTTCAAACAAAATATCAAATTTGAGGCCAGAGATGACATATAACTTGATAAAAACTTAAATGTTTTTGCATCAAGCTTTAAATTATAGTCAAATTTATAACTTTACTTTGGAACATGATTACAAATTCAAAATTATAATAATGATTAAGGATGTTTGAGTATCAAAATCTGAAAATGTATATGTATTTTCATTTTTTGAATATTTTGAACATATGGATCCTTTTTTGTGGAATATATTAAAGTTCACAAAAAATTTGAAATTATTTGGTAAACATTTGATAAGGAAAAAAAACTTTTGAAACAAAAAAAACCACCTATCCACATGTTTTTCTTGAACGCTTTAAACATATAAAAGGACTATTGAAACATGGTGAATTTTCATGAAAATTTTGCAACTTTGAAAGTATAAGAATTTATTTCAAAAATTAAATGACTTTTCTTACATATAGTGTTCCCATGGTGATTTTTCATAAATTTGACAATAGTTTTAAAGGAGTGTCCACACACTTTGTGGCTCTTTATTTCATGCTTTCGCTCGTATAAATTTTGGTTTTCCTAAGCACAAAGTAATAATAATAGTGAATACACACTTTGTGCGAAAGGTTGCCATGTTTGAGCAATGTCTTATGAATTACAATTGTGATGTGTTATCACCATGAGATAATGGCCTTGGCTAACATGATTCCCTTTGCACAAACTTGGGCAATTACCAAAACCATTTGTGATGCCCTTTCTCCTATTGTAATTACATGTGTAGTTAACCACTAGCATGTTGTGAGTATTGATTATTGTCAAATGTTGCCTCAACAAATAGTTTGTATGTGCAACTTTCTAAAAAGGGATGAAGTTACAAGCAAAGGTTGATGTTGCAAATAACATGGACATGTGCATTAAGGTGGAACAACTTAACGCCAACATGTGAAAGCAAATAACCATTCTTTTGAGACATTTTATTAATTTTTTCTTCAAGCTTTAATATAAAACTCACAATATGTTTGCTCTCATGTTGGATTGATGGTTTAAAGAAATGAACATAACATAAGATTATGTTGGCGAGGTTTCAATAATTGTGATTGGAGATTGGAAAGGCACCCCAAAACAAAAGCTTGAAGCTTGAAGTCAAGTTTCAATGATGTTTTGTTTCTTGAACATGAAATTTTCAAGAAAAATTTGAAGTGTTTCAATTTAAAAATTCATAACAAATTTTTTTAATAGAAAAAATTTAAGAAACAAGCAAGGAAAAAGAAAGTAAAGAAAACCTTAAGATTCCTCAAAAACTCCCAAAACCTTAAAAGCAAAATTGAATTAGAAAAAATCTCAATCTTGGTTTTAGTTCTTGAATGAATTAGACCTTAGGTCCAATTTCAAACACCTATAATGCCATAACCATGGGGTGTTTTAATCTAATTTTATAATTAGTCCCCCTTTGATCCAATTTTAGTTTCATCTAATTTTTTAAATGGGCCCCAATTTCGGTTTTAGTTTTAGAATTGGATAAAAAAGGAGTTTGGATAATCAAATCCACATGGCTAACTAACCAAGATTAGTTTTTCAAATGTTGTGCTTGTATATGGTTTTGGATTTACATTTAATCAAATCATTATGCCAATTCTTAATTAGGAAATTAGAAAATTGAAGTTTTTTGCATCAAGTTAACATTGATGAAGACTTGTGAAGACCCTCGTGATATAAAATACCCCAAATTATTTCACTATAATTACTAAGTATGTTTAAAATATATTTTGTTAAATAAGAAATTGTTTAAAATTGACCTTCATGCTTTGATTATCAAACAAAGGGCCTTTTTATTTCTTCCAAAGACATATCAAATGTATGGAAACATGACAATTCTCATCGAACTTACACACATAATCCCTAAATAAGTTAACTTGAGGTGTGTAAATACTTGAAATCAATTTTAATTCATCAAGTGTTTTAAAGACGTGAAAAAAAAAAAACTTGTTCAAAACAAGTTTCATCCTTTGATATTACAACTTTGAAAACAACATTAGCATTGTGCACAATTTTTTGCACAACACTTGAAAGGGCATTTGGCCATCCATGTTATTTTTGGCAAAAAACCTTGAAGATTAGAAAAAGGAATTTATCATGATATAGGTAAGTTGTGTATTCAACATGTGACCATTGTGTTATTCATCTTCTTTTAGTCCTCCTATTGTTCATTGTTTCTTTGGTCATCTTGTTGTTGTTCATTGTTGACATTTTTTGGTTTTTGTATCATGGAGATGGTTTGTGAGGGAATGGCAATGGTGACGGCATTGGGGGTGACAACAATGGTGGTGATGGTATTTTATTCTAATAAGTCTTTTTGGTCCTCTTATTGCTCATCATTCATCTAGTTGTTTTCTTGTTCATTATGCCTTTGGTCCTCATGTTACTTAGTGTCTCGATGGTCATCCTCTTGTTGTTCATTGTTTCCTTAATTGTCCTATTGTGCCCTTGGTTATATTATTACTCATCATCTCTTTGGTTCCCCTATTGTTCATTACCTCCTTAATCCTTTTATTGTTCATCATCTTCTATTGTTATTACAACAATTTTAAAGGAATTTTTTAATATTAATGTCCTTGGTCCTTTTGTTTGGTTTTTATAAGGTTTAGGTTTATGGAGGGTGTAAGAGATCCCCCAACAAAAATGATGCTTGCCATTAAATCTCAATCATAAATAAAATGTTTTGGGTCTGTTTTTATTTTTGGAATTCATGCATTAATAAAATATGTTAAAAATTCTACAATCACAAACCTAGGTGATCAATGGGGAATGTTGACAAAGCAAAGGGACTTTTGGAAAGATAAAAGCCACATTGCCATAACTTGGGCTTCCTATGTGCCTATGACATCTTCACTCAAATCAAGTTCAAGTTCAAACTCAACTTCATAAGAATAGCTAAAGTGCAATATATGTTATCCGCTTGTTCCACTTGCATGTTAGAAGGGCTTGATAACATACAAGACTATTAATGGTGTTTTTGCCTTTTACAAACATTTGGAGACTAATCATTGGCAACTTTAGGCTAAATGGAATCAATGAGAAAAAACTAGGCTTGAAAAAGAAGGGTGCGTTGCAAAGAAAAGGTCCAGCGTAGTCCCTAACATTGTTTTTGTATTCTTTAGTAGTTATGTTCCTTATAGCAAGGATGATCCTTGTTGAAAACAATTTGAAAATGATCTTGTTTGGTTTATTGCTAAGGAACTTGTGCCTTTATCATTTGTCCAGGCACCCATTTGTAGAAAATTGGTTCTAAAGCAAAATCCTCTATTGAATTCTTCATTGAAGTAAAAATTTAAACATGATCTTTTGCCTTGAATTGCCAAAAGGACCAAGGAAAAGTTTGTATTTCCATCCCTTGAGACATGTGATACTTGTGTTTTATCTTTTGATCTTTAGTTGTCAAGGGGAGGTGTTGACATATTTGTTTTTATAGTTCATTTTTTGAATTTGCAAAGTGACCTATAGCCTCTTTAGCAACCTTTGTGACTTGCCTTTTTTTTTCATACTTTATTTAATTACTTTGTTCATGACTCACATAATTTTTTTGAATTTTTTTCTTTACATAAAAAATCTATAAGATCTTCCATAAATTTAGGATCCCCATTACCATTTTTATATAACTTGTTCATATAAGTTAAAGCAAACAAAATTGAAAAACTTAGTATTTGGCTAAGTTTTGCTTGGTTAGGTGGAAGCCTTTTGATGTCCTATCATGTTGCACCCAATAAAACCAAAAAAAACATTGCTTAAGTAAAGTGCAAGCATGTGTTTGCAAGTAAGAATTGGCACCTTTTTTTTTATAGTGAGTTCAAACTCATGGACTAACAAGTGGGAGCCTTGTCATGTAACTATTAGATTTTTTGAAAGTACATACACATTTAAAAGTTTTGTGGCTTTATGGGTCAACAATATGCTTACAAAACATAGGTTTAATGGTCATGTTCACATATGTCAAAAATGAAGGGAGTAATTTTTCCACCATGACTTCAACATTAACCTATGTTGTGTCTTGTGAAATTTTGGGATTGTTGACATCTTTTGTAAGGGCTTGTTGGGGCCACACAATGTCCAAATGTTGATAATATGCCATAGATGGCTCCAAGATATGTGTTAGCTTGACTTCAATTTCAATCAAAGAAACATAATCAAATTTGTAAAAAACCATCACTAAGATTAAGAAAAATGGTAAAAGACAATAAGAATGGCTAAAGGCATGTGAACTTGTGGGGCACCTTTAGTAGAAACTCAAGACTCTTGTAAAGATTTGCTGTCCTTCATCCTATTCTAGGAGACTCTTGAGTTCAAGGATGTAATTATTCTTTGCTACAAAAGGCAACAATCATTGGCATTGCAAGGTTGTGTGCCAAATCTTCAAGTTTGAGCAATAACCTAGGTTGTTGTTAATGCCTTAGGGCTTATGGTTTAACAATGTTTGCTAAACCAAACTGAAGGATATTAGTTGCTTTTAGATGCCCTTGTTGCCATTATAAGGCTTGTATGTTATATGTGACAAGATTGTTTAATGCATGACTCTAATGAGACCCAAGATTTTGATGGAAAACATAAAGTCTTTCGGTAACAAATGTAAAAAGAAGTGGTACAAGTTTTGAATTTTTTTTTTCATTTATGATTTTTTCCCAAAAGAACAATGTTTACAACATGTTGGCCATGATGTGAGACCCCCACTACAAGGGCTTGGGGCTAGTCATTCAATTTGTTGGCAAGGAGAGACCATTGCAAACCACTTGTGAATATGATTACCAAACATTATTTCCACTCCTTGTTGTTGCATATAACTTTATAAACCCAAATGATGTAGGTGCCCGAGTTCCAAGCTTTGCATTCCAAAGTACTAAAACAACAAGTTTATATGATAACATAGATATTGATGAAGGGATGACAACATTAGTGGTGAAAAAACAATTGAATCATTTCAAAGTCATGAAAGAGGAGGCCAAAAATCCACTATAATGGTGGAGGGTGCATGAGGTACAATTTTCAAATGTTGGGTTTCTAAGGATTGTTGGTTCCTAAATTGATGTGGAGAAAGTTTTTAATATTGTAGGTATTTGTACAAACCCTTGACACTCTTGGTTGGGCATAGATACTCTTGAGATATATAAGCATCTATAAAACCTACTACATGATGCTTGTGTTGGTAGCTTGGGGTCCATGAAGTAATTCATGGAAATGGAAGAAACCTTAATATAGAAAAATGAAGATGTGATTTTAAAAAATGGGCTTCTTGAGTTGAAGGAACACAATAATAGGCTTTACACTTTTTTTTTTTTTTTTTTTTTTTTCACATCGTGTCAAATTTGTTTGGTTTGGAATTATGTTTATTTTGAGTTATGGTGTTAAAGTTGGTTGTTTTTTTGTTATAAATCTTGGGGCAATGTAGCAATGGAAATTGATGTTTCCAAATTTAAAAACCTTACCTTGGGATATGATAAACCCTTGAAAATTGCTAAGATTCATGTTTAGGGATTTTTTTTTGTGATGCCACATTGATTTAGGTTTTTTTTATACCCTGAATTTAGGTTTTTGGGGTTTGAAATTTGGGGTAGATTACTCAAAAAACCTTACTTCAAACCCCCCCAAAAAAGCCTTATTTGGGCCCCTAAAAATCATGGTTCAAACCTTCTTTCAAAGCCCCCCATAAAACCCTACATCAAACCTTCATAAAACCCTATTCAACCCCAAAAAAACTTGTTTGAAATGGTAAAAAGACCTATTTCAAACCTTCAAAAAATCATAATCCAACCCCCCAAAAATTATAATCCACCCAAATAGAGTTTTTTGGGGGCTGATGTAGGGACTTTTTGGGGGGTTCGAGATAGGCTTTTTTTAGGTTTAAAATATGACATAATTGGGGATCTTCTAGAGTTCTTCTAGAGTTGCAATAGGCCATTCAAGGTGGTAGCTACAATTTGAGAAACCCTAGACATGGAACCACATGGCAATGACCACAAAAAGGTTTTGATCTTTTAAAGATATTTAATGTATATTAGTGATTTGAAATAGGCTAGTTTGTATTAGATTAGAAACTTTAAACAACTATAATAGTATTTCTATCCATGGAATAAAAGCTCAAGTTTTAAATTTGTTATGCAATGTCTATTGTAATATTTTGGATGTCGGAATCAAAGGTTACTTAGAACAAAGGATTATTTAATAAAAAATCAAAACTAATCTAACTTGAAAATAAAAGAAAGTCAAAAGCACTCCCCTAATTAAAAAAAACCAAAAATGTGTCCCATATTTGAAATAAAAAAGATTCAAAACTGAATTGAAACTAATCCCTTCCAAAATGTTAAGAACCAAAATCAAGAGATCCCTTTAAAATTGAGGAACTGACCAACATAGGGAAAAAACCACCTTATGAAGATTATTTTAACATCTTGAGATCTTGCACGGATCTTACACATAAAATTGCGATCCCCATTGTGCAACCATGTATCTTGTGTACATGTGAAAATTACACCATATAACCCTAACAAGAACAATGAAACCTCTTTGATAAAAAATCTTTATGTTAAGATTTTTCTCTGAGTTTATATATATATATATATATGACCTATTCATGATATGGTTAGCTAGGGAAATGGAACCCAACAAAAAAATTACATCTCGACAACATTAAAAAAATTCTCCCAATGTCCAAAGATCTTGTAGAGATTTTACAAGATTGTAATTCAGGTATGAAATCCTGCAAATTATATACATGTGAAAATTGTGCACTACAAGTAGTGTTTTTTTTGGGTGGTAAAATTTTGCATTGCAATGACCAAAAAAAGAACTGACATAATTTCTCATAAATGCATAGTTTTAAAATAAAAAATTGCCAAATAAATGAGGAAAATTTTAGTTTCTGAAGAAATACTGCCAATTTTCAATTGCCCCCTAAAGTTGGAGAAGAAACAATTTTCTTCACCCTATTACCGATAACTATATCTATCTATGAAGGAAGGTAGTTTGTTTTGTTTTGTAATTATGAGATCCACTGAACCAGATGCTTCAGATTGTGTTCTTGATGTCTTTGGAAAGCTCTTGACAAGAATGGGTGCATGGGCTTGGTTCCATGACATGTGGACTTGCGATGCAAAAGTTCTTGAATATTGAATGATTTCTTCACTGAAAATTAAATTAAATCGTAGCTGAAAATTTCAGAGGAAATGGAATGTGCCTTTGGTGTTGTTGGAAAGATCTTGATGAGCAGGATTTTATGGAATTTATTTGGTAAGATTTGGATTCAGAATGTGGAAGATATTGATTCTAAAGTAATTTCTACCACTAAAAATTCAAATAAAATCCAAAAACTCAACTTTTTGGAAGGAAAAATCAGTTGAGAACATGGTAACACTTGAAGCCTTATCATTCAATTCAAGCATGATTTCCTTTCATATTTGGCTGTTCAGAAAATCGATACATACATTGCAAAACAATGTTCCGATGTTGAGTTTCCTTATATTGTAATAATGGGTTCACACTTGGGTGAATGACACAAGTCACAATAGTAACTACTAAATCTACCGTGGGATTCTCACTCTTGTTCCTACTTCAGGAAATTTAATAATAATAAAAATATTTAAAAAATACTACAAATAACCCTTACGAAAATAATAATAATAATAATAATAATAATAATAATAATTTTTCCTTTGAGTTCATTCAAGTTGTTGGGCATGTTTGTGTTCAAATGTAGGCTTTTAAAACATTGAATTGTAAGCTTTTGTGGTGTCCTTTTAGCAATGGATGGGATGACAATTTGTTAAGTTGTAAAATCATGATGCTGTCAGTGGTCACTCGCATTTACATCATGACTTTGGAAATGAGCACATTGTTGTGGATAATCTCCTCAACTTGCCATTTCCCGTCCCTTGTCACTCCATCATAGATGAGCTTCCCCTGAGCTGAGTATGCAGAGAATTGATAAGAAAGTATTTTGAATGTATGCAGTGAAAAAAGAAGAGAAAATTAGCCCTTTACAAAATTGCAACTTGGAATGAATGTCTGATTGGTTGCACTAGAGTTGCTGACAATCATCCAGGCCGTTGATCTGTGTCTCGGATGATAAATTTTCTTCTTGAATATACAAAAAAAGAGTGTTTTCATTGGGTTTCCGATCACCAATTTTGAAAATTAAAAAAAAAACTAAATTGTCAGATTTTAGACAATTTAGCCAGAATTTAGATATAAACAAAATACGAATGTAAAAAAATTTGAAGGTTGATGTTATTTCCAGGCAGGGAACGTCGGACTATGGCTATTGTTCCCCATACCTGAGAACAATATAAGCCTCTCTGCACTTGCCCTTTTGTTACACATCATGTCATCCTTCAGAATTAGAGTTTAGGGTTGAAATTAGGGTTAAGGTTAGGGTTTTACAATGTTGGCTAAATATGAATTATGGTACATTCACACTCGATGTTAAATCAATGTTAATTGAAAATCTAGGTGGCATCCTCAATGGCAATTAAGGTGCATTCACACCCAATGTTAAATGGGCAATAGCTTAATGTTAAGTGAACGTTAGTTTAACATAAAAACTTCACAATAAGTAAGTTTAAGTCTTAAATGACTAAGTATAGTGTTAAGGAACTCAACACTAGAATCCCTAACACCAAGTGTGAACGCACCTTAAAAGAGCGATTAGAATGTTAATAAAATGGTGCGAAGTAAGGAATGCATGTGAATGTACTTACATGCGCCACTTGTGAATGATAAGATTTTATTAGGCACAAGCTTTATGCGACAATCAATTCCAATGTCGTGCATTGTGTAGCCAACGGAATAGCAATCAAAAACTCACTATTGAATTATATCCGTTTGCCATCCAAATCAAATCTACTCTCTTTTCTTTTCCAAATAAGAGATATATTTATGGATTTTTAAAATTAATTAAATTTTTTTTTTTTCCCCATTTGTGCCAAAAAAAAGAAATATATTTACTTTTATATGTCTTTTCTCACTAAGTCTAAATGGCATCTATCTATTGGTATTGATCCCGATCTAGATTCTCAAGTTGAAATTGGGACATTACATTAAATCCATTAAACATGATGCCATAAGTTATGAAGTAGTTCTTGTTTGGGATTTATTAGATCACATAAACCCGTAGTAAGCTTAGTATCTCCGTTGTACACTAGCTTTAGTGTTGTGATCAAGAGGAGTCACATGATCCGACATTGCAAACAACCAAATGACAACACAAAGTGATAAACAATTCTTGCCTCATAACCAAATATGAAACCGTTTAAGAGATCTCGATGGGAAATTGGAGTGGTTTGTAATCGAGACACTAAAAGAATGATAATGCAAGTGTGTGTCCTCAAGAGTATGCAAAGTGTGTTGTCTCAAGCAAACACAACATACGAATCAAAGTGGCCAAGGTGTCAAACGAGTAGTAGTTGGATAGGGTCACAAATTCGTGGAGGGGAAGGAGATTAGTGCATACCTTCTTGCATTGTGTGGTTTCGTACGCAACAAGGTCAATCAAATTTGTTTGTTTAGTGATAACTTTGAGCACATGTTGTAGGTGGTGTGTGTGTGTGTGTTTT
>Ga0209611_10000561_pt1 | contig 56809 bp, 41 predicted proteins | sample S1TSphgellanicum_3_FD_187693 | JGI IMG/M metagenome (GOLD analysis project Ga0209611, IMG submission 187693) | Host-associated microbial communities from peat moss isolated from Minnesota, USA - S1T2_Fc - Sphagnum magellanicum MG (SPAdes) (version 2) | ecosystem: Host-associated > Plants > Peat...
TAGTTGTTACTTGATGGGTTTTGCAATACTCCCGTAGTTCTTCAGCAGCAAGTTCCAAATCTTTGCATTTATCCATGACCATTTGATTTACAATCTCTCCAGCTTTGTTGTAGGAACACCCTTCTTCTCTACTCAACAAGAACACCAAGTTGGCCGATTCTCCACCCAAGAACTCCTATTGTGGATTTTTTTCATTCTTCACATTAGTACTTGGAAATATGAAGAAAATATATCTCAAGACTTAAACCTTGGACTCCATTTCCAATCATCAAAATATTACTATTAGAATAAGAAACATTTTAAAGTTATATTCATGTCCCATAGCTAACCTTGATGATGGTTAGCCATGTACCAACCACACACATGCATCTACCAACCTAGTAGTCACCAAGTAGTTCAACTAATTAACCACTTACACATGAGTCACCACTTACATCATTTCCCTACCTACTTGCCATGATACAAGTTATGGTGCACTTACATAAGTAGTTACCAAGGTGGAACCTTGGTAGCTTAACCATAAGAGGTTTCCAATGACTCAATCATAGATGCAAGCCAAATCACATAATCCAAAAGGATTGGGTCCAACTCATTCAAAGTTTTAAAATCTTTAGTGAATGATTAATATGCCACAATTTTGTTCACTTTTTAAACCATAATATATCAAGTAACTATCATCCTCTTTAACCTACCACATGTCACATGGATAACAATCCATAAGATCTTCTAGAACACAAAACTATGTTCCATATTATTGTCTAAGGACATAGAAAAATATGTTGAATATTTGACAATTATAGAAAGCCTACACATATAATTAAACATGTCCTAATTTTTTTCTCTCACATGAACATAATATTAAATTAGTGAAAAAAATTATTAGTTTATTACCTTTGGAAATGACCAAACATCATTGTTCCAACATGTTGCATCTATCGTGACATCACGGAGGTGTTGACAAGGGTCACTATAATATATAGTGTCTGGTAAAAAAAAATCCTCGAGAAGCTCAATAAGAATCTGCCACCATGAATTAAACCAAATCATTTTCAATTAAAAAAAATCTTCCATGAAATTGAAAGCTAGAATGATTAATTAGACTAATTGACATGGAAATTATAATTGATCCATAATCAACTTAAACATAATATATTATGATGTAAACCTTGGATTTGTTGTAGTGTAAGGACCTAAACAAGACTGTTTGCCTCATTTTATGAGTAGGAACCCATCACAAAATGGGAAGCAAACATTGGATTAGAATTCCCAAAATAATCATGTTCAAGGTCCTTACAAGGCATTAAAAACTATTTTTAAACATAACAATTAGTTACTAAAATGGACAACTATGATTTTACTTGGAAAAAGGCACCTTATCCATAAACTTACTCAAAACAAATAACTTCACACATAAGGTACCATAATATGTTGAAATAAAAAAACTATTAAAGATAAAACACCCTTCACATGCACTTAAAGAAAACAAATCCTACCAATTCATACATAGTTATAGATTTATAAGAAGGCATTTTAAAATATTTTAAATATTTGGTTTTACGCACAATAGATGGTTCTGTGAATCCACTTTTTCTCCTTTCTAAGATGTAAACAGAAGTTGATGGAAAGACAATGCCATGGAACAAATGCCATGACTCTGAAAAGTTCGCAAACAAATCTCGCTGTAATATTCTTCCAAGTCGAAGGCACCACTCCTTTGGCATCAACGCTACTATTCTTATCCACCAATCTCGAAAAGCTAAGGCCGTTGGACATAGCTTCTTGCCATCAATGTCATAATCTGTTAACAATTCCCACAAGATATCTATCAATTCAAACCATAGTAAAATTTATGCTTTAGTAAGATCTTTTTCTACCTAGTTATGAATCATCCTATACATGATGGTCAACTAGCTTGCTGCAAAAATTGGGTATTAAATAGTGCATTTTTCAATGTAAAGGATTTCACCATGGACAATGTGATGGCTTTAAAAACATGATGTTTAATGTTCTCACTATTGATCATGTTTATGACATATGCTTGTTTTTATTTTAATTATTTCTTTTTCACAGTAATGTTCTTTTGGATCCCATATATAACTTCTTAAGTTATGACTCCCCTACCCACCCATCCTTTTTTTAAAAATTATTGTTTTATGATTTTTAAGCTTTGAATAAAAATGCAATCTCTAGTTTTGGCAACCTTGCAAATTTGTCTAACTCGTGCATACCTGTTTCAAGCACATGCTTTTTGACAGCCAATGCAACAACTTTTTCAAAGAATCCCTTTGTATATTCATCGCCAAGCGCATAGCCCATGACACTTTTTTCCAGATTATCTTGGAGATTCTTGTCGTGGGGGAAGGTTGACATTATTATAACTTGAATTTCTAAGTGCCATCGAACCACATTCTCCAAGGAATGTCTATGCAAATAAACTTCGTCATCACCAGCATACATCCACATCACAAACTCTATTGCAAGATCAAGACGAGAAACTGGGGCATCCGCATAGGACAATCCAGTTAAAAAAGGAAGATCATTACAAATCACTTTGAAGTCTTTAGGACTCGTACTAGATTTTAAGTAATGGGTGGCCCATTTCAAGGCTGGTTCCTTAGCTTGTTCCAAGCCAAGATTGAACTTGTGAGGGAAAGGGTGAATGAAATCAGGAACAATGAAGTCCAAAGCAACATGTTGTCTTTGTTGCACCTCTATTTCATCAGATGTTGGTGTGGGTCCAACCTCTTGCAAGCTACAAGATAAAAGACATTGAATTATGGATTGTTCAATATTTGCTAGGATCTGAACATTATTCAAAAGCATAGCTTGATAGTTTTACAATCTATAAATGCAAGATAATTTTGATTTTTTTTTTGTTCTATAATAATTTGCAAAAAGGAAATCAATTACAACTACAAAATGACACTTTTACTTAGTAAATAGAGATCAACATAGTTGAATTTAATAACCAACTTCAATTACCTAGAATAGCATGGAGCAACCATATGTTTATCATCGATTGCCTGCAAGATAATTAAAAAATGTTGAAATTAGTTGGGTTAATGATTTATAATGAATTCATCAAACAAGTTGAAATGGATTCAAAAAATATTAATCCAATACTAGTGTCATTTAATTGATGCATTGTGTGTAGTAATCTTTTCAATCATTTGGTTGAAAACTAACCAAGAAAGTGATTAGATTAATAATGGAGTTATGATTTAACAAAGCAATTGACACAATTACTCAATGAACATTGTAGTCTTTTTCATGATTTAGGGTGTGTAACATGTCATCCAAAAATAAACGTAAATTAATAGTCCTAAACAAATTTTCTTTTTGTTGCAATGGTCCCAAGTTTGAAAAAAATTCATTCACCTGCAATTGATGAACATGAGGGAATCTTGTCGCTAAACCCGCATGAGAAAGAGTTGCATTTGGATGAGGAGTTGATCTCATGCAACTTAAGTTGTTCCTACATGCTTGCAATTGAAATGCTTGCAATGAGGAATGCATTTTCAACCTTGAAGCTTGTAATAGGTTTTTGTGGTTCAGAATTTTCAATGGGTAGATATCTGGCACAATCTTGGTGGATATGTCATTGTGTTCCATGGGTGGAGCTGAACACCAAAAAAAAAAAAAAAGTTTACACATGAATTAGAAACCTCTTTTCAAATCAAATAGAAATCAAACCTACGATGAAGTGGTCAAGTGCCTATAGATATGGGTTGAAGTAATGACAAAAACTTGGCTCATTACCAATTGGAATGGCATTCTTGTGGGTACTTGACAATGCAATCCACACTGGAGAAGAACTTTGGCAAGTGATTGTGATTATAAGAGGCAATCTTGTTGCATGGGTACCACAATGTACATTAAGAAACACACATTTCATATGATCACTAAGTCATGAATCTTTATAGAGCAACCACATGACAACATAGCTCTTGTAAGGTGATCAATTAATTCATTTCCATCACTAGCCAAGCTTGGTGTCACTAGTGAAACAATGTCATTGTTGCACCTTGTAATGACACCTTCGTACAAGAAGAACGAAATTGTAGGCGAGTTGAAGTTGGTGTCAAAAAATAATTCCTCCCGAGTATTCCCACACCCACTGGATGTATCTCCAAAATAGATGTTTGGGGCTTTCGTTTCCCCAAGATTGGTGTGTAGTTGTAGAGGAGATGTGCCATTGCTCAGTTACAACTCGAACTTCCTATCTTTGAAGAGCTACTTGACAGGGAATGACTATTTAAGAAGGGATGAGCAGTTGAGAGATAATGAGTGCTTGAGAGGTAATGAGCACTTGAGAGAAAATGGGAGCATATTTAACATAAAGTAGACACACCCAAAACCATGTATTGTACCCTATACTAAGGTCTATACTCTACATCATCTGCCTTAGATGGAAAAATGAGTATTTTATTATGACCTATTACGTCAGCTAAAGCAATTCCTTTGGCACATGTGCCATGGATTTCCAATAGCATTATTTATCTATATATAAATTGTTCGAAAGACTGAAGTTACTTAAGATACATCACAAAATAGGTTAAAATAACTTAATTTACCAAAATAATTCAAGAACTCCAAAAATTTTAATTCCACTTGCATCAATTTTTAAAGGTAGATGTGAATCACAGCATTGACATGTGTTTCGTTAACAGTATTGTCCTTTCTCCATGTATTAATTTTAAGTGCTTTACTTCTTCTTTTACACATTCAACAATGGGCCCATGTTTACGTCGACTGAAAGTCCGACATGGTCAAACATGATGTCACTGTATGAAGGGAGATGCAAAACTGCAACATTGCGTGTCTTTGAACAACCATGTTTTTTATTGAATAATTGTGTTGTTTTTAAGTATTCGATACATATATTAATTTAATTTTTTTCATTTCTTCTTCTAGTGCACATTAAACAAATGGCCCACATTTACTTTGACCGACACTGTGAAACTGAGATGTCTAACATGATGCCGACATGAAGGCAGAATCAACGTCCCTTGTCTTGGAACAACTATGTTTCTCATTGAGCACATATCTTGTCCTTTTTCAATGTATGAAAAGTGCTTTACATTCTTCTTATTTTGCACATTTAAGAAAGGGCCCACAGTCCACCTCTGCTTAGAGGGAAAGTTTGACAAATCTAACGTCATGCCAGTGGCCACGTGAATGCAGACAAGGAATCGGAATGTTGTGTAATGTTACGTGTGTTTGAGCGTGTGTCTGGTCCGGGTATTGACGTTAAATTAAAAGATAAAAGAAAGATAAAAGATAAAAGAAAGAGCGACCATGTCTTTCATTGAGTAATTCTCAACTGCTCTTTTTCTGTGCATTAACTTCTTCTTGTGCACACTGACCAAAGGGCCCACAGAATCGTAGTTGAGTAACCCATGCTTAATATTGGGTAATTGATGGTTTCCTCTTTTTGGGTCGTGCCTTTCAAGCTAGTTTCAAATTATTACTTGTATTCTTATTTTAAGTGTGCTTGGACCGTTGGACGTCATCTATTTCTCACCATAATGTCACTATAAGGTCCAAGTAACTTAACGAATTTTAAGGTGTCATTGGGTGTCATCTATTTCTCATCATAAGGTCCAACCCACTTTAAAACTTTTTTGTGGGCTTGGATGTCATCTATTTCTTACTGGATGGTCACCACCGACCATCAGTGTTTTCTTTTTGGGCGAATTTTCAAATTGTGGCAACAGAAATTGATTCCAGTACGAATTCTACTAAGGGTTTCTTTTTAAATATTTTGAAAAGTCGCCATTTTTTGAGGGAAAAAAATTAGAAATTAATAGTTTAGACAATGATTTCAAGTAACTCGCCAGACCTACGCAGGATTCCAAAAAACATATGCTGTCCTATCTCTAGCCAAATTTCGCTCATTCCACTTGCAGATGATTGCACCTACTTGACAAAATTCCACAAAAAGCCCTGGTCACCATAAGGAACAGGCTACTTAGTACCCTCTTAAAATATCCTTGGACCACTGGACGTCACCTATTTCTCATCGTAGGGTCATCACACGGTCCAAGCTACTTCACACTTTTTTTTAAGTGTGCGTGGATGTCATCTATTTCGCACCACAATGTCACCAATGACAATAAGGTCCAAGCTACTTCACAAAATTTTCAAGTGCGCTCTGACAATCATCTATTTTTCACTGTGTGCTCGCCAAGATCATAAGGTCCACACTTTTTTAAGGTGCGCTTCGACTTCATCTATTTCTCACCATAAGGTGGTTGACAATAGGGTCCAAGCTACTGATCACTTTTCCAGGTCTTTTTGGAAGTCATCTATTTCCCACCATAAAGCCTAAATGTGGGGCCACACTTGTAGGTAGCTAGTTTTTCAATTTTCCCCTAACTGCCCCTAACGGGTATTTGTTTTCTTTTGGTAATAGTTGGGTCTGAGCATTTGAAAATAAAAATTTCAAAGAATCACCCAGTAAATTTTTTTAATTTAAAAAATATATAAAGAGCCGCCTGGGTCTGGGTTTTACAAAGAGGGGCAGTTATGAAGTGGGGGCAGGGGTTAGAGGCGGTGATTAGTCGGATATTTGACAGAAACCTGGACAAGTACACTCCACTTCTTTTATCAGGATTTTTGGAAGACACCTTCAAGAGGCATGTCGAGTCTTTAATCTTTAATTTTTTTAAACTCAGAGTAAGGCAAGAGTTTTTTTTGGAAGTTGCAATATGGAGCACAACTACAAGTTTTGAAGGTAGAATGCAAAACAAAATCTCAAAAAGGATTTTCATGGTTGCCATTGAAATCAAAAAACTAAAATCTAACTATTGGTTAACCCCATAAAAAACTCCAAAAACAGATGGCAACAATTTTATTTTCAAATTGCAAAAGGTCGCACAATACAAGTTTTAAAGATAAAGTGCAAAACAAAATCTCAAAGAGGATTGTCATGGTTTCCGTTGAAGTTAAAATCCTAAAATCCAACAATTGATTAACTTAAAAAAAACTCCAAAAAATGTGAATCAAAATGTGAAGGTTAAATTTATGTCATGTTTGATGCTTATAAGTCATAGGCAAGTTTTCTAAACCTTTCCATTCCATCTTCCATTTAACCCTTGACTTCACACACACACATTTTAGCTTGGATAAGTAAAAAACAAAAACACACATCAAACTCACACAATTACATTGAAACTAATTGAAGACACAAACACACTAAAAAAATAAGGACTACAAACATAAAAACACGAAACAAATATAATGAAAACATGAAGACACAAAACACACATACTAAAAACATAAGCATTGAAGACAACGACAAAAGAGATAACTGAGATTAAAACATTGAAGACATAATGACATTGAAAACATAACTAAGACACTAAAGATAGAAGATAGGATGGATTTAAGACATAAGACATAAGACCCCTAGAAGACACCAAGACAAAAAAGATTATTGGCAAATGGCCCAATGGACTTAGGATAAAAGACCTTCAAAAGACACAAAGACAAAAGAAACTATTAATAAAAGGCCCAATGGACTTAGGACAAAAGAAAATGTTGGTAGAAAGTCCAATGGACCTAGGACAAAAGACCCCTAGAAGACATAAAGACAAATGAGACTATTGGCAAAAGGCTTGATGGACTTAAGATAGAAGACAAAAAATCCCAAAAGACAAAAAAACAAAAGAAACTATTAGCAAAAGACATTTAGGACTTAGGATAATCCACACAAAAACACTTCAGACTAAGGATAAAAAACACAAAGACACGTAAGATTGGAGACAAAAGGGACTTAGGACTTTAGTGAAGACACAAAAACACTTAAAACTTAGGTTTGAAAATAAAGACAAAAGAAACAATGATAGAAGCTGCTTAGGACTTAGGGTTCCACTACCATTAAAAAAGAAAAGACAATTACAAGGTGTTCACAAAATGGAATGGAATCATAAAACAACTACCAAAATTTAACACCTAACAAATGTTTCCATTCATCATTTTCAACCTAGCACAAGACACGAACAAGCCACTTCCACATAGGAAACATGTGGAATTAAGGAGCACAATGCAAATCCAAGGAATTTCCATTATCGACTTGGTCTTCAAAATCAACTTCCAATTTTACCATCAAATTAAATTCTGCCTCACATGCAGATGTAACACCAATGTGTTTCAAACAACCAATATGTGAATCAAATGGCCAGTTTTTATGGACAAATGTTAACTTGTCCATATTCTTCATTTGAAGATGACATTTCCAAAGCGCAATCAAAATGCCAACAATAGAAAAAAATGCACTTTGTCTCTATTTAACTGGATGGGATGCCACGTATGTGTCTTGCTAATATAGCAATAGGTGGAAACTTGTTTTGTTTTTTACGCCACCAACATAAGGGGCACCTGCAACCTTCAACATCAACTGGATACTAACAAAATTCAATAAGTTCTCTCAACACGAAATCCCTATAAGTGTTTACATTTGTTGAAGTGAAAGATCTTCAACATTGCCTTGAGATTATAATCTTCAATTTTTTCAACACTAGCAGGCATCAACAACTTGGTTGTTTCTATCAATAAAGGTGACAAAAGCTGCTAATCATATTTAGCAACAATAATAGTAGCATTTTCATGACCTAAAAAAATAGTAATCAACTCATGTGCTTTTAAACCTTGGATCAAAATTAGAGCTAGCATGTTATGGCCCCTTTTCCTGTCATATGCATGCAAAAAGGAAATAAAATGTAGAAGAACCTCTAGAATCTTCCCTTTCATGCAAACCACGAATTCTTTTAATTCATGATCAAAAAAATCCTCTTCCACAAGGCTATCAAGAATAGGTTGGAATTTGAATTCTTCCCAAATATCCTAACACCTGGATGTAACAAACTACAAGGCATCTCAAAGCAACCAATGTCCCCGATTCTAGTTCAAAACACAACCACTGATAATCAAAGACAAGACTTTCACCATAACTTCACATATAGCCCATATTCTTGGAGACGATACACAAGATTATAATGCCATAGATTGTGTGCTATAGCATTGTGTAATGGCACTTCGGAAAGTTAGGGCATCTTGGAAGAATAAAACTCGGCTTGCAAATTTGTCATCAATAATAAAAACAAAAAAAGCACAATCATGCACTTGAAAGACACGACCATAAAAACAGTTAAAAAGCATAAATAAAAAGACTTACCCTATTTTCACAGGTGTGTTCAACTTTTAAAGTGTAACCTTAACTAAATACAAGCCTTGTCCCATGTTTGCCTAACTTTGCTTGACATTTTGGGCTAGGTAATGCATTTTTACAAAGAAAATTTCTCCACCTTTATGGATGCCAAAAGTAGACCAATAAACATTTTTTTATCTACAATAGCTTACTAGCATACCTTTGACAGTGCATGTTTGAAACAAGTGTCATTAAATGGTTCTAACAAGCCCAAATTATTCCATGATGCAATAAAAGTTAGGGCACTTGCACATGTATGCAAGTTGGACCCTTCATCTTTAAGAAATGCAAGAATTTTCTAGGTTAAGGGAAACTTATCTCGCAATTCTTGTAATTTAGGAGCCATTGTAACACCACTCGTGTCTGAAACTTCAAACAACCCAATGGTGACATGTTTTATCTCCCAATCACTTGAAATAAAATTCACCACAACAACAAAAACATCCCTTGTTCCTTTCGACATCCATACGTTAAAAGTTCAAGTGGTTGATATATAATGAGTTAATGCTAGTTGCACATAAGTGGTCATAGTTTTTTCAACCAAACCCGACATAATTTCTTAAGCAAAACTATTCCTAGGTGGGAACAAAAGTTGAAGACATAGCCTATGGGTATTTCCATGCTACAGTGTAGACAAAAAGTACTCACAATTTGACGTTTTTCACTACAACTTATTCTAAACATGTCTCTATAAATATTTGGAGAAGGTTTTTTTTATGAAAATGTGCAATTAAAGGTGGATAACATCCTACATTGTCATAATGTTATGAGATTGGTGCACATATCAACAATTCAATTGTCAATTGGAGTACATTTTAAATTTGCAATAGTGTGTCACAAACATTGAAATGTAAGAAAAAGACTATGAAATATTAGTTTTAATGGGAGTTGTTTATGAAACTCTGCACATACAAAGAGACCATCATACTGAATAATCTTCCACAAAAAAAATTCAATTTGTCATAAAGTCAAAAAGTTGAAATTAAATGGTACAAAATACTCAGTGGTACATTATGTTATTGTAATGTTGATGATTATGATATTTGTAAGTTGTAAAATGTTGTTCCATTAAAGATGTAATTGATTTGAGTCTTGTTTTTATCATTCTACAAAAATAAAGTGGAAATTTAAAATTAATGTAATGGTATTTTGTTGTTAAATAAGGTGTTTTAAATAATATTTATAAAATTATCGGTGTACACTTACATAAAAACACAATTATGAATCAATTTCATATTCATGGTTTACATAATTGGTCTTATTTTTCAAGCCCAAGTCAATTTAATGCGTGAAATTTTATGTGTCATTACTTTGATATTATATGTACTTCTAGTTTTGACACAAAATGTGTACACCATACCATGGAAACACCCCTATACACCAACCTCTAGAACCAAATTGATTCAACAATCTCCATAGGCACCAACCCTTTAATCACAAACAATATCAGATCTTCCCAGAAAAACTTGAATTGCATCATCTTTCTTGAACTTACTAGTAGAAAAAAAACCAAAAATTGCAAATGGAGATACATGCGCACCCTCTTTTTAGTCACATGATCAAGTGGAAATCTTGGGGCAAGGTTTGTTGGGTCTTCCAACAATTTTTGTAACAAAGTAAAATGGTCAAATTCAACATGTTTTTTCATGGTTATTATGCCATTACATTTATGGTATGCAATGAGGCCCTTCCTACATCTTGTGTGCATGGCCAAGAATTCCGGAGGAACTAATTCACTATGGCAAATAATGCATCTCATAATTTGGTTTTTAGAAAGGTTGACAAATTGATTATCATTCATCTTGAAAAATGCCCATGTGATTGAATTGTGATAGTGCGGCTTCCAAGCCACTCTTTGTTTCCACAAGATTTCCAAGTGTGTTTCAACATGTTATTCATCAACACCATCACCATCACCATCATGAGCTGGAATCTCCATTTCAAACCCAATTTCATGCAAAGGTTACACATTGCCAACACTCTAATTGCTATCATATCCTGTAGATGTTGGAAGAATTTCATCAGTGGAACATTGTAGAAGAAGCCATCAAAACAACAAAACCTAGCATTATAGTAACAAAAGTAGCAAACCCTTAACATCGTAGTAACAAAAACAAAACGACAACAAGAATGGGATAGGATACATGTTTAGGGTTTAAAGGATATGGAAAGGGATCGCAGCTCCACAATGACAACAAAATCGAAAATGCCACCCAATGTGCAACTTCATGCCTTAGCCATAATGATTATAGCTTAAAGTGATGAGGCAACAGGCAAGGGCACAAAGAAGAAGATGATGAAAACACAGTAGATGACATGATTTGAAGAAGGAAATGATAGTACAATATCAAACAACACAATTAGATCGACAGTAGTAGCAACAAGTGTGCAAATGTGAAAAATCAAAGTAGAATATGCCACCCATGCAGCTTCACACCTCAACCATGATGGTTCTAACTTAAGGTAATGAGGCAACATGCAAGGACACAAAAAAAAGATGACAAAAACGCACTCGACAACGCAATTAGTGAAAGGAGATGATAATATGAGACTAAACAACACAATAAAATCAATAGCAGTAACAAGTGTGTGAATGTGAGAATTCATCAAACATCACAAGGTGAAACCATCAACTAGAGAGCAGAAAGCATAACAAAAAGGAGAATAGAAAGAATTTACCTTTGTCCAACTCACTGACACTTAAGTGTTGATGCTACTCCATGCTTCAATTCACCTCTAGGAGCTCCTAGGCATATTCATGAACATAAATGTGCAAGTTGGCAGCGCGATGTGAATGTTGCAAACATCAAAAAACAAAAAAATGGCAACTGTAGGGAAATCTAAACATCATGAAATGATGCAAGTTATAAGGACTCATCATGCAAACGACACACAAACATACCATAACCTTAACCCTAACTATAGCTTCCTCCAAATATGAAAAGGATATGGAGTTGGGTTTTTGAGAGACACCTTCTACTTGTAATCTCCTTAAGTAGGGTTTGGTTATGGATACTTAAAAAATTTAAATCACTAGTAATGATGGGGGGCGGGTGTTAACTTCTTTAAAATGTCAGGTAGGAGGGGGGTTTGGGTTTTTGAAAAAGTATGACCAATGGGTATATATGCATAGATTTAATCTAATATTCGGTTAATATTCGGTAAGAAAAAAATACCCAGCCCACACTGGTTATTACACTAGAATTAACTACCACCAACTTTTTATCTCCCTCTTAATTTTTTGTCTCTTCCTTGTCCACACCTACAATTCTAGGCTAGGAGATAACTTACTTTTGTTGAATTGAATTGCTACAAAGTTGCAGTCACACTCCATCTCATGATGTTGTGTACCTTCATGTTTTTTTCCATCAAGATCACAGTTGCTTTCCATTCTCCTTCTCCATGCCTTGTTAGGCTTCTTCTTTTCCAAACTCTAGAATATAGCCTACTTCATCTCCAATGCATAATGGACAAATGAACATAATACAATTTTTTCTATATATTTTTTATTGTAATGTAATTCTTGGTGTTGCGTTTTGTTTGATGCATGAATTTATTTGATAAATGCAATTTAATGAAGATGGATTACTTACTTGGATTCTTGTTATTATATTATGGATCCATGTTCTTGTTTGTTGTTGTTGTTGTGACACAAGACTACAACTATTGGTGAGAGTGTGATGAATTTGAATGTGAATTATTGCGATGAAAAATATCACTCCCATTTTCTTTTGTTGTTGCAAATGACATTGCTCCCATTTATTACAAGGGAGAGCTAATGTCTACATTGCTACAAGCCCAAGAGAGTGACAAAATATGGGTGGCACAAATGAAGGTGGTAGGTAGGAGTGTTCACAAAGGTCCAAGTGCATGTGCTAAAGTTATCTATGAATTATTTGGAGGTTATTCTAGAGTTAACTACCTCTAGTGTTTTTTCCAAAAAAATTCAGATTTTGTAGATTCAAAGGTAGGGAGAAAATTAGTTAACTATGAGTTACTTTTCCTTTCCACGTAAACATCCACATAGGATTTAGAGGTACCTAACTCTATATGTGTGGCCCCACCTTAAATAGATATTTTCATACTTGCATGAAGGCCTTTCAAAATAAAACCCATCTAGTACTTTGTATAAGGGTTGCCAGGAGGGATGTCCATGTGTTCAAAGTTGTTAACAATGTCTAGGCAAGAAATTTCTATCAATTGGTTATGAGCTACCAACTTGGAAACCATTCAAGTACAGTGGTAAATGTCTCAATTGGCACCTATTGGAGGTACTTGGAGTTATGACTTTTGGAACAATTGATTTCCTTTTTTCTAAAATGTGAATCAGCTTTTTGGGCAGATGACTTAGTAAACATGTAATCAATTGTCAAATCTCCCCATACATTGGTTGTTACATCCTTACATCCCTCTTGTAGCCCTACCAACAATATTAATTTTTTACACTTTTATCAATTTTACTTTTTTTGGTTTGGACTTTTTTTTTCTAATGTTCTTTTGTGTTTTCTGAACATTACTTGACATTTTTTTTATGTTGCTTGATTTTTTTTAGTGTTGCCCAATGCCCTTTAATAATTTTCTAGGATTGCTCAGCAAATTCTCAACATTGTTTAATGTTTTTTTTATAGCCTTTTATACCGCATCATTTTTTCAAAGCTTTCATCATCCTTTAGTGTTTTCTTGGGGTGCAAACAAGATCAAATGAGCCAATGACATTACTTTAAGAAAGGACTAAATGTCCTTTTGCCCAAAAATAACTTTTCCATACAAATGAATTTTTGAACTTTTTTTTTTTACATTGTAAATTTAATTTTTGTAGATTATAATAATTTTTTTGAATAAATTATTTAATAAACTTCAAAATCATCTTTTCATTTGCGGCATTTGAATACATTTTGCAAAAGAAAATGTCTGTTAAAAGTTGAATTTCCTAAACAATTTCATGCCAAACATGATAAACTTAAACTTTTTCATCTCTATTCATAAAATGTTGATGTAGTTTGGTGGTTAAGACCTTAGTGTGTATCCATGAAATCTTGGGTTCAATGTTTGATGGATCCATGCTTAAATGTATTTTGTACAAATGTAATTTACTAAATATATACATCATGTTGAATATGTAAACATGTACATCATGCTTAAATGGTGTCAAAATAATTTGTCGAAAAATGAGGGAAAAAAAAACTTTAAATTTTTTCACTGCATGTAAATTTGTCACAGCATGTCATGACAAAAATGTAATTTATGACTCCACGATCCCAAAAAAAAAGGTTATATGATGCGTGGCATGTTATTCCATGTCATATTAACTTGGGACCTTGTATATCCATGTCATAATTTTTTAATTAAAAATTATCTGCTGTAACATATAACTATCCATAACAACTAAAAAACATTTCATTAAAAATGTCCTAATCAACTAGTTCTTTTTTACCAAAACCATACAAGTTGCATATTAATCAATTTGTTCCTATTGCATTAAAAACCTAATGAATTTGGGTAGTGGAAAAAGACAAGTTTTCTTTTGTGTTTGACCATTTTTCTGGCTTTTTAACAACACTAATATCTATTCGCATGGATGACGACCATGAGATTTGAAGAAAACATTGTGCATAATAGTAAAACGATATATGACAATGATGATCTAGGTCCCAAAAAAAAAGAGCAAACTCAATTTCTAGGAAAAAAAAAAGAACTTGTGCACAAATTGTAGATTAACTCTTGGATCCCTAATAGTCTCGAACTCCAACAATCAATATTAAAAACCACTGATGGTCAATTCCCTTTTTTGTGGTTCCAAATTGTTTTGAGGTTTTTCAAAAAGTCAAATGCCAATGTATTAATGTTGGAAAGAAAAAACATTTGCATCTTTACCAACGAAATTCATTACTACATTAAAGTTTTATAATAGGCAGAACAAGAACAACAAGCTTAATGAAATCTGAAATATAAATTCTTGTGACAAGAAGGGGTTTATAAAAAGTTGCAAGGTTTAGAGGGCATTAAAAGTCAAACCCAAATTTGTCAATTTTTTTAGCATCATTTTGAACCTATCAATAATAAAGAATTAAAAAAGTTTGTCCTTGCTATTATAACCATATTTCCATATAACAATTGTGTACATAAGTATGTATTGGTACATTTTTTTGACTTGCAATTCAACTTGTTTTCACACATAAATTTGATGAAATGTAGTGTATTTTAAGTTTAAAAGCATTTTCAACCTATTGGAACAAAAACATTGAACTTCACAAAACATGCATACATGGGTGAACATGGAACATAATCTTGAATGTATGCCTGTTGTTGACCACGCACATTAATGGCCTTGATTACCCATCTAAGTGAATCACTTGCATATTTGAGGTGATAGACGAGGCTTTGCAATTGCAACTAGAGGTTCAACTTTTGGACAAATTGCTCCAAAGGTCTCCATCATGTTCATGTCTTCAAGTTTAACATTTGGTTGTGGAGACCAATCAATTGCATGAAGAATTGTTGCAAGACCATATTGCACATGTGTTGTGCAAGATCCAAACCAAGGCATTGTTGATGACCTGATCCAAATGGTAGTAGATTATAACTTGACCCTCCAACTTTGATATCGAAATTGGAAAATTGATCAAGATCAAACTCTAAAGGTTTTTTCCATACTTTCAAGTCAAAACCAATAGCCCATATATTCACTATCACAGTTGGTTTGGAGGAATTTTTTAGTTCAAAATTTGAACATCTTTAGTATTAAGGTGAAGGAGTCCTAGTGGAAGTGCAAGGTGTAAACAAAAGTTTTCTTTGGTGATGGCATGTAAGTAAGGTAAATTGGGAAGATTTGACATAAGCACTAGCCTTGTCCTACCCATGACTGTATCAAGTTCTTCTTATGCCCTCTTCATAATTTTACGATGGCAAATGAGTTTTGTTAATGCCCACTCCATGGTGATTGCAAATGAATCTGTTCCTCCTCCAATCATATCCTATAACGAAAAACACAAACAATGCATGAACCAAAAAATATATACACAATAAAATGTTGATGAAGATATTAGGAATGTAAAACACACATCTTGCAAAAATATATTGATTATAATGGTATGTACGTACCATCAAAACTCCCATTATTGATCTTTCATCAAGTTTTCCATCATAACTCAACAAAGTTTCAACAAAATTTGTCACACTGGAGTTAGTGACAATTTTTTTTTTGTTTTTATACTCATTTAGTTTTCTGGAAAGACTATTTTTTGCGCAATTTTTAGACCCTGATTAAGTCTAAGCATGTAATATTTGGAATATTTAGAAATAATTTTGGGTTTTCACCATGTCACTAACTACCAACCAGGGTGCTGGTTAGTTGGAGGCGTTCGCTAATTGACCAAATTGTGGTCAATAGTTGACACTTCCACCATTTTTCCAATTGGGAGGACCCAACAATCAAGATTACTAACTAACAAATTTCCTGCTCATTTAGTGATGTCATGACTATGTCAGTTCTCAGTCCCATCATCCATGTCTTCAAAAATTTGTTGGAAGTAACATAAGCTTGTAAGTATCGTTGTTTAAACAACCAAAAATGCAAGGTCAAAATGGTCAATGTTTCGCGATGTTGTGAATCCATATGTGGATTCTTAGCTCTTGTGACTATAGTCATTTAGTGATGCCATGACTATGTCATTTCTTAGCCCCCTTCCCCCACCCCCATGGGTTGAAAAATTTGTTGGAAGTGACACAAGCAACAAAAGTTTTAAAGGCCAAATTGGTCAATCTACAATACCTAGTTGGTTAGTGAAGTTATGACTATGCCACTTCTTAGTACCCCTACCCATGTGTTTTTTTTTTTTGGGAAATGGCACAAGGTAGTTGTATTGGCTAAACAATAGAAAAAACCTTAAGGTTAAAATGCTCAATTTGTACTATATATATATAAAAGAAAGTTGGGGTTATGGGGGGCTTGAAAGGGGAGGGGGAATAAGGTGGGTTTGCTATTTGGCGTGCACAAATTTGGGGTTTAGGGGTGTGGTTGGGGAGGTTCACGTTTGGGTTCATGGATAGGAATGCACATTCTCACATGGAAACCTAGGTTCCCATGTGAAAACCCCATGTTTCTTTATGAAAATGCAAGTTCCCATGTTAAGGAACATTGATCATTCTCCATGGGAATCACATGTTTTTCATGGGAATGCATGACCCATATTGGGGAACATCGAACATTTTCACATGGGAACCTTGTGTGTCTTCATGGAACATGCATTCCCATATTGAGGACCATTGAATGTTCCCACATTGGTATGTCATGTCCCTTCATTGGAATGCATGTTCCCTTATTGGGGAGCATTAAACATTCCCACATTGGAACCCCATGTCCCCTCACAAGAATGTGCATTCCCCATATTGGGGAAAACCAACCATTCCTACATGGGAAACCCATGTCCTTTCATGAAAATATGCATTCCCATGTTGGGGAATATTGAACAATTCCACATGGGAATCACATGTTCTTTCATGGGAATGTGTGTTCCTATATTGAAAAACACTAAGAATACGTGGCATTGGGAATGCACATTCCTACGTGGGAAAATTAAATGTTCTTCAAGAACATGTCCCTTCATGGGTTCCATGTTGGGAAGATTGAGTGTTTTCTCTCTGTTACCCCATGTTCCATTGATGGGGAACACTAAGCTTTCCCATTGGGAATGTGCTATCCCACATGGGAACATGTGTTTTGTTATTCCACACAAGAATGTGCATTCTTACATGTTTCCAAACATGGGATATGTGTTTCCATATTTGCCTTGGGAATTTTGGGCCAGAGGTGCCTATTAATGTTGGCCAGTTACCACATTATAAGGTAAAGTTCAAGATACTAATAAGGCATATCCTATAAAAATTTCCAACAAACATATATGCGTTGAAAATTTTCAGCAATTTATTTGTAACAGCGGATATAATTTTTTGGTTGTTAAAATTCAAATTAATGACATATCTGTATAAAAAATATGTATATTCAAAATCCATTATTTTCTCTTTCACATTTTCTCAAAACCAAAACAATCATATTGATAACCCAACATTTAAATGCTTAGACATAAACCTCAAATGTTTAGGCACTCAAACCTTAAATGCTTAGACCTCAAATGTTCAAAACTTAATGTTCAAACCTCACACCTTAGATACTCAAACTTTAAATGTTCAAATACTTCAACTAGATCTTCAATCATTAAAACCATATGGCATGAAGTGTTATTGCACCCACTTTAGGTTCAAATATATGGATATTATTGGTATTATATGAAAAGAAGTCATATTTTACATGGTACTTCGAAAGTATAGGACCCTTTTATAAACCATATGTCGCGACCCTAGCTTTGGGCTCACGACCAAGGCAAAAGCCTTGCAAGGGTGTGGGCCAAGATTAATTTTGGGAGTCGCATTCTCATGCCTTGGGAGTGAAAAAGAATGTGAGGGAAAGAACCTTCACATTCCCAAGTGAACTCCCATGTTGGGAGTTGGAATCCCGGTGGACTCTTGAATGTTCAGAAAGTGATTGCAAGGGTCAAAACCCAATGGCTCGAGAAGTTCTTTATATCATTGGAAAGCTATTGACACATAAATGTTTAAAATGGGCTTGCATCACCCATTTGGACATCTGAAACACAAGTTATGGCCAAAAGAAAGGTCAGGAGTCAAATTGGTAGTTTGATTTTCGACCACTAAAAGTCGGAAATCGACCCAATTTCCTTGTGTTTAGGTGGCGTGCAATATAATTTTGGAAAGCTCTTGACAAGGGCTACAACTTTGATTCAGACCTCATTTCCATCAAAGGTCTGCACACAAAGTTATGAGGTCCCAAAGTTGCGGGAGTCCCAACTTTGGCAATTTCGAAACTCCCACTTGGGAGTCCTGGGACAAAAAACCATTTGGATGTGGGCCTTGTGGAGAGGCACATATTATATTAAAAGGGGGAAGGTGGTGGCTTCCCCCAAGTCCGGGCTGTGGTGAGTTTTGTGAGTCCGAGTTTGCCCGTGGCTCGTCCTAGCACCAAAAATGTTCCAACTATGCACTAATCACCATGTGTTGGTTTTCTGTGAGTCCGTGTGAGTAGTTGATGCTTGTCATTCTTCCTAGTCCCATCTCGAAACTCTAACACGCCCCTCTACGCCCTAAAGTGCTGCAAGCAATGGAGCGTGCCCTAACTCCTTACTCTTCCGCTGTTTTCAGTTTGGATTCACATTTAAGTCCATTAAGGAGCTTAAGGGTGTGTCAATATGATTATAATTCTTAAAGGATTAATTTCAAACTCAAAAATATATAGGGCATTAAAATACATCATATTAAATACATTAGGAATTGATTCCCCCCCCCCCCATTCACATAAAAATCAAGGTATTTCAAACTATGTGGACAAAAAATGTAAAATTTCAACACATTTTTATCATCCTAAGGGTTCATCAATACATGTAATTAGGCCAATAAAGAAGTCAAAAGCATATTGTGTATACAAATCATATTATTATATTTTCATTAAAAAATGGTTGTATTATAACAATTATATACATGTAAAAGGTTTTTCCTCTATGGGACAATATTTGGTGCTTACCAAAAAACTAATTATATTCATATGCATGAAAATATTTCAACATTTTTGTGATGTGCTTATTCCATATTACAAGATTGCCACTTTAAATTTTTATTATCATATGCTTAACATTGCTTTATATGGTATTTTATTCCAAAAATTGTTAGGTGATAGTATATTCTGTCCTTTCAAGCAAATTGTGACCTAAATATAGGTGAAAAGATCATTTTGACTTCTACTACAATTCATGCCTTGGAGGTATTGATGACATCTATAATGACTTTTGATGAAACATTTAATCGACATAGGACTACAATGCCAACAAATATTCAAATTCTAAACCACACTACTACAAAAGTGAAATACAGTTCATTAACCTAAATCACTATGGGACCTTAAAATTGAAATAATTTCATTGTATTTTAATGATTTCACCCTAGTTAAAGTTATTTCATTATAATATCACAATATAAACATTGTGTTTCACTATTAATTGACATAATTCAGTATTATAATTTATTTGTTTAATTTTATGTTATTTTAAATACCTTATAATGTTACTTTATGATATACCTTATATTATTTTAAGTTACTTTAATTATTTTAATTTATACCTTACATTATCATAAATTATTATAGGTTATTATAAATTATTATATTTTAAAATATTTACATTATTTAACCTTAAGGTATCTTAGCTCGCTTATTATAGGCTTTTAAATTATTATAAATTAAATTATTCAACTAACCTTAAATTATACTTTAGGTTATTCAAGGTCATTCTACTTTATGTTATTCTAAATTATTTTATCCTAAGTATAATAACTTAAAAAAATCTAAAATAAACTATAATGATTTAGGATAAAATAACTTTAAATAGCCAATAATAGCCTATGAAAAATAATTTAGAGTAACCTACAATTAAAACCAACAATAATTTATAATACAATAAACACTAATAATCATAATATAACTTAGAATGACAATAATAGAATAGCCACCAATAGCCATATATTATGATTTTTTAGAAGTGCCAAAAATAATTTAAGGTGAAATAATTTATAATACCCAAAAATAACATAAAATAATCAAATGTAATTAAAAATAACCATAAATAATTGTAAATAATGTATGAAATATTTTAGATTACTGAAAAGTAGCCTTGTAGTAGTTGAAAATAATCTAACATGGGTAGTATTATTATATTAGTAAGAATCTTATCCATTTATTAAATTTTTGTTTTTTTTCAAAAGAATGGTTATTGAAATGTTATTGAATAGAGATATTCAAAAAAAAATATTTAAATGATTTTACACTTTTAAAAAAAAATGTAATTATGTACATTATTGAAATTTTAAAGAAAGTAAATTCAAATAATTTCATTTAGACAAATTTGAATAAGATATGAATTTTCAAAGTTTATGTTTTTGTAATGTTTAAAATGAAGTATTTGATAAATATCATGTATTATCACAAGAAGTGGGGTGGCTTGACAATAAGGGTGTTTGTTTCCTTTGTAAAGGTCAAAGGATCAAACTTTATAAGTGGTGTGTGTGTGTGGTCAATCATGGTAAGTTGATTAAATATTTTCCTATTGAGTTCCTTAGAGTAGGTGCCTAAATTGATTATGTACCTAGGTTAAATTTTTGACCTATCCTAGGGAGTGACATGTGTTAATAATTCATAAGTTGAAAATCATGAAATTATCAAAATATTATATATTAAATAATTAAAATTTCATTGATTTCCATGTTATTTAGTTAAATAATTAGCACGTGAATGGTTTGGTAAATTTGTATTTGACTTAAGAATAACCTTGTTTCACTAGGTATTAGTGCACCAATTCATTATCTATAACAATTAGTCCTTGTTCATTAAAGGGTTCACTAGTTTCACTATGGTAAAAATGTCCAAATTCATTCAAAATTTAGTGTAATCTAGAATGAACAAAGATGCATTTTGGTGTAGTGCCAATGTTGTACTTGTCAAAAAAACTATCAATTAACTACTTACAAAAAAACAAAGTTAACTTAAACCTTTGACTTAAAATTTCAAGGACAAAATGTAGTTTTCAAAAAGGGATAATGGTACCCAAATTTTGTGCATGTAACTTAACATGTTACTAGATTTAGCAAGTTATTATATGCAATAGGTTATTTAACCTAACTTGTGACCTAACCTAACTTGTGATAGAATTTAATTGCTTATAAAACTTGACAAGTAACATTACACTAGGTTAGTAGACAAGTTGACAAGTATTATATCTTAAAGGATTTTGCCCCCTAGGTAATAGATTTATTTTTATATAAAGATTTTTGAATCTACAACAAAAGGTGTCCCTACACACGAAATGATTTCATTAGATTTTGAGTGAATTCATTGATCTAATGAATAGGGACTAGTGGATTGCACTCACATTGTGTAATAACTCGAAAAATGATATTTTGGCTTGTGTTGGAAATTGAGTAGTCATAAAGTTATAATATCTTGAAGGATTTTGATTTCTTTTAGAAGATTTTTTGAAGATTATATTTTCAAGTGTTGAAATATTTGAGTTTTCATAATTCTTCTTTTGCCTTAAGATACTTTTTAATGCAAATGGCAAGGCCACAGTGTGACACATCCCTTGTTGTAGCATGGGAAGATCGCCATATATGGCACTGCCATGTCATAGATGAATGGAAAATACTGAGCAAAAGTCGTCAATACGTGGCACCAGGGTTGGAGCTTTAGTATGCTGCTTTCGTTGGCCGTGGCTGATCAGTTGTGGGAAATGATCAGTAGGTTCGGTGGGTGTGGCTGATCAGTGTTTGAGCTGATCGGTACTGTTCATGAGCGAACAGTGATTGTGGCTGATCAGTCGGTGGAACTAATCGGTAATAGGCTGCATGGTTATGACATTGTGGCATAATGAAAAAGGAACATCCAGGCTGGATAGGAACATTGGCATGGTCATCATGTTGCACGTTGCCTATGTGTACAAGCACGTAGCATTACCATGTTGCACTCTGAATACGAAGCTGTGAACGACGATAATTCCTGGACCTTGGATTAAGGTTGGTGAAGCATAATCAAGTAATTCACCGATTGCCCATGGAAACATCGGGGTTGGTGAAGGCTCCCATGAATGTGCCATACAGCACCATAGTAACTGATTGTTGATAACCAGCTCAGGTCCGCCTACCGATATTGTATATAGTGCTCGGATAGGTATCCGGAACGAAAACTGCCTTAAGATGAAAAATAAATTTGAACAAGTTGATTCTGAGATTCAGTTTACATTCTGAGCAGCAAGGTCACTGTCATGAAAACAGCAAAGAAACGCTGAAAGAAAAATCATGGCAGCGAAGTAACTGCTGAGAAATTTGGAAAACACATTGGAGATGGTTTCACAAGAAAAAATGTTTGAAGTAGGTCCGGTTGGCAGTCTCATAAGAAAACACGGGAAGCACTCTGGCTTGACGACCGACAGAAGCCACCATGGGTGGAAGCAGAGATGGCTGCAATGGCACCAGGCACAGTGCAATTGAACATTTTTCGATTGAATAAAAAACTTGAGAAATATGTCAAGGCTGGACAACCTGAGAAGGCACTGCAGCGTTTCCAGCAGCTGCAGCAACAAGAAGGCATGAGTCCTGACACCTTCACTTTTGTTCATGTGCTTAATGCATGTGCTAGCTTAAGAGCACTTGGAGAGGGCAGGCGTGTTCATGAACAGATTGTTGAAGGCAGTTATGAGTCAAATGTCTTTGTTGGGAACAGCCTTGTTGATATGTATCCAAAATGTGGGAGCATTGAGGAGGCTTGGACAGTGTTCCACAAGATGCCCTTGCATGATGTGGTCTCTTGGAATGTTATAATATTGGGACATGTGAGATGTGGACAAGGGCAGAGAGCATTGGAACTATTTCAACAAATGCAACAGGAACAAGTGCAGCCAATGCCTGTCACTTTCGTTGGTGTGCTGAACGCATGTGCCAGTGTAAGGGCACTTGAACAGGGCATGTGTGTTCATGAACAATTCATTGAAAGTGGTTGCAAGTCAGACGTCTTTGTGGAGAATAGCCTTGTAGATATGTATGCCAAATGTGGGAGCATGGAGGATGCATGGGTGTGTTCTGCAATATGCCCTTGCATGATTGGTCTCATGGACTGCCATGATATTAGGATATGCAAACTGTGGGCAAGGGGAGAAGGCATTGCAACTATTCCAACAAATGCAACAGGAAGGTGTGCAGCCAAACCCTGTCACTTTCTTGGGGGTACTGAATGCATGCACCGGTACAGTGGCACTTGAAGAGGGCAGACGTGCACATGAGCAGATCATTCAAAGCAGGTGTGATTCGAATGTATTTGTTAGGAATAGCCTTGTTGACATGTATGCAAAATGTGGGAGCATGAAGGATGCATGTAGAGTGTTCCAGAATATGCACTCACGCAATGTGGTTTCTTGGACTGCTCTGCTTGGAGGATTTGCCATGCATGGGCATGCTAAGGAAGCTATTGCACATGAACAGATGTGTGGAGAAGGTGTAGAGCCAGATAATGTCACTTTTGTTTGTCTTCTGTCAGCTTGTAGCCATGCAGGCTTCGTGGATGAAGGTCTGTGTTTTTTTGAGTCCATGGGTTCAGTTTATAACATTTCTGCAAGGGCAGCACACTATGCTTGTGTGGTTGATCTTCTTGGCTGTGCTGGGCATCTGTGTGAGGCACATGATCAGATCAAGATGATGTCCTGTGAAGCAAGTGCTTCTGTCTGGACGGCCTTGATTGGTGCCTGCTGAATTCATGGTAACATGGACATGGGAGAATGTGTTTAAAAACAAGTTCTTGAAGTGGATCATGAAAATGCTGGAGTCTATGTGCTGCTATCAAACATCTATGCTGCTGCCGGCAAGTGGGATCTCAGTGAGAATGTTCAACAGCTGAGAAAGGAAAGAGGTGTGAAGAAACAGCCAGGTCACACTTGGATTGAAGTGAATAACGAGGTGCATTCCTTTGTGGTTAATGATCAAGCCCATCCACAGATGTTTGAAATACATGCAGAACTCAAGAGATTGTTAGGTCAGATGCATGCCATGGGGTATGTACCAGATACAAAATTTGTGCTGCACAATGTGGAGGAAGAAGATAAGGTGTTTCATTTGTGTCACCATAGCGAGAAACTAGCTATTGCATTTGCTCTCATCAGCACACCTCCTGGTACTCCACTCTGCATTTTCAAGAATCTGCGGGTATGTGGTGACTGCCACACTTCCACAAAGTTCATATCCAAGATAGTTGGGAGAGTGATTTTAGTAAGGGATGCAAATCGATTCCATCACTTTGAGAATGGTGTTTGTTCTTGCATGGATTATTGGTGATGGCAGGAGTCTATATTCAATGCTGAACTTGGTTCTTTTATATGGTAGGATGTCTACTTGTAGTATATTATAACATTTGGAGGTTTGGGTGTGCATTGCTGAATCTTTCAAATGAGGGCTGATGCCTGTTGTTTTGAGGTTTGTGTTTATAACAAATGCTTAGCCAAAGTCAAGAGATCATAGTCATTTTTTTCTTGAGAATTGGGAAAATAAACTGGAACTTGAACTTGCTTTGACTAATTATATGTAGAGAATAATCCAACCAGATTTATGTTGGTTTATGTAGGTTGGGCAAGTTTTCACATGCTGTTTAAAGATGATTATCAATGATTCAGATGGTTTAAGGTTTATTACAGAGAAAATGCTAAGAGCTTGAGCCTCTGTAAAGGACCTGAAGATTTTACTAGTGATTATGATTGTTCCTATGGCATATTGAAGTGATTATGCACTCACTACTGTTGCATTCAAATTACTAAAGTTTAGGGAATTTGGTACAGTATCTTAAAAGAGGATTCTGAGATAAAGAAAACTAAGAGAAGTAAAACCAAGAACAGTACTTTTCTTTTCTCTTTGGATTTTTTGTTTGTGAAGTTAGAGGCCAAAGGTGGTGTGTATCTTGCAAGCTGCAATGACATTGCTGAAACAGATCAATCTTCAAAGGTTGTGGATGTGCCTTATGCTGGAATCTCAGTATGTTTTTCACAACTGCCATCCATTCCATATTTTATATTTTTAATGGTCAGGTTATTTTGTGAATCCTCCCATCTTTCACTTGTACTCACATTGGTGCATGCCATCTCACTTCTTCCCAATGCACGCAAACACTTGTCACCATGCAGATTCTGGAATTCCTTTGTTGTGGTAGTTGACTTCAATGCCTTACCTGCACATTTGAACCCTTAAAGTTTTCAGCAGTCTAAAGACAATTCTTCATTGGACTTTCAGAGACTTCAAGGGCTTTTGTTCACCATACGGGCATGTTTGTGTTATGTCTCTTGTTTATGCAAAGCTCATTAATTTCTTTCCTTCTTTGCTGACTGTTGAATTATTGCTTTGCTGCACTGGAAAAAAGTTGTTATGCTCTTATATTATCCTTCTCCTTGCAGAATTCAACATACAGGTATTTTGAGGCAGTTCAGTGGATGGATGCATAGTGCACAAAGATGTCAGTAGAGTCTCTTGAATCTCCTCTGACTTCAGGGACACAAATTATTGTATCTTCCCACTGTTGAATCCAAAGGCACTGACCAACTGTAATATGTTTCTATCGACAAACTGTAGATAAATCACAATGGAGTGATCTTGATCTGGCAGTGGGTTTCCCTCCAGGTTTACCCCTAAACCCATTGAAATGGCTTTCAATGACAGCAATTGATCCTTCTTACGAAGACACAAAATACCATACTCATTGCTACATGAAAACCTAGAGTAAAAGTTTTGCACAGCAGAAGACTCTCCATGTGAGATACTCATCTGCCCAACACCAATGTTCTAACTCCATTGCTGGGACCAACATTAGGGCAGCAGTCCTGGTAGACTCTGGGTAGACATATATAATAGAAACTGATCCTTTTAATAACTGGAAGACCACTACTTGTTTGTTGTAGGCAATAAGACGACATAAGTTTGCTGCTGGTGGATGTATGTTAATGAGTTTGTTAGATGGTGCATAGGAACATAATCCACCTCCACCATTGTCCTACAGACACAAACACCATAAATCAGAGTTACCTTGAGAACAAGCCTACTCTGCCGATTGAGCTAGGATTTCCCTTAACAGTGTACTACATCTAAGTTGCCAGTGGCTGAAACACTAATTGGGGAAGCTCAATTATACACATTAAGTACACTACTTCAGGTTTGCAGTGGTTCTCTCTCTTCTACATCCTGCATGACAATTAATTGTGTGTCTGCAATTGGGATGGCTTGGCATCTCAATGACACCAGGGCTATGTGATACACACATACTATGAGATGGAATATGTAGAGAAAAACCCCCAACAATACTTTGAAGGTAACAGGACGATGAGTGCAGTCATAGCCTTATGAGAGTGCTCACAAAGGACAGATCTTGATGTTAAATTTACCTGCAAGGCACACATGTAAAACAGGCTTGATTGTAGTGAATAGTATGCTGTGTTTCAGGTCCAGGCCTTCAAGGGACGATGCAAGATCCATAAAAACACACCTGATGAGAAATGACATGTGTAAAAGGAATTCAATTATCAACTGTAGATCCTAACAATCTAAGTCCTTTGCCATACAGATCCATGCTCAAAACTCTAAGATGTGCATTGCCCTCAACAAGTAGCTCCAACTAAATTTAGTGTCCTCAAGTATGAGCACTTTGAACTATTCAGTTTGGTTTGGCTCAGCTCTAGAAACCAACAACAGAATATAAATACCCCATCTATAAGGCCTCATAAGTCTTCAGATGACTCCAAACTGCACTGCTGATTTTAGGGTTTTGTGGCATTGATGATAGGCTGCACTAGCGATTTCAGGAATTTCTGGCAGGCTTACTGATGTGGGTTAAGCAATCTTCCAACCTGCTACTATTTACTAAAACAGCCAGACCACTCTTTTGACATACCATTCAGAACTAACTATTGCATTTCTCTGAGCTTGTCCATGATTCTGACATTTTCTTCCAGAAATGCCCTTTGCTGATGAAGTCATACTATCTTACAGCAGTTACCACCCCAGACCTAATGAAACTAGTCAAATGAATATACAACCAGAAATTCACTATGATCTTCATCCTTAATAACAAAAAAAACATAATGTAATTATCTCTGTGAGGTGGCACTTTTTTCTGGCTTTGATGCATCCACCTACATTTGGGCTGCACCCTCTACCTGAGTGGAGTGGCTGAAGTAGCTGTCTCCATGGTGGCTTCAAGGAGCTTCTTCACAATTGCAACAAAGAAGCTCTTAACAATCTGCTTGTCTCAGACAGAAGAAATTGTTCCAATCGCTCCAATTGTGGCCTAAAACAAGACCATGAGAAGCAAGATAATACACACACATGTATAAGTTGTATGTGCTTATTCTGTGTCTTGTGTGTTTTCCTGTTCTGCCACTCGAAGTTCTAAAACCACCAAGTCCCCATCAGAATCTGAGTTCTATCTTCTTGCACTAACAGAATCATCCAAAACCAATAGAGCTAGAAGGAGCCGGGAAGTAGAACACAACACCTCAGATTAGCATGACAGTATAAAATCTGTGCCTACAGCAGGCTGGGTAGGCAAGCTACCTCAGTGCACAAATACTCCTGCAAAGGCTCAATTTATATGCTTTGACATCACTGGTGCTTGTACATAATTTGAGAAAAATCAATGCACAACTGTGGGATAAATTTCTGCAATCCTGAGGTACAGTAGAATTGCAACACATGAATGTGTGCATGAGACAGAAAACCTGCAAGCTTGAGCAAATGAGAACCCTCAGCTCAGGCTCCTTGCCTTCAGTGCATCTTGTCTGAGTGCTTTGGGCAATCAGCCCAAAGCCTTGAGCAGTGTCTGTGGGATTGTTGCACACAGATGGCAACAGAGTCCATATCAATTGCACACAGGACTTGGTCAGCATTTCTTCATGACAACAGGCTTTCCATCAGCACAATATGGAAACAATCATCACCAAACAAGATGCAGCATTGTTTCTATCCCACTTCCAATGGTACATTCAAAGAACAAGGCAAGAATTGTAAGCCTCAACAGAAGAGACAGCTGCAGAAAGATTGCTTTGAACGCACGACTTGTACTCTACAACAGAAGCATCCTGTTAGAAGCTTCCCAGCATACCTGCGAAGGGAGTCAAAATAGCCATTTGGAGACACAAAAGTGATGATCAGCACTGTGACTTCTGTCAAATCCATGCCGACTCATGCTCATGAAAGATAATTGCGACCTGATCTTCTACAGAGCCCTGTCTCTCCCCAGAGACAAAGCAGAGACCCCAACCGTCCTGGCTTCAAAAGATACCAAAAGATCAAACGGATCAACCATGTGATTCTCTACATCCCAGGTGTACATGCTACCATATGAAGAGGGAAAGTCAAAATGATCTTCTGCATCAGCGAGAGAATTTTGCCAAGGCAAATTGCATTTTGCTTACTTTCTCCAGCCTACTACTGCTATCCCGCCAGTGCAAAGAAACTGACAAGAATTCCTGCCAAAGGTTGGACCATGACAGGATAGCAACCAAAGAGAGCGCAACAAGATTGACACCAACAAGAGCTAGGGCTGCATTGACATGTGAACTCTGACAGGATTGATATTCAGTTACCTTCTCTGGTTTGTGATCCCACCATTGCGAAGGATCCGAAAGAACTCCCGCCACAGTCTCTCTCTCTCTCACCTTCAGGAGATGCAGAAAAACTTCCTGTCGAAATTACGTACTGCGATTAGAAAGAAAGACAAGATTGGGGTATTATTGCATCTTGCATAGACTGTGTTCAATCCTTCGATGTGCCTTGGGAAGACATCACTGGAATCAGGTCAAGAGTTTTCGGCAAACAAAACACACCTGCTGTGAGAAGAAGGCGGTAGAGAAAGAGAGAAACAACACAAGAAAGCTTACTTACAACTGTCTTGATCTTTGAGTGCCGCCTTTGTTCCTATTCGATGTGCTCTGCTGGGTACTAGTGCTCCGTGTTTGTCACCCTGAGGATTCCTCCACTTGCAATTGCCCTAAAACGCTCTAAAACCCCGGCACCCTAAAACCTCTCTAAAACCTGTGTTGTGACCATCTAGTGTTGTCAGTATAGGAGAAGCATCTGAAAGTAGACCCTTTTCCCTGCGCTTTTTACTCTTTTTAGAAAAATAGGACGCTTACAAAATTCTATAGGTCCTGGGACCTATCTTATGAAATCGTAAGGTCTTGTCAACAGTATTAGGACCTGACAGAACCTTACATGTAGGGTAAAGCCCTATGTCAAGGGCACTATCAAAATAAGGGTACACGAGGCAAGCAGCCTTTTTTTTCTGGCGAGATTTTCCAAAAAGAAAAAAATTTAAAAGAAAAACTCGAAAATGAAGTGATTTTGGAGGTTATCAATGGCCAGAAGTGAGAAAAAAATTAGTAAATATCGCCAGATTTTTATAATGGGCTTTCAGTGTGTAGCCAAAAATATAAAAGAATCATTGAAAATGTGTACTTTGTATCTGAACTATAGCCAGATTTGATTGAATCTTCTTAGGGATGATCGTCACTTTTTTTACACATTTTTACGGATGTTAGTCACTTTGGCTCTTAACAAAAGTTCCTAAAAAGAACCTTGTAGCCAAGTGCAAGCCTGATTTTGGTAATGCTATGGACCGAGGGCTTTATCCCATGTAAAAATCCACTAGGAATTCAGGAGAGGAAATGAGGTGAAAGAGGAGGGGGGCTTTATGTATAGAGGAATGCCCTGAGTGGAGAGCATTCTTAATGGCAATTTCAATCTGCATTTTGTACTTATGTCCATTTGCTTATGGTAATTATGATAAATTAATTACGGGAATCTTTTATGATTGTACAACTGCAATAACTAGGCTAACTATGATCATTTCTCTTTTAGTCACAGTAATTAGGGTCAATTTTTATCATGGTCATTGTCATAGTTGCATTCTGAAATTTATAGTCATTATCTACATATGATATTGTAATACCTTGGCCATTTCAACAAATGTCCATTGAATAATTTATTTATTTTAAAATATTATTTCAACAAATGAAATATTCCTAAAGATTCAAATATTTCCTTTGCAATAGTTTGTGATTTGGAAGAAGTACTTTCTGAATTTTTTAACGATTCTAAAAATAATATGATTAATGTCAAACTGGCCAAGGTACGAGGGTAATTTGTTTGGGTAATTTAAGTTCTACCATTATTTTGATGTAAGGTTGGTAATCCCAATTCACTTTATGTATGGTCCTTCAGTTTTCATGGAATTTTTAAATTCATTACATAGCTAGTGGTAAATAAATTATGTTAATTTGGTTTTGGTAATGTCATTCTAGTAATTTACATATGTAATGTGCAATGTGTTTTTCGTTGGAGAATTTTTGCCACTTGCAGATTAGAAATCTCTGTGACTCATACAAATTATTATTGAGAAAAAAAAGTGCCTTCTTTTACTTTACTCTCTAAAATGTAGCCAAAATTGGCCCATTCCTCTTGTGGATGATTGCCAATGTGGCTGCATCACAAAACTGGATAAAAACAGTGGTGATTTCAGGTAGTGATTTTTTACTGTAACTTTAATGGTAGTTAGGCTAATTTAGATTACAGAAGCCTATTTTTTAATTCGTTCCATTTACAATTGCATATAAAAGTTAAAATTTTCAACTCATTTTATCTACATGAGTTCAGTTTAAATATTTTTAGGATTATTTACTTAAGTAGTGTAATATATTAACACAAGGACGAAATGAGGATTTTTTTGGCGATACTGTAACTTAAAATAATTAGAATAGGTTAGCTAATTTCCTGGTAATTATGGTAATCTCATTAAACTATATTAATTTCATGTTTTGATTTATTGTTCTAATTCAATATCAGGTCCATATATATGGTAAACTAACTAGGGCAATTTATTATGGTAATTGACAAATTTTTGTATTAGCTTACTAGAATTACAATAAAATATTTTTAAAATTCAGATTTTATACTAATCTATTTATAGCAATTTAATTACCATAATTCAATCCACATTAATCTGTTATGATAACATAATACAATATAATGTAGTTATGCCGAGTTTAATATTCATTTAATCACTTTTTTTAATTTACAGAAACTATATATATATTCTTGTCATTGCCATCAGAACGGCTCCACCGGTGCTCGGTATATGGCCCTGCACAGGAAATGTGAATTGAAAAAAGGTCACCCGTACTGTTTTGGCTGAGTAAAAATGGTTTTGGCTGTGCATTTTCGCTCCAGATACGGTAGGAGATATGGAGGCAGACAAAAGGCTCAGCAAAGGATAATATCTGACGTTGGTTGGTACATAGACTTTTAGATAAGTGGTTGGTCCAGGTGGGTTACTATTATTGTTCACCCAGCATTTGTAGGGTCAGTTCTAGTCTAATGGGTGCGGTTGGAAAGAAACAAAAACATAAAGCTAGATTGGGGACATAATGTCGCCATGCCATATACCCAGTAGCCATGGAGCTGCTCTCATAGTGGCTGGGGTTCGCGGCAATGTCCCCCTCCCCACCAAAAGGGTGCCCAGATGGGTTCTCAACCCTTTTAGTTAGGGGCTATTTAAGGTAACCCTAATAAACAGCATAATCATTGTTAAAAAATAACATCACTTAACATGAGGAATTATCTAAATTGAATGTTGAAAAACTAAAAAAAAGGTTTAATTGAAATGCCAGAAAACAATTAACTTTAATTTTACAAGTTTTATGAGTGATAACACAATTATTGCACCTTCACAATCCCATGCATCTCACATGCACCCACATTCAACCAAGCATGACTTACACTGCACATTTTGACAAATCAACAGCACCAAGCTCAACATCTCACTTTGAACATTGTTATAACATAAAGTATAAACTTAGAGCCTTAGCTCATTTTAGATTTCTCCAAAGTCTTTCTTTTCAAAAAATTTATGTTTGTGAATGCTATCTACAATAGGTTCTTTCCATTTTTTTGTTTGTTTTTCATCAATTTTTTTATACAAAAAGGATGTAGCTTTTGGAAATCTATAAACTAGGGTTTTTTATTTAGACCTACACTAAGTTTGAAAGAGATTTTTTTTTTCTTGGAGCTGCCAATATTTGTTGTTTGGCAAAATGTAACTAGTTACCAATGGGTAACCGATGAGGCATATCATTTCGAGAATTTAATACAAGTAACTAGTTTTGTATAACTGGTAATAGGTCTATTATGTTACCAATATGTTGACAAAATGTGGCCAATAGTCATTCTAGTTTGATTTTGAGCCACTAGACTATTGTATCAGCTAGTGATTGTTGAAATTGAAATAGCACTATGTTTTAGTATAAGTAGTTGATGTTTAACAAGAAAATGATCATTATGATTTGAGAAGAATTTTTTTGAAAAAAAATTCTTAGATCTAATTTTGATCTATTTTGGATTTTTCTTGTAACATCTGTGCATTTTGTAAATATGAACATCTTCATTTCTAATTTGTTTTCTTATTCTCATATTTAACTTTAAACATACATGTTGATGTTTGTATGCAAATAAAATTTTGAATATAGGAAATAGTTTTTTGTAATTTGAAAGCATAGAAAAGAACCCTTAACATTTGGTGACCACGTAATGAAACAAAATTGAAGCACAAACGCCTTAATCTTTGGTACTATGAATGATTTGTGGAAGAATCAAATTGTAAACATTTGCATTTACAATATCTAGTTTTAGAATAAATTTGTAAGAATGAGTTTGATGTACAATTTTCTATAATTATTTTAAATGAAAATCTAATGACTTTAATTGCAAAAAACAAGAGTGATCAAATATTCCTTTTCCATATTTATTTTTCACTTTTGTGCAAAATTTCAAACCCAATAAAAGAGAAATGTGTATTTGAATGTTTTCATTGTCATATTTTGAAAGAATTACATGAATTTTGCTTGTGATGGGTGCCATAACCATTTTTTCAAAAAGTAGGTTCACTTTTCCTAATCAAATTAACATGAATCATCTCCCCTAGTTTCTAGGGGGTAAAAGCCCTTGAAGCTACTATATTCTATAATGGTTCCCAACATAGTATCCATGCCTTACAAGGTAGGCCAATAAATCAGCCCTCTAGTACCAATAAAATCTTGTAAAAATGTAAAACTCAAGGGCATAAAAAAAGACCAAGGCTAAATGCAATCATGTTATCTGTATTGTTGGGTGCTTTCATATATGGATTGGTGATGTCATATATACATTAATATTATGTTAGTATTAGTGATATATATATATATATATTAGTAACCTTTGTTACATTAACAACCTATGTTGCATTAATATTATGTGGGGAAATTAATAGATGTCATATTAGCATTAATATTAGTGATATCTTATGTTGAGCACAAGTTGGAACAATATAAATGCAATGTTGTATCAATTTGCTATGAAGCAATGTCAAAACAATGATTATAGTTGATTCAATACTTGGTTTTTTCTTCCCATACTACCTTGTATCTCCCATACTACTACCTTGTGAGAGATGAGTGACTAGTTCGGTGAAGATTTCATTAGCACCAGGATTGGAAATTGCATTCACACATAATATCAAATAGGCTATTCAAGGCAACTAGAATTTGAAATGTGGGGGCAATGAAAGGATAAACATCATTGTGCACATAGAGACATGCATCAATTTGGCAATGGGGCAACCATAATAAAAAAATTGGCATATCTACAACCATTGTTTACACTTGTAGTTAGTTTGATTTTGAAAACTCACACTTCCATTACAATGACCAATAGGTACAAGGTTTGGCTATCACAACAAAATTTACTATAGTAAGCTTAGTGCACACTTGCTTCTCCATGATAGTGGGTCCAAAGTTTTACAAAGAAAAATAGATCTTTGATGGTCTGCACACTCCAATATTAGATCCTTAATAATATCATTTGTTAACATGTTGATGATCTATTTACCGGTTATTGATTTTTCAGTTCACTTTTAGTTGCACATGACAACTTTGCTTCACATCTTCAATCTCTTCTAACATGGATCCTCACACAACCTCCTATTTTTTTTTTCTAGATACAAGGTGAATGCCCACGCAAAACCACATGTGCCCTTTCTTGGTGATACAACCCCAAGGACAATCTTCCACACCTTTCATTTAGTCTCAAACTTGGACCAAATTAAACCAATTTCCTTGTTTGGTCACAAGTAAAAATTGCTACACAATCAATAGCATGCCTTTCAAAAGAGAATGCATTCTGCAAGTTCTCAAAGATGCAGAGTCCAACAAAATTGTGACTTGGAAATTCAAGTAAAATTTCCATTATTAGATCTTTGAGATGTACTGGCACAACAAAACAAAAGAAGGAGTAAACTTGAAAACAAGTACATGTTTTGAAATCACTGGATAGAAATAGGGGGTAGAGAAAAAGGGGCAACTCAACAATTTCACCTCCTAACCAAGGGGTACATGTGCACTGAATGTCAAATTCAAAAAGAGTAAATCAAAATAAAGTTGTAGAGGACAAATAGAACTTGTGTCACACATTGAATACACCCCATGCTATTTTTTCTTGAACATGTTGTCACATGCATAATGACTAGATGGAAATATGATATAAAACTTACTAAATGCTAAGATTTTCTCAATATTTATGGCAACTAATAAAGAACTTGAAAAGACTTTGGAAGTCACCTTCTAATAAGGAAATGTGCATATTGCACATTTGACAAGGGGACATCAACCATCATCAATAACAGAAAAGAGAAACTAGACTATGAAATATAACCAATGAGCGATTCACAGCCTGTGCTTATGACCTTAGGGAATAAGAATAAAATAGAATAAAAGGTCAGAAAGAAAAATCCCGACAAAAAAAATGAACAAAAGATAAAACAAAAAGAAGAAAGGAGGAAATGCCATACAAAACTAGAAATGCCATTCATAAACACATGTTATTTTGCAAAACATTTCCCATTACCAAATGTGGCCTACATTCCATTTTGCATGTAAAAGCATTAGTAAATCAAGTGATTGATAGGAAGCTCACCTGACTCTTAGTGTATTGCCATGGCAAGCTCAAAGGTTGCACCTTATAATCTAGAACATGAATTTTATGTTTTTTTTTTTTAGGTGTTCCTTTGTTTTTGCAGGCCATGCATTCCATGTGCTTTTAGTGAAGAACATAAAGAGGACTTGCAAAATCAACAAAATAAGTAGCAAGATCATATATCAAGTTAACCAAATCAGGAACATCTATAATTGAAAATTACAAGACAGTTATACTTGGGCCCAAATAATACAGTTTGTTGTGAAGATCAATCATGTCCCATATCCACACAGGAAATGCACAACAAGACTTTCAATGTAACACAATATGTGGAAACACAATGCAGTAAGCACAATTGCAAGCTCTAGTTGCTTCAAACATAATGCACGACCTAAATTACTCTTATTGCAGAATAGGACAAGTAGATTTACCTCCAAGATATCACCTAAACTTTCTTTCAATGTTTGAATTGCAATTTTTGTTGCTTTCTTGTGTGGATACCTATCATTTACACCTTTTATCATTCCTTTACATATGATTTGCCCATTATGGGCATAGTGGCAGGGTGCCAAGCACCCACACCCCCCTAAAAAAGGGGCTGTAGTGGCAAGGTCTGCCCCCTTGTAGTGGTAGGATCTCCTAGCACAAAAATATGGTAGTCGAACCTAGTTTTAATATTTTTTCCTAGTCTCTAAACCCATAGGTCTAGGATAAAATCAACAAATTGTTTGTTGACTATTTTAAACCTTGGACAATCCAATTTAACGTGAAATGGACTATCCAATGTTTTTGATAAAAAAGGCCCTTGGGGGGGGGGGTGTTGAAAGATTTTTTAATTTCCTCTTCAGGGTGGGGTTGGGTTGGGTTTGTTTTTTTTTTCTCTCCATCCTCTTGGCTCCTTAAACAAGGTTTTATTTTGATTTTGAAGTTTCTAATGTTTGGGCTATTTGACTAGAAGGGAGTGGGGGTATGTGACGGTTTTCTTTTTTGGGTTTGGAAGGGAAGTGCACAAGAGGTGAAGGTTATTTTGGAAAAAATGTAAAGGTGGCTCAATGTTGAAATAATAGAGTTTTTTTTCATAGATTGTGAAGGGTCAGTGATATATTTTTTTCTTTTTCCTTAAGGGGGGACTTCTAACTTGCAAGTATTTTTTGTTTTGTTTTGTAAATCTTCCAAAGTAGGGTGTTTTATTTTGGTGTTCAGGGGATCATAAGCACCCATTTTGGATTTTTCATTTTTCTTCTTTGTGTTTTTTTCTTTCCTTATTTTCTTTTGTTTTATTTAATGATTTTTTTGTTTAGGTGTTTTCTTGTCTTTTCTTATTTTTTATCCTCCCTCTATTCCCCTAACTGATTTTTTTTCTATTCTTCTTTTCTTTTTCTTACTTGGTGTTTTTTTTTCTTGTTGTATTTCTATTTTGGCCTCTTCTTTTCTTGTTTTTTTAAATATATATATTTTTAAAAACTTTTCTTTTTTTTATTTTTTATCTTTTAACTTGTTTTTCCTATTTTTTTTAATGCATTTCTTTACTTTCCTTTTTCTTCTCTCCTTTTGTTGGCTTTGTAAGAGGCATCAAATGAACAATAGTGAACACTTACATGGCTTGGAGATAATAGTGTAATGTACAACCTTTGATTAAGTTGATTATCAAAACTAAAAAAAGATTCAATGAAAGCTTTGATGGTTTTAAAAAAACAAAATTTTTAAAAGGTGAAAGGAGGCCACAGGAACCCATTCCTAAAATTTCATAGGGTTCATAATTTTACAACTCATAGCGATGTAGTGGGTGACTTGTTCGCCCTTACCATGCTCTTTCACAAGTCCTTGGGCCCTAATGGTAATCTCATCCCCATGAATAAACTAATAGCTAATTGAATTTGAAATCTTATAACAATATTTGGTCTGGTTCTTATTTTCGAGCTTCATTTGAAATAAAACTTGGGTCATGTCCCACTAATTATGTCATTTCCAATCCCCCCTTTTCACAATCTCTTATTTTCTTCTTCTATGTACTTGGTTTTTCCCCTCTTTCATAACTTTCAAAGGATGTAATGTAAGGGCCATTTAACTTAGCTTTTTATTTTTCCATTTTCTCACAAGCCTTTGAGGATGGAATATATGATGCATTCATGTTTATTTGTTGGATCTTTTATTTTTATTTTCCACTATGAAAAAAATGGGTGTTTTACAATTGGCCTTGCAACTCAATTTTTGAATTAAAAAGGACACTTGCAACTCACCGTTCATATGATGCAACTCATTACAACTCATTGCAATTCAATTACAACTCAATCAAAAAAACTCATTTCCAACTAATATACAACTCCATTATAATTACACCCATGATGTTATGTTCACGTCATTAATTATCATCCATCTATTAAAATTTGACACATGACATTATAAAGATTTTTGGACATAATTTCTTTTTTCAAAATATTGATTCCCATTGTCCATTATGATTGTTAATGATGGTTCAAGATTGGACATGTGAGATAACAAAAAAATTATCACATCACATATTAATTATATTTTGAAAATTAATTTTTTTTAAAATTTAGTAGTTAGGTAAATTGTATATAACCATAGGTAGGTAGGTTGGAAGGTCTTAAAACTTACATACCTATGTATTTATCTAGAACCCAACTATCTACCTACTTACCTACATAGATAAATAAAAAGTTAGAACCTACTTATTTACGTAAGTAGATAGATAAAAAAGCATGAGACTAAATGCATTAAATAATAACCATGAATTTATTTTTTTTAATTTATGTTTTTCCTTTAGCTTAGTGTTTTTAAGCTCATTCCAAAATGACACATGTATTTTAATGTGAGAACATAAAAGAAATATGACTCTCCACAAACTGTCAACTTTCTAACATAGTAATAGAAAAAACTGAGAGGAAGGATGGACTGACTGCAAAAGGATGACTCCATCCGACAAGAAATGGGTCCAACCAATTGGACTTCTGTTTGGTTTATTCTTCCACTTGAAGCATTGCGGCTAGATCCTCAACAACAATGCACAGATTGCTGCCAACTTGCTCATGTTCTGCCCAAGGAAACTGTCGTGGCAAATGTGGCAGAGGCGGTCTTTTCAACCACACGGTACTACTGCTACTACTGTCAAGAGTGTCCTTCCACCATCTAACTGATTCGTCAACAGACTTGCTTGGATCCTTGGGCAGCTCCAATTGGGACAATGGAGTTGCACCCAGAGCAGGCCAGACCATAATTTGTAAGGACCCAAGATCCACCACTAGCGTCGCTGATCCAGTGCTGCTGCTGTGACGTGATGCTTTGCAATTGCCATCTCCAGGGTCAGTTGGCGGTGTAGCTGCTGCTGTGAGCCGGAACTTTGGACTGTCGACCACAACCGATAGCTCTAGAAAAGACTCCGGAATTGCAGTTGCAAGTGAAGACCTGGAATGTTTGATTGTCTTTGTCCGTATAACATTGAGGGATGATGATGTCTCAGGTTGCACAAAGCTGCTTGGCGCAGCAGTGGCACCTCTGCTTTCTGGGTGGTGGGGGGGCTAGGAACACCGACATTCAACAGCTGCACCAGCAACGGACTTAGCTGATAACTTATTCCAGAATCAACAAAGCATTCCAGCTGACCCGTACCCATGGCACAACTGGTTAAGCCACAGAGATGCCCCCCTCTTTCAACAACATCTGCTATCTGTTGATCTTCAGCAATAAGGAAAGGGCTTGCTGAGCCAGTTTGCAGTGGTGCCATCATCTTCTTCAGCAATGTAGTACTACTGCCAGTGGCAGCGGCAGCAGCAGTTCCTACTCGTACAAGCCCACCACCACCCAAGACATGAGCGGACGCAAAAGAAAAGGCGAAGGCATAACTTACCGCCTCTACACCCCTCTTCTTTTTCGCCTTCATGATTGGATCTAAGAAGAAGCGAGAAATCACACAGCACAGCAGCAACGAAGCATCTCTCTCCTGTACTTTTTCTCTGGCTCGGTCTGTTGGTAGGGGTTCGCGATTCGGGTTATGAGGAGGAGGAGGAGGGAGGAGCTCGATCCCACGGTTCGTTGGTTGTGGAAGAAAAAGAAGTAGCTCCGAAGCAGCCCAGTCAAAGGAGCAGCCGCTAATTACAACTGCAAGCAGAGAAAAAGGAAAGGCAGAAGGCGATGCGATGTGATGATCTCAGGCCAACAGCAGCGACGACGACGACGACGACTGGAGGCGTCCGTTGACTGACCAAATTGTGGTCAGCAGTTGACACTTCGACCATTTTTCCAATTGGGAGGACCACGCCATCCCCAAACCAAGAGTTGAGTTGCTTCTTGTAAGATTGGAAACCTTTATCTTCTTTCCCAAAATGCCTCAAAAAATCAGACTGCCCCTGATTTATTTTTTCTCTGGAGTCAGTTACATATGAAGTTACATCTGGGGAAGCTCCAGGAATTTTTCAGGCACTGCCCAGACAGACAGACAGACACCACTGTTGCTTTAACATATAAGATAGCTTTTGCAAAAGTTATGCCAAACTTATGGAATTTGGTTCAAATTATGCCAAAAATTCAAAGTTCTCCCAGGTTTTGTCCTAGTTTTCCTGTTTTGCCAAAGTTTTCATGGTTTGCTCAAGTTTTGCCAAAGTTGTGACATTATGTTAAGTTAATGCCCAAAATTATGAACTTTTGCCCAATTATGCCAAAGTTTTCACATTTTGCTCAACTTATGCCAAAGTTATTGAGTTTTGCCAAACTTCTCACATTTGGTCCAAATTATTCCAAAGTTATCAAGTTTTGCCAACTTATGCAAAAAATCTTAGGTTTTGCCCAAATTTTCCCAACTTATGCCAAAGTTCTTAGGTTTTGGCCAAGTTATGCCAAAGTTATCAACTTTTCCCAACTTATGCTAAACATTCTCGAGTTTTGCCCGAGTTATGATAAGTTATTAGCTTTTTCTAACTTATGTCAAAAGTTTTCAAGTTTTGTTGTAGTTATGCCAAAGTCATCAACTTTTCCCAACTTATGCCAAGGTTATCATGTTTTTCCCTAGTTATGCCAATTTTCTCACGTTTTGCCCAAGTTATGCCCAACTTATTGAATTTTTCCAACTTATGCCAAACTTCTCACGTTTTGCCCAAATTATGCCAAATTTATCAACTTTTTTCTCATATCATGCCAATTTATAAAGTTTTGTAGAAAACATGATATCTTCACATACACAACATATAACCCTGCATATAATTTTCATATATAACCCTGGCCCCCTTCAACGTATATATATATATATATATAATTTAAGAAATTTAAGAAATTTTAAGAAATTTAATTTATTTTAGGTTAATTTAGCTAAGTTTGGGAAAATTTCAACATTTCTTAAAATAATATAATTAATGTTCAATTTGCCTATGTACCATGGTATGTTTTCCTTTCAATGATTGTGCCATGGTTTACTAAGTGAATTACAAATTTTGGAGGACCTATTTTGTTGCTTGTATTCGTCCGTTCCAAGCTTGCCTCCTGCTCTTATTGCTTATAAAAAAAAAATCCGGGTCATGGGCCTCTTTCGTAGACCCATCCATGAGAAGGAATGTTCCTACTTTGTCCACTCCCAAAAATTAAAATATTATGTAATGTTCTCCCTTTTTTCTACCTATGTGAATTACGATGTTACAATATTGTTTTTTCCGGTCCATGGGAGGTGAGATTACATTAAGAATGTTTCATGTTTTCTACAAAAAAAAATTTTGTAGAAAACCCCTTTCCTCCCTCTTCCTTCCACATTTCCAATGAAGGGACCATAAAAAAAACTCCATACCTTCACCCCCCTCCCCTCAAGAATAAAAAAATAAAAAATCAAGGTGCACCCTTTCAAGTTCCCCCCTTGCACAATGAAACCCAATAATTCCCCTGGCCCAGTAAAAAATAATTTATCATAGTTACCAGCAGTAAAAAAAAGTACAAAAAGTAACAAACCTCACCCCTTTAGACAGTAAAAAGTACCTTCCAAAATTTACGAGCAATAAAAAAAAATAACAAAAAGTAACAAAAAGTGAAAAAGGTCAACAAAAAAAGCCTGCCATTACGGGAGAACAGCCTGCCACTACGCCCCCTTTTTTGTGGTCAAACAGCCTCCAACCTGCATCCTTACAGGCGTAGTGGCCAGATCATATGTATAGTCACTGGCTTTTCGAATCAAAACTTATGGATTGCGCTTCTCATTACCGTTTCTATGTGGACTTTGTTGTGCTCCGTAAATTGATGGGCTGTGTGTTGGGGACTTGCAATTACTAAAATATCATATCAAAGAAATGTACCAATAAAATAAATAATGAATTCAATTTGAAAACTATATTTATGGACTTTTAAATAACCTAATAATGACCATTTTTTCATAAGTCCATATCATATTGGACCAAGAAATATTTTATGATTTTTTTTGTTTACATGCTTTAAAAAAATATAAATTCTACGTGCGCCATCAATGATATCGAAAAATGTGGAGCAAATCGATGTAAACTAGTGCAATTTCCAAAATTTGACCCTTCTTTTTCATAAACACGGACTTTGGTTCTTTGACAAATCAATCCCCCTTACCTTGCATCCTCCGATTATTACATACAATAAAAAATCCTATTCATTTCAATATTTTAACCCCACCGGATTATATGTTTAACGATTCACTGATACAATTTGTGCTATTTTTCGTCGCAGCAACCCCCTTCGCCGTTGCTGATGCTCAGTGCGCGTGGCACGGCGCTCACCTCTTTCGTGAACGAGGATCGCGCAGCCCTGACGAATTTTCGTCGATTCGCTGCTCCCGAAGAACCCGATTGTCTCTTGTGTTGTGTTTACAGCGGTGATGGAAACGTGCGTCACCCCAGTCAAAATTGTTCGTTGTTGCTGGACGGTCGTCGATGCTTCAAATGTCTGGGACCGCATCCTAGGTCAGATTGCCGTAATTCCATTCCCCGATCACCCGACATTTGTCCCAAGTGCCACCTTTTGCACAACGGGCCAGCGTTGGGCAACGTCCCCTTGCACGAAGGAAGGTACGGTGTCGATTGCCCGGGTTAGATCCAGGGCGAATGATATTGGATTCTTATTTGGGCCATTTGGCGTCACAACCCGTCGGACGTGCGCCAGGCCATGCCGGAATTGATGAATATCACTCGCGACGAAGAGTTGGCTCGATGGATGGGACTGAAGGCCTTCGGCCGGTCCGTTACCAACTTCGCACGATTAGCGGATGCATGCATTCGAATGCTGGAGCGGGACCATAGATGTAAAAGACGATTTTAGGATTGCAATCGTAAGTTCGACGATTGGTAGCCTCCTTCGGGCATATTGTTTGTGCCTCCTGCGATTGCTGTCGACATCTTGCTTCGTGCGCACCGGCAGGAAGTCGACGAACGTTCAACCATCGGAGTCTGTAAATTAGGTGGGGTTGCGACAGCGTCGAGAGCTTCTCAAAATGTCGGATTAAAAAAATCGAAGGGAATTGGATTACAATATGTGGATATCTGTTGGTTCTGCACTGATGACGAGATCATTGTTGATATGGCAGCCAGCATTTCCAAAAGGACTCGGTGCTGCAGCCGAAAGACTAAGAGTAGCACCCAGCACCCCAATAATATTTGACGTTCAATTGTTGTACATACCTAATGTCTCATTTTCTATTGGTGAGTAAAATGTTGACGACCTTAAGAACCTTCCGATTGACAGAGGAATCGGCTCACCATTCAGGCAGTGCATTCGAAGATCATCTTTTTCTTAACAATGATGTTGTACAAATCGTGTGGATTCTCTCCTGAGGTTCTTTTGGCCATTTTCCAAAAGAGATTTGAAAACATTCACCAGAAATATAGAAGGTCGCCTCCCTAAAATCTACAATTTGTAGAGTTGTCGCTAATGGATGCTGGATTCTTTTGGGAATGGTCACCAACGATGCCGCAGCTGTAGGACCGAAAAATAGTGGATTGCACTTGAATTGCAGACACATTTTTTTTGCCACAGAGCATGCACCTTGTACTTTGCTTTCATGTACCAGGAAATGCAAACTACACAACTGTATCAGCTCCTTCATCCACTTCGTACCTGGAGCTTTCTTAATGAATTGAAGATGCTTCAATGACTCCATTCCGAGAGTTTTCTCATATCTTGCAATCTCCTAGTTTGCTAAACTTCCACTTCACCTCAATTCATCATAGATCGATACCTCAAGGTTCTATCTGCACTCCAAACTTGACTGTTCCAAAAAGGGTGGTTAGTGTTACCAGAATAACTGGCACTGTAAAGGGCGTTACTGGTTATGTTATTCTTGACTACGCAGAATGTCACAATCGTGTTGTGACCACGAATGCTCATGCAACCTCCATTTTGACTTGTGATAGGATAACCTCACAGCATTCTGGAAGAATTAGTAAATCGTACAGCAAAAAGATGAGCTGGCTTCACAACCGGTGGCAGTATTGTCTGAAGTGCGTTCCTTGAAGGAGCCTATTGATTCAAAAAGGTTGAAATTGACTTCAACATGTCATTTTCTAGTGGCGAGTACAAAGCTGACGACCTTAAGACCCTGAATCTGATTGACAGAAGAATCAGCTCACCACTCAAGTAGTGTATTCGAAGATCATTTTTTTCCTTAACAATGGTGTTATACAAATCTTGTGGATTCTCGCCTAAGGTTCTTTTGGCCATTTTCCAAAAGAAATTTGAAAACATCCACCACCGGAATTATTGAAGGTTGCCTCACTAAAATCTACAATTTGTACAGTTGTCGCCAATGGATGCTAGATTCTTTTGGGAATGCTCACCGACAATGCTGCAGCAGCAGGACCGAAAAATAGTGGATTGCACTTGAATTGTAGACACATTTTTTTCGTCACAGAGCATGCACCCTTTACTTTGCTTTCGTGTACCAGGAAATGCAAACTACACAACCGTATCAGCTTCTTCATCCACTTCGTACCTGGAGCTTTCTTAATGAATTGAAGATGCTTCAATGACTCCATTCCGAAAGTTTTCTCATATCTTGCGATCTCCTAGTTTGCTAAACTTCCACTTCACCTCAATTCATTACAGATCGATACCTTAAGGTTCTATCTGCACTCCAAGCTTGACTGTTCAAAAAAGCTGGTCAATGTTACCAGAATAACTGGCACTGTAAAGTCTATGGCAATAGTAAAAATATGGTCTTTACATCAAATGGATGTAAAGAATGTTTTTCTTCATGGAGATTTACAAGAAGAAGTGTACATGGAATAACCACCAAGTTATGTGGACCAAAAACATCCTAATTTGGTTTATAGGTTGAAGAAAGCTTTGTATGGCTTGAAGCAAGCACCTAGAGCTTGGTCAGACAAGATAGGTCAGTATCTTGTCAGAAGTGGATTTTAAACATCCAATGCAAATTTTTCACTATACGTGAAAAAGACAAATCATGGGATTATAGTCATAGTCATCTATGTTGATGACTTGATTATCACAAGAGATAATGATGGAGACATCTTTGATTTAAAGAAGCTTTTGAAGCAAAAATTTGAGATGAAGGATTTGGGAGAGTTGGGTTATTTCCTCGGCATTAAGGTAATCCAGTCCCCTAAAAGGATATGGTTACTACAAAGGCAATATGCCTTGAACAAATTGTCCAAATATGGGATGACGGGGTGTAAACCCATTTCAATTCCATTGGAGCAAAATGTGAAGTTAAGTGTAGATGAAAGAAACCTTGTGGAGGATACCACTATGTACAAATGCATAGTAGGGAATTTGATTTACATGACCATCATAAGGCCAGATTTGAGTTATGTAATTGGAATGTTGAGTCCATTCATGCAAACACCACAAAAGCCACATTTGGATGTAGTGAGGCACATACTAAGGTACATAAAACATATTTTGTAATGTGGAATTTTCTATGAAACCAAGAGACAATTATAAGTACATGGATACATGGATGCTGATTGGGTTGGCAATGTTTCAGATAGAAGATCAACTAGTGGTTTCATGTTTTCTTTTGGAAGTGGTGTTGTTAGTTGGAGCAGTAAGAAACAACCAACAATTGCACTATCAAGTACGGAAGCGGAATACAGAAGCACAACAAATTGCTGCATGTGAAGTAGTTTGGTTAAAAAAACTACTCTCAAATTTGGGACAGTTAGTGGATGTTCCTATTGTCATTTATTGTGATAACATTAGTAGCATATTACTTGCTAAAAACCCGATCTATCATGCTAAGACAAAGCACATTGAGGTGCACTACAATTTTATTAGAAAAAAAAATTCAAGGAAATGAAATTGACCTTACTCATGTCAATACTAAAGATCAAGTTGCTGACATTTTGTGCAAAATGAAAAAATGACAACCTTCTACTTTGATATTATCAATTGAGAAACATGTTTAATGAACTCCATTCCATGGTTGTGTTTCTCACTTGGAAAAAGAGGATAGGTTTGAATGTGCCTCATTTTTAAGCTTTAAGAAAGGAAACTAGATGACCATATTGGGTGGGTTTTTCAACAAATCCCATCGCCCATACATGCTGAATTTTAGTGTTTCAAAGTTTCCAAGTATGTCACATACAATGCAAAGCCTTTTCACTTACCTCATCTTCAATCCATTAAAATCCTAGAAATTGAAGGCTTTAATGTTATGCGGCATAATATTGTTAGAATAGAGCTAAAAAACATTGAAGCTCATTGCACAACCCTCTAAACTTACAATTGTTGGAAATGCACCATTTTTTTGGCAAGGCCAACCAAATTGATGGCACAATACTTCCTTGCTATGACCATCATTTAGGCCACATAATGTAAATCAATTGAATCATAAAATATTTTGGTTTTGCTATTCATATGATATCCACATGGGTGTTGGTGAAATTTAAACATGTTCATTAGTGAAGGTGTAGTGAAAGGTAAACCTCCTACACCTTTCAATTGGTGTGTTCAATGTAACATTGTGCTGACATTGATTTAATTGAATATGATGGATTTTGCATCGTGAAAATTGAATTGGACATTGGCATCAACAACATTGTGTTTTTGCACATACCTCTTGAACAAGGTTCCCTTCCTACTATGACCTCCCCTATTCCCAAGGGAGGCCAAAGAAGAATATCCAACCATATGGGATGGCAAAAACATGTATTTTTGCCGAGGGAATAATGAGCATGATCAATATATAATTGAACATTCAAGGGTGTTCAACATTTACTCTTCTCTTCATTGGTTGTCAATGCACACTCTATAAATGTTGTGACAATTTGTGTTTACCCATAATGTACTTGCCCTTATTTCAGCCTCATGGTTGCTCCTAATATTGTTAGGAGGGGGAAGTATATGCCTTTCAAGCACATGTCCTGTATCTTTGTGGTCCTCCTTTTTGGCGTTGTAAGTAATTGTAGGCATCAAACTACAAGGAACAAAAAAGAGGTTTGAGAATACCTTGCCCATGATTTGGATTGTGTTTGATCTATGTTTTACCTATATCCATTTAGGTTGCTATTCATTTTGAAGCGATATTTATCCATTTTTAAATTTTGGTATCATAGTTTACATTCCTATCATTGTTAGTCATCCATTTTGATGTCCACTACAAGGGAAACAAGATGTGTGAAGACATTTGCATTTTCAAATGTACATTTTTTTGTATGTACTCAACATTAAATAGACACCTACATAATCATTTTAAATTTTAATTTGCAAGGTTTGTTGTTTGCATTTCCCAAATTGTGTTCATTAGAAAAATTATTCTTCATGTTACACAATTTATTCGTATGCAGAAGCATTCCTATTTACCATGGGCCCTAAATCAATCCATCCACCATTTGATTAAAGTAGTAGTTTTGAAAATATTTAAATTATTGAATACATATGCGCAAAATATTTAAATGGCGTAAAATGAAGGTGTTTGTGCCAACACATCATATCAGGGTTTTCCAAATAACACTAGATAAGTCAATCATTGCAAGTAATCCCAAAAACCTCATTTTTCTGGTCCAAGAAATAATCCTTTGTTCATGGGAAATTTTATAGGCAACCCATACTCCCTTATAGTTGTGACCAAAGTTATAACTCTTGGGTGAAAGCATAATTGGGGGAGGCAAAGTACTATCCCAAATGGTAGTTTTCCATACTATCACTAACAAAGTATTCAACGCCATAATGATATAAGAATATAATGCAAATTAAATGATAAAATAATAATAGTTATTAGCATAACTTATTATTTTTAAAAGCATTTTGAATTTGGATATAATCACATTGTACTTTGATTGTGTTCTTTTCTTTTCAACAAATGTTCCAGAATATAAGTTACCACATCACATGGAGTTAGTACGATAAAAATTTAATTTTTTTAAGAAATTAATATTTTCCACTAACCAAGACGTCTTAATGTATGAAAAAACTTTAAAAACATGCTTATGAAACATCATATTAATTTGGGATAATTCAACAAAAATCAAGTGTTAAAAAAAAAATCCACAAAAAGGAGTACATCAAAAATCAATATTTTCAATTAGAAGTTTGAAGACGAAATGTTCTTATAATTATGTTTGAAGGAATCATGTTTTTGGATTTTGAAAAATTTCAAATCCATTGGTTGAAATGACATTTTCAATTCATAAGCATCATAGATTAATTGTTTAAAAAATTCATGTGTCTTATCACTTACACAAAATTAACCAAAATTTTGGCATGCTTTAAGTCATGATCCAAAAATATCATGTACAAAAAGATGTATCTAGATTCATTGAAAAAGGATGCATTAGTACAATGGACAACTTAATAACTTGAAATTTTCAAAATGAATTTGATTTGGAGCTCCAAATTATGCATTCATTTAGGTAAATCAATGTACATTCCATTGCAAATCCAACCCAACATGCTACTAAATGAGGTTAAATTCAACGAGGATGTGTTTTAACATCTTAGTCATTTAATTTGAAAGTAAAATTACATTGGTGCATGGGACTTTGAATACTATAAGTACGTCTAGAATTGTAACACCTTAGCATGCTTTCACCCTCTTAGTGGAAATAGAAGATGGTGGCATCATCTATGAATAGAAAACAGGTACTCCTTATGTACCTATTGCAAACCTAAAGAATAGATATTATGAATGGGGAGAACTACATGTACCTAGGTGGACGGTTGGGAGTTTAGATTGGTGAAGAGAGATTTGAGACCAAAAGAGTGAGTTTTGCAGAAACCAATTGTCAATTTTCAGTCACTGAAAAAGGGGACCATGGCAATGCCACACCAAATCCAATGGTCAGGTGATGCCTTTGTGGGCAATTCCATGTTGAAGACAAAATTGGAGGAGTGTCAAGTTGTTTTAGTTTTAACTCATGAGATTGTTTTGTTCCAAATGAAATTAAGAAAGGCAGGAAACGTCCTTGTGGCATTTATTATTATATGATTTAACATCATCCCGGGGTGCATGCACAAATGGGTGGACCAATTTGGGTGTCATGTAAGCCAATTTTGCCTTGTGATTGCCATTACAATGCTCGTATTGCTCTATAGATCTTGAAATTTATTAAAATGAACTTGGTTTAAAGATTTTAACTTGAAAATTTACATGATGCATAAAATCATTTTATAAATTTAAAAAATTGTAAAAGCCATGGACTTTTGAACTCAAAATTCATGGACTGACACTTGACTGCCATTTTTTTGTGGATTATGATACAGTCCATTGAGTGATGGGGTGTGTGTTAGGGACTTGAAATTAGTAAGCTATCATAATAAGGAAGCTAAGGGTAAAAAGAAGAATTAATTGAATTATAGGATTATACTTATGGACTTTTGAATGGGCCAATTAGAAACATTTTTTTATAAATTTGTATCATATTGGAAGAAGAAGTGTTTTATGGTGTTTTTGCTTATATGCTTAGACAAATTGAAACTCTAGATGAAACCTTAAAGATATGGAAAAAATGTGGAGGAAATCCATGTAAACTAGTTGTAATTTTCAAATTTTGATCAAGATTTTGAATAAATAGGGACTTTGGATTTGTGGCAAATTGGTCCACCCATTTGTGCACCTACCCCCCATGTTTACACCTTGGATTTTTTCTATTTTTCATTTGAAAACTTCACCAAATATCTCCAAGGGCCTTTTGAGGGCCATTTTCAATCAAGGTGTAAATTGCTCATGTTCTTGAATTTTCAACAAGGATCTTCATCATCTTAGTGATCAACATCCTAAATGAATGCAACTAGATTACATTGATATTTGAAGGTCTACAAGTTTGTTCAACTCATTGTTATATGTATTTCCATCTTTTTATGGGGATTTGTTTTTGAAAATGACTTTGCATATGTGATCTTTACTTTAACAAGACGTTTGCAACTCCTCATCCTTATGAAGTTGAGGGAATTTGATAGCATTGAACATTGTTTTGGAAATTTGTTATTTCAAAGTTTTATAAATTCTATAATTGGTTTGATTAAATTTTTCCTAATACATGATTAAATTGTGAATTATCACAAAGTCTTATCATGTTATTATTACACTAGTAACCATCTTATATGAAGGCTAACTTGACATAACAAGTGATGGCCCTTCATTAGTGCACAATGTGAAGGCTAACTCCTAGTGATGACATTCTTCATTTTGCACATTAAAATTCTTTAAAATTCTTCATTTAGCACCTTGTCAAAACATTCTTGACCCGCGAATGTTTACCAAATTACACTGGTTGATCTATAAAATTTGTTAAAATTCTTGCTTCTTTGGGCTTCCATAACATTCTTGCACCAAGAATGTCATAACTATGGGCTAACTTGACATAACAAGTGATGGCCTTTCATTAATGCACAATGTGAAGGCTAACTTGACATAACAATTGAAGGCTATTCCTTAACACACAATGTGATGGGTAAAAAAGACATTTAAATCAATCAAAACAATCGATTATTCACAAGTTCTAATTTGATTTCTCTACATACAATTTAATTGATTTCTTAAAATGAGATGTCACCAAATTTATTTTCGACAAAACATTTTTTGTATATTTGGTTTTCATTTGAACTTAAACAATATTCAAAATAAACTTATGAAATGCATGTAGATAAAAAAATTGTGGAAAGAAGGCATCTAAAACCATGCACATTTCTATAAAAGAACTTATATAACATAAAGGCCCAAAACCAAAAGCAACAAATGTGCATTTAAATCATTTGAAACCCAATATCTATATGTTCTCTAATTGAAAGTATAAATAATTACAAAAAATTTGTGATATATTAAACAACATGAGGTTGGTGGGATATAAAAACTTCAAAAATCAAAACACTCGAATGTACTTTATCTTGGATCCAAAAGGCTTAATTCACACTCAACATTGGTATTCTAGCTATCATTGTTGGAGCCACTTGACAACACATTGTTTTTAGTAAGATCACTTTAAATTGTCATACTCTTTAAAAAAGTTTTCATTTTTTTTTCATCTTAAAACAATCTCCATTTCACCCAAAAGCATAGCCAACATTTGGGACATCAATGGACAATCTTTGGGTGTTGTTTGAATACATAAAAATGCCATGTTGAACACATGTTGCAATTAAAATCAAAAAATATATTATTGCATAATTTTCATCAACAAGATGTGATAGCATATTTCTTTCCTCCAAAGACTATGCCTACATGAAAAATGGTAATTTAGGCCAACAAAAGATCTTTAATGTTAATTGAATTACACAACTTGTCATGAATCTTTTAAACTACCATTTGCACATTCATACAACACATTATCGTAAAACAATATGAACTTATAAAGGTCAAATCACCATCAGATGAATCAACAATGACAAAGGATTCAAGGATTATGGGTCCTTTGATGATCATTTAAATTTTTTTTGGATGAAATCTTTTGCAAAATATTTATAATTGTCCCAATACATCACATCTTCCAAAGATCCATTAGCTTGAAATTGCAGAAAGGGACACATCTAGTCAAAATCTCATAACACACATAATGATATGGAATATATCTTTAAACAAATACATCCAAATACATCATGGAAAGATTGTCTTATAAAATGTGCAACATTATTTCATTCTTGTGTTAATATGTTAATGTATAAACATATATTAAATGATAATGGTATTTTGGGTAAAGTAAAAGAGTAGGTTATTTGTCCTAAATTACAACATTGTGGATCTATTCATGCTCACATTATATTGTGGGTTTAAGAGGAGGATTTTTTTAAAATAACAAATGAAATAGTTGTTGTTATACCCACTATATTTGATGAAACAACTACAAAGTTTATTGTTCCAAATGATAGTTTACAAAATAAATTATTTAAAATAGTGTTGTAAAAACAACTTCATGAATGTCAAAATTGATGCATTCGAAAAGGTCCAAATGGAACTTGTAGGTTTGAGTTTCCATTTGCTTCACAGATTGAACCCAATTTTATTTTTAACAAGGAAACAAATAAATGGGAATATTATATACCACAATATGAAAATTAGAATGTTGTTCCATATCATCCAACATTGTTATTATTATGGGGTGTTCATTTCAATATTTTACGTATTACATCTTCTTATTGATCATTTAATTTATTAAAATATGCCAAGAAATGTGAACCATATGGATCAATAAATTTAAATATTAAAAAAATTAAATGCTTAGGTTTACAAAGTGCATCAAAATTACAATTACAATCTATTTTATTTTTTATCATATCAAAACTTATGTCACATGCAAGCAATAGTTTTATGCTTGGATATACCAATTATACATAAAAATCAAGCTATTAAATTTATTGATTCGAAGCCACTGTTACTATGTACAAAATTAATTACTAACTCAAAAAATTAGGTTTTCATCCAATTGATGTTTATGTTTTTAGACCAACCCAATTTGAACAATTAACATTTGTACAATACTTTAAAAAATACACCTATGATCGTAAAGTCTATCCAACATGTCAAAAATTTGGAAAATTAATCTTGGTTTTATTATTTATGAAAATAAAAAGTGAATAAGATTTACAAATTTTCACCCTATGTACAATAATGAAAGATATTTTAAGAATATTTTATTACAAAATGTCATTTTGTGATGAAAAGCAATTCTTATCTAAAAATAATTTTGAATTTTAATATGTATGAGAATGTCAATTAAAAGGAATTTTACGATATGATGAAACTTTAGAAACATATTTATTATAATACGCAAATCGAAATTTTTTTGAAGATGAAACAAAAAACACAAATTTTTTAATTATTTTGGGAAAAATATCCATATTTACATTTGACATTAAAAATTGAAATTATGAAATTTACATATGAAACAAACATGAATGAAGATGTATTAAAATGTATAAAATACGTTGAACATGATTTCAAAGATCAAGTACAAGATCAAATATTTAATAATGAACATTAAAAAATATTTGAACTTTTAATTTAACAATCAACAAGGTTACATATATTAGAAGGAACACCTGGGAATGGTAAAACTTTTCTAATTAAATATTTTACACAATATCTTCAGATGAAAAATAAAGATGTATTTTTGACTACAACCACTAGAGCTATTACTTGACAATTATCTCAAAATGTCCAAACAACACACACAATTTAGAAAACTAGTGCATGGGTATTTGTTTATTTTACCACAACCAAGTGAAATACTAGAAATATTAAAACATGCACATGTATTATTATTGATGAAATGTCTATGATGACTAGCATTACATTTTGTGCAATAAAACAACATTTAAGACAAGCTCATAATAATTCAAACCCATTTGCAAAAATGTTAATATTGTTAGTAGGAGATACTAAACAATTACTCACTATATGTAAACATTCCCTTAAAAAAGATGAATTATATTGTATAAATTGTCACATTTCCATGGCTCCATGTTGGTCAACAAAAATTCATCATAACTTACAATGTTTTATGAAATATGTTACTAATCCAGTTTTTTTACAATTTTTAAATATAATATGTGTTATACAATCAACACAAATTGAAATAGATAATGTTCTTTCATGTTGTTATATTTTAGAAGCTAACATATTATCTTATGTTGATTATGATACTATGATTTTATGTTCACATAAAAAAAACATTAACAAATATAATTATATTTTAATATATAAAATATTTCAACGTGATGAAATTTTCAATGTAACAATGGAAACTAATGCCGCATGAATTGAAAATGAAAAAAAATGGTTAAATGATCCTAAATTTGATCATATTAAATATATTGCTATCAGAGCAAAAGTGATGATTACAAAAAAATATTAATATTTCCAAAGGTGCTATAAATGGAGGTATTGTTATAATGACCTTTCTTACCTTTAATGTTAATAAAATAATTACAAGTATTACAATAAAAGTTTTATGCACAAATATATATTTAATTTTAAGTAGATGAACATTACAATATAAATATACATATGAAGCATGTTATTACAAAACATCATTTCCAATTGTGTTAACATATGTAATTACTGTTCACAAAACACAAGGTCCAACAATTACATCTAAAGTTCCTTGTCCATGTTATAGAATCATTTACTCTAGGTCTCACGTACATTATGTTGTCAAGAGTTACAAATCATGCAAATTTAATGATTTGAAGTAGCTTGAAACCATTAGATTTTATATGCATTGATAAACGTTAATGAGATTTAATTTCATTTTCCCAAATTTTGGGAAAAAAATAAACATTATTAACAAGTATATTTTGACAACATATTAAAGTTGAAGTTCACATGTTTTAACAATGAATAGAAAATATAAATGAAAAATGTTTAATCAAAGCCAAATAAACAAACTCAAGTATGGATCTATGAAGATAGATTGTAAATTTCATTTCTTCATACTTAATATTTTCATGTGTAATTGTTTTAATTAAATGATTAACATTTAAATTGCCATTGATTTGATTGCAGGTTTTCATGACTTTATGGGTAAATCCTGGCAAAATATCATAGGTTTTGTTTCTTGGTTTTCTATAGCCTTATTTGACTTTTTACTTTATAAACAAGGGATTTGTATTTACAAAATCTTGAGGCCAATTAAAAGGAAGTCTTAAGACATTTTTGGTTTGTTGTTCGACTTCAAGTTAATTGAATAATGATATTTAGAAACTTAAGGATGTGAATTGTTGATGCCAAGAACTTTGAATAATGTTTTCAATGTCTCCTATGTTTTTGTTTCTTTTTGTCTTATTATCAAAAATTCAACAAAATAGGGAAGATAAGAATGGAATTAAATGGAGACACTACATATAAATAAAAATAAGATGCTATCTACCCCCTAAAGAAATTTTTTCAATAGATTTTTAAACATGTCTTTTTATGGAAAATATAATGAAAAGTTTTAATCAAAGCCAAATAAACAAACTCAGGTATGGATCTATGAAGATAGATTATAAATTTCATTTCTTCATACTTATCTTCATGTGTGAATTTTTTAGTAAAGTGGTTAACATTTAAATTGGAATTAATTTCATTACAGGCCTTCATGACTTTATGGATAAATCCTGGCAAAATATCATAGGTATTGTATCTTGGCTTTTTATAGTCTTATTTGACTTTTTATTCCGTAAACAAGGGATTTGTATTTATAGAAATCTTGAGGCCAATTAAGAGGAAGTCTTAAGACATTTTTGGTTTGTTTTTTGGCCTCAAGTTAATTGAATATTGATATTTAGAAAGTTAAGGATGTAAATTGTTGATGCCAAGAAGTTTGAACAATGTTTTTAATGTCTCCTATGCTCTCGTTTTTTCCTGTCTTGTTATCAAAAATTCAACAAAATAGGGAAGATAAGAATGGAAAAAATATGGAGACACTAAATATAAGTAAATAGTAAGGTGTTATTTACCCCCTAAAAAGTTATGTTTGACAATTTTTTAGACATGTTTCTTTTTTGGTTTTACATTGTTCTGTGCAAAAGTTACAAATGTTGAAGGTTTTCTTTTTATTTTGAGGGGTGGGGGGAAGGTGGTTTAATTTAAGATCATTTTCTGAATTTTGGTATTACTACCATATTCCCATGAAGTTCCTCAATTGTTCCCAATAACATTCCCAATGTGTTCATCAAGCTCATGTGATGTGAGATCTAAAGGTGTGTAAATTTGATGAAACTTACTTTATGGGCTTTGAATGGCATAAGTGATGCAAAATGTAACATTACCCCCAAAAGGGGAGAATCTTTCCCTAAAACCAAATTTCCTCCCATGTAAAAGTGAGATGTTATTGGAAACATATTAAGAACTTGGGAAACATCATAAAAAATATTATTTTAAACACATGGGAACAGAATGGGATCATAAAGTTTTTAAAACTCTACCTTCGTGCCCACCCTCAATTGTTTCATGAATTGTATTTTAGTCTTAAATATGGTTATTATCATTTTTCCCTTCTACAAAATACACCATACCTATTCATCAAATATAGTTTTGTGTCAAAAGAATTCCAAAAACCTCAATATTAAAAAAATTCCTTAAGAAGAAAAGTTGGTGCAACCCCATTATGTGGGCATATGAAATTAAGCCATTCAAATTGCAACTAAGTTGATTTTCTTCTATTGTCCCACCTTTAATGATTCTGCTCATTTATATTCATAATTTATAGTTAAAATTAAATTTAGAATTTAAAGAAATTACATATTTTATTAAAATATTTATTCAATTCTAATTCTCAATTTTTTATTCTTCAACTATTTTACTAATTTATTTTATGTTATTTTTTTAATGTTACTTTTGCTATTAGAATATTTCACCAATTATATGAAAGCAAAGGCATTTTAGTTTAATCATTAATTAAACTTACACGAAATAACTACAACTAAATTTTAATTCTAAATTAAAATATGAATTTTTAAATATATGTTATCCAATATATGCATGAAACAATCATCGCAGAACAATTTTAACAAATAAGATATGTTAATACAAAAAAACTGAAAGTGCACCAACTTTTTCCTCTGTTTTAAAAA